>Ga0208100_100194_pt1 | contig 25497 bp, 30 predicted proteins | sample SubbioR11_8A_Aug_FD_184817 | JGI IMG/M metagenome (GOLD analysis project Ga0208100, IMG submission 184817) | Serpentinite rock and fluid subsurface biosphere microbial communities from McLaughlin Reserve, California, USA - CR11_8A_Aug (SPAdes) | ecosystem: Environmental > Terrestrial > Deep... | reverse complement strand
CAGCTTCAGAGATTTCTAAGAGCCTTGCTTTGCCATAAAGGCAATCAAATTTTAAATATTAATAGAGGGGGGGTGAAAAAGATTAACAATTTACTTATTCAAGTTATGGAGCCTAAAAAGCCCGAAGTAAATCATCAAAAATATAATAACAAATCTCAAAGTGATTCTGATTTTGAAAAATTGTTATTGTATAATAAGAAACAAAAAAAAGAGATCCAAAACAATCCAACAGAGAAAGATCGCATTAAGAGAAACGATGAACAAAACAAGCTTGATAAAAACAAACTAGTTTCAGATTCAAAAGAAAATATTGATATTGAAGAAATCAATAACATGATTCAGATGATACAATCAATCTTAAATAATCAATACAATGAAGAGCAAATGAAGTCATTAGATTTAAGCAAACAAGATGTTGAGCTATTTGCTGCTTTGAATAATAAACTTCTAGAATTAACAGAAGGTCAATATTCAATAAAGCCACAAGAACTAAATAATAAAAAGAATCATAAATTGAGTTTGACTTCAACTTCAATACAAGAAATTTTTGATATAAAAACAATTGTCAGCAGTGTCAAAGAGTTCATCCAAAAATTACAAAAATCAAGTAATGTAAATGAAGATTTAAAACTGCACATCGATAATGTCAAAGCAGATCTGCCTGTTGACAGGAAAAAACAAGAAATGAATGCTTTGGTACTAAATGAATCAAATGATAACACAAAGTTACTTGATGATTTAAAACCTGTTTTTCAAGTGCAAAATACAGTTGAGATTAAAGAAAAAGGAAATAAAGAAGAAAAATTAATGCCTGGCTCCGAAAAAGATACTGAAATGATTAAATTTAGTTCTTCAATTGCAAAGGGAGAAGCTGCTCATCATTCTAATGTGTTTTTTAATGAAATAGAATACAGCGACTTTAAACAGGTAGACATTAATGTTCATGAAAGTAAAATCAGCTTACTGGAGCATTCTAAAGACATTCAACAGAAAATCATGGAACAGGTTGTAGAGAAGATGAAATTGCATGTGGGAGAACATGACTCTGAGATTCATTTACAACTTAAACCAGATAATCTTGGAAAATTAACAATAAGTATTTCTGTTGAAAAAGGCATAGTGATTGCACAGATTGTCGCTGAAAGCCAAGCTGTTAAAGAGATTTTAGAATCAAATTTCAACTCCTTAAGAGATGCATTAAATCAGAAAGGGCTTGGAATTCAAGAATTTAACGTCAATTTGAGTCAAAACCAAAACTCAAACAGCAGATATCTTTTTAATGGTTTCAATAAGCGAAACAAGAATAAAATAGATTCAAGTCAGATGGGTTACAAATCTTCAAACATGACCACTGAAGTTATTGCCAACAGATTGGGAACCACATCAAGAATTGATTTTTTTGCATAGGAGGTGAAACAATATGACTTTAGTAAACAATATAAATAGTACTCAAAACAATAATACAGTAGCTAAAACGCAAAGCCTAGATAAAGACGCATTTCTGAAGCTCTTAATAACACAATTAAATAATCAGGATCCTCTAAATCCTATGGAAGACAAAGAATTTATTGCACAAATGGCCCAATTCAGCACTTTAGAGCAAATTCAGAGCATGAATAAGACCTTGGAGGGTACAAATAGTTTGATTTCTGAAGTAGGAAATGCTATCTCCGACCAATTGAGCTACGAAAATGCTACACTGTTAGCGACAAACAAAGAAATATTACAACAACTGCTAAATTTAAACAATGCAATAAAGGAATATGGAATACGACCATCAAAGGATGCTGAAATTGCAACAATTGAACAGGAGGAATCCCTGTGAATAATAGAATCTTAAATAATCGTCCTATAAATACTTCTACTCAACAAGGATTAAATAACAGTAATTCGGTAAAATCTTTTAATGAGGTTTTAGAGACCATAAAGCAGAATCAAGAGGTGAAATTCTCTAAACATGCATTAGAAAGGCTTGAGTCTAGGAATATAAAATTGAATTTTAATGATATGAACAGAATTAATAATGCGCTTAACAAAGCTAGCCAGAAGGGAATTAAGGAAACTTTGATTTTCATGGATAATAAGGCTTTAGTGGCAAGTGTTCCAAATAAAACTATCATTACTGTCGCAATAGGTGAGCAACTTAAAGATAGTGTATTTACAAATATTGATGGTGCTGTAATTATCTAGCTGGACCTCTGATGAGGAAGCTAATATCTCTGACTGATTGAAGAGATGTGTTTACTGCATAATTTAAAGGAGGAGGTCGTGTAATATGATGCGTTCAATGTTTTCCGCCGTTTCTGGGCTTAGTTCCCATCAGGCAAAAATGGATGTTATAGGTAATAATATTGCTAATGTAAATACAATTGGTTTTAAATCAGGAAGAGTAACCTTTGCTGAAGCATTTAACCAAACAATTAAAGGAGCTTCATCAGGTCAAAATGGCTTAGGAGGCCAAAATGCCATGCAAATTGGCCTAGGTATTAGTGTGGGTGCTGTGGAAACAATCCATACAAGAGGGGCTGTAGAAAGAACAGATGTACCAACGGATTTAATGATAAACGGAGAAGGTTTTTTTATTGTTTCCAATGATGCAAATTTTACAAATCGTTATTATACCAGAGCTGGGAATTTCACGGTAGACAAGCTGGGAAACCTTCTGACCCAAGGGGGATATAGTGTTCTTGGATACCGAGTTGATCCAGCTTCAATAGGTCGAGACAATGTAGAATACGAAAATGAATTAAAAGGCTTGTTAATTGATAGATCTTCAATATATCCGGCGAAAAGCACTGGAGTGATTGGAGTTGGGGTAGTTCCTAATTTCTCAGGAGTAACGTTTAGTGGCAATTTGGATGCTGAAAATATAGCATATAATGGTGTGGCACCTAATCCATCTCTGGGAACTGCGGCTGCAAATACCTCGACTGCACTATCTCCAGCTGTGAGTTTATCTGATATAGTCCCACGGGAATCTATCGCTAGAGATACGACATTCTCTGTTTTTGATGATTTAGGCGGAGAACATAAGATAAGGGTTGCGTTCATAAAAGAAAGTGCGAATACCTTTAGGGTTGCACTTGTTGACAGCAATGGTATGATAAATAATATACCAACTGCATTAACATTTGATTTAGTTACAAAAAAACCTTCGTCTGGGGGAGTGCTAGACATTTCCCTTTCAGGTGGAGCTACGCCGGGTACTCTATTGCCTAATGGAGCTAATGCCTTTACATTTAGAATGGATTTGAATAATCTGACTCAGTATGCAAATGCTTCTGATGCTTCCGCCACTGATGTAGTAGGGTTTAAAAGCGGTAGCTTAGACAGTTTTGAAATAGGTGCGGATGGGGTAATAACTGCAACGTATAGCAATGGACAAAAATCGTCATTAGGTAGAATTGGGTTAGCAAAATTCAAAAATCCTGCTGGTCTTATAAAAACTCAAGGCAACCTTTTTGCGATTACTCCAAATTCAGGGAATCCGATAGAAGGTAGACCTGCCGATGCAGGATTTGCAGATTTAAGCCCAGGATCGCTGGAAATGTCAAATGTGGATTTGTCAAAGGAATTTACAACAATGATCACTACCCAAAGAGGCTTTCAAGCAAATTCAAGGATTATTACAGTCACGGATGAAATGCTTCAAGAATTAGCTAATTTAAAGAGATAATATAATTCCGGGCTATTTAGCCCGGAATTAAAAGGATGGTTATTATGATAGTTATTACTAGATTAGACGGTAAATGCTATACCTTAAATGCAGAAATTATTGAGACGATTGAGTCTACCCCTGATACCGTCATCACACTGACAACAGGAAGAAAATTAGTTGTTAAAGAGTGTGTTGACGAGATCATAGACAAAACTATACAATATAAGCGAAAAATCTTTTTTCAATATACGAAAGTTGACAATAGGAATGGGGTGTAGATTTGGATCTGGCAACTATTGGTGGAATAAGCGTGGGCATGGGCTTTATATTTTGGGGTATAAGTATAGGTGGTAGCTTGTTAAGTTTTTATGATTTACCCTCGGTTATAATAGTTCTAGGAGGAACGATTGCCTCAACCCTTGTAGCTTATCCGTTAAAAAAAGTGACTGAGGCTCTTAAAATAGTAAAAAAGGCATTTTCTGCCAGAGAACCTAACCAAGGGGAAACCATAGATAAAATAATAGAAATAGCCAATATTGCCAGAAGAGAAGGTTTGTTGGCCCTTGAGGAAGCAGCAGAGAAAATTGATGATGATTTTTTGCAAAAGGGAATTATGCTTATAGTAGATGGTACGGACCCGGAATTGGTCAGAAATATTTTAGAGACAGAGCTTGCCTTTTTAGAACAAAGACATACCACTGGAAAAGGTCTGTTTGAGACCATGGGAAGCTTTGCTCCTGCCTTTGGAATGATAGGGACTTTGATTGGATTAGTAAATATGCTGCAACGCTTGGATGATCCAAAATCAGTAGGTCCTTCAATGGCTGTTGCACTGATAACAACTTTTTATGGTTCAGTACTTGCAAACTTAATTTTTATTCCCATAGCAGCAAAACTTAAAATAAGAAGTAGGGAAGAAATATTGCTTAAGGAAATCATGGTTGAAGGATTGTTATCTATTCAAGCAGGGGAAAACCCAAGAATAATAGAAGAAAAGCTAAAAGCATTTTTATCCCCACAAATTAGGAAAAAGATGCAGAACAGTAAAAATGAAGGTGTTGAAGCTTAAATGAAGAGAAAAACATTCCAAGAGGAATCAAAGGCAGGTGCACCTGAATGGATGGTCACTTATGGAGATATGGTCACATTGCTACTCTGCTTCTTTGTTTTACTATTTGCTCTATCAACAATAGACGTTGAGAAATTTAAAGTTGTCATGAGTTCTTTTCAGGGTTCTCTTTCAGTAATGGAAAGCGGTAAAACTATCGAAGATAGTGAATTTATTACTGAGGCATTAAAAGAAGACAGGACGACGGAACAATTGGAAGAAATGGAGGATTTCAAAAAACTTCAAGAGCAGGTGGAAAGTTTTTTGCAAGAAAATGCTATGGATCAGCAAGTCTTACTAGAATTAGAATACCGTGGTCTTTTAATACGTTTTACAGATAATGTATTATTTGATTCAGGGCGTGCTGAACTTAAACCCGAAGCAAGGTTAATTTTAGGCTATCTAACAGATCTATTGAACAATGATGAATTTAAAGATAAATTCATAAGGGTTGAAGGACATACTGATTCAGACCCTATTATAGGTGTGAAGAATTTCCCGACAAATTGGGAATTGTCGGTTACAAGAGCATCAAATGTCGTTCGATTTATGGCGGAGGAAATGCACTTGAAACCTAATAGGTTATCAGCATCTGGATACAGTCAATACCATCCAGTGGCACCTAATGATACAGATGAGAATAAAGCTAAAAACCGAAGGGTGGATATTGTCATTCTTAGGTCAGAACTTCTTGATTCTCAGCCTTATTATTAATTTTAAAGGGGCGAATATAATGACTATTAAGAAAGTTTTTTTATTTAGCATAATTGGTTTTATTATTATAGCACTGATAGCTGGAGGCATATTCTATTTTACTGTGTACAGAAAGTCAGAGCCAGTAGCAGAGGAAGTGATAACCTTTACCTACTCCTTAGGAGAATTATATTCTAATCTCAAGGACAGTAATAGAATATTAAAGATAAATATAGTATTGGAAATCACTGATGAAAAATTCATTGAGAATTTAGATTCTGAAAGATCAAAGATTACAAACCATATATTGGAGCTTTTGCGCAGCAAAAACGAATCTCAATTATCTGGAAATTCTGGACAAGAAAACCTAAGAAACGAAATTTTAAAACTTGTGAATTCATTATTACCCTCAGAGAAGATTAATGATGTATTTTTTGTAGAATTTATAACTCAATAAGAGGGAGGTAATGCAATTGTCCGATGTCTTATCACAAAATGAAATTGATGCTCTTCTCCAAGCATTAAGTGAAGGAGAAGTAGATGTAGCTGAAATAGAGTATGGCAGAAAAGAAAAAAAAATAAAAAAATATGATTTCAGGCGACCGGATAAATTTGCAAAGGATCAATTGCGTACTCTGCAAATTATTCATGAGAATTATTCTAGGTTATTAAATACTTTTCTTTCGGGATATTTAAGGAGTTTAATTCAGATAGATGTTTTATCAGTTGAACAGTTAACCTATTATGAATTTAGCAACTCGATTTCTAACCCAGCGGTACTTGGTATCGTAGAATTCATTCCATTAAATGGACAAGTTATAATTGAAATTACTCCTGACATAGCTTTTGTTATGATAGATAGAATCTTAGGTGGAAATGGGAAAATAGTAGAAGAAACCAGAAACTTTACGGAGATTGAGACTACTCTCCTCAAAAAATTATTAAAGCAGATGGCTAAGCTTTTTAAAGAACCTTGGGAAAATGTGTTAAAATTAGAACCAACTTTAGAAAAAATAGAAAACAATTCACAATTTGCTCAAATAATATCTCCTAATGAGACCATTGCACTAGTAACTTTAAACATTAAAATCGGAGATGTGGAAGGTATGATCAACATATGTATTCCGCATATAGTCATTGAACCAATTTTATCTCAGTTAAGCACAAAATTTTGGTTTACCACAATGAGCAAGGCGAGAACTCTGGAAGATGAAAAAATCCTATCTAGCAGAGTGGAAAAAACCAAAGTTGTTTTGAGGGCTATTCTGGGAAATACACATATTACTGTTAGTGACTTTGTCGATCTTCAAGTTGGAGATGTGGTTCAATTAGATGCATCTACTAGTGATCATGTAAAGATATATGTTGAAGACAAGTTGAAATATTTAGGAAAGCCAGGCTCTAAAAAGAATAAGATTGCTGTACAAATCACAGATGTATTTAAGAAAGGGGATGAGTAGAGTGGGAGATATGCTTTCTCAGGCAGAAATTGATGCTTTATTGAAAGGTACGTCTTTTGATGCTCATGATGATAATGCAGAAGCGTTTCTAGATGAAAATGAAAGAGATGCTTTGGGAGAAATAGGAAATATAAGTATGGGGACAGCTGCTACTACCCTATTTACGCTGCTAGGTCAGAAGGTTACAATAACTACCCCGAAAATTACAGTTTTGACTATGGAAGAATTAACTTCTCAATATCAAGTGCCTTTTGTAGCAGTGGAAGTGATGTACAGTAAAGGACTAGAGGGAGTTAATTTATTGATACTTCAAGAAAATGATGTTAAGATAATCACAGACCTTATGATGGGAGGTGACGGTAGAAATAGTATAGGAGAGTTGACTGAATTGCATTTAAGTGCTATTAGTGAAGCTATGAATCAAATGGTTGGATCATCAGCCACTTCCCTCTCGGAAATGTTCCATAAAAAAATAGACATTAAACCACCAAAAGCTTTTTCAATGAATTTTTCAAGCAATTCCATAGAATTCAAAGGATTCGAAGCAAGTGATAGATTGGTGAAAATTTCATTTAAAATGATTGTTGGAAATATTTTAGATAGTGAGATCATGCAAATTATACCGATAAATTTTGCAAAGGACCTTGTTAATAACCTATTTGAAGGAAGTAGTGGATATGAAGCAACACAAGTTTTTAACCCAAATTCAGATCAGAAAAACGACAAATATGATATGCCACAACATAATAAAAAGCAATCTAGTACCTATGATACAAACAATAGCAATAAAAAGCCCGTTTATAATCCTGAGCCTAAATTTGAAAACAAGGAACCGGTCAATGTACAACCAGTCGATTTTCCTTCTTTTGATGATAATTATAGCATGGGAGAGAAAGAAAACATTAGATTGATTCGAGATGTGCCATTAGAAATAACTGTTGAATTGGGAAGAACTACAAAGAGAATAAATGAAATATTAGAATTCTCTCCTGGTACAGTAGTGGAATTAGATAAATTAGTAGGTGAATCCTTAGATATTTTAGTAAATGGCCAGTATATTGCAAAGGGTGAAGTTGTAGTGATTGACGAAAACTATGGGATTCGTGTTACTGATATTTTAAATCCTGCTAAACGTATAAATAATGCAAAATAAAGAGGAGGAAACATTTATGTCAAAAGGAATTTTAATAGTAGATGATGCTGCATTCATGCGAATGATGATTAAGGACGTATTAACAAAAAATGGGTTAGAAGTAGTAGGTGAGGCTGAAAATGGAGCTAAAGCGATTGACAAATATAAGGAGCTTAATCCTTCACTTGTTATTATGGATATAACTATGCCAGAAGTTGATGGAATTCAAGCTGTAAAGGAAATAAAAAAAATCGACATCAATGCTAAAATTGTAATGTGTTCAGCTATGGGGCAACAGGCTATGGTTATCGAAGCTATTCAAGCTGGAGCCAGAGATTTTATTGTTAAGCCATTTCAAGCAGATAGGGTGATTGAGGCAGTTAGAAAGGTATTGGGATAATGGAGAAGGAGAGATTGTATAAATGAACCCAAATTACACTTTATACACAACTGTGGCATTGAATAATCAAACATCAAATCTCTCTTTCTTAGTTTTTAGATTTCTGACATTCTTTGTTATATTTTTCATTATACTTGCGGCAGCATACTATACCACAAGGTATATTAGCAATAAAAGCATAACCTTTATGAATCATAAAAACCTAAAGATTGTTGAAAGAATTTCTTTAGGTTTAGACAAAAGCATGTATATGATAAGTGTAGATAGCCAATATTATTTAATCGCATGTAGCAAAAACAGCATAGACCTTATTGACAAATTTGATAAGAAAGATATTTCGATTAATCACACTATTACTGATAGTGAACATAAAGAAGGATTTCATTCTATTCTGAGTTCATACTTTCAAAAAAACAGCTCAAAAGATTTAAATATTTCTGAAGAACCTTCAAAATTCAATCTAAAGTCAAAGTTGATGGAAATTAAGAAACGCAGTCTGGAGATTGAAAAATCAAACAAAGAAGGAGAACCAAATAAGGACGAAAAAATATGAATAGAAATCGCAAGCTAATAATTATTTTAATTGCAACTATTCTTCTGATATGCGTGTCTTTTCAAGCGTCCTATGGGGAGCCAGGAATACCTATACCTAGTATAATAATTAACGCTGATGAAGATCAAAGTCCAAGAGAAGTTGCTAGTAGTTTAGAAATATTATTTATACTTACAGTACTTACTTTAGTGCCTTCTATTTTAATTATGATGACATGCTTTACCAGGATCATTATTATTCTGTCATTTGTCAGAAAGGCAATATCAACTCAAACCACACCGCCTAATCAGGTTCTTATCGGACTAGCAATTTTTCTGACATTTTTTATAATGGCTCCTGTTGGTTCGGAAATTAATGAAAAGGCGATTCAACCTTATATCAATGAAGAAATAAGCCAAGAGATAGCTCTGGAAAATGCTATGAAACCAGTTAGAGAGTTTATGTTTAGACAAACAAGATCTAAAGATTTAGCTTTGTTTGTAGATATTTCAAATAGTGAGATACCAAATAATATAGAAGATATTCCTTCAAAAGCATTAATCCCAGCCTTTATTATTAGTGAAATCAAAACAGGATTTGAGGTTGGTTTTATCCTTTTCATACCCTTTATTGTAATAGATATGGTTGTTGCAAGCACTTTAATGTCCATGGGAATGATGATGCTACCACCGGTAATGATTTCCCTACCTTTTAAAGTCCTGCTATTTATCATGGTCGATGGGTGGAATTTAATAATAAAATCTATAATAATGGGAATAAAATAGGAGATTAATATGAGCGAAGGGTTAGTAATAGAATTGTTTCAAAGAGCAATGCTTAATGTTATATTGCTGTCGGCACCAATGCTTATATTGGCCTTAGTTGTAGGTTTAGCAGTTAGTATCTTCCAAGCAACTACTCAGATTCAAGAGGCAACATTGGCATTTGTACCAAAAATACTTGCTGTATTAGTAGCAATTATAGTTTTTGGTCCATGGATTTTAAATACTATTGTTGACTACACACATGACCTATTTATAAATTTAAATAATTATGTTCAATAGAATGGAAGAAAAACAGTGGAAATAATACAACAAATATTAAATAGCATGGATGTTTTTTTGGGAATTTTCGCCAGAATTACAGGGTTTTTCATGTCAGTTCCAATTTTAAGCAACAACAATATACCCGCAAGAATGAAAATTGGTTTTTCTGTATTTTTATCTTTTATTATATTTCCTATGGTGCAACCAATTAGTCAAGCAAACGATCACATAATTACCCTGCTGATTTACGTTGGAAAAGAGTCTGTGACTGGTATTTTATTAGGGTTTGTTTGTTATTTATTCTTTAGTGTAGTATTTCTAGCAGGACATATAGTCGATATGGAATTGGGTTTTTCAATGGCAAGTGTGATTAATCCTGCTGATGAAACTGAAATCCCGCTAATGGCGAATCTTTTTTATATGATGGCAGCACTAGTATTTTTTGCAACCAATGGCCATCACACTTTCATCATGGGTCTGGTAAATAGTTTTAGAATACTGCCATTAGGAGGGCTTAGCTTCAATTATCTCATGATTGATAATCTAATAAGCGTTATTATGAGCACTTTTGTATTGTCTTTTAAAATAGTAGGACCTATTATTGTGTCAATATTTCTTTCTAATATATTATTGGGAATTTTGGCAAGAACTATGCCACAGATGAATGTTTTTGATGTGGGTATACCTTTTAAAATTTTAGTAGGTCTACTTGTCATGTTTATGATTTTACCACTCTATGCAGGAGTGTTTGAATATGTTTTCGATAGGATGAATGATAACCTTAATGATTTTATCTTTTTAATGATCAGGGGATGATTGTATGTATCTTTTTAGAATTAACTTACAGTTATTCACCGGAGAAAAAACGGAAAAAGCCACGCCTAAACGGAAAAAGGAAGCTAGAGAAAAAGGTCAGGTTTTACAAAGCAAAGAAATTAATTCTGCATTTATTTTGCTTTTCGCCTTCCTTACCCTAAGAGTTGCTGGTAATTTTATGAATGAGAACATATTGTCTTTCACCCATATAACACTTAGCGAAATGAACAATAGAGAACATTTGTTTACGGTAAATGGGATTTCAAACATGCTGCTATCTGTTATACTGGTAACGGGCAAAGTGGTATTACCAATAGTTGGTATAACATTCCTGGTTGGATTAATATGCAGCTATGCCCAAGTGGGATTTCTTTTTACTACGAAAAGTTTAAGTGTAAATTTGAACAGAATAAATCCCATTGAAGGCTTCAAAAAAATATTTTCTAAAAAATCATTGGTGGAATTTGTTAAATCTCTTATTAAGATAGGAGTTGTAGGATATATAACCTTTAGCTACGTATTGGGGCAGTCGAAAAATTTTATTAATCTTTTAGATATGGAATTGTCGCAAATTGTTTATTATTTGTTTCAAACAACTGTTAACGTAGCGATAAGAGCAGCTGTAGTGCTTATAATACTTGCAATTTTAGATTACCTTTATCAGAGTTGGGAATATGAAAATGAATTAAAAATGTCAAAACAAGAAATTAAAGAAGAATATAAACAAATGGAAGGCGACCCTATAATCAGATCAAAAATTAAAGAAAAACAGCGACAAATGTCTATGCGTAGAATGATGCAAGATATTCCTAAGGCTGATGTTATCATTACAAATCCAACTCATTATGCCATAGCTATTAGATATGATAGTGCATCTGAAAGTGCCCCTTGTGTTTTAGCGAAAGGAAAAGATATCATTGCACAAAACATAAGAAAAGTTGCTGCTGAATATGATATTCCAATTGTTGAAAATAAACCTTTAGCTAGAGCGGTATTTTATTCTGTAGAAATAGGAGCTTATATTCCTCCGGATCTATATCAAGCAGTTGCAGAAGTATTAGCCTATGTATATAAACTTAAGAATATTGTTTAGGAGGAAATTAAATGAGATTTGGTGATATTGTTGTATCACTAGCAATTATTGCAGTAATAATGATTATCATCATTCCAATACCATTGGCATTACTGGATGTCTTATTAGCATTTAATATATCGTTATCTTTGTTAATATTGCTATTGTCAATATTTAACAAGGAACCACTACAATTTTCTATATTTCCATCCATGCTTTTATTAACAACCTTGTTGCGCTTGTCATTAAATATTTCCACAACCAGATATATCCTTCTAAGGGGTGATGCAGGAGATCTTATTGAGGCATTTGGACAGTTTGTGATAGGTGGAAATGCTATTGTTGGTTTTATAATATTTCTTATTATAATGGTAATTCAATTCTTGGTTATTACCAAAGGTGCTGAAAGAGTCTCGGAGGTTGCAGCAAGGTTTACCTTAGATGCCATGCCAGGTAAGCAAATGGCTATAGATGCAGATTTGAATTCAGGGCTAATCAACGAAGTAGAGGCAAAGGATAGAAGAAAAAAGATTCAAAAAGAAGCGGATTTTTATGGAGCTATGGATGGAGCAAGTAAATTTGTTAAAGGAGATGCTATTGCTGGAATTGTAATTACCATTATTAACATTGCGGCAGGATTTTTGCTGGGAATGTTCAGTTTGGGATTGGGATTTATGGAAGCATTACAAAGATATACATTATTGACTGTTGGTGATGGGTTAGTAAGTCAGATTCCTGCTTTATTGATTTCTACAGCAACTGGAATTGTGGTAACTAGAGCTGCTTCTGATACTGACTTAGGTAATGATGTAATAAGTCAGCTTTTTAGTCAGCCTAAGATAATGTTTATTATATCTGGGGTGTTAGCTCTGTTAGGTGTGTTTACTCCATTACCTATGGCTCCATTTTCTATTTTGAGTATTTTGTTTCTATATTTAGGCTTTGTTCTTCGGAAAACTATTAAAAACTCTAGAGAAAATGACCAGAAAATAGCTCAAGTTTCTGAGGTGGAAGAAATTAAAAAACCAGAAAACGTATTGCCGCTATTGCAGGTTGATCCTATTGAATTAGAATTTGGTTACGGTATTATTCCTCTTGCCGACCCCAATCAAGGGGGGGATCTTTTTGATAGATTGGTAATGATAAGAAGACAATGTGCCCTAGAGCTGGGCGTAATAGTTCCAATGATAAGGCTTAGAGATAATATTCAATTAGATCCGAATGCGTATGTGATTAAAATAAAGGGTATTGATGTATCAGAGGGTAATATTATTTTTGATCATTTTTTAGCCATGAATCCTGGTACTGCTGAAGGTAATATTAGCGGTATAGATACGATAGAGCCGGCTTTTGGATTACCAGCTAAATGGATATTAGAGGGTGAAAGAGAAAAAGCTGAAATTTTCGGTTATACAGTTGTAGATCCATCATCTGTAATATCTACTCATTTAACAGAAGTTATTAAAAGACATGCCCATGAGCTATTGGGTCGTCAAGAAGTCAAAGCTTTAATTGACAATATAAAAGAAAACCATAGTGCACTTGTTGAGGAACTCGTCCCTAAAGTATTATCTATAGGAGAGATACAAAAGGTTCTTTCAAATCTATTAAAAGAAGGTGTATCTATCCGTGATATCATCACTATACTAGAGACATTAGCAGATTACGGATTAATTACAAGGGATTCAGATATGCTTACTGAATATGTTAGACAAGCCATGTCAAGGTCTATTACAAAACAATTTATTAACAGTAAAAACGCCAAGGTAATTACTTTGAATTCTAATATAGAACAGAAAATCATGGAATCAATTCAGCAGTCTGAGCATGGATCATACTTAAGTTTAGATCCTCTTACTACACAAGCCATCTTAAATAGCCTAGCTCAACAGCTACAAAAACTGATAGCTATAGGAGAGCAGCCAATCATATTGACTTCTCCCATTGTCAGAGTGTATTTTAAAAGATTAACCGAACAGCTTTCTTCTGAACTTGTTGTGTTATCTTACAATGAAATAGATCCAAAAGTAGAAGTTCAGTCAATTGGGGTGGTGAATATATAATGAAAATCAAACGATATATTGCTAATGATGCTCAAGAAGCCATGGTTAAGGTCAAGGCTGAGCTAGGAACTGATGCAGTTATTTTGCATTCCAGAAAAATTAAAAGACCTGGATTTTTCGGATTTTTCAAAAGACCTCTATTCGAAATTGTTGCTGCCATTGAAGAAGACGAAGGTAATAATAAAAGAAAAATTGCATACAACAATGAACCTAAACCAAAAACAGACAATGAACATGATAAATTCAAAGCGTTACAAAACCAATTGGATAATATGCAAGGACTAATTATTAACTTTATGAAAAAGGATGAAAAACTAAAAGAAAATAAAGAAGACAGCATATACAATAAATATTTTAACATTTTCATAGAAAATGATGTCGATGATCATATTGCTTATAAAATCCTTAACATAGCTAAAAAACAAATTAATTTTACTCATGAAAATGAAGATGCCATAAGAAAGACATTGAAATTAATTATGAAAGAATACTTTGGCAATCCAAATCCTATTTTGCAGAGAGAAGGTGAGCGTAAGACATTTATATTTGTGGGACCTACGGGAGTGGGGAAAACAACTACCTTGGCAAAGTTGGCTGCAAAAATGTCAATAGTTGATACAAAAAAGATTGGACTCATAACTTCTGATACTTATCGTATAGCTGCCATAGAACAATTACGGACTTATAGTGAAATCCTAGGCGTAGAACTAAAGGTAATATATGAACCAAATGAATTAAATGAAGCTCTACGTTTATTTAAAAACAAGGATGTTATTCTGATAGATACTGCCGGAAGGAACCATAAGATTGAAGATCAACTCAAAGAAGCTAAAGAAATAATCAGCTTAATAGAAAACCCGGAAATCTTTCTTGTTATGAGTGCAACCACAACATATAAGGATGTAAAAAGCATAATTAATTCATATGGTTTTCTTGATCAATTCAAACTGATTTTTACAAAACTAGATGAATCAACGACCCTTGGCAATATTTTAAACACCAAAATAATAACAGGCAAAGAAATAGCTTATTTCACTACAGGTCAAATCGTTCCAGATGATATTGAAATTGCAAGTCCAGATAGAATAGTAAATAGCATTGTGGGTGAATAAGAATGAAAGACCAAGCTCAGAAGCTTAGAGATATTGTAAAAAATGGCAGCAAGACAGTTAAATGGGATATAACAAAAAATAGCTCCTTGGCCATAACAGAAGAAGGAGATAAAACACGAGTTATTACCGTTACAAGCGGCAAGGGGGGAGTGGGGAAAACCAATTTCACAATTAATCTTGGACTCGCTTTGGCAAAACTGGGATACAAAGTAACTATTTTAGATGCTGATTTAGGCTTGGCCAATATTGATGTAATCATAGGTCTAATACCACAATACACCTTAGCCAATGTCATTAGAAAAGAAAAAACGCTTCAAGAGATTATTGTAGAAGGACCAAGAGGTGTAAAAATTATTTCAGGTGGTTCTGGACTTAAAGAAATGGTTAATTTGTCAGAAAGTCAGCTTATAGACTTAGTCGATAGTTTAAAAGCAATTGGCAAATCCTCTGACTTTATATTGATTGATACAGGAGCAGGCATTAATAATGCTGTTTTAACCTTTGTTTATGCTGCAACAGAAGTGATTTTGATAACTACGCCTGAACCTACATCTATTACAGATGCTTATGCTGTGTTAAAGAATATTGTCGCAGAGGATAAGGATAAAGTTATTAGATTATTAATTAATCGTGTAGAAAGTAACGAAGAGGGTATATCTATTTACAATAAAATTAATAATGCATCCCAGAGGTTCTTAGATATAAGCATTCAGAAATTAGGTTATTTGTATGATGATTCTATAGTTTCAAAATCTGTTAAAGCCCAGCAACCATTTCTCATTAGCTATCCAAATAGTCTAATAAGTCAAGGGATAGAATTAATTGCATCAAGGCTGATCAATGAATCAAATTCTGATGTTATGAACGTTAGTGGGCTTAAAAGATTTATAAATAAACTTATGAGCAAATATAAGATTTGATCCAAACTAACAAAATTAACAAACTATAATAGATGAGCACCTAACACATGAAGTGAAAACTAGTGGCAAGGCTTAAAACCAAATCCAAGGTAGGTATTAATAATGAATAAAATTAATTTACCAGTTGTTGGCGATAAAATAGAGATAGAAACACCAAAAAACATGCCTGAAGTTAATAAAAAAATACTGATTAGTCAAATTCTTGACATTGCTAATGAAAATGTATTTTTTATCAGCACTCCTATTATTCATAATGTTTACTATCCCATACCATTAGGAGAAATTATTAACATAACATATTCAATAAAAAATTCAGGTGTATATATTTTTCAAGCTAAGGTTATAGAAAGAAAAAATCGTGATAATGTGTCTTATATGAAAATCGAAAAAATAGGTGATATCGCTAAGACACAGAGAAGAAATTTCTTTAGGTTAGAAGTTTTTTTAAATGTTTTGATAGACTTTACTGACAGTAATGGTAATACGAAAAGCATTCAAGCTGTTTCTAAGGATTTAAGCGGCGGGGGCATTAGAATTATTAGCAAAAAACATATTTTTACTAATAGTGTTGTTAAAGTAATGATTGATACAAAGCCAAAACCCATAATAGTAGAAGGGAAGGTTATAAGATGTTTTTCATTCATCAATAATGACTATGATGTAGGTATTATTTTTGATGAGATTGATGAAACTTCCAGAAACAACATAGTATCTTTTGTATTTGAACACCAAAGGAAAATGAGAAAAAAGGACGGGTTTAAATGAAAAAGATCAAAGTGCTAATAGTAGATGATTCAGCTTTTATGAGAAAAATTATAACCGATATGCTGAATTTAGACGACGAAATTCAGGTTGTGGGAACTGCAAAGAATGGTAAGGAAGCTATGGAAAAAATCGTTAAATTGACACCGGATGTTGTAACATTAGATGTGGAGATGCCAATTATGAATGGAATAGATACCTTGCAATTGATTATGAACGAAAATCCTATACCTGTTATAATGATTAGCAGTATAACAAAGGAAGGCGCAGAAGCAACCTTAAAGGCTCTTTCGTATGGCGCAGTTGATTTTATAACGAAACCTTCAAGTTTATTCAAGATGAATACAGAAGATATTGCAATCAATGTTACAGAAAAAATTAAAATAGCTGCTAAAATAAATAGTGCTAATAACAATTGGTCTAAAATTGTGCAGCCGGTGGACAGAAAAAAAATGAAGCCAGACAGCAAATTAGAAGGAAACATACATAAGATAGTTGCTATTGGAACCTCAACTGGTGGACCAAGAGCATTGCAGGAAATTATACCATATGTTGCAGCAGATATTCCCGCCAGTTTCCTTATCGTCCAACATATGCCAAAGGGCTTTACCAAGTCATTGGCAGAAAGATTAAATAGTTTATCTCAAATAAATGTGAAAGAAGCGGAAAATGACGAAATTATCAAACCTGGATATGCCTATATTGCTCCTGGAAACTTTCATATGAAATTAATTCAATCCGGGCATTTAACACATAAAATAAAATTGACAACTGAAGATGCCGTATCAGGCCATAGACCATCAGTTGATATGATGATGAATTCCCTAGCAGACCTAGGTTTACACAATCTAATCGGAGTAATTTTGACTGGAATGGGTGCAGATGGAGCAGAAGGAATGAAAAAAATAAAAGAACAAAATGGATATACTATAGCACAAGATGAGAACACATGTATCGTTTATGGAATGCCTAAAATTGCAGTGGGGTTAAATTGTATTGATGCTATTCTTCCGATTAATGAAATTGCAGCAAGAATTATGAAAGTTGTGGGGGTATAAATCATGGATATGAGTCAGTATTTAGAAATTTTTATTGAAGAATCAAAGGAAAATCTTCAGAATATGAATAAGTGCCTTTTAGATTTAGAAAATAACCACAAAGATTCTGGTCGCATTAATGAGATTTTCAGAATTGCCCATACACTAAAAGGAATGGCAGGAACAATGGGTTATAATAAATTAGCAAGTTTAACCCACGAAATGGAAAATGTGTTACATTCCTTAAGAAGTGGCGAAATTCAAATAACAGAAGAAATTATTGATGTTTTATTTGAATGCTTTGACATACTCGACAGCTTTATAAACGAGATCATAAATACTGGGGAAGAAGGAACGCTTGATGTTCATAATATTATTATAAAATTAAAAAGTCCACTGTCTTATAAAAACGGGAATATTGATCTTTCATCATCAACTAGTGAAAAGAAAAATATAGGTATTGAAATAGAGGAATTTTCAAAGAATGCCATTATAGAAGCAATAAGTGAAGGCTACAAGGCTTATAAAATTCTAGTGCAGTTAAATCAAAATTGCATGTTAAAATCCGCTAGAGCTTTCATTGTTTTTAATTTATTAGAAAGAGATGGTGAAATTATAAAGTCATATCCTCCTGTTGAAGATATTGAGGATGAAAAATTTGAGAATTCATTTGAAATTATAGTTATTTCTAAGCTAGAGACTAAAGAAATAACCGATAGCTTATTAAGCATCTCAGAAATTGAAACTGTGATAGTGCAAGAAGTAGAAAATCTAGAATTTGGAGAAGTAATTGATTCGAATAAGATAGAAAATCAGCTTATCGAAAAAATAACAGTTGAAGATAATGAACATGAAATGGAAGATAATAATGATAAAAAAAGCAACGCGTCAAAGAAACCCAAAATTGGTAAAACAGTTAGAGTAGATATAGACAGACTTGATAATTTGATGAATCTTGTTAGTGAGTTGATAATCATTAAAACAAGACTTGAAGACATTGATGGTTCTGGAAAGAGAGATACCATGAATGAAGCTATCGAATATCTTGAAAGAATAACCACAAGTCTTCATGATGCGGTCATGAAAGTGCGAATGGTGTCTATTGAAAGAGTATTCAACAGATTTCCTAGAATGGTTAGAGATTTATCAAAGGAATTAGGAAAAGAACTATCTTTATATATGTCTGGTGAAGAAACTGAAGTCGATAGAACTGTAATCGATGAAATAGGGGATCCATTGATACATCTCATAAGAAATGCGATAGATCACGGTATTGAAGATCCGAGCATTAGAAAAAAACTTGGTAAACCTGAAGAGGGAACCGTTAAATTGGTAGCTTATCCGGATGGTAATAGCGTTGTAATTGAAGTGGAGGATAATGGTCAAGGAATTAACATTGACAAGGTTAAAGCTAAAGCTGTAGAAAAGAGGTTGATAACTAAAGAGTATGCTGAAGGAATGGACAATAAAGAAGCTGTTCAACTATTATTCAAGCCTGGGTTCTCAACAATAGAAAAAATTTCTGATATTTCCGGTAGAGGTGTGGGTCTTGATGTTGTAAAGACAAAAATTGAATCTTTAGGTGGAGTTGTAGAAATAGAAAGCATAAAAAATGTAGGGAGTACATTCATTATTAGATTGCCATTAACATTGGCTATTATTCAAGCTTTGCTAGTTAATATAGGAACAGAAAAATACGCTATTCCATTAAACTCCATTAAAGAGATTATTACAATTGAAAAGGCAAGTATTAGAAAAATTCAAAAACAAGAAGTAATATTATTTAGAAATTCAACCCTACCAATTATTCGTATGAGCAATATTTTTGAGATAGAGCATTTGGATAATGAAAGTGAAGAAATGACTGTTGTTGTTGTTAAAAAGGGTGACAAAACTGCTGGCTTTGTAGTTGATAATTTAATCGGACAGCAAGAAATTGTTATTAAATCACTCGGTAAGTTTTTATCTGGGATAAAGGTAATAGCTGGTGCAACAATCCTAGGAAATGGACAAATTGCTTTAATAGTAGATACAAATTCGCTATTTTAATTTATGTTAGGAAGGAGCAATGATATGAGTGAAAAATTATCACCATCAAATAATCAGTATGTGATATTCAAGCTAGAAGATGAATCATATGGGATAGATATATTGCAGGTTGAAACAATCGAGAAGGTTATGGATGTTACTAGAGTACCACATTCTCCATTTTATGTAGAGGGTGTCATTAATTTAAGAGGTGAAGTTGTTCCTGTGATTAATCTTAGAAAGCGATTTAATCTTAATAACACGAGTAATAATGAAGATAATCGTATTATTATAGTAACACTCGAGGAAATGATCGTTGGATTATTAGTTGATTCATCTTCAGAGGTAATACATTTGAACATGGAAGACATTGAAGAGTTGCCGAAATTATCAAATAACATAGAAAATGATTATGTTGATATAATAGGCAAAAAAGATAAAAGAATAATAATGTTGCTAGATTTAAAAAAAGTTTTAGGTATTTCTGCATCAGAATCTATTGAGCATTAGCAAATAATTTAAAGGTGGGATGGCTTTGAGTATTTCATTAGACGAACTGAATCATATTCAACTAGATGTTCTGAAGGAAATAGGAAATATTGGCGCAGGTAATGCCGCTACGGCTTTGGCTAAGATGTTGAATAGAAAAATAAATATGAATGTTCCTAAGGTTGAAATATTAGGATTTAGAGAGGTTGCCGAGCTATTAGGAGGTCCTGAAATACCAGTTTGCGGAGTGTATTTTCGGTTTGAAGGCGATCTTGCAGGTAATATAATGTTTATGTTGAATATGAAATCCTCAAAACAGCTCACGAACATTTTAACCTGTAAGCAAGACGAATCTGAAATATTAGATGAAATTGACCAATCAGCATTGCAGGAAATTGGGAACATTCTATCTGGTGCTTATGTATCTTCTATCACTGCCCTTACGAATCTCAACATGAAAATTTCAATACCATCATTGTCGATAGATATGGCAGGAGCTATATTAAGTGTACCAATTATTCAATATGGACAAATGGGAGATAATGTTCTCTTAATAGAGACAGAATTTAATGAAGGGGATAATGATGTAAAAGGGTACTTCTTTCTAATACCTGATTATGAATTTTTTGGGATACTACTTAAAAAGTTAGGGGCATTGTGATAATGAATGGGATGGTTAAAGTTGGCATGGCGGATTTGAATGTAACAAAAGAAAATGGTGTATTGACTACTCTAGGGTTAGGATCATGTGTTGGAGTAGCATTGTATGATCCGGTTACGAAAGTAGCAGGTCTTTTGCACTTAATGCTACCATCTAGTAAAACAATACGAAACAATACTAATTCTGCAAAATTTGCTGATACGGGTATTGCTCTTTTGCTGGAAGAGGTCTGCAAGTTAGGTGCGAATAAAAATAGGCTTGTTTGTAAATTGGCAGGGGGAGCTCAGATGTTTTCATTTGGCAACAAGAATGATATTATGAAAATTGGGGAAAGAAATATTATTGCTGCCAAGGAAATTATATCAGATCTTAAAATTCCTATAACTGCTGAAGATACAGGCGGTAATTTTGGGCGAACCATTGAGCTGTTTGCTAGTACTGGACAGTTAACTGTAAAAACCATAGGTCATGGAACAAAACAAATATGAATGGAGTTATATTATGAAGATGTGGTCGGTAACTGCATTTTTAGCAATTGCTTTAATAAGCGTGATAAATGCAGCAATTCACAATACCAGTTTCCATGTTTTTTTAAAAAGATCAGTGCCATTTTATTTAGTAATTCTTGTGAGTCTTTATATCTTAGAAAATAGCATTATTTCTGTGAGTGAGAAAAAAGCAGATGTAGCTCTTAATAATGATCACCTTAAGCAGAAAGAAAAAGATTTTTATGAGGAAGATGACTTTATACCCTTAGATATTAATAAATATGCTTCCAAAACAGAAGGCAAAAAACCTAAAAACAAATGATTTTATCCTAGGGGGTAAAGGGTATGAACAATTCAAACTTATGGGAAAAATATCATAAAACTCGTGATAAAATGATTAAAGATCAGTTAATTAGAGAAAACATCGAATTGGTTAAGATCATTGCCGGAAGGCTATTCAGCACTTATAAGAATAACATTGAATTTGATGATCTGGTGAGCTATGGAATTTTTGGTCTATTGGATGCCATTGATAAATTTGATCCCTTGCGAAATGTTAAGTTCGAAACATATGCATATATAAGGATAAAGGGAGCAATAATTGATCAAATTCGTTTAATTGATTGGGTTCCGAGGTCGGTGAGACAAAAATATAAGAGAGTCGAAGAAGCATATAATTCCATCGAAATTAGTTGTGGGAGAAGTGCCAGCGATGAAGAAGTTGCAGAAATTTTGGGTATAAAAATTAATGATCTTAATGAAATTTTGTCAGAAATTCATTCGTACTCGGTTATTTCTTTAGAAGAAAAAATAACAAATAATCCAAACTTCACAATTGTTGATGGGGATTCTAAAAAGGATCCTGAAAAATCTTTTGAACAGGAAGAAATAAAAATCATAATAAAGCAGGTTTTAAAGGAACTTCCTGAAAAAGAACAAAAGGTGATCAGCTTATACTATTATTCAGAAATGACTTATAAAGAAATTTCATTAGTAATGGGTGTATCAGAATCTAGAATTTCTCAGATTCATACAAAAGCCATAATGAAGTTGCGAAGTAAGCTTGAAAAAATATTTTGAAAGAAGTGGTGATTGGATGATGAAAGAATTTATTTCTAAAGGCAATACATTTCAAGAAGCATTAGATCATGGCTTAAAAAAGTTAAATTCCACAGAGGATGAAGTGGACTACAAAATTTTAGAAAAAGGGAAAACTGTTTTAGGAGTTGTATTGAAGCCATTTATTATTAAACTAATCGTAAAGAATGACGCTTTATTTAAAGAGGATATTAATGACAACATAGTGGTTGAAGAAAATATATCAGATTCTGTTGATTCTGAAATACATATTGAAATCTCTCAAGATAAAATGAAAGCATATTTAACCGTAATATCTCCAGTAGGAGGAAAACTAATCACGAAAGATGAAGTTATTGATTCTCTTAATAGCTACAATATCATACATGGTGTAAAATATGAGCGTATAGATGAAATAATAGCTAGTGGTTTCAATACTCAGGAGCTGATCGCCGAGGGAAGTGAACCAGCAAATGGTGAGGATGGTAAAATTGTTTTTAATTACGATACTAGTTTAAAAGCTAAACCTAAAATACTTGAAAATGGATATGTGGACTTTAAAGAATTAGACATAATCGCAAATGTAAGAAAGGGTGATATTTTAGCCACAAAGATATTGCCGACTGATGGCAAAGATGGCAAGACAGTCACAGGTGTGGTAATAAAATCAAAGGCTGGAAAGCCTGCTCATTTTAAGAAAGGAAAAAATGTCTTTGAAAGTGAGGATGGATTAAACCTTATTGCTAGTGAGGATGGCTTTCCTAAGATATTAGATGACAAACTTACAGTACATAAGGTATATGAAATAAAGGGTAATGTAGATAATGCTACGGGGAATATTTTTTTCAATGGAAAGGTTCTAATAAAGGGTAATGTTTGTACTGGTTTCGAAGTTGAATGCGAAGGAGATATAGAAGTTTTTGGGGTGGTTGAAGGTGCAATATTAATTGCGAATGGAGATATTATTTTACATAAAGGAATGCAGGGGCAAAATGTTGGCAAAATATCTAGCAAAGGTAATATTAAAGCGAGGTATATGGAAAGTTGTTATGCTAAGGCCGATGGTTGTATTTATGCAGACGTAGTTATGCACAGCGTTTTAGAATCTAAAGAATCTATCTTTGTTTCTGGGAAAAAAGGAATGATTATGGGTGGAGAGACTAGAGCACGAAATGAAATATCAGCATTGACGATAGGGTCGCCAATGTCAACTGATACAAAGCTAGAGGTTGGCTCGGATCCTGAGCTAAAACAAAAATTCGAAAGATTAAAGCAGGAACAAGAAATTCTATTCAAAAGTAGAGAAGGAGCACTAAAGGCGATAGAATTATTAACCAAACTTTCTAAATCAGGAAATTTACCAATTGATAAACAAGAAATGCTTGTTAAATCAACGAAAACCAAGGAGTATTTGAGTGAAAAGATAAATGATTTGAAATCAACTATTTCCAGCATTAATGATTCTCTAATGGCTCTGTCCAGTGGAAGAATTCATGTGTATAATACAATATATCCTGGAGTAAAAATAACCATAGGAAATTCGGTTTATTATACCAGAGAAAGCATCAAATGTTCTACAATTCTTCGGGAAGATGGTGAAATAAAAACTACTGTATTTTTGGGAAAATAGTTAGGAGGTTGGTATAAATGTCTATTAGAGCGGTTGACTATCAGATGCTTGTTCCTAACACAATACAACAATCAAAAGTTAATCAGAATAATAATGAAAGAGTTCGCATAGAACACCAGCAAGTATCTAATGAAGATAAGAAGGCTATTGAACGCCAGTTGAACAAAGTAAATAAATTTGAAAGAAAAGATATCCAAGATCAGAAAGAACATAATAAAAAAAAACAATATTACAGTAAAAATAATAAAAGCAAGCATGATAACTCAGAGGATAATAACGAACATTCAGCTGAAAAAATGAAAGGCATTGGTTTAAGGATTGATATCAAAATTTAATAATCGGAGGCAGTTATGTTATTATCCAATTACATATTGTTCATTCTAGGTATTGTTATCGTAATAGTAGCTTTGTTTCTCATCAAGAAAGACTTAATGGTTAATTCCAGAAATGTTGATTTTTTCAATAAAAAGGAAGATGAATTTATAAAAAATATTGAGGTAGCAGATGATATTATTCAAGAACTAAATGATATTGGAGAAAAGATTATTAATCGCATAGATGAGAAAATAATAAAAATAAATGAATTGCTTGAAAAAGTAGAAGATAGTATAAAAACAGGAGAAAGCTTTAATTTTGATACACAAAGAAGAGAACATGAAAATTTTATAGAAGAGAAGTCATACAATTACGTGGAAGAAAATACAAATAGTGAAAATGACAGTTCTTCTCAAGGTGGACAAGAGCTGAAAAAAATTTTCGAGTTATCCTCTAGCGGGCAAACGCCATCGGAAATAGCAAAACTATTAAATAAAGGAATAGGAGAGATCAATCTGATCTTGAATATAAAAAAGAGGTGACTTTTTGAATAATAGATTTATCCTCGGAATTATGTTAGGGCTTGGAATGGGATTTGTTATTTCATCAAGTTTATATATGATTATGGATAATAGAATGCAACATTCAATGGAACCTGAAGCCATTAAGAATGAGGCTCGCAAATTAGGCATGGTTGATCCAGCTGATTATTTTCTAAGACCAGAACAAGAAGACGAAGCAGTTCCTCAACCCAACAGAATAATTATTGATATTATAAAGGGAATGCCAAGTGAAGAAATAGCTCGGTTGTTAAAAAATAGTGACCTTATAAAATCTGAAGAAGAATTTATTCAATATTTAGAGGCTAATAACCTTGTCAGTCAATTAAAATGGGGCAGGTATGAATTTTTGCCAGGTGAAGACATGGAGCAGATAGTTGAAACTATTATATTAGGAAATATTAAAATATCCAATGAACCTTAAAAAATTCATTGGAT
>Ga0208100_100193_pt1 | contig 25562 bp, 20 predicted proteins | sample SubbioR11_8A_Aug_FD_184817 | JGI IMG/M metagenome (GOLD analysis project Ga0208100, IMG submission 184817) | Serpentinite rock and fluid subsurface biosphere microbial communities from McLaughlin Reserve, California, USA - CR11_8A_Aug (SPAdes) | ecosystem: Environmental > Terrestrial > Deep... | reverse complement strand
CGGCCGTGAAATGCGTGTGCGGCTTGACGCTGCCGGGCTTGCACAGCACCTGCCCGCGCTCGACGTCCTCGCGCTTGGTGCCGCGCAGCAGGATGCCCACGTTGTCGCCAGCCTGGCCCTGGTCGAGCAGCTTCCTGAACATCTCCACGCCCGTGCAGATCGTCTTCTGCGTCGCGCGGATGCCCACGATCTCGATCTCGTCGCCAACCTTGACGATGCCGCGCTCGACTCTTCCCGTGACCACCGTGCCGCGCCCGGAGATGCTGAAGACGTCCTCCACCGGCATCAGGAAGGTGCCATCGATGGCCCGCTCGGGCGTCGGAATGTAGCTGTCGAGCGCCTCGGCCAGCTTCATGATGGCCTGCTCGCCGAGCTCGCCCTTGTCGCCTTCCATCGCCAGCTTGGCGCTGCCCTTGACGATGGGCGTGTCGTCGCCGGGGAATTCGTACTTGGAGAGCAGCTCGCGCACCTCCATCTCGACGAGCTCGAGCAGCTCGGCATCGTCGACCATGTCGCACTTGTTCATGAAGACGATGATGTAGGGCACGCCCACCTGGCGCGCCAGCAGGATGTGCTCGCGCGTCTGCGGCATCGGGCCGTCGGCAGCCGACACCACCAGGATCGCGCCGTCCATCTGCGCCGCACCGGTGATCATGTTCTTGACGTAGTCGGCGTGGCCCGGGCAGTCGACGTGCGCGTAGTGCCGGTTGGCCGTCTCGTACTCGACGTGCGCGGTGTTGATCGTGATGCCGCGCGCCTTCTCCTCGGGCGCCGCATCGATCTGGTCGTAGGCCTTGGCCTCGCCACCAAACTTCGCCGCCAGCACCGAGGTGATCGCCGCCGTCAGCGTCGTCTTGCCATGGTCGACGTGACCAATCGTGCCCACGTTCACGTGCGGCTTCTTGCGCTCGAATTTGCCTTTTGCCATTTGCGCTTTCTCCTGGCGGACGGTTCAGTCAGTGCGGATGAGGGGGAGTGGTGCCCATGACGCGGATCGAACGCGTGACCTCTCCCTTACCAAGGGAGTGCTCTACCACTGAGCCACATGGGCGTCGGCACGGGTCTGGGCGCACGACACACCCACACGCCTGGCGACGCGACGCAAGCCACTGGAGCGGGAGACGGGAATCGAACCCGCACCATCAGCTTGGAAGGCTGAGGTTCTACCATTGAACTACTCCCGCGCGGCATGACACTGCCCGGTCGAAGATCTCCGAAGCTCCCCTTCACGATCCTGTCCACGCTCGCCGTTGGTGGAGGAGGCTGGATTCGAACCAGCGTAGGCGTGAAGCCAACAGATTTACAGTCTGCCCCCTTTAGCCACTCGGGCACCCCTCCGCGGCGAACCTCAGAATATAGCACGCTCGCGTGACTGCGCACAGACCCCGGGGGTACTGCCGGGGCTTGCGGTGACCGGGACTGCGGCCTCAGCCGTGGCCCCGGCGACGGCGGGCTCGACGGGCCGGCCGAGCTGCGCCAGCACCGCCGCGCACCACAGGCCCAGCCGCGAGGGCGTGTCGCTGCCGCCGGCGATCATGTTGACCGCGCGCTGGCTCAGGTGTCGCTCGTACGCCACGGTCGCCGTCGCCGGCAGCGCGCCGGCCGCCTGCAGCGCGCGCAGCGCGGCGTGGGCCTGCGCGCCGCAGGCGACGACCCGCTGCAGGCCGGCCAGCTCGGCCGCCAGACGGCGCAGGTTGGCCGGCGCGAGCACCTCGTCGACGGTCGGCACCGAGCGCCCGGTGAGCGCCGGGTATTCGACGCGCTGCCACGCGTTGGTGACCACATACTTCGACCGACAGGCGCTGGGAAACAGCGCCGGACTGGCGGCATGCAACTGGACCAGGGCGCGCGCGAGGTTGGCCCCGGTGCCCGCCGCGCAGGGGTAGCCGCGCGCGGCCTCGTGCCGGCCGGGGCAGATGAAGACGAAGCCCAGCGTCGCGCCGGGGCTGGGCTGGTGGTGCGGCGTCGCTCCGGGCGGGGCGCCGGCTCCGGCAGGCGGTCGTGCGGGGTTCACGGCAGCTCGAACAGTTCGGCCAGCGCCAGGCCCGGGTCGGGCGCGCGCATGAAGGCCTCGCCGACCAGGAAGGCGTGCACGCCCTGCCCGCGCAGGCGGCGCACGTCGGCGCGCGCGAGGATGCCCGACTCGGTGACCAGCAGCCGGTCGGCGGGCACGGCGCCGAGCAGGTCGAGCGTGGTCTGCAGCGTGACCTCGAAGCTGCGCAGGTTGCGGTTGTTGATGCCCAGCAGCGGCGTGCGCAGGCGCAGCGCGCGGTCGAGCTCGGCGCCGTCGTGGACCTCGACCAGCACCGCCATGCCCAGCGCCTGCGCCTGCGCCTCGAGCTCGGCCATCTGGCCGTCGGCCAGGCAGGCTGCGATCAGCAGCACCGCATCGGCGCCCATCGCCCGCGCCTCGTCGACCTGGTAGGCGTCGACGATGAAGTCCTTGCGCAGCACCGGCAGCGCGCAGGCCGCGCGGGCCTGCTGCAGGTACTCGGGCGCGCCCTGGAAGAAGCGCGCGTCGGTCAGCACGCTGAGGCCGGCCGCGCCGTGCTGCGCGTAGCTGGCGGCGATCTCGGCGGGCACGAAGTGCTCGCGCAGCACGCCCTTGCTCGGGCTGGCCTTCTTGAGCTCGGCGATCACGGCCGGCCGGCCCGCCGCCACCCGCGCGCGCAGCGCGCCGGCGAAGTCGCGCAGCCCGCCGCGGGCCTCGGCGGCGCGGCGCAGCGCGGCCGCCGGCTGCCGCCGGCGCGCGGCGGCGACCTCGTCGTGCTTGGCCGCGACGATGCGCTGCAGGATGTCGGACATGGCGGACTCCTGGTTGCGGGTGCGCCCGCGGCTCACAGCCGCGGGCCGGCGCGCTCGACGCGCAGCCGGCGCGCGAGCACGTCGGCCAGCTCGCTGAGCTGCTTCATCTGCGCGCCGCGCAGGCGCGGCGGGCTGTCGTAGAGGCGGGCGACGCGCCCGCGGTCGACGTGGCGCAGGTCGATCGCGATCGACTGCCGGCGCTCGCCCGGCGAGCAGACGATCGACCAGCCCTCGCCGTCGATGGTCTCGACCTCGCCGTAGAGCGCATGCGGGGTGAGGCGGCGCGCGGCGAAGTCGACCTGCCAGCCCGCGCGCACCCGCATCACGCGCGCGTGCAGCAGCATCGCCAGCATCATCGCCGCCAGCGCGACCCAGCCCAGCGTCGGGCTGGCCCAGGCGCCAGCGGCCAGGCCCAGCCCCAGCGCGAGCACGCCGATCACCATGCCCACCGGGTGCGCCTCGACCTTGGGCAGGAAGACCGCCGGGCCCGCGCCGGCGGCCGCCACCAACTCGGCCAGCGTCGGCGCGCCGTAGCGCAGCCCGCCGGGGGCGCCCGGCCCGGACGGGTCGCGCGCAGGCCCCGCCTCAGCCACCGTGCAGCCGGTTCGTCGCGGCGACGAACTGCTCGAGCCTGTCCTGTGCCCGGCCGCTGCGTACCGCCTCGGCCGCGCGCTGCACCCCCTCGGCGATCGAGGGCGCGACGCCGGCGCAGTACAGCGCGGCCCCGGCGTTGAGCAGCACGATGTCGCGTACCGGGCCGTCCTCGTCGCCCAGCGCGCGCCAGATGCAGGCCACCGACTCCTCGCGGCTGGCCACCTTCAGCGCCGCCGTGTCGCTCACGCGCAGCCCGAAGTCGGCGGGATGGATGCGGTATTCGCGCACCTCGCCGCCGACGAGCTCGCCGACCAGCGTCTGGCCCGAGAGCGAGATCTCGTCGAGGCCGTTCATGCCGTGCACGACCATCGCGTGCCGGCTGCCCAGGCGCTGCAGCACGCGCACCAGGATGCCGACCAGATCCGGGTGGAAGACGCCGAGCAACTGGTTGGGCGCGCCGGCCGGGTTGGTCAGCGGCCCGAGGATGTTGAAGATCGTGCGCACGCCCAGCTCCTTGCGCACCGGCGCGGCGTGGCGCATCGCCGGGTGGTGGTTGGGCGCGAACATGAAGCCGATGCCGGTCTCGGCGATGCAGCGCGCGACCTGCTCCGGGCCGAGCGCGATGCTCGCGCCCAGGGCCTCGACGACGTCGGCACTGCCGCTGGTCGACGACACGCTGCGCCCACCGTGCTTGGCCACGCGCGCGCCGGCGGCAGCGGCGACGAAGGTCGCGGCGGTCGAGATGTTGAAGGTGTGCGCGGCGTCGCCGCCGGTGCCGACGATGTCGACCAGGTGCTCGCGGTCGGCGACCACCACCGGGGTGGCGAACTCGCGCATGACCTGCGCGGCGGCGGTGATCTCGCCGATCGTCTCCTTCTTGACGCGCAGCCCGATGGCCAGCGCGGCGATCATCACCGGCGACATCTCGCCGCTCATGATGCGGCGCATCAGCCCGAGCATCTCGTCGTGGAAGATCTCGCGGTGCTCGATGACGCGCACCAGCGCCTCGGTGTCGGTAATCGGCATGGTCCGGGCTCCAGACAAGGGGTGGGAACAGCAGCGGCGGGTGCTCAGGCGGCGACGGCCGCAGCGCTCATGCGCAGGAAGTTGCGCAGCAGCGCGTGGCCATGCTCGCTCAGCACCGACTCGGGGTGGAACTGCACGCCCTCGAGCGGCGCCGGGCCGCCGGCATGGTCGCGGTGGCGCACGCCCATGATCTCGCCGTCCTCGGCGCTGGCGCTGACTTCGAGGCAGGCTGGCAGGCTGGCGCGCTCGATCGCCAGCGAGTGGTAGCGGATCACGGTGTACGGGCTGGGCAGCCCCTCGAACACGCCGCGCCCGTCGTGCGTGACGACGCTGGCCTTGCCGTGCATCTGGCGCGCCGCGCGCACCACGCGCGCGTCCAGCGCCGCGCCGATCGCCTGGTGGCCCAGACAGACGCCCAGGATCGCGATGCGCCCGGCGAGCGCGCGGATCGCCTCGACGCAGACCCCGGCCTCGGCCGGCGAGCACGGCCCTGGCGACAGCACCAGCCGCGCCGGCCCGAGCGCCACGATGCCGGCGACCGTGATCTCGTCGTTGCGCACCACGCGCACCTCCTCGCCCAGCTCGCCGAAGTACTGCACCAGGTTGTAGGTGAAGCTGTCGTAGTTGTCGATCATCAGCAGCATGGGCACTCTAACCCTTTGATTTCATTGGATGTCCCGGAGAGCATCCTGATTCGGTACCCGCTTTGATACCCGCTTTTTGCGACGCTGGAGAAGCCGGCGCGCCGTGCTGGGTGGGGACGGAAGGCGCCCGCTGGGGGCGCGTAGGGGTGGTCAGGCTGATGGCTTGCGCCAACGCCAACCGGAGCGCGCTGCGGTGATCGGACGGATCGCAGACATGGCCTGCATTATGGCCGCGCGCGCGACACGCGCTTGAGAACGAACTCGTCCGCTCGCGTCTAAGACCCAGGCCCATCCGATCCAGAAAGCCAGAGCCACTCTGGGAGGAGCGTGGGAAGGTGCACCGGCCCGACGGGCTCACGGTGAACTACCCAGCCCGTCAGCCCCGAGTTGGGCGTTTGGGCGATTCCAATTGAAGAGGCCGCTGAAGTCGTCTGACCACTTTGGGCTCTCCCGCTTGGGAAAGTAGTAGGCGGTGCCACCTGACTCCACGAGCCCAGCCTCCAGCGGCTGCAGCCCGCTTTCGCTGAGGAACCCAACGCCCACCACGTGGTCCCGGCCTTCACCACTCAGGAAGCGACTGACCGCGATCCGAAGGGCCGTAGGCGTCTGGCTGATATCTTGGTCTTGCTGCGCGACGGAGAAGAGTTGATCGCCGCCAAGGCCATGAAGACCAACCAGAAACATCGCACCCCGGGTGCCCGAGGACTGCCGGCGCGCCGAGTCGCTGAGCGTGTCGAAGATGGCCTTCATCAGCGCATCATCTTTCGAACTCTGTAGGGTCAGCGCCAGGGCACCGCCTGCATGGGTGCCGACCACCATAGTTTGGCGGTTTCGCGTCTCGCTGACCTGGTCGATCGTGGCGCGAACTTCCGAGGGCTGAACGCCACTTGGAATGTCGCCCAGGACCGCAGGATCGAATTCGCTGATGCGCACGCCCGAACCGTCCTGCACCGATGTGCTCTTGCCGGCAAAGATCGCCCTTGCAAAGCCCCGGGCCAGATCGACGCGTTGGGCGTGCCGCTCGGGCAGTCTGCCCTGCAGCGTCAGTACAGCAGACCGTCCTGTCTGCAGTCCCTTGATCGTTGGCTGAAGGTGAGGCCACAGCAGCCCATAGAAGTCCAGCGCTTCACGCTTGTGGACCTTACGCCCCGTGTCTTCTCCGATCGACTTGCACTCCACTTCCAGGCCGTCGGGGCCCACGTCCTCGACGAGCAAATCGAAGGTGCCGCCACCGGTCATCTCCGGCCACGTCAGCCTCCGTGAGCGACGGGCGAAATGCGTCGCGGCACTCAGCTCAAGCCGAAGGGCGCGCATGGCCTCGGGCTTGTTCAAGGCGTCGTGGACACGGCGCCGAAGTTGCTTGGAGAGCGGCCTGGGGGACACCTGCGCCAGCGAGAGCACCTGGGCAGCGAAGCTCATCGCAGGATAGATCTCCCGGTTGTTCACCTCCCAGGCCGGGATGCTGCCGAAACGGGCCTGAAGCTCCCGCAGGTGTTCAAGCTGAAAGCACAGCGCGTTCTCGCTGCGCAGAAACTCCCCAAGAAAGCGATTGCCGCGGATCTCTTCCTCGATCTTCTTGATCCTGTTGCGCCAGTGGGCCTCGCCGACAAACTCAGCGAACCGGCGATTGACCTCCGGGATCTCGCCCGTGCCCAGTTCCGTCAGCAGCATTGCCGCCCCTGGCAACTGTCAGGCGCGTCGATGGCTCGCGAGCTACCAGCCGGGCGGATCAGAAGCTCCATTCCTCGTGCCCAAGTGGCGCCGCGTTCAGCCGCTTCTGCGTCGCCGCCCAACGTGGCAAGTGACGATTCATGAGCGCAATGAAGCGCTCGCCGTGGTTGGGCTCGGCCAGGTGCAGCAGCTCGTGCACGACGATGTACTCGATGCACTCGATCGGCTTCTTGGCCAGCTCGGAGTTCAGCCAAACGCGGCGGCTGGCTGGGGTGCAGCTGCCCCACTTCGTCTTCATCCGCTTGACGCCCCAGGCGCTCGCCTGGACGCCGAGCTTGGCTTGCCACGTCGCGAACATCGGTGTGACCACACCCTTGAGCTGCTCGCGGTACCAGCGGTCCAACACGGCTGCGCGCTGCGCTTGGCTCGCGCCCGGGCGCACGAAAACGTCGAGCGACGCGATCCCTCGCATCGCCACCCGCGGCGCGCCCTCGGCCTCGTGCACCCGCAGCCTGTAGCGGCGGCCGAAGACGTAGTGGCTCTCGCCCACCGCCATCTCGCGTTCCGACTGGCGCGGCTGCTGCTCGAACTTCGAGCGCTGCAGCTTGATCCAGGCCAGCTTGTCGATTACCGCCAGGCGCACCGCCTCGTCGCTGATCACCGGCGGCGCCGCCACCCGCACCCGCCCCGCCGGCGGGTAGACGCCCAGATGCAGGTTCTTGATGTCCTTGCGCACCACGTTGATCGTGAGGCCGGCCACCTTCAGCACGGTCTCAGTACTCATGCTGATTCTTGGCCAGTTCGAGCACCTTGTCGGTCGCCGCGTCGATGTCAGCCGGTGATACACCGAGCGAACCCTGCGGCACCTCCTGCGCCTGCCCCGGCTGCGGCTCGACCAATCGCGCTGCATGCTGGGTCATGACGGCATGGATCGCAGCGCGCACGCGCTTGAGCTTCATCGCGTTCGCCCGCCAACCGTCCTGGCGACTCGTCTGCAAGGCCGCGTCGATGGCCAGGGTCAACGTGCCGTCCTTGCCGAGGTTGTTGTACAGCGCCCGCTTCGCCGGTGTATCCACGGCCGGTGGATAGCTCGCCGGCGCGCCTCCAGGCGTCGTGGCCGCCTTGGTCAGCGCCGCGATCTCGTCCAGGTACTTCTTGTAGTCGATCACCCCTTGGCGCCGCTGGGCGATCAGGGCGTCGAGCAGCTTCGACATCTTCTCGTAGTACGCCGGGTCCACCGGCGATTCCTTGACGATCAGGCGCCGTACATTGTTCTCGATGGTTTCGGCCACCGCCGTCTGGTTCTTGCGAATCGAGGCCGGCAGCGCGTCGACCGCCGCAGCGCCCCGATCGACGATCAACTGGATCAACGACAGATCGTCGAAGGCCGAGATCTTCTCGCTCTCCTCCGCGCGGATGTAGGTGTCGATCAGGTATCGCATCGCCGGCTCGAAGGCCTTGAGGTCGATGTAGTCCCCGCTGGCCAGGCGCACTTCGTCGCGCACCTTGGTGAAATGGTCAACCTCGGTCTTGATCGTCTGTACGTCGGCGGCCGTGTAGCCCGCCGCTTCGAGTTCGCTGGCCAGCGCAGCGTAGGCGCGCAACAGCGCCGCCGCATACTTGTAGAGCTTCAGCCGCTTGGGCTCGTTGCCCTTGAGCTGCTCGGCATTGCCTGACTCCACCGCACAGAAGAAGCGCATGTAGGCAGCAGAGTCCCTGGGCTGCTGCACCGGCTCGCACAGCGCCTTGATGGCCTCGCGGGCTTCCTCCAGGTCTTGGCGGGCCTCGGCCAAGCGGTCCTTGAGCAAGCCCTTCACATCGTCTTCGTCGAAGGCGTCGAACGCGCCGCTGGTGTAGTCGCGCACGGCGCCTTCCAGCGGCTTGAACAGGTCCTTGTAGTCGATGATGTAGCCGTACGGCTTGTCTTCGCCGTCCAGGCGGTTCACGCGGCAGATGGCCTGGAACAGGCCGTGGTCCTGCATCTTCTTGTCGATGTACAGGTAGGTGGCCGGCGGCGAGTCGAAGCCGGTGAGCAGCTTGTCCACCACAATCAGCAGCTTCAGCTGCCCAGGCTGCTCGATGAAGCGCTTCTTGGCCTGCTTCTCGAACAGCTCGGCCTTCCCGGCCGCCACGTCCTCGGGCTCGTTGAACCAGTCGGCCAGCATCTGCCGGTAGACCTGGTACTTGCGCAGGTTGTCCGTCTCGCCCTCACCGGTTGCCTCACCCTTGGCATCAGCCGTGGTGGGCATGTAGCTGGTGACTATGGCGCACTTGCCCTTCAGCTCGGTCTTCGCGAACAGCTCGTAGAACTTGCACGCCTCGTAGATGCTGCCAGCCACCAGCATCGCGTTGCCGTGGCCGTCCATCAGGCGGGGCCGGGTGCTCATGTCCAGCAGGATGTCGGCCACGATCTTCTCCAGCCGCGACTGGCTGGAGAGCACGCGCTGCATCGTGCCCCACTTCTGCTTCAGCTGCGCCTTGGCCAGGTCGTTCAGGCCCTTGGTCTTGGCCTCGAACCACTCGTCGATCTTCTTCTGCGCGGTGATGGACTGATCGATGTCCCGCGCCTCATAGCGCAGGTCAAGCACCACGCCCTCGCGCACCGCCTGGTCGAACTTGTAGGTGTGGATGTAGCGCCCGAACACCTCGATGCTCCGCGCCTTGTCGGTCTTCAACAGCGGTGTGCCGGTGAAGCCGATGAAGAGTGCGCTGGGCAGCAGCCCCTTCATGGCCTTGTGCAGGTCACCGCTTTGGGTCCGGTGGCACTCGTCAACGAAGACATGCAGGTCGCCCTGCGCCTTCCACCCTGGGGGCACCCTGCGCAGCGCCTCGACGAAGGCCTTGGTAGCCGCCGCGCCTTCGGCTGCGTCATCATCGTCCTTGCCGCCGAACTTGTGCACCAGCGTGCAGATCAGCGACTCTTCGGCCCGGCCGAGCGTCGCGATCAGATCGGCCCCGCTCTTCGTGCGGTAGATGTTCTCGCTCACGCCGAGGAACACCTTCTCGATCTGCTCGTCCAGCTCGGTGCGGTCGGTGATGATCAGCACACGGGCACCCGAACGGTTCTCACGGATCCACTTGGCCAGCCACACCATCGTCAGCGACTTGCCGCTGCCCTGGGTGTGCCAGATGATCCCGCCCTCGCGCCGGCGGATGAACTCCTGCGCCGCCACCACGCCGAAGTACTGGTTCTGCCGGCACACCTTCTTGATGCCGGCGTCGAAGACGATGAAGTCGTGGATCAGCTGCAGGAACCGATGCTTCGCGCAAAGCTGCAGCAGGTGTCGGTCCAGCAGGTTGGGCTCGCCGGCGAACTCGCCGGTCTCTTCGACCCACGAGAGCCAATACTTCTCGGGCGTCTCGATGGTGGCGTAGCGCAGGCCTTCGGTGTCGTTGCCCGCCATCACCCACTGCATCGTCGAGAAGAAGGGTTGGATGAACTCCTTCTTCTGGTTGTCCAGGTTCTGGCGGATGCCTTCGGATACGGACACCGTGGAACGCTTCAGCTCCAGCACGCCCAGCGCGATGCCGTTGACGTACAGCACCACGTCGGGCCGCTTGGTGCTGGCCTTGGCACCGCTCACCAGGTCGCCTCCGGGCACGGTCACCTCCTCGGCCACCGCGAAGTCGTTTGCCAGAGGATCTGCCCACTTCACCAGCCATACGGTGACCGTGTTCTCCCCCGCCTCGGGCCGCACCTTCACGCCATAGCGCAGCAGGCGGTAGACAGCATGGTTGCGGTCGTAGAGGCTCTTGCTGGTGTCGTTGGCCACCTTCTGCAGCTCGAACAAGGCGCGTGCGGCCAGCGTGTCGCTCACGCCCTGGGCGGCCAACCAGGCCTTCAGGCGTTCGGGCTCGATGTTCGAGTTGGCGGGCCGGTCGATCCAGTCGCCCAGGTAGGTGTAGCCCAGGCGCTGGCTCAGCAGAGCCAGCACCCGCTCTTGCGTCTTTTTCTCGATCTGGCCGACGGTGGGCATGTCGTGCTGATCTCAGGCTTCGCCGTCGACGGCGAGCTGCCCTTGCGGATCAACGGGCGGCCATGTGCCACCTCGTACCCTCTGCTCAAACCAGCGGTGCATGGCCGCGTCGTCTACGGCGTACTCGCCGCGGGCTGACTTCCATACCAGCGCCGGATACCGGTTCCGCAGTGACTCCAGGGCGTTCTGCGCTTGTTGAACGGTCACCTTGGCGTTTGCCTTCTCGCGATAAAAGCGCAGCGCCTCGGCGTCGTAGGGCCTGAAGCGCTGCCCCATCTCCAGCAGGCGCCAGAGCACTGCCTGCTCCAACGGCTTAAGCGCCAGGTACTCGGATTCCATCTGCGCCTCGTCGGCCTGCTGGCGTTCCTTTGCGGCCTGCAGTACCGCCTGCTCGAAGCGAACACCCTGCAGACCCGACAGCGGGCTCAGAGCCTGACCCAGAGCCTCCATGAAGAACTGCGGCCGGTGGCCGAAGCTCTCGAAGGCCTGGAGCAGCGTGGCGCCATCCACCGGCGCCAGGTCGGGCCGCTGCGCCGTGATCAGCCGCGACACGTGGTCGATGAAGTCTTGGCCCAGCGGCGGCATGCGCGAGATCTGCGAGCCGTAGAACGGCGCGCCGTTGGTGTTGACCAGCCGCAGCAGCTTGTCGCGGTCGGAGCCGGACATCACCAGCATCAGGTTCACCTCGCCTGGTCGGTTGAGCTGGTCGCGGGCAGACTTCAACGCCGACATCGTGGCCTCGCCGGCCTCGCTGGTCAGCGCGTGTTGTGCTTCGTCCACGATCAGGGCTACCGGCGCCTTGGCAGCCTCGTGCAGTGCGCGCAGGGCGTCGGGCAGCGTCACGCCGTCGATCTTGCCGATCTTGCTGACGTCGATCTTCAACGCACCGGCGATCGTCACACTTTCCAGGCCGGCCGCCTTGGCCGCGCGACTCACCACGCCCAGGCGCGGCGCCAACGCTCGGGCGATGGCGTCGGCAATCAATGAGCCGGGGTCGCGCCGCGGGTCTGCCCACAGGTCCACGTAGGCCACCACGGCACCGGCTGCCTCCAGCGCAGGCTTCAGGTCGGCCTGCAGGAAGGTGGACTTCCCCGTGCGGCGCGGCGCGGCCAGGAACAGGCCGTTGTGCGCGTCGCCGAAGACGGCCTGGCCCCGCAGCGCGGCGACAAGCTCCTGGGCCAGGGCTTCGCGGGGAAAGTGGATCACTTTATCTCTAAGTATCGGAGAGCCGATAATTTATCGTAATGAAGATAAAAGTCAATAACCGCTGCCAGCGCCGCTTGGCCGCACCCCGGCAGCGCCCCAGACTGCAGCTCAGGAAGAACCCGCCTCGGCCAGCACCTCCGCCCGCACGTAGGCCTTGAAGTCCGCCACGGCGGTGAAGCACCGATAGCCGGCCTGGCTGGCCACGGCCACCATCGGCGCCTCTTCGTGCAACAGCACGGCCACGGGCTGGCTCAGCTCTTCCTGCAGGCCCTGCGGCCACGCCAGATCGAACACCGCGCGCTGCTCGCCGGTCTCCGGGTCGGCGAAGTCGAAGCTGACCACGCCGCGCGGCAAGCCCTGGGCTTCGACCCAGTCGTTCAAGGCTTCGAGCTGCTCCTCTTCCTCGTCGCTGGTCACGCCGCCCAGCACGGTCGGCGCCGTGGGGGAAACAGCCGCCCGAGCCTCCAGCCAGCGCAGGTCGCCGTGCAGCAGCTCTTCCATGCGCCGGTTCATCTCGGCGGCCAGCAGCGTCTTCCGCGCCTCCAGGAAGTCGCGGAAGTTCTCGATCTTCCACAGCTGCGGGTCCATCGGGATCCACTGCGAGGCCAGTGCGCCTGGGTGGCTCGCCTCGAACTCGGGGAAGTACTCCTGCGGCAACCGGTCGCTGATCTTGAGGTTGGTGTCCTTGGTCTGGAAGGCGAAGTTGGCCAGCGCGTTCACCTCCGGCCGGCGGAACTTGGCCTTGTGCTTGTAGAGCTGCGCCTTCGGGAAGATGTGGTGCACTTCCAGCTTGCTCATCTTGCCCAGCATGCTGGCCTTCAGCGGCAGCCCGCTGCCCCAGTCGCGCGCCTCACCCATGCGCGTCAGCAGGTACAGCACCGGGTAGAAGCGCGCGCCGACACTCCAGCCGGTGAAGTGACCCGGCTCCACGCGCAGCCCGCCATGCCACAGGCGCAGCTGCTCCAGCAGCTTGTCGAGCCCGCCGTCGTCGCCCTCCAGTGCCTCCAGGTCCTGGTCGATGAACGATTCGGTCGAGCCCGAGAACCGGCCCCACATGCCGGCCTGCAGGAACCAGAACATCAGCTTGTCGCGGTCCTTCTCGTTCAGCGGGCCGGTGTGCTTGTCGAGAAAGCGCACCATCACCGGCACACCGAAGCGGCCGAAGAACACCTGGTCGTGGTCCAGGCCCAGTCGGCCGCCGATCAGGTTCAGCGATGCGTCGATGTGCTTGGTGGCGCGCTTCAGCGCGGCCTGCACCTCGTCGGCCGTCTTGTCGTGCAGGTGCAGGAACTTGGCCTCGCCGGTGAGCACGGTGTTGATGGAGCGCAGCAGCCAGTCCAGGTTGAAGTGGAAGCCGGCATCCGTCCAGCGCTTCAGCTCGCCCTTCATCTTGTCGCGCGCCTCGGGCCAGTCGGCGCAGATCTTGGCCAGCGCGAGGTCGCCCTTCGAGAGCTTGGTGCCGCCGCTGTTGACGCGATTGAAGATGTCCACCACCACGTCAAGCGTCTTGTCTGCACCGGTCACTTCCTCGACGTGGAGCTCGATGTCGCTCACGCTCAGCAGCCGGCTTAAGCGCGCCACGTAGTCGCCCACCTTGGGCGCCAGCGCGGGCTGCGTGCTCAGCCGGGTGACGAACTCACCCAGGCCGGCCGTGCCCTTCTGCATCAGCGCCGTGACGTCGATCCAGCGCGCGTCGTCCTTCATCGTCACCGGCTGGTAGAAGGCGAACTTCTCCTCTTCCAGATGAAAGTGCAGGCCGGTGAAGGCCTGCGCGTTGCCATCGAAGAAGCGCGGCCGCTTGCCGCGAATCACGCCGTACAGCGAGGTCATGCGCTGCTGCCCGTCGAGCAGCAGCTTCACGACACCCGGGGCCAGCGGGCCTTCGCCACGGTGCGCGGCGGTCTTGCTTTCGGTTGCCCACACCAGCAGGCCACCCACGGGGTGGCGGCGGTACAGCGATTCGAACAACCCGCGCACCTGGTCGCGGTTCCACACATAGCCACGCTGGAACTCCGGCAGCGCCATGTGCCGGCTGTCGATGTGATCCAGGATCGTCGAGATTTTCATGTCAGGCGGATCCTCCCTGTCAGCAGCGCCTGCATCATGCCCTGCTTGAGCTGGCGGGTCTTGTTGCGGCGGGCCACGAGGGCGTCAATCTCTGCATCTAGGTCGGACAAGACCTCCGCGATCGCCTGCTGTTCTCGAATCTCTGGCAGTAAGACCTCGACAGCATTGAGAGATTGCTTGTTCAAGGTGTAGCCCTTGACTGCCTGCTTGCCATACTGCGAGAAGTCCACCCGCTGCAGCGCGTAGTAGAGGAACGAGGCATTGGCCTTGAGTTTGCGGAATGCGCAAATGGCCTCGTTCGTGAACAGGTCACATCCGGCGAACGCCAGCCGCCCGATCGACAGCTTGAAGCTCATGAGCAGCGTGCCTGCGGGGATGATCGGCACACCAGACGCACCTACTTCGGTGATCTGCTCCGCCGTCTCGCTGAGCACCTTGGTCTGCATGTCGGCAATCGATGCCCACATGTACCCGGAACCCCAATACGCCTGGACCCGTCGGCTTGGTGTCCGTCCCATCGTGAGGTTGGCTAGGTCTCCCAGCCGGGTCGGCTGCCACTCCCCGGAGAATCCAGATATCCGAATGCGCCCGGTCAACAACTGCTGCATCGCGGCCTGCTTGAGATCGCGCTTCTTGGCGATCAGTCGGTGGAGCTTGGCGAGCAAGGCATCAACATCCGACAAGGTCGTCGCAATCGAACGCTGCTCGTCCATCGATGGCAACGGCAGCTCGAACGCCCGCACGTCGTTTCCGGTGATGTTCGGATCCTTGCGGCTGCTGCTCGCGACAGCCTTCCAGTGCTCGACACGGAAATTCAGTACTGCGAGCAAGTACTCCGGGACAACGCGGTTGCGATTGACCTGGATGGCCGAAAGGGCCTGATTGACGCAGGCTGGAGTTCTGAGCAGTCCTGTACGACCGATCTGGTTGAAGCCGCCATACATGGCTACGAGCACGGTGCCAGGCGGATAGACCTGAAGACTCGTCTCCTGCACGGCCAGATTGGTCACGCACTCATCCGTGGCCGAGATCTCGCCGTTGCGCAGATCCAGTGTTTTGACCCACGGCACCGTTCCACCGACAAAGTACCTCTCAGCGCGTCGCCTCGATGGCGTGGTGCCGGAGGATGTCCGGGCAACATCGCTGATAGCGACGCGCGGCCAAGGCGAAGCACTCGGGCGACCCACCGCCTCCGTAGCAAAGGCGCCCTCGATCATGCGAACCCCATCGCAGCGAGATGCCGATCCACTCGTTCAGCCAAGGCCTCCGCCTCGTTGGCCACGGCTGGCAACGGTTCGATGTACCGCTCCGCCAATTCACGCACCCGCGTTGTGAGGGCCTGGCTGACGCGATCAAGCTCTCCGTCGACGCGCCGACGCATTTCAGTCAGCCACTTGTCGTCGACGACTAGCACCTTCACCTCGTCTGCAGTGAGCTGCCCGAACTTCGATAGCACCTTCGAAGCCAACGCTTTCTGTGCATCCTTCAGCTGCTTGCCCGCAGCCGCCTCCTTGTCGAACAACGCCTGTAGCTTCTCCAGCACGGCGCACTCGTCTTCAGCGTCCTTGTCGCCCCGAATCTCGCGCAGCCGCTCCCTCACGCCCTTGGCCGTGACCTTGCCCTTGTCGTTCTTGGCCTCGTCCAGCGGCCCGTCGTCGGCACCATGCTCCTCGATCAGTTCCTCCAGCTCCAGCGTCACCGCATCGCGCTCGGCCTCCAGCGCCTCCACCTGCGCCTGCTCCTCGGCGAAGTAGCGGGCAATCACCAAGCGCTCGGGGATCAGGTCGAAGTTCGGCATGCCGTCGGCCAGCGCCTGCCAGCCATCCAGCGCGATGGCCCAGGCGTCGTCGTTCATCGTCTCGTCCCAGTAGTCCATCAGCCGCTGGTAGACGTCGTAGGCGTCGAGCAGCGGCGCGCCCTGGAAGGCGGCGAGCAGGGCCTCGGACAGCGTCTCGATCAGGTGCTTGGGTGAGTCACCAGGCTTGAGGGCGACGAGGCCGGGCCGCTGCGCAGTGCGCCAGGCCTCGAAGCGCGTCTGCACCTGCTGCCGGAAGGCGGTGAACTCCGGGTGCCCGAAGATCGTGGCCTTCACCTGTGCAGGCTCCACCAGCAGCCGGCTGTAGCCGGGGCGGCCGGCCGACTCGAACAGCTGGGCGCGCACTCCGGGCAGCACCTTCCAGTAGGCCCCCAGCGCGTCCAGGTCGCGGTCGGGAATGCCGCCCTTCAGGTGCGCCTCGATGTCCTGCAGGTCTTCGGGCTCGCTGGTGTCGATGTAGCGCGGCAGGTTCAGGTTGAAATCGTTGGCCTCGATCTCGGCCACCGGCACCATGCGCGAGTAGCGCGGCTGCTCCAGCTGGCGGTGGAAGGTGTCGACGATGCGGTGCATGTCCTGCGCGCGCAGCCGGTTCTTGTTGCCGTCCTTGATGTAGCCCTTGCTGGCGTCGATCATGAAGATGCCGCGGCGGCCGGGCGCGCCGGCCTTGTCCAGCACCACGATGCAAGCCGGGATGCCGGTGCCGTAGAACAGGTTGGCCGGCAGGCCCACCAGCGCCAGGATCACGCCCTGCTGCACGAGCTTCTTTCGGATGGCGCCCTCGGCGCCGCCGCGGAACAGCACGCCGTGCGGCAGGATCACCGCGCCACGGCCGGCGCTCTTCAAGCTGGTCAGGATGTGCAGCAGGAAGGCGTAGTCGCCGTTCTTCGGCGGCGGCACGCCCCAGTCGTGCGGGTTGGTGCCGAAGCGGCCGTACAGGTCGTTGGCCGGGTCCAGCCCGCTCGTCCAGTTCTTCTGCGAAAAGGGCGGGTTGGCCACCACGTAGTCGAAGGCCTTCAGCCGCAGCGCGTTGCGCTCGTCCTTGAAGTGCGGGCTGCTCAGCGAATTGGCGGGCCAGATCTCGGCCGTGGGGCAGTCGTGCAGCACCATGTTCATGCGCGCCAGCGCCGACGTGGCGTTGTCCATCTCCTGCCCGTAGATGGTGAGGTCATGGCCGGTGCGGCTCTTGGCCAGGTCATGCGCCTTCAGCAACAGCGAGCCCGAGCCGCAGGTGGGGTCGTAGATGGACTGCGTGGCCGACGTGGCCTTGTCCAGCCCGATCACCTGGGCCATCACGCGCGACACCTCGGCCGGCGTGTAAAACTGGCCCTTGCTCTTGCCCGACTCGGTGGCGAAGTGCCGCATCAGGTATTCGTAGGCGTCGCCCAGCAGGTCGTCGCCCTCGGCGCGGTTGCGGCCGAAGTCCAGGCCTTCGAAGATGGCCACCAGCTTGGAGAGGCGGTCCACCATCTCCTTGCCCTTGCCGAGCTTCTCTTCGTCGTTGAAGTCGGCGACGTTGATCGCGCCCTTCAGGCTGTCGTTGGCCTCGGCCAGCTTGCCGATGATCTTGTTGATGCGGTCGCCGATCTCCTTGTCGCCCTTGGCGGCCACCATGTCCGCGAAGCGGGCGCCGGGCGGCACCTCGATCAGCGCGGCCGGATCGGCGGCGTACTTGTCGGACACGTACTTGACGAACAGCAGCGTCAGCACGTAGTCCTTGTACTGGCTGGCGTCCATGCCGCCGCGCAGTTCGTCGCACGACTGCCAGAGCTTGCTGTAGAGCTGGGATTTCTTGAGGGCCATCGGTTCTTGTTCTCAGTGGGCGCCCTGCCGGGGCAGCAGGCGCTGGATCGCGTTGTAGCTGCTCAGCAGTTTCGCCGGGACATCCTTGCGCCGCTTGTTCGTGCGGATCGGATGGGCGCACAGCGGGTGCCGGTAACGCTCCTCGCCGGTGCGGCGCACGTCTTCAACGGTGCCGCCGGCCGCGATCCATGCGGCCCTGAAACGGCGGCGCGATTCGGTGTGCAGGGCGTCGCTCATGGTGGTGACCAAGTACAAGCGGCTCACTCATCGGTACCCAGCAGGGCCTCGATGCGGGCGAGCGCGGCGTCCCACTCGCGCTGGATCATCGACAGCAGCTCACCTTCCAGTTCAAGCCGCTCGGTCTGGCCGAACCAGTCACGGCTGTGGCTGGCCACGCGGTCCTTGTAGCCACCGCCCCGGCCCCACTCGTTCTGGCAGGCGCTCCAGAAGGCCTTGTCCAGCTTCAGCTCGTCGCGGAACGAGGTCTGGCCCATCAACTGGACCTTGAGGAGCAGTTCGTCGTAGGCGGTCTGCAGCAGGCGCTCGGCCTGGGCGATGAGTTCCTTGGCTTCCTCCAGCCCCGGGGTTGCGGCCATGTTCTGGCACACCTCGGTGAAGCCTTGAACGGCCGTTCCGAGCGACAGCGCCGCCATGCGGCGAGCGCCATAGCCCAGGTGGTGGCCGTAGTTCAGGTTGTGCCATTCGCCTTCGCGATTGACGGAGGCACGCACCGTCGCTGCGTACGCCCGCGTCATCTGCTCCAGCAGGCTGTCCTGCACGTGGACGTTCAGCCGCTTCGGGGTGCGATTGCGCTGGATCCAGGTCTGCAGCTGCGATGCAGCCTGGCGAATGACGGCCTGGGCCTGCTCCTGCTCGTAGTTGAGCAGCAGAGCCTTGGCGTTGGTGACGATCTCGAAGAGCCGGCCACGGAAAGCTTTGCGCGCAGCCAGCAGGCGGTCAGCCAGGAAGGCGCGGAGGGCCGCCGGATCATCCTGGTACGAGTTGAAGAAGCCGACCGCCAGGCTTTCCATGCCGATCGGCTGCAGGCTCATGGCGACCTGCTCGCCCTTGAGTTCGTATCCTTCTTCCGCCGTCTCGACCTTCTGGCCCGACTCGTCTTTGACGGCCAAGGCCTCGCTGGGCCGCGGCAGGACAAGCAGAGCAGCCTTCTCGTTCAGTCCGCGTACGCCGGCCTCTTTCGCACGTTCGAGCAGCAGCCGCGCCTCCGCCGCGGGGGCGTTGTTGAAGCCCGAGCACAGCACCGCCAGCGTGTGCGGGTCATCGAGCAGCCCTTCGAGGTCGGCCCTCGCAGCGGTGCGGTCGATGCCCTTTGTGTCGATGAATCGGATCGATAGATCGTCGGCCTGGAGCAGCACGTCAGGCACGATCACCTCGATCCGCCGCGGCAGCGTGAACTCGGGGTGACGGCCGTTGTTGACCTTCTCGAAGGTGTCCTTCAACCACTCAAGCGGCTGCTTACCGGTGCTGGCGTCGTGCCAGATGTCCCGACGGTCCCGACGGTGCAGCTCCATCAGGGACAGGATCTCGACCACCAGCTCGCGCGTGCTGCCAGACTTCTTGGCCAGCTCCTTGGCCTCGTCGCGCCGGATGGTCTTGCCGTCGGCGCCCTTCTCTCGCCGGACACGCAGGCCCGCCAGGTTGCGGATGGCCCGCTCCACCTCCTTGGAGATGCCCTGGGACTCTTCGTCGCCCTCGCCTTCGGCTGACGAGGCATCGGCACCGCGCACGTATTCGGCGAAGTCGGTGACGTCGGCGCGGATCTCCTCGTCGCTGCGCGGCTCGATGATCAAGCCGTATCCGGGGCCCCGGCGCAGATGCACCTCGCAGATCGTGATGCCACCCGCTCCAGCTTCCAGCACCGGCGCTGGGTTGGGCGAATCCGGCACCACCACCTCCAGCCCGGCGAGGCGGCAGATGGCCGTGGACTTGCCGATGCCGATGCTGCCGATGAAGGCCACCTGATGATCGCGCTTGAGCAACAAGCCTGCGACGGCGCCCAGCTCCTGCACATACGCGGACAGCCGGCGCTCGAACGCGTGCTTCACGTCCGGCTGCTGAGCCAAGGAGCGCAGTTGCTGCGCCACCTCTTCCGCCGACCACAGCAGATCCTGGTCGGGATGGTCGAGGCCCGGCCGCTCGATCACAGCCCACTGGCGCCCCAGCGCTGACTTGAGCTGCGCTGCCTCAGGGGTGTCGATCGCCTCCAGCAGCTGCTCCAGCTCCTCGGCCGCAACAGGCCGCTCGCCGCTCTCGACACGCGACAGGACGGCTGGGCTCCAGGTCACCCGACGCGCCAGCTCGGCCTGCTTGATGCCTGCCCGCTCACGAACGTGCGTGAGGTGGCGACCCAGTTCGAGGGGTGAGACACTTTGCGGTGCGTTCATGGATGCCTCCAGTTGCTTTGCCGCAATCATGCCGCAACGTTGCTGCAACGTCCATAGCCCACTGATCCGGTCGGGTTTCGCGCCCGTCTCGGCCGGGTGATGCGGGTCGGGCCGACCTGCATCACTTGACCCTTCGAAGCTGCACACGCCCCTCCATCTGGGCTTGTGCTGTCTCGAAAGCGCGCTCCACGTCGGCCGACAGGCCGCACCGAAGAAGCCATCGGCCCAGGATCCACATTGGCGGGAAGCCCACCGCCGCCAGAGTGGCTAACGCGCCCGCCGCGAGCGACCCCATGAGCCCGGCCATCACACCAACGATCACGAGCAACGTGACCGCCACGCCATCACACCGCCGCCATAGCAGCGGCGGGTCACTGCGCACGAAGTTGACCTGCGCGCCCGTCGACAGGTTGCGCAGGCCGACCAGTTGCCTGCGGTGCAGCACGGCCAGCACCCGGTGCCCGCGGCGGGCCGGCATGGCGCGGGTGTGCACGACGAGCTTCAGCTCGATGCCCCCAGTCGACCGGATCCACAGCTCCCGCCGCTCGCGTGCCGGGTACTGCTCGCACCAGCGCATCGGCACGTTGATGAAGCGCTGGACTTCGGTCAGCTCGCCGCTGACCCAGTGAAAGGTACGCATGGTCTTGATCCGGATGAAGATCCGGTCACCGTCCCATGCGACGACGACAGTTCAACCCCGTGCACGCCGGCGCGCCGGACTTCGGCGCGTCACTGTCACGGCAGTGGCATTCGAGCGCCACCCCAGTGGCGCCGCAGTGACACCCGGACAGAGACATGCAGCCGCTGGTGTCACCGCAGTGGCAGTTGGGTAACACCGCGACGATGCCGCAGCGCTTACGAGCCAGGCTCAGCACCCGGGCATCGCATACCCGGTTCACCACCAGAGGCCAATCACACGATCGTCAACCCCAGGGGCGGCGCGCGCCCTGCCGGCATTCCGCAAACAAAGCCGCCTTGCACGTGCATCACTTGCCCATGCAAGTGCCCTCGAATCCGGCCGATTGCGGCGAGCGTCTTCGCCAAGCCCGTTGACGACACCCGCGCCCCGCGCGTCCACTACAGGCTCCCTTGGGCCTCCCTCATGGCCTGCTCCGCCGGAGCGAAGAGGCGTCGCAGTCGTTACCTGCCCTTTGAGGCCTGGCCCCGAGCCAGGCTGGCCGTGACCCCCCGAGGTCGCGGACGTTGGTTCCCCTTCGCAGAGCTGATTGCTGCAGCCCACCGGCCACCGCGCCGGGCGCTCCTGAAGCGCGCTGCAGACCGTGCCCAAGCCGTGCCGGCACCCGATGCCGTGCACAGGCGTCTCGCCATCCGTTCGAGCACCGGCCGCCACTCGTGGGCGGCCCGGCGCGTGGTCGTGCTTGCCCTGGTGGGCTCCGCCGCGCGCCGCCCTCGCTCGTGCACCTGACACCGCCCCGGACTCTCGGTGAGGGGCGGACCCATGCAGGTGGATGGCGCTGCGAAAGCGCGAAGACCTGATCCATCGAAGGCAGCAGGCCCGACCTGGCTGCCGATGCCGCCGGCCCCCGAGGCTGGCGCCATCACCCACCCCGTGCGGCGCGGAAACCCGCGCACGGGCCGGATCAACCCGTTCCCATTTTAAGGATGACCGAGCCAGCCGGCGGCACCGCCGCCAACGCTGGCGAACCCCTGGGTCGGTGCAGCGCGCACGTGGCGCGCGCTGCATCGCAAGCACAAGGCCACGGCCGCGCCAGGCGACGGAATCCGCCGGGCGGGCGCCTGCATCGATTCCACCCCTGGCGCGCGCCATGGCGACATGGAAAGGGACGCGCGCCGCTGTCGACCCTTCAACCGGAGCTGACCATGCCCCGCCTTTCCATCGATCCGCCCAGTTCCAAATCTCTCCAACTTCGCCCGCCGCCAGTGGGCCGCACCGCCCACCAACCGCCGCGACTGCGCGACTGGGCAGGCCTGACCGACGCCGACGTGCTGGCACGTCACCGTCCCGGCCAGGCCGACCCGCTGCAGGTGCTGGAGGTGCTGCTGCGCCTGCACAACCAGCAGCACACGTCGCGGCAGAAGACCGTGTCGCACAAGACCCGCCAGGATCGCGCCGACTTCCTGCGACGCTTCTACGCGGCCCTGCACGACCGTGCGGGCTTCAAGACCCTGCCCGACCCACGCAACCTGGGGCAGAAGCACATCCGCGCCATGGTGCAGGTGTGGCGCGACGACAAGCTGAAGCCGGCCACGATCCAGACCTACTTGAGCTTTCTGCGCGGCTTGGCGCTGTGGACGGGCAAGCCCGGCTTCGTTCGTGGGCCGGCCTTCTACGGCCTGGAGCTGCACGAGTACCAGCGCCACGAGGTGGCCGAGCGCGACAAGAGCTGGACGGCCCAGGGCCTGGACATCGACGCGCTGCTGCAGCGCGTGAGCGCCTACGACGCCTACGTGGGGGCGTCGCTGCGCGTGATCCACGCCTTCGGCCTGCGCAAGAAGGAGTCGGTGATGCTGCGGCCGAACGCCCTGGTCGTGCCGTTCGAGGCGACGGGTCTGCCGCCCGAAGAGCGCCAGGCCGACCGCTACCTGTGGGTGCGCCAGGGTGCGAAGAACGGCCGGCCGCGCTACCTGCCGCTGAACACGCCGCAGCGCCAGCAGGCCGTCGCGCACGCGCAGAGAGTGGCGGGCACAGACGTGGAAGCCCACCTGGGCAGGCCCGACCGCTCACTGAAGCAGAACATGCAGCGCTTCGCCTACGTGCTGCGCAAGTTCGGCTTCACCAAACGCAAGCTGGGCGTGACGGCGCACGGCTTGCGGCACACGAGGCGCTGATCGGCGAGTACGTGGTGCGCACCGGCCAGCAGCCGCCGGTGCGGGGTGGCGCCAGCGACGCGTCGAACGAGGTGAAGGCTGCGTGCCTGGCTGTCTCGAAGATGGCCGGCCATTCGAGGCCACGTGCCTCGCGGGCTTACCTGGGGGCCATCCTGGGCCGACCGCGGCGCAGGGCCAGCCAAACCGATGGGGACGACGCGATGGGCAGCGCGACAGCCGAGTGAGGTTGGCCGCAGCGGTCAGCCTTTGGCGCTGCGCGAGCCGGGGTTGTCCGCCGCGACAGCGTTCGCGGGCAATGCGGCTCACGCGATGCCGATCTTCGGCGTTCGGGGCCTGAACTCCGGCCTGGACGACGCCGACAACCTGACCTGGAAGCTGGCCGCGGTCATTGAAGGGCGTGCCGGCGAAGCGCTGCTGCAAAGCTACAGCCAGGAGCGCCTTCTGGCCTTTGAGGTCAACGCCGAGAGCGCCAGGCGCAGCACCGAGTTCATGTCGCCGCCCTCGCGCGGCTACGACTTGCTGCGCGAAGCCGCGCTGTCGCTGGCCGAGGCCGAGCGTGGCATCGCCGAACTGGTCAACCCGCGTCAGACCGCGGCCATCACCTACGGTGGCTCGGCCCTGTGCCAGCCAGACGCACCGGGCGAGGTCTGGCACGGCGGGCCGACACCGGGCGAGGTGCTGCGGGAAGTGCCCGTCGGCGGGCCCTGCGGCCATGTGAGCGAGGTTGCAGGCCCGGGCTTCGTGCTCCTGCACTTCGGCGCGCCGCAGCCGTTCGCCTGGCCCGACGGCCTCAGCCTGGTGCCTGTGCTGACCCACGCGGACCCGCGCTGGCCGCAGGCCTTGATCGACCCGCTGGGCCGGCTGGCGCAGGCCTATGACGCGCCGATCGGATCCGCCTACCTGGTGCGGCCCGACGGCCACGTCGCCGCACGCTGGAAGGCTTGCGCGGGCACGGACGTGGCCGCGGCCCTGCAACGTGCGCTGGGTCATGGCGCGGACTGCTCGGCGCGCCTGCCCATTCCCGCCTCATCGTCGGCCCGCGACCGCCAGTACAGCCGCCTGGCCGAGGCGATCACCGCGGCCGGGCCGTCGCGCGAGCCGCTGTTCCTGGCCCGCCTGGTGATCTTGCTCCTTGAGCGCCTCGGCGACGAATCGGCAGCCTCCGCCGCCATCGACACCGCGCTGCAGGAATTGCCGCAGCCGTCGCTGTCGGCACGCCCGGGATCGCAGTCCACACCACAACCACCGGAGACAAACCCATGATCAACCGCCGCACCTTCAGCGCCACCGTCGGCGCCCTGGCCTCGAGCCCGTTCCTCACCGCGCGCGCGCAAGCCGACACCCTGCGCTGGGTCGTGCCCTACCCGCCTGGCGGCGGCACCGACGTGCTGGCCCGCATCCTGGCCGAAGCCATGCGCGGGCCGCTGGGGAAGACCATCGTGGTGGTCAACATGCCCGGTGCGGCCACGAACATCGGTGCGCAGGAAGTGGCGCGCGCCGCTGCCGACGGCCGCACCATCCTGCAGGCCGACAACGCGCTGATGGCCTTCAACGAGCACCTGTTCAAGCGCATGCCGGTGAACCCCGAGAAGGACTTCAGCTACATCGGCGGCATCGGCAAGTTCCCGCTCGCGCTGGTGGTCACGCCCTCGTTCCCGGCGCAGAACTTCGACGAGTTCCTGGCCTACGTGCGTGGCAAGCCCGGCCGGCTCTCCTATGCGTCTGCGGGCAACGGCTCGCCGCACCACCTGGCGATGGAGATGTTCATGGACCGCTCGCAGACTTTCCTCGTTCACATCCCCTACCGAGGCGCGGCGCCGGCGATGCAGGATGTGATCGCGGGCCATGTGCCGTGCATGTTCCTCGACCTGGCCTCGGGCCTCGGTCACATGCAAAGTGGCAAGGTGCGTGTGCTGGCCTTTGGTGGGCGCGAGCGCAGCCCCTTGCTGCCCGGCGTGCCGACGCTCATCGAGAAGGGCATCAAGGACGCCGAGGTGTTTGCCTTCCAGGGCCTGCTGGGGCCCGCGGGCCTGCCGGACGCGGTGGTGAACAAGCTCAACGCCGAGCTCAACAAGGCCCTGTCCAACACCAGCGTCCTGAAGCGCTTCCTCGACTTCGGCATGGAGCCGATGCAGGGCCGGCCCGAGCAGTTCCGCGCCTTCGCGCGCGCCGAGTCCAAGCGCTGGGGCGAGATCATCCGCTCGCGGGGCATCACGCTCGACAACTGATCGGCCCGACGCGGATCTCGGGCACGGCGGCCTTGCTCAGCCGTAACTGGCGCCGATGGCGTGGGCCAGGGCCGGGAAACGTTCCAGGGCCTGCTCGATCTGGGCCGCTGTCTCACGCAGCGGCGCCAGGCGGGTGGCCACCAGGGTCTGCAGGTCATTGCGGGCCAGCTCGGAAGAGCAGTTGATCGACGCGATCACGCGTCGGCTCGGGTCGCGCACCGGCACGGCGATGGCCACGATCCCGCACTCCAGCTGTTCCTGCGCCGTCGCGTAGCCCAGCTCCCGTACCGACACCACCGCGGCGCGCAGTTGCTCGGCGCTGGTCAGTGTCTGGCTGGTGTAGGCGCGGAACGGTGCCCTGGCCAGCCGCTCCTCCAGCGCCGGGTCATCGAGGCCCGCCCACAAGGCCAGGCCTAGTGTGGTGCGCCAATTTGTTCTGCACTTATCTGGCCACTCGCGCCAGGGCGGCCTTCGCGCGGGTGACTTTGGCGAGGATGTCGGCGGCGCTGGCA
>Ga0208100_100189_pt1 | contig 25728 bp, 21 predicted proteins | sample SubbioR11_8A_Aug_FD_184817 | JGI IMG/M metagenome (GOLD analysis project Ga0208100, IMG submission 184817) | Serpentinite rock and fluid subsurface biosphere microbial communities from McLaughlin Reserve, California, USA - CR11_8A_Aug (SPAdes) | ecosystem: Environmental > Terrestrial > Deep... | reverse complement strand
GTACAGAACACGATTGTTGTTAACGGCGATTCGATGAGGGCTGTCACAAAAGTCCGTGCCTGGAATAAGGAACACAACGTTTTCACGCATATTTACTACAGCGCAAAGAAAGCGTTTTACAGACGTGAGGAACTTTATGCGCATGTTGCCATCTTACGCGAGAAGGCAGAGAAGTCCTCCGCTCAATATGCAAACGACAGTGAATATACCAAATACCTCACTATCAGGAGGTCGGAAAAAGCGGAATCCGGTTATACCGTAAGCATCCGTGAGGATGCGATAAACAGCGAACTTGAAACCGCAGGTTGGGTTGTCATCATCAGCAACGATATCGACAGCGCCAAAGAGGCAATACGTGTTTACCGGGGAAAGGATGTTGTCGAGAAGGGTTTTCTTCGGCTGAAGAGAAGCCTCGACCTCGGAAGGTTGCGGGTACACAGCCAGGAAAGCATGCAAAACAAGGTGTTCATCGGCTTCATAGCACTGGTTATGCTGTCGGAAATCCATAAGGTTATGTCTGATGAGGGCATGTATAAAAAAATGACCTTGAAGCAGCTGTTACATATGCTTTCCAGACATCGCATACAGCAGATAAACGGAACGCGTATTATCTACCCGGCAACGAAGGAACAACGGAACATTTATAAGGCGTTCAATGTAGAAGAACCGGTGTAGTTATAATTTCAGTAGGGAGTTTAGGACAGAAGTATTGCAATGCGCAACCTCTATATAAACCATCTGCATCAATTGATTGAAAAAGCATCACTTATTCCTTTTTACAAATCAAATAGTGAAAGTTGTTGTGGCTTTAAATTATCATTTGAACTAATAGATTGACTTATAAACCAATCGTATATATTTACTTTATCCTCACTAAAAATCTGCTCGGTTATGGCATTAACATTTTCTTCCTTTAAAAGATTGATATTTCCTTGTGGTATTTCATCAGCTTTTCTAATAAACATAGGCACCCAATTATTCCTAATATTTTCAGTAGCGCCTGCCCAAGTTCCACCTTTATTATAATCCGATGAAATAACTACTACAAAATCCGAAAGCGAGTATACGTACTTATTCCTTTCCATCGCAGCATATGCTTGAAATGGCATATCAGGTCTAAATGGCGATAAAATCAAAGATTGCTTTTTCATTATTGCTTCTCTTGTTTCCTTATTTCTAATCTTTTTTTCCATGCTATCAGCTACAACAATTACTGTTGTGCCATCTGATTTATTTGCAATATTTTCTGCAATAGAGTCAACTCCTCTAGCACCTCCAGAAATAATATTTAATCCATCGTTTGTACATCGTCTTGATAGCTGCTCTGTAAACTTTAAGGCTGTTTGATCAATGTCACGCGAACCAACAATTGATATACCTTTATTATTAAAAAGAGATAGATTTCCTGCATAATACAAAACTGGAGGAGCATGTTTTTTTAACTTGTTTTTAAATGATTCTGGATATTCCTTATCAAACCTTGTTAGCGTAAATATCCCTTTATCATTCAATGCTGATAACTCAATACCAAATTGCCCCGAGCGAGACAGTAACCTTTCAACTCTTGCTATTTCGTCCTCAGATAAATTTAATGTCTTTTTTATATTTTCTGATGCTACATCAAAAAGTGCACCAGGCATTAGTTTGTTTTCAACAAGACGTTGAGCAAGTTTTGACCATTGCGAAACTGTAAATGCCTTAACACCATCACCTATATTTTTCAATGCTAAGTCCGAGCATATTAGTAACATTGCATAACTATCATTTGAAATATTCAAATTTATTCAGCCCCTCTCATTCCTGCGGTTGATGCTATTGCATATGGATATATCAATCCCGCTCCTTTTTTCTTTAACATATACCCACAAACAGTCAACGTCCATTTTGAATCTACCATATCATCAATCAATATAATATTGCAACTAAGGGAATCGCTTGTTACAGCAAAACCATCAAATGCATTTTGGCATTGATAAGCACTATTTTCTAGCTCCTTTTGGGGACGTGTTGTCTTTGTCTTCTCAATTATATCAAGGCAAGGTATCCTAAGTTTATCAGCCAATCTATGTGCAAAAGATCTAACAAGCTCTGGCTTACGTAATGAAGGCACATAAGCAATGCACATTTCAGTAATTGTATCTGGCATCCATTCTAAAAACAGTTCTACACTTGCATCAACCAACTCTTCTCTAAAATAAGAATTCACATATTTATCATCGTGAATAAATTTACCCCAGCCAGCATCTCCAAATGCACACAAAGCTCGTCCATCCTGCAATTGTTCATCAGCCGATATCTTTTTTTGTGTTTCACCCATAATACCTGCTGGCCATTGTTTTCTTCGTTCTATCTCTATATGTTCACCCTTTAAGAATTTTACCGCTTTTAAAGCAAGTTTTGCATTTATATCTGTTGTAAAAAAATTCTCTCCTATACAGATGCTACATTTACCGCATTCTTTCGCATAAGGATCATCAAGTTTTTGTGCAATAAATTTCATGTAGCAACTTTTAAGTTCAACAAACTCCTGCATCTCTGCCAGTTCCTCGTATCTATGTCTTATTACAGTTTCGCTTTTCCCTATGTCTGGTGTCCAAAGATTTACTGTCCTAAAATATCTACTGTCTTTATCTTTACTTATTATATTTTCTATTTCAAGAAATTTAATACATTTTTCTAAACGGTTTAATCGGATATTAATCAATCTTAATATCTGATTTTGTTTAAGCCCACTTGTGGATTTTTCTATTGCAGAAACTACATCACTCATCTCTGTCTCAGTGGGGAAAGCGGTTTTTATAAAATATTCTTGAATATCATCATCTTCAACTCCATTTAACAATATTGCAAAAGCATTGTCCAATCTTCTTCCCGCTCTGCCTATTTGCTGGTAATAGGATACTACATTTCCTGGTCTTTGATAATGAATAACAAAGCCAATATCAGCCTTATCATAACCCATGCCAAATGCCACTGTTGCGACCAAGCATTTTAACTTGTTGTTCATAAATAAAGATTCCAGAGTCTTTCTTTCTTCTGTTTCTAATTTCCCAGTATATGCTCTTGCGTCAATACCGTTCTCCTGCAACCATTTGCTGACCTTATTGCAATCAGAAACTGTTAAACAGTAAGTTATCCCAACGCCAGACATTTTAGGAACATTATCTGCAAGCCATGCCATCCTTTCAGCTTGATCATTAAGCCTTATAGTTTGCAACCGAAGAGATTCTCTTACCAATGGACCTCTGGATACATCAATGTCACCAAGTTGATGTGAAATGTCTTCTACAACTCGTTGATTTGCAGTAGCAGTTGTTGCTATAACAGGCACATTTGGGGGTAGTGTCTTTATGATATTAATAATCCTGCGATAATCTGGTCTAAAATCATGTCCCCAGTCAGATATACAATGAGCCTCATCAACAACAAATAACCCTATACCTTTACTTAAATAAGATAACAGCTCCGTCAAGCGCTCTCGATTCCCAAGCTGTTCTGGTGAAATAAGTAAAATATCGCAAGTATCTTCTCTTAATTTACTCTTAACGCTTTCCCATTCCTCAACATTTTGGCTATTAATACTCTCTGCAACAATACCAAGTTTTGACGCACTTTCAATTTGATTTCTAACCAAAGATAATAGCGGGCTAATTAGTATTGTAGGACCTTTTCCCGCACCCCTTAATATCTTTGTTGCAATAAAATATATGATGCTTTTACCCCAGCCGGTTTGTTGTACAATTAATGCTTTTCTATTATGTAAAGCTAAATCAATAGCTTCCCATTGACCGCTTCTAAATTCTGCGCCCTCCCCAAACATCTGTTTTAAATATTTTGTCGCCTCTTTATACATTCTGTTTCCCTCCCCAAATCACATAGCACATTTTCAATGCGTTATACTAGATGTCTACCTTCAGCTTAATAACATTGCCCGGTAACGCCTCAAACAAATCCGGATAATGACCGCATCTTGCACGAATTTGACTGTATTGAGCCTTGCCTCCATTTTTCTGAAGGTAAAGCTTTCGATTGAAAATTTCATCTGCAAGTGCAGCTGCATGCATTGTATTGCTTTCAGCTTCTTGGAGTACAATTTTCATTGCCTCATGGAGTGTATGATTTACAGCTTTAACAGACGCTTCTTGTTGCGCCATATCTGTATCTTCATTATACTTTAAAATTATATAGACAGGCTGATTTTCCTTAAGCAGAACTACTTTACCGTTTTTCTCAACAATATTAAACACACTATCAGTGTCAGATTTGATTTTATCAAAGGGAATCAAACTATCCAATTTAACATCCATTTCTCATCACCTCGAATATAAAAGTATCATATATTGTACGTGCCTGTCAATACATTTATATATACATTTGTATGAATAAAAAAATACCGATCAAGTCACATTCCTGCAACTCAATCGGCAAAAGTACAAACTACTCAGCCCAGTATCTCTCGCAATTCAATCCCGCTTCTGAAAATAAAGGTAGCTTCCACAAGGGAGTGAATGATTACTTTTTCAACCAGCCTTCTAAATAATTTGTCATCAAATTTTGCAAGAGAAGCGTCTGCAGAACCTAGGTATTTCTTCATTTCCTCAATTCTTTTTTGTCTCAGAAGCTCTGTCAACTCAGCTTCCTCTATCGCTGCCTTCCGCTCTCGGATTTGTTCCATTTCCTCTGACACCCTTAGGTATTCTGTTTCATAAACTGAGGTGCCAGTGCCTGCTCGTACATTCAGTCTTACAAGTCCCATCATCTCTTGCCCAAGTTCCTCCAGCCTTGCATTCAGATCTTGCATACTGCGGTTCCGGAGAGCCACCGTCACGGTCGTATGTGAGCCAGCGTTACGGTGAAAATGAGCCACCCTCACGGTACAAGTGAGCCACCCATCTTTGTATCCTGCCCTCCCGCTGACACATAACGAGTCAGCGGAGAAAAGGCTAAGAGCCATTGATTTTAGTTGATTTGCGGTATATTTATAGTCGCCTTGTCCATCGTTATGTGATACAATATACGTAACGAGGAGGTGTTCTAATGGTCGCCATTATTCACCAGAAAGATAAGCGATCCGGAATTACATACGCATATAAGTCCGTATCCTACTGGGACAAGGAAAAGCAACAGTCGCGTTCTAAACGAACCCTCATTGGCCGGGTGAATGACAAAACCGGTGAAATTCTTCCGACAGACGGCCGGGGGCGGAAAGAGAAAGATGAATCCCTTTCTGCCAAAAGAGGTCCGGTACCTGCGGAAAAAACTGCCCGTTCTTTTTATGGCGCTACTTATCTGCTGGATGCCATTGGCGAAAAACTGGGCATCACTCAAGATTTAAAGAACTGTTTTCCGGAAACATACAGGCAGATCCTGTCCACAGCTTATTACCTGGTGCTGGAAGATCATAACCCGCTGTATCGTTTTGAAAAATGGGGAAGTCTCCACAAACATCCCTACGGTAAAACTATTACATCACAGCGAAGCAGCGAATTGTTCGGTTCCGTTACAGAAGAAGACAAACAGCAGTTTTTTAGGCTTCAGGGGAAACGCAGGAGTGAAAATGAATACTGGGCCTATGACATTACTTCTATCTCAAGCTATTCGGAATGCCTGCGACAAGTGCAGTATGGGAAAAACAAAGAGGATGATAGGCTTCCACAGCTAAACTTGGCTCTGGTCTTTGGCGAAACATCCAACCTACCTTTTTACTATCGTAAGCTGGCAGGTAACATCCCAGATGCCAAAACCCTGAAGCACTTATTGGCTGATTTGGACACCTTAGGGTTTTCCAAGGTGAAGCTGGTCATGGACCGGGGTTTCTACAGTGAAGATAACATTAATGCCCTTTTCAAAGACCATGTGAAGTTTCTCATCGCCGGCAAAATTTCCCTAAGCTTCATGAAGTCCAATCTGGAAGGCAGCTATGACAACTTCCGCAGCTTTGAACACTACAACGAGACCTATGAACTTTATTGCCGCACCGTTGAAACCCAGTGGCAGTACACCCAGTACCGGCCGTACAAGAAAGAAACCCTAAAAGAATCCCGCCGGATTTATGTCCATTATTACTACAACATCGACAAAGCCGCCGAAGAGGAAAAAGCTTTTGACAGAAACCTGATGAACCTGCGCCGTGAACTGGAATCCGGCAAAAGGATCTCAGAGCATGAAAACCAATACAAAAAATACTTTGATGTGAATACCACGCCCAAACGGGGCACAAAAACCACGGTAAAGAAAGAAATGGTTTTACAGGCCAAAAGGTACTTCGGATTCTTTGTGCTTCTCACCAACGAAACCATGAGCGCGGCAACCGCCCTAGAAATTTACCGGAACAAGGACCTAGTGGAGAAAGCCTTTGGCAACCTGAAAGAACGTTTAAACTTACGTCGCACTTTGGTATCCTCCGAGCAAAGCTTGGACGGCAAGCTCTTCATTGAATTTGTGGCACTGATCTACCTGTCTTACCTAAAAAAACAGATGCAGGATACAGATTTGTTTAAAAGCTACACATTGCAAGGAGCTCTTGATAAGCTTGATGTCATCGAATGTTTTGAGGTGCCCGGCCAAAAACTACGTGTCGGGAAGCTTCTCGAGAAACAGAGGGTAATCTATAAATGCTTAGGGGTTGACCCACCCGCCTCGTTATGAGTTGGCGGGAATCCAGGTTGTAAAATGAGCTTCTTCAGAGCGAGTATCATGTACAATAGCATACCAGCTAAGTGTCCCTTCAGCAAAATTCACAAGCACCCTATCAGAAAGAAATTTTGTAGAATCTTCATTCTTGATGATTTTTTTTAAAATATCATGATAGCTTGCTTGCAAAGTCCCTTTATCTCGAAATAACTCCTTTAATATAGAAGCTGTGTATTCCATGCAAGAATACATTTTTTCAAAGAAATCACCAATTTCTCCAGCTATATAAATATTGTCATGTTCATTAATGGTACTTTTTATATCTATGCAGGCTGTAAGTATTGTCTCTAATTTATATGCTATTGATTGGCTCTTTCTAGTAATACTGTTATAACTTGAATGGATTATTGGACTTGTAAAATCAATTTCAGCTAATCTCCCAATCTCCATATTCACAGTTCCTCTATCAGATCATTTAATGCGTCATTGACTGAATTAAGGAGCATTTTGCTATCGGAAATCCAATTGGGAGCATGCTCTTTATCCCTCTTCCAAAGCTTATTGTATTCTTTGATAGATGCAGAATGTCCAGCTAATTTATTTCTTGAGTTATACACAAGTTTTATCGCTTCTATCAATTTCTCAGCAATGGGTAAATTACATTCTTGAAAAAAGATCTGCAGCTGGGCAATGCTACCCAATTGCTCTCCCTTTACATCTAGAGTTTTATCTTTGGAAACATATTTACTTATGATTTTCTTATTAATTGATTCGGCGATAATTTTACAAAATTGCATTAAAAACTCTTTGTATTCATCAATATTATTACTTATAGGCAGGATAAAAGCGCTGTAAATAGAACTGTCCGCTTCTGATAATTTACTAAATATAACGTCTCCGAATTTTTTTGACGTTAAATCATTAGTTTGTTGTATCAAACGAAATAACCATTTTTCCGGTAAAATTTTGTCAACAAATACATTATTCATTTGCTGATCAAAAAAGTTCTTTTCTATTTCTCCTTTAGGTGTGGTATTTTCTTGTTTCCAATATAATTGTTCCGCAAACGGAATACGACCTAAATCTCCAAGCCAAACAACTACCTTATCATCCTTATTAATAGTAAACGGAATGAGCCAGTCATCTAAAAATGTTATATGCCCATCAGAAATCGCATAATTCCGTGTGTCAGTTTTATATTTATTTAGTACCATTTTGTTGAAGAATACTGGTGTTAAGAAATGTGGGGCATCCGGATTAGCTCCAAAGTAATTCGCTAATTTATTCTCATCGCAAGTAAAGGTAATTTCCTCACCAGTTTTTTCATCTATTCCAATTGTAAAATCTGCATACCTTTTTTTATCCAACAAATACTCTAAGCTATCATTCTTGCACTTTGTATACGGAAAGACGATAGCTTTCCCTATTATATTTGAATAAACATTATATTCTTTATAGTCATACTTTTTTAACGTATAAAGCATATAACTGCAAGGAGATCCTATTGGAGTTTGTTTTGGCTGTATCTTCTCATATATTGTTCCAAATCGTCTATGGTCAAAAGCTATGATACAGGCTTTATTGTATGTGCACAAAAAATTCTTTAAATATTGTGTCAGAACTTCAACACGATCATTAGCAATTCTTATCATACATTCATCAGTAACAGGATTTAAATATTCATTTCCGACTTTAACTAAATTCTCATACCATACTAATTTAGGATTGATTTCTATTTGTGTATCGTATTTTTTATTAAAAGTGCGATATGCAATCAAATATTCGAATTGGTCTTTCTTATCACCAACAACAAAACTAATTTCATCTTCAAATGTACCATTAATATTTCTTGATATTTTTTGATAATAGGAATTACCAAATGAATTCGTTTCAAAAGACCATTCGAAATCCTTTAAATATTTCTTAATCGCATCTTCTTCATTATTAACTAAGGCGCAAAAACCGAACATATCTTCTTGGATCTCTTTGTTTGATGATTTTATGTTTTCGTAAAGAGTAGTCCACTCTTGGCTGTTAATAGCGTTATATTTTTTGATATAATCTTCAAAAAGCAGTAAATCCATAAACCATTCCTCCATATATTGTATTTTATCTTGTACAAATATCTAAATTTACCATTGCAGAACAACAGCTATCTATATCTACTTATTAACATGATTATATTACTTATATGAATTTATTTCCATTAATTTTATGAAACTGTATATACAGAGTCCAGCACAACTGAAACATCAATTTCATCTTTCAGCACCTTATTCCTAAAATCGTCGCCATCCGTGGTGAAAGTCATATATCTCGCAAAGTGCTGAAAACTAAGGATTTCTACGTATCTTTCCTTTGCATTCCTATTACGCACTCCACATGACTTGTATGCGGGAACATGTCCACCGGCTGGGCCTCGACAAAGGTGAAGCCGTGGGTGGTGAGGTATTTGACATCGCGGGCGAGGGTGGCGGGGTTGCAGCTGATGTAGACTAGACGCTGGGGGGGGTGGGCGGCGAGTGCGGCGAGGAGTTTGGGGTCGCAACCGGAGCGAGGGGGGTCGATGACGTAGACTTCTGGGGCTAACCCTTGGCTGATCAGCCGCGGCACGAGTTCTTCGGCGGCGCCAGAGAGGAAGGTGGTGTTCATGATACCGTTTAGACGGGCGTTTTCATTGGCGTCATTGATGGCGTCGGGAATGATCTCGATGCCGGTGACTTGCTTGGCTTGTGAAGCTAGGAAAAGGGCGATGGTACCAACGCCACAGTAGAGGTCTAGGACATGCTCGCCGCCGGTCAGTGCGGCATACTCGCGGGCCTTCTCGTACAGCACCAGGGTTTGGGCGGGGTTGACCTGGAAGAAGGAGCGCGCCGAAATTTTGAACTTAAGGTCGCCTATTTGGTCGATGATAAAGTCCCGGCCGGCAATTAACTTCGTGCTTGGACCTAGAATTATGTTGCCGGGCTGGCGGTTGAAATTGATTTGCACCGACACCACTGCCGGGAGCCGCTCGACGAGTTCGGCCGCTACTTTTTCAGCTTGCGGCAGGGTTTCACCATTGACGACAAAGATGACCATGCTTTCACCGGTGCTAAAGGCATGCCTGACCACGATATGGCGAAGCAATCCGGCATGACTGCGCTCATCATAGATCGACAGCTGATATTTTTGGGCTATCTCTTTTGCTACTTGGAGGGCCTTGTTGATGTCTTCGTGTTGAATGTGGCAATGGTCTAAGTCGACAATGTTGTGGCTGCGCGGCTGGTAGCAGCCGGCGACTACCTTCCCTGCCAGCATGCTTACGGGAAACTGCGCCTTGTTGCGATAATGAAAAGGTTGTCTAGCCCCGAGGGTTTCACGAACCAGGGCTCCCTCAAGTCCGGCAATCCGCTCCAGAGCGGATCTACACTGCTCGTGCTTGTACTTAAGTTGCGCTGCGTAGCTGGCATGCATAAGCTGGCAACCGCCACAATCCTGATAGTAGGGGCAGAGGGGTGCGACCCGGTCCGGGGATGCCTTGGTTACGGTGCGTAGAAGCGCCCTAGCATACTGCTTTTTTACCGAGATAATTTCGGCCTCGACCTCATCGCCGGGAATCGCTCCCGGCACGAAAATGGTTAAACCCCGGTACCTGCCTACACCCTCGGCGTCGTGGGTGAGACCATGGATGGGCAGGCTGATGCGCTGATGAATAAACACGGGTGACTGCACAACAAATCCTCCAATCTCGTAAGGCCACCAAATTACCTTAGGGCAGCCTTATGGTCTGTAGCGCTGCTCTAGGGCGAGCAAGTGTTTCTTCACCTCAAGCCCCCCGGCAAAGCCGCCTAAGCCCCCATCGGCACTGCATACCCGGTGACAGGGGGTGACCATGGGCAGGGGGTTTTTGGCATTGGCCTGCCCCACGGCTCGCGCCGCGCGCGCCTTGCCCACTGCCTTAGCAATGTCCCGATAACTGGCGATTGAGCCGTAAGGAATCTCGCGCAGGGCCTGCCACACTTGGCGCTGGAAGTCCGTGCCCCCTTCATCGAGGGGGAAGGTGAAATGGGTGAGCTCGCCCTTAAAGTAGGCATCGAGCTCCCTGGCTACGCCGTGCCGGCCCTCGTTATCGGGTGAGGCGTCTTCTAGCGACAGGCCACGGCGGGCCAACAACATAGACAACTCCGCGCGGGGTTGCCCCGGCGTAGTGATGGCGACAGCCCCCAGATCTGAAACGGCATAATGCACCTCGCCCAAAGGCGAAGGGATTGTTCCATAGTAATACAACATGAGCAAACGACCTCACTCTCTCTTCTTCTCTGGATAATTCCTCTCTTCGGCCCCTCCTTCCTGCCAGAATAGCAAATTCACATGTCTATCGACCAATAGTGCGGCGTAGATTTGGAATGAGCGCGAGCATGCGGGGCAGGGGGTGATACCTGTATCAATCATCTTGGAATGGCTGCGGGAGCATTGGCCTTACTTACTGATGCTGCTTTTTGCCTTAGCCGGGGGAAAGACACTATCGGACGAGATTACGCTCAGGCACCCGCGAGGCAAGGCGGCACAGCTGGCAAGGACAGTGCTCGGTTTGTATTTCGCTCTGTTTTTTTATGGCATACTTTACTACCTTTTTGTGCTTCGCCAACAAATCTTTTCTGGCTGGCCATAAGAAACCGGCCTCGCCACCGCTCACACGGTGCCTAGGCCGGTTCTTCTTTACGCGATGGGCAGGCTAATTGGCCAAGTGGCAGGCCACGTAATGGTCTGGTCTGACTTCGCGCCACTCCGGTTCGACCACTTTACACTGGTCCACGGCCACGGGGCAGCGGGGATGGAAGCGACAGCCCGACGGAGGATTGATGGGGCTGGGCACATCGCCGGCCAGACGCACGCGGTCAAGCTTAATTTCTGGGTTGGCGCGCGGGATGGCTGATAGCAAGGCTTGGGTATAAGGGTGAAGTGGATGCTTGTACAGCTCGTCGGAAGTTGTGAGCTCAGCCATCTTCCCTAGGTACATGACGCCAACGCGGTCACTGATATGCTTTACTACGCTCAGGTTGTGGGCAATGAAGAGGTAGGTCAGGCCATGCTTCTGTTGCAGTTCCTTGAGTAGGTTTAGAATTTGTGACTGAATAGATACGTCTAGGGCGGAGACGGGTTCGTCGCAGATGATGAGTTTGGGGTTTGAGATAATGGCCCGGGCGATGCCGATGCGCTGCCTTTGCCCGCCGCTGAATTCGTGCGGATAACGACGATAATGGTATGGCGCGAGGCCGACCTCAGCAAAGACCTCGTGAACGCGCTTGGTGCGCTCCTGCACATTGGTCAGGCCATGGACAAGGAGTGGCTCGCCGACAATCTCGCCGACAGTCATGCGCGGATTGAGCGATGAATATGGATCTTGGAAGATGATGCTCATGTCCTTGCGCTTTTTGCGTAGGGCCTCGTCCTTGAGCTTGCGCAAATCCTGCCCTTCGAACACAATGCTACCCTTGGTGGGTTCATGCAAGCGCAAGACGGTGCGTCCCGTAGTGGTCTTGCCGCAGCCGCTTTCGCCGACTAACCCAAGGGTCTCGCCACGTCGAATGAAGAAACTTACGCCATCAACCGCCTTCACGAACTTGGTGGTCTTTTGGAGAAAACCCGGCTTTATAGGGAAGTACTTGACCAGGTTGTCTACCTTGAGCAGGATATCATCGGGCACAGCTTCCGTAATGCTTGGTTTTGCTTGTACATTCATGTGGTCTACCCCCTTGCCGTCGTGATGGGATACCAGCAGCTTACCTTGTGCCCCGCCACTTGCTCAGACAAGGTGGGCTGTTCGTGGCGACATTTTTCTTGGGCGTATGGACAGCGCGGCTCAAAGCGACATCCCTTGGGAAGGTAAAGCAAGTTAGGCACGGTGCCCTGAATGACGTGGAGAGTCCCGGCCTCGGTGTCTAGATGGGGAATGGAGTTAAGCAGCCCATGGATGTAAGGGTGCATCGGACTCTTGAAAATGGTGTAGACATCGGTCTCTTCTACTACTTTACCCGCATACATGACCACCACACGGTCCGCCATGCTGGCGACGACGCCAAGATCATGGGTGATGAGCATGATACTCATTCCTAGGCTCTGGCGCAAGGAGCGCATCAGGTCGAGGATTTGCGCCTGAATGGTAACATCAAGTGCCGTGGTCGGCTCATCGGCAATGAGGAGCTTTGGGTTACAGCTGAGTGCCATGGCAATCATCACCCGCTGGCGCATGCCACCGGACAACTGGTGGGGATACTCGTCAAAACGCTTGGCTGCTTCGGGTATCTCCACCTTGCGCAGCATTTCTATGCCCTTGGCGCGAGCCTCGGCCGGGGACACCTTTTGGTGGAGCACGATGGCCTCAGCGATTTGATCGCCAATAGTAAAAACAGGGTTCAGACTCGTCATGGGCTCCTGGAAAATCATGCCGATGTCATTGCCGCGAATTTGGCGCATTTCTGCCTCGCTTAGTTTAAGGAGGTTCGTACCGTCAAAGTGGATTTCCCCCCGCTCAATGCGGCCGGGCGGACTCTTAATTAGGCGCATGACGGACAGGGCGGTAACGCTCTTGCCGCAGCCGCTCTCTCCCACCACGGCGAGGGTCTCCTCCTTATTGATATGGAGGGAAACTCCATCAACTGCAGGAACAATTCCTTCGCGGATATGAAAGGCGGTGCGTAGGTCTTTGATTTCAAGCATAGGTCTAGACATTGCGGGCCTCCTCTCGTTGTGACCGACGTATTCGACAATGGTTTTCGATAATTGCTACTAAGGTTATGCCAATACTCAAGCTGAGTATCCACACATCAAGGTCGATAATTTCGCGACCTGCCACCGGAAGGTAAAGCGTTATCCCGATTGCGACCACCGCGGGTGCTAGGAGAACAAAACTCCAGAGCAGCACTTTTGTGACTATCTCTATCCTCACCATGCCCCCACCCCCAGTACGGCGAGCGTAACGAAGGCGTCACTAGCCATAAAGATAATGCCTGCCAAGCCGAGAGCGGGCCAATCCTCGCGGTCCATGCCGGAGACAGAAAGAACGGCGAGTGCCACCACCGCGGCCAGGGCAAAGGAGATGACTGCTCCCCACCCCGGAATGAATTGGGCACCGTAGTAAAAGAGAGAATGTGGTCGCTTTAGTCCAATCAAAATGAGGAACTGTATCGCGAACTTAGTATATATCCCAATGAGTGTCGGCGAAAAGACACCATAGCGCCCGAGGAGGCCGATAACCACCATGCTCACTGTGAGGGCACCTAAGCCCATAAAGGCCAAACCCACCGCCCCAATCATCAGGGTCAGGTACTTGAACACCGCATCAGACACTGGTGCATGGGGGTCAAGGCCGGCGCGAAAATACCACGGCGCGTGGCGAGGAGCACCAGTTTGAACGAAATAGAAATTGGCTCTGCCTTCGGCTGTGGGTACGGCATGTGAGATTACTCCTAAACGACCGGCAAATTGCGGGTAGGGACCATGCGCGTTCCCCCTCGCTAAAGTGGCAAAGCCGCTCTGCACAGTCTGTCCGTCCGCATCGCGTAGAACTGCATAAACCTGCCAGGTTCGCCCGGCCTCCGCCAGCCAAGAAATCAAGACTTCACCCTGGCGACCGAGTGCGGCGCGCACCGCCCCAATCCTGCCGCGCACGGCTGGAGCCACCAAATTAAGCGGCACTTCCCATTGTCCATTTCGCAAGGTCCCCATCACGGCCCCGCCGGCAAAGACGCGCCCCTGAGGTCCGGTCATGCGTTGCCACACCAGTTGCACCCTGCCCTCCGTTGCCGGAAGCAAGACCATGGGGTAGGGGAAATTGTCTGGCGCAAGGCCTAAGGTAGTTTCCACGAGCAAGGCGTGATCGGCCACCCTATGCTTCTGGTAGATAGCCCACGCGCCAATGAGGGTTTGTCTGTAGTAGGCCAGGTGGATATACCCGTCTCTTACCGCCAAAACCGGTAATCGAGCCTGTGTTGTCGGCAGGGAAACTTGCGTCACGAGGCTCGCTGTGCCGAGGGTCAGGTCAGCAGACAATATTTGTACTGTATGCATACCAGCTGCGGCTGAAGTAAAGACGATATGCATCTTTCCATCTTCACCAAAAGCGAGTTCCGGATTTTCAGCTGGGCTTTCTGATTGCCACAAAAGGCGTGGAGGAGTTGTTCTCCCATCGGCCGCAACCTGAACCACATAGAGGCGACTCTGTACCCCCTCCTCCCTTTCCACCCAGGCAAGGACAATGCCTGTACCGTCGCTGGCGACGGAGAAGCCCTTGAGCAGGTTGGTGAGGGGAAAGTTGAACTCGTGCCCGACTCTTCCGTTTTTAACATCAATTTCTCTTAGACTGATATGGAGGGCTTTATTTGCCGTGTCTACCGTTGCTGCCCACAGTCTATCCTCTCTCACTACTACCGTCTGGTGTCTGTACGTCAAGATGGCAGATCCGAGGGTGTATGGTTTTGACCAGCCGGACGGCCACCGTGAGAGTGGTTCCTCAGCCAGCGCTATACTTGGCGCAACCAAAAGAAATAAGCACAGGGCCAGGCAGACAGGGCGCAATAGCAGTCTACTTAAGCTGCGGGTCAAGGGCATCGCGCAGGCCATCGCCAATGTAGTTGAAGGCCAAGACGGTGATGAAGATCAAAGTACCGGGGATAGTCACCATCCAGATAGCAAATTGCATCGTGTGACGTCCTATCTCGAGGAGCGTACCCCAACTGGCCGGGTTTGTCACACCAATACCAAGAAACGACAACCCTGACTCTGTGAGGATCGCGCCCCCAACACGCAAAGTCGTGGACACTATAATGGGGGCCATTGTGTTTGGCAGAATATGCTGGGCGACGATGCGGCCGCCCTTAGCGCCGATGGAGCGCGCGGCTTCGACATAATCCATTTCCCGCAAGGAAAGAAACTGACCCCGCACGAGTCGTGCGGCGCTGGGCCAGGTGGTAAATCCAATGACCAACATGATGTTGAGCATGCTGCGTTCAAAAACTGCCACGACGGTTAGCAGTAAAAAGAAGGTGGGAATGGCCATGATTACTTCGCAGATACGCATGAGCACTTCATCCACTATGCCGCCAAAATATCCGGCGATGGCCCCGACGATGGTGCCGATGGTCATAGAAACACCCGCCGCGACAAAACCGACGGACAGACTGATGCGGGCACCGTAAAGGATGCGACTGAATAAATCACGCCCTAACCGATCGGTTCCAGCCGGAAACTCCCAAGAGGGAGGAGCAAAACGCGGGCCCACGCCTACTTCCATAGGATCATGGGGGGCCAGCAAAGGAGCTGCTATTGCGACAAAGTAAAACAGCAATAGAATTGCTACGGAAATCATTGCCATCTTGTGGCGACGAAAGCGATACCACACCAGTTGCCAGAAGGTTTCTTCCTTAGGGCTCATGCCGACAGCGGCGCCCTGCACTTTGGGTTGAGCAGTAGCCATATTTGTCACCTACTCCGCTTAATATTTGATACGTGGGTCGACTACCACATACAAGATGTCTGCTACCAACATCCCTATTACAAGCATAATTGAACCTATCAGGTTAAACGCCATAATTACCGGGTAGTCTCGCGTGAAGATCGCTTGAATGGCGAGCAGCCCCACTCCCGGCCAAGCAAAAATACTCTCAATAACTACCGAGCCGCCCAAAAGGCCGCTAAAGGCAAACCCGAGTGACGTGACAATGGGGAGCAAAGCATTACGCACCGTATGCTTGAAAACTACAACGCGCTCAGACAGACCCTTGGCGCGGGCAGTACGCACATAGTCCTGGTGGATAACGTCAAGCATGCTTGCCCTCATAAAGCGCACGAGTCCCGCCAAACCGCCAAACACAATGACGGTGAGGGGCATTATAAGGTAGCGCGAGCGGTCGGCTAGCCATGTCATAAAAGGCACTTCGCCCCATTCCACGCCGATGGTGGCCATGCCCGCTAGCGGAATTCCCGCAACCTGCATTCCCACATAGTAGATGAGGAGCATGGCGAAGAAAAACGCTGGCATGGCTTGGCCGAGAAAGGCGAGAAAGGTCATGGTATGGTCAAATTTAGAATACTGCTTCACTGCCGAGTAAATGCCTATGGGGAGGGCGATGACATAAATTAGCAATAAACCGATAATGTTCAAGAAGATTGTCGCCGGCAGCCTCTCCCCTATCATCTGGGCTATCGGTCGCCCCTGCGCGAGAGAATTGCCGAAGTTGCCCTGCACCATCTGCGTAGCCCAACGAAGATACTGAACATGAATGTGGTCGTCTAGTCCCCAAAGAGCTGTAAGCCGCGCTGTATCTTCCGCAGTGGCGTCAGGGTTTTCGCCCACCATCTGGGCAAAGCCACCCGGGGCCATCTGAATAATGGCAAAAGTCAGCATCGATACACCGATGAGGAGAAACAGCGACTGCACAAGTCGCCCTATAATATAACGTCCCATTTGCATCATCCTTTCTTGTTTTTTTTAAAAGCAAGGCAGGACTTTCACCCTGCCTTGCTTCACTACAGGATTACGCTAGATGCGACTACCGCCTAATAGACCAACTCTCAATGAACCAGGAACCAATCTGTCCCCAAGTTACGTTTTGGACGCGATTAGACACACCGGTGACGATGCTGCGCTGGAATATCCAGATGTAGGGCAGTTCGCGGTTCAAGATGACATCGAGCTCGCGGTAGATGCGGCGGCGCTCGGCGATGTCCATCGTGGCGCGTCCTGCTTCGATGAGCCTGTCGACATCGGCATTGATGAACTGACCGCGGTTAAAGCCGGCGATAACGCCCGCGGCATTTCTCGCGGCTTGGGAGGAATGGAAGAAGGAGAATATATCTGGGTCAAGTCCGAGAGCCCAGCCAATGAGCGTCAGGTCATAGTCGCTACGGCTAAAGCGGTCGAGCATGACCGACCATTCGATGATCTCAACCACTAATTCCACGCCAATGCGCTTCCAGTAGCTTTCGGCTAGGGCGGCGATATCGGCACGGATGGTGTTCCCGGCATTGGTCATCAGGCGGATGCGCAGGCGTTGTTCGCCCTTCATGCGCACGCCGTCGCGGCTACCAGCCGGTACGCGCCAGCCGGCGGCGTCTAGCATCTGACGAGCCCGCACGGCGCTGTGCTCGTAGAGGTTTAACCCCTGCGCGCCCGTGGCCCAAGAGCTAGGCACTTGGTGAGAGTGAATGACCCGGCCGCGCCGGTCAAGGACGGTGTCGACCATCGCCCGGCGGTCAAGGCCGACGACTAAGGCCTCGCGCACGGCGCGGTCGCTGAGGATGGGATGAGGCTCACCCGCGGGGGTTCTCAGACTGAAGCTCATGTAGTCATAGCCATGGTTAGCGAGTTCCCTAAAGGTAGCCCGATTGGCATGCTCCCTCATGATGCGGTCGATATGGTCGGTGAGGATAGCGCCGAACCAATCGATATCGCCATTCTCCCAGGCTGCCTGCATGACATTTAGGTCTGGGTAGGTGCGGGTGATGACGCTCTGAATATAGGGGCGTCCGCCACCTTGGAAGAAGTTGGGGTTACGTGTCAGTTCTACGAACTGCCCTGATACCCAGCGGGTAAACATAAAGGGACCGTTCCCCACGGGATTGCGACTGGTGGCATGGGCGCGGTGCTGAGCCGCAGGCACATTGCCGAGAATGTGGTGGGGGATAAGCCCCAAGGAGGCGGTGTTAAACAGGAAGCCGGCATCTACCTGTCTCATCTTGAAGTCGACAATCTGCGGGCTGACAACAATAATCTCTTGGACATGGGTGACTGCCGGGCGGCGCGGGCCGTCGTAGCCGGGGTCGGCGATGGTGTCAAAAGTAAACTTTACATCGCGCGCCGTTACAGCGGTGCCATCATGCCACTTGGCATTGGGGTTGAGCCAGAAACGCCAGGTAAGCGTGGCCTGATCCCAACTCCAGCGGTCGGCGATGGCATTGATCGGCTCGAGACTTGGGTGACTTCTAACTAGGCCCCAGTTCATGCGGCCAAGTTGGTCACCGGAAGCGGTGTCAGAAGAAAGTATGGAGTTTAAAACCACCGGGTCGGCCGTTGAGCCAAAGGTTAGGGTGCCGCCGGCAGTTGGGGCGACATAGGGGGTGTGGGTGACGGTAACGGTCGGAGGCGTATCCTGCCAAGCGACTTCGGCCCCTAGGGCCTCAGCCACAAAGCGCAGTGGCACCATGGTGCGACCGCCCACGATAACCGGAGGAACGTCAAGCTGCCGCGACGGTCCGTTGACCCAGGCAGTGCGGTTGCCGATTGTTAAAACAACGGCCTGCTCGCGACGATAGGCGGTAACGGTGCTGGTGGCATCGTCCCAATTCACTGTCGCCCCGAGGGCTTCGAAAATAGCGCGCATCGGAACTAAGGTGCGGCCATTTTGGATAACCGGCGGGACAGCCAAGGCCAACGGTGCTCCATTGATGAGAACGCGAATCGGAACATTGGCCTGTACCATCGGCAAGCCAATAAATAGCGTTGCGATCATAGCGACTGCTACGACGCCGAACAGAATTCTCTTACTCAAACACTCTCACTCCTTTTTTGTTCTGCTTTGAAGATAACACTGCGCGACTATGTACCCCCGAACCCTGCCGGCAACACCCCCCTGAGTTATTGCACAATAATAATAAACCATGGTTGTTTTATTCTATTTCTACTTTCGAGAATCCTGCCAATATTCGAGTCATTTTTGATACATTTTTATGGAAATATCGAGACGGGGACAGACGTTGCCGTTATGGCACGCCTCTAATTGGCCAACATTTCACGCAATTTGGCTAAAGAAATAACCGGTACCCCTAAGTTCATAGCCTGGGTGAGCTTGCCGCCGCCCTTCTCTCCGGCCAAGAGAAAGCTGGTCTTGCCGCTCACCGAGCCGGCCACCGCGCCACCATGCGCCATGATTAGCTCTGCGGCGGCCTCCCGACTGAGGCCGGGCAAGGTGCCGGTGATGACAAAGGTTTTACCGGCGAGCGACTCTCCCCGGGCCGCCAGGGTATAGACAAAATTTAATCCTGCGGCGCGAAGCTTCTCGATAAGGTTGACGCTGTCCGCCTTCGCAAAGAAAATCGAGATGCTTTCTGCCATCTTGGGGCCGATTTCTGGTATGGCCATGAGTTCGGCTTCAGTTGCCTGCGTTAAGACATCGAGGCTTAAAAATTCACGCGCCAAAGTTAAGGCGACTTTCTCCCCCACCAGTGGTATGCCTAGCGCCGTAATTAGTCTGTCTAAGGCATTATGCTTGCTTTTGGCGATCGCCTCCACCAGAGAGGTGGCCGAACGCTGCCCAAGGCGCGGCAATGTTAAGAGTTGCGGAACGGTTAGGCTGTATAAGTCAGCTGCATCAGCCACCAGTTTATGCTGCACCAAGCTAGTCACTACCGCCTCGCCTAGGCCGGCGATGTCCATGGCGGATTTTGATGCAAAGTAGACCAACCTCTCGCGGAGGAGCGCCGGGCACTTCGGGTTAGGGCAACGCCAAGCCACCTCGCCGGCACTCTGCACCACAGGTGTTTGGCAGACAGGACAGGCGGCAGGGAAGATATAGGGAACAAGTTCCGCACCGCGGCGCGAAAGTACGGGGGCCACGACTTCGGGGATGATATCCCCTGCTTTTTGCACATAGACATAGTCTCCCAAGCGTAGGTCCTTGGCCGCGATAAAATCAGCGTTGTGCAAAGTAGCCCGACTCACCACGGTGCCGGCTAGGGTGAGAGGTTCCAGGATTGCTGTTGGGTTGAGGGAGGCAGTGCGCCCCACGCTGATCTCGATATCTAGCAGGCGCGAAATCCCAACTTCGGCTGGGAACTTATAGGCTATCGCCCAGCGCGGGCTCTTGGCGGTAGTGCCTAGCTGCACCTGCCCCGCCTGGTCGTTCAGCTTGATGACTAAACCATCGATGCCATAGGGGAGGTCGTGCCGTATGCCTTGGTAATGTAAACACAGCGCATAGGCCTCTTTCATTGTGGCAACCACCTGTCGCAGAGGGCTTACCTTGAAGCCGGACTGGTGGAGAAACTCGAGCGACTCGCTGTGCCTAGCCGATACTGCCCCAGCTTGTTGCGCTAAACCGTAGACCACAAGGTCAAGCTTGCGCAGGGCGACGACACTGGGGTCGAGTTGGCGGAGTGACCCGGCTGCGGCATTGCGGGGGTTGGCAAATTCGGGCAACGCCAATTCGCGCCTTTCGTTGTTGAGCTTCGCAAAGGTGGCCACCGGCAAAAAAGCCTCCCCCCGCACTTCGAGCGTCAAGGGTTCACGCAAGCGCAGCGGCAAGGAAAGAATGGTGCGCAGGTTGTCGGTAATGTCCTCTCCCACCTCGCCATCACCCCTGGTGGCGCCTAGCACAAAAAGCCCCTCTTCATAACGAAGAGCGACCGCTAAGCCATCAATTTTTAGTTCGACCACATACTCGACCGGGCCCGCAAATCCATCGCGCACCCGGCGGTCAAACTCAGCTAAGTCTTCATAGGAATAGGCATTGGCCAGACTGAGGAGGGGGGTACTGTGCCGCACTTCGGCGAAGCCCGGCAGAGGGCGGGGGGCCACCCTTTGTGTGGGTGATGCCGGCACAATAAATTCGGGGTGCCTCGCCTCGAGGTCGCGCAATTCTTCCATGAGCCGATCATAGGCATGGTCAGGTATGAGTGGCGCATCTAACACATGGTAGTGATAATCGTGCTTCTCAATCTCGCTTCGCAGTTGTTCAATCTTGGCTTTGATTGACAAATTATTCACCCCTAGCTGATTTTTTCAAGGGGAGCAAACGACATCGCCAGGGTTTTAATGCCGTAGGGAGGGGCAAAGGCCACTGTGACAAAGACATCATCGGCCTTCTTGCTGACGCTCACCACGGTACCGGCACCGAACCTAGGGTGACGTACCTTTTCGGCGGGGACAAAATCCCCTGCCACTCGCTCGGCGCGCACCTCCACCTTGGCGGCACTCGGGGCAGGTGTTAACGCTGGGTGCTCGGCGAAAGCCAAAGCTTCCCTGGTACTGCCACGCCTGATGAGGCAGCGGCTCGGTATTTCGCCCAAAAAGCGCGAAACCTTGTTAGCATTGAACTTGCCGTAGAGCATGCGCTGCAGGGCATGAGTGAGAAAGAGTTTTTCCATGGCGCGCGTGATACCCACATAGCAGAGGCGCCTTTCTTCTTCGAGCTCATCCGGTTCGAAAAGGGTGCGGGTGTGAGGAAAAACACCTTCCTCAAGCCCCACCAAAAAAACCACCGGGAACTCTAATCCCTTGGCCGAATGCAATGTCATGAGCGAGACAAAGCTGTCCGCCTTTGCTTCTTCATCGTCATCGCCCTGCGTCACCAAGGTGGTGGCACTAAGAAAATCAGCCAACGAACTGTCCTCGGCATTGCTTTCCTCGAAGTCCTGCGCGACAGAAACAACTTCCATGACGTTCTCTATTCTCGCTAACGCCTCGGAAGCACCACGCCCCTCCTCCAGTAGACTGTCCTTGAGTTTGGTGACGCGCAAGACTTCTTCAACCAGCTCCGGCAAGGCCAAGAATTCCGCCTGCCTGCGAAGCTGCGCTATCTGCTCGGCAAAAGCCTTGAGGGCCTCTACAGCGCTACCCCTCACCCCGCTTAACTCATGGGCGGCCGCCGCCGCCTGCAGGAGAGAGCATTGCTTGGCAAGAGCGAGTTCGCCCAACTTTTGCAAGGTGACCTCGCCTAAGCCGCGACGCGGCACGTTAATGACGCGCTTAAAGCTAATGTCATCTTGGCCATTGACGAGGAGCCTGAGGTAGGCAAAAAGATCTTTTACTTCTTTACGGTCATAAAAGCGCAGCCCCCCGATAATGCGGTAAGGCACGCCCATGCGCATAAAGGCCTCCTCAATGGCACGCGACTGGGCATGGGTGCGGTAGAGCACTGCGCATGAACTATAATCGAATTTGTCGCGGATGACCAATTGCTCGGCGATGGTATGGGCGACGAAGTAGGCTTCTTCTTGCTCGGTCTGGGCCGAAAAAACGACTACGGGTTCCCCCTCTTGGTTCTCGGTCCAAAGCGCTTTTTCTTTGCGTCCTTGGTTTTTATTAATTACGGCGTTAGCGGCCTCGAGAATGGCCTTGGTGCTGCGATAATTTTGTTCGAGTTTGTAGACCGTTGCCTCCGGGTAATCCTTTTCAAAATCTAGTATGTTTTGCAAATTAGCGCCGCGCCACCGATAGATGCTTTGGTCATCATCGCCGACCACAGAAAGATTGCGGTGCACCGCGGCCAATAATTTCACTATCTTGTACTGGGCACAATTGGTGTCTTGATACTCGTCCACTAAAATATATTGAAACTTTTGCTGATAGTATTCGCGCACCTCGCGATGTCCCTCTAGGAGCCGCAAGGCGCAGAGAAGCAGGTCGTCAAAATCAAGCGCGTTGTTCTGCCTTAACTTTTTCTCGTAAAGAGAGTATGCCAGAGACACGTTTGTTTCAAAGTAATCCAGTCGCAGGGCAGCGTAAGCCTTGGCATCTTGCAAATTATTCTTGGCCATACTGATGCGCGCGAGGACGGCCTGGGGGGAAAACTTCTCTTGGTCAAGTTGCAGCTCCCGCAGGCATTCGCGCATGAGAGAGACCTGATCTAGGGCATCGTAGACCACAAAGCCGCTCGCCAGCCCAAGCCTCGTGATATCTCGCCTAAGAAACCGCAAGCAAGCCGAGTGAAATGTAGATACAAAGATGCTGGGAGCCTCGGGGAGGAGTCGCTTGAGCCTCGACTGCATCTCCTTGGCTGCCTTATTGGTGAAGGTAATGGCCAAGATGCTGTGGGGGTTGACCTTCTGCTCCCGCACCAAGTGCATGATCCGGTAGGTCAAGACCCGCGTCTTGCCGCTCCCTGCCCCCGCAAGTATAAGTAAAGGTCCGCGTCCATGCATCACCGCCTGTCTTTGTACCGGATTCAAAAGCTTCTGCCACTCCATAACATCACTCCTATAGTACAAAAACCTTCCGCAGGCTGTGCCTAGAGGAAGGTTAACCCTAAGACATTCTAACAAATGAACCTATGCACCCGCAACCAAGAAAGTGTCGCAATTAATGACGAGGCGCGCGATGCGTTTTAGTTCCTCGATGTCAAAAGGCTTGACCAGTCGCGCGGTCACTCCCAAACGCTCTGCCTCGACAATGATGTCGTTCTCTTGATAGGCGGTCACCAAGATGATAGGAACAGCGTAATTTTTTGCCCGAATAAGGCGAAGGGTCTCGATGCCGGAAAGCCCCGGCATTTTCATGTCGAGCAAAATCATGTCGGGTTGGCGCCTATCCATGGTTTCAAGTCCCTCACTGCCATTCTTCGCTTCAAGAACTTCAATGCCGAGCGCCGTAAATACCTCTGTCATGAGCGCTCGAATACCAGCCTGATCGTCAATGACTAACACTTTTTTTCTGAGCACGAATCCACCTCCCACCTATCATAAATCTACCATTATTGCCACAAAAGTCAATAGCTTGTGGTTCGCATTTTCTACACCACTACCGGTTGTAGTTGATGCGACAGCGATGCTGTTATTTCGACGCTAGACGGCAAAAAACACGGCCGAAGGACAAACTTTTCCCGGGAAATATAGTGTCGAAAACATAATTTACGACAACGCAACTTCCGGCGGAACTTCGACTCTATCTGAGCGTACTACTAGCAGTACCGCTAGCAGTACCGCGAAAGGAGTTTTTGTTATGGGTGCCTGGTTGACATGGGTCATCATTGGACTTTTGCTGGTTGGCTTAGAAATAGTCACGCCGAACTTTTTTATCATCTTTTTCGGTATCGGGGCTCTCGCCGCGGGGGCGATTGCCGCCTTGGGCCTTAGCTTGCCCTGGCAGCTATTTGCCTTCCTGGTCGTCACCCTCATCGGTCTTTTCGGCTTACGGAAATTTGTGCAGAAGGGCCTCGCCGGGCCAACAACGAAGACCAACTACAACGCTTTGGTTGGCAAGACGGGCCTGGTCACTACAGCGATTACAGCCGAGACGGGCCTCGGGCGCGTGACGGTGTCAGGCGAAGACTGGGCGGCGTTAGCCGAAACGAATGCGGCGATTGAGGTAAAAGCCAAGGTCACCGTAGTGTCCGTATCTGGGGTGCGGCTCATCGTGCGCCGCACTGAAGATAGCCACTAAAGACTAAACGGAAGAAAGGATGTTCGCTATGGATTTTGGGGCTCTCTTATTCTTGGTTCTACTGATCTTTGTGTTTTTCGTGGCCTTTAGCACATTCCGGGTCATCCGCCAATCTACCATCGGTGTGGTAGAGCGCTTGGGCAGTTACCACCGTCTTTTACCTAATGGACTGCACTTTGTGGTGCCCTTTATCGATCGGGTCTTGCCGCTCACGGATTTGCGCGAGCATGTCCTCGATTACCCGCCCCAGCCCGTTATCACCAAGGACAATGTGACCATGCAGGTCGACACTGTCATCTACTACCAAGTTACCGACCCCGTCAAGGCGACTTATGAGCTGTCGAACCTGCGCGGCGCCATTGAGAAGCTCACCCAGACCACCATCCGCAATGTCATCGGCGAACTATCTTTAGACGAAACTCTGACCTCGCGCGAACGCGTGAACGCTCAGTTGCGCATCATCCTCGATGAAGCCACCGACAAGTGGGGGGTCAAAGTAAACCGCATCGAGCTAAAGTCCATCGAACCACCGCAAGATATTAAAGAAGCCATGGAAAAGCAGATGCGCGCCGAGCGCAACAAGCGCGCACAAATCCTCACCGCCGAAGGCGAACGCCAATCCAATATCCTCATCTCCGAAGGGCGTAAACAAGCCACCATCCTCGAGGCCGAAGGAGCGAGAACGCAAGTCATCCTCGCTGCCGAGGCCGAAGCCGAGGCCATAATCAAAATCAATGAGGCGCGGGCGCGTGGACTGAGCATGCTCAAGAGTGTGAACCCCGACCAGGCCTTGCTGACCATCCAGGGTTTTGATGCCCTGCGTGAGGTCGCCAAAGGTCAGGCCACGAAGATTATTATACCGAGCGACCTCGCCGGCCTAGCGGGGACGCTCAAGGCCCTAGTCGAAATAGTGAAGGATTAATCATGGGCAGGTGAGCGGGGGCATGGTCAATGCCCCC
>Ga0208100_100178_pt1 | contig 26649 bp, 29 predicted proteins | sample SubbioR11_8A_Aug_FD_184817 | JGI IMG/M metagenome (GOLD analysis project Ga0208100, IMG submission 184817) | Serpentinite rock and fluid subsurface biosphere microbial communities from McLaughlin Reserve, California, USA - CR11_8A_Aug (SPAdes) | ecosystem: Environmental > Terrestrial > Deep... | reverse complement strand
GGGCACGATTGTTTAAGAAGCGATGAAGTCTGAGTTCATGGTAGATTTTCAATATCGCCGCATAGCCGAAGTTTTTCCTGTTGTCCGCCCCTTCTTCAAGCTGCTCATCCATGTTAATGGTCAGCGTCAGTTTTTTCTTTGTGGCTTCTTCTTCTGTCATCTTGCGTGCGACTTCTTGGAAATGGGCGATGGGGTCGTCATACTCTTTTTCCAACTCATCTAAGTAGCCTAGGGATTTAACGGTACGATCGGTAGAAATATTTGTTTTTGGGTTTCTGTATTTCTGGGCAATCGCAAGATAGGTTCTCCCTGATTTTTTATAATGCGTTTTTTTAACATACATAACAAGAACCCTCCCATCGTGAATGGTTTGACATACATCTCCATTGTAACATATTATGCCATATTATGCTACTATTTTTTGATAAAAAATCGAAAAAATTATTCCCTCGAAGCCTTTTGCCGCAAGGGATTCTGGGTTTTCATTTTTAGTTAAGATGTCAAACTAACGAGTCAGAAACAACATACCTATCAGTAAAAATATTGGCATGGCTCTATTAATAATCACCGACATATAACCATCCTCCAACCATTGTTTCTAACTGGCTTTTTTCTCATTTTATCACAGAACCGGCGGTACCGCACGATTAAGTTTGTAAATTTTTGGTTGAATTAATCTTGCCCTCTAGCTTACATCCCCAAGAAACGCTTCAACCCAAGGAATATAGCACAGGCGTCAGCGGCTCTGAGCTAGGCAGTTCGCATCAACGCTTCGTCATCCGGATTGGAAAGGCAGCCGAATTCTACTAAGACGAACACATGGTGGTTTCACGAATAACGTGAAAATTGCCCTGTCTGATGCTTTTGTCAGGTAAGCCAACCGCCTGAAACATCCCATTTTGCAAGCACGCGGCAAGCCGGCGGCTTTCAACATCGTTCGGCTTGCCCCGGAGCACCTTGAATATAGGCGTTAATGATTGCAATTCTTTGTCATTTTCGTTATCATATAAGCTAAGCGAAAGGATGATGATGATGAGCACTGTTTATCCTCTCGATGAGATTCGCAGCCGCTTAAAACCGGTCTTTGACGCGGCACCAGTTTACCGCGCGGTACTGTTTGGTTCCTACGCAAAAGGCAAGGCCACCGAGAGCAGTGATATCGATATCGTTATCGACAGTTGTGGCGAACTGCTCAACATTAACTTTTATAGCGTATTGGAGGACATAACAGAAACATTGGGCAAAAAGATTGACCTTTTTGAAATCACCGAAATCAAACAACACTCTCCCCTCTACAGTGAAATCCAAAACGAAGGGGTATTGCTCTATGACCGGCAAGGATAGAATTATTCTACAGAGAATTGCTGGTTATGCCAGAGAAACCAGTGAATATATTCAGGGAATAACGTTTACTGCTTTTATGCAAGACAGAAAAACCATCGCGGCGTCTGCATTTTGCATCAGCCAGATCGGCGAGCTTGCCAATGAGATCAGCGTGAACACCCAGTCCGCCTATCCTCAAATTCCGTGGCGCAGCATCAAGGGAATGCGCAACAAGATTGTTCACGACTACGAAAATGTCGAACTTGCCGTTTTATGGGGAACCATCACCAAAAGCCTGCCGACTTTGGTAGAGAGCATTGACGCCTTGCTGGCATCAGAAGCAGATTAGAACACCACCTTTTTACTTGAAAAAGACCACCCATGGCGGGTGGTCTTGCTTATAATGGTGCACCCGGTGTGGGCAATAGTTTGGGTTCGAGAGAGTTTGCTTATTCCAGTACTTCCACCCTCACTTTGCCCACACCGGAAGAAAGCATGCCGATGACGCGGGCCGCCGCCATAGATAAGTCAATCACTCTCCCCGGGATATGCGGACCATAATCATTAATCAAGACATCGACGCTGCGACCGGTTCTTAAATACGTCACGCGCACCATTTTTCCTGCCATTTCCCGTGAGGGAGAAGCTGCCGTTAATTTATTCTTATCAAAGATATCGCCATAAGCCGTTCTATTTCCCTGAAAAGCAGCGCCGTACCAGGAAGCCAATCCTTCGATCACTTTGCTGACCCGACCATCCCGGGCGCTGGCGGTAATCACAGGCGCCGCTTGCTTGGTCCCTACATGAACAACACTGTTAACCGGTTCAGAAACCCGCTTTTCCTCAATAAAGTTCCGCTCTTCCTCCTGACCGTCAACATAAACTAGTTCATAGCTCCGCTCAATAGTTCCGGGCTTACCGGCAACCACAACCCTCCGGCGTCCATTGGCTAACTCGGGGTCGTTTACATGTTGCGTTTTGAAAGGGATAGCTACTTCTTCACGAAGGATCTCCTTGCGCACACGGCTAACGTGCACTTTGGCGCCTTCCGCCAACTGCTGATTCAAACCGGGCACCACCCGGTCGCTTTGCCCCACCGAAACGCCTAGTTCGCTAAGTAGCTCTGCTGTAGTAGCTGCGGTGGAATAAACAAGGCTTGTTCGTCCGTCAACCTGCAAAAAAAGCGGCACAGCTCTTTGCAGTCGAATTTCCATGCCCCGTTTTAACCTGGTTTCCTCCGTCGGTGTCAGCAAATCACTCTCTCTAAGATAGAAGCCGCCCTCTGCCAGAACTTGGCCAACCGTTTCAGCACGTGTTGAAATCTGCCCTGTTTTTCCGTCAACAACTAGAACCACCTGTTTTGTAATAACTTGAGGGTAAACCGCCAGAAAAAAAATGATTAGCAGAAAAACGATCAGCATCCCTTTTCCCATCGCCTGCATGCCTTTTAGCTTGCTACACCAGCCGGGAAGGGCCATGTCCATTCCCCCTCTTTTTATTCTTTACTACCTAATAGCTATTTATGGCCTATCTTTCCAAATTTATGCACGACTATTTCCTTTAATCTCCAGTTTAAACAATTTTTTAGCATTCTCGGTTGTGCAGTCAGACAACTCTTCCGGCGTTATGCCGCAAAGAGCGGCAACTTTTTTAGCGACCTCCAGCAAATAGGCCGGCTCATTCCTTTTACCGCGATACGGAACGGGCGCCAGATAGGGAGCGTCAGTCTCTAAAAGCAGCTTATCTTTAGGAATAGTTCCCGCCACAGCCGCCAGATCCCTGCTGTTGCTAAAAGTAACAGGCCCCGCCAGCGAAATATGAAAACCCAAATTGAGACAACGAGCAGCAAAATTTCGATTGCCGGAAAAACAATGCAATACTCCTCCGACAGTTTCTGCCCCTTCCTCCCCTAAAATAGTCAGGACGTCTTCATGGGCATCACGATCGTGGACAATAATCGGCAATGATAATGATTTAGCTAAACGAATCTGTTGGCGAAACAATTCCTGCTGAAGATTGCGCGGGGAATGATTGTAATAGTAGTCAAGCCCCATTTCTCCGAGCGCGACCACATTTCCGTCCAGAGCCAACTGCCGCAACTGAACAAGAGCTTGTTCACCAACCCTGGCTGCCTCGTGCGGGTGAATACCGACTGCCGCAAAAAGTTGCTCTCTTTTAGCAGCGAGAGCCACAGACCGCCGGGACGAAGGCAGATCGTAACCCACATTAATTATCGCCCTGACACCTGACTCTTTAGCTCGCGACAAGACATCCTCCAGGTCATGAGCAAAGCGGTTATCGGTTAAATGCGCATGTGTGTCAATTAGATTCATTGTTTATTTCACCTTGCTGCCTGAGCTGATCGGCTTTTCTGTGGTAACCAGCACTAAGTTCCCCTGCTCATCTGCTGCCGCCAGAAGCATCCCCTCTGAACGAAGCCCTCGCAGTTTAGCCGGCTTCAAGTTTGCCACAAACAGCACGCGCTTGCCAAGAAGTGACTCCGGCTCATAGTGCTTGGCAATTCCAGCCACAACCTGACGCTCTTCCTTGCCTAGGCTGACGGTCAGTTTTAATAATTTATCGGCACCTTCAATTTTCTGTGCTGCGGTAATCTCCACTATCCGCAAATCAACACGTCCAAAATCTTCAATGGAAATCAGGCCTTCCGCCTCTTCCACCCTTGGCGCCTCCTTTGCTACGGCTAGCGGCTTATCTTTTTTTGTTGCCTGACGAACCGGGGCGCCTCCCTCTTCCGTCAATTCCAGGCGAGGAAACAATACCTCGCTGCCGGCCACAGTTTGTGTCCCACTGGGAATCACGCCAAATTGCCTGATACTCTCCCAGCTCAAAATGTCCGCCTCGCCTGCAATCCCCAACTGCTGCCAAATTCTTTCCGGCGTACGAGGCATAAATGGCAAAAGCAGGACAGAAACAATTCGAATGCTTTCTAGCAGATTATACATCACCGTAGCTAAGCGTTCCTGGCTTCCTGCTTTAGCCAAAGCCCACGGAGCCGTTTCATCAATATATTTATTGGCGCGACCGATAAATTTCCACAATTCGGTAAGCGCACCGGAAAACTGAAGTTGATCCATTAACTGCTCCATGACGTCAGGCAAGGCAAGCGCCATGCCGCTTAACTCCAGGTCTAAAGCTTCTCGCTTGCCGGGGGTAGGCACTCTTCCCGCAAAATATTTATTGAGCATGGCCAACGTGCGGTTTAATAGATTCCCCAAGTCATTTGCCAAATCAAAGTTCAAGCGCTGAATCAGCGCCGTTTCACTAAAATGACCGTCCGCGCCAAAGGGGATTTCTCGCAAAAGAAAATAGCGAATAGCGTCAGAACCGTAACGATCGATGAGTACCTCGGGATCAATTACATTTCCTTTAGATTTTGACATTTTTCCTTCTTCGAGCAGCAACCAACCATGGCCAAAAACTTGCTTAGGCAGGTCCAGCCCCAGCGCCATCAAAAAGATCGGCCAGTAGATGGTATGAAAGCGGACAATCTCCTTGCCGATTAACTGTACATCGGCTGGCCAAAATATCTGCATTTTACTTTGGTCATCAGACAGATAGCCTAATGCGGTGATATAATTGCTGAGCGCATCAAGCCAAACGTAAATCACATGTGCCGGATCAAACGGCACAGGAATCCCCCAGCTAAAAGATGTGCGGGAGACACACAAATCCTCTAGGCCGGGCTTAAGAAAATTATTAATCATTTCATTCTTGCGGGAAACCGGTTGAATAAAGCCTGGGTTCTTTTCAATATATTCCATTAGCCTATCGGTATATTTGCTCATTCTAAAAAAGTAACTTTCTTCCGTCACGAGTTCCACCGGACGCTTGCAGTCCGGGCAATTCTTTTCAGCCAACTGCCGCTCAGTCCAGAATGCTTCGCAAGGGGTGCAATACCATCCTTCATACTTGGACTTATAGATGTCACCCTGTTCATAAAATTTCTGAAAAATTTTCTGTACAGAAATTTTGTGCCGTTCTTCGGTAGTGCGGATGAAATCATCTGCAGAAATGTCAAAAATATCCCACAGCCTTTTAATCCAAGTTACAATTTCATCAACGAAGGCCTGGGGCTGCTTGCCAGCCTGCTGTGCCTGCCGTTCTATTTTTTGACCATGCTCATCTGTGCCTGTAAGAAAGTGAACTTGGTGGCCTGTAAGCCTTTTAAAACGCGCCATGGCATCGGCGGCTACCGTGGTATACGAGTGGCCGATATGTAATTTGTCGCTGGGATAGTAGATAGGGGTAGTGATATAAAATGTCTTTTTATGCAAAACAGACACTCCTTTTTTAAGTAGAAACCCGACTTGGCAAGATAGTCTATTATACCAAAAAACAATCTCCGGAGGCAAGCAATCTGTCGGCGCAAGAATTGAAGGCCATAAAATCACGAAGCAAAGTTTAATAATCTGGAGAAAGACTGGAAAAAGATACTTGCTTATTTTGGAAATTGCTTGTATACTATGTTTGTCGAATTATGCTGAATCAGGGGGAGATATTGTTGAAATCTACTGGAATTGTGCGCAGAGCAGACACGCTTGGTCGTGTTGTTATTCCGATTGAACTGCGGAAAACCTTAGGAATTGCAGTAAAAGATTCACTTGAAATTTTTGTTGACAACGAAAGAATCATCCTGAAAAAATATGAGCCGGGTTGCCTGTTCTGTGGGAGCACAAACCATGTAAAGCGTCACAACGACCGCATTGTTTGCCAAGAATGCATTAACAAGATGGCGGCAGAATAAGGACAGGTTAACCTGTCCTTATTTTTTTGCCAACACTCTTTTATACACGTCATTACGAGGCAGTTTTAGGCGATTAGCCGCTTCTCGAATGGCTTCTTTTTTTGTTAGCCCTTCCTTAAGTAAATCTTCAACAAGCGCTACCGGTTCCGCCAAACAAGGCTTCTTGCCTTTACCGGCTAGAAGCACCGTACACTCCCCTCGCGGTTCATTTAAGGAAAAATGTGCCTGCACTTCTGTTAGTGTGCCCCTGACAAATTGTTCATAAACCTTGGTCAGTTCGCGCGCCACAACCACCTGGCGGCTCTGTTCATCAGCCTGAAGTTCCGTCAGTGTTTTGACTAACCGATGGGGAGCTTCGTAAAAGACCACCGTTTTATCTTCGCCAAGAATTCTGCTGACAATCATCTTCCGCTCGGAGCCACGCGCCGGTAAAAAGCCATAAAAAGCAAAGGGTACGCTGGGCAAGCCTGAAGCAACTAGTGCGGTAACTGCCGCCACCGGGCCGGGTAAAGAGACAACCTGAATACCATGATTGAGCGCATCTTTCACCAAATCTTCTCCGGGATCAGCAATGCCGGGTGTTCCTGCGTCACTAACTAGAGCCACGCACAAACCTGCTTGAAGCCAAGCGAGAATCACTGCTCCTTTTTTGTGTTTATTATGCTCGTGGTAGCTGGTAAGCGGCGTATGAATCTTAAAATGACTTAAAAGTTTACGGGTACGCCGCGTATCTTCTGCCGCAATCTTATCTGCTTCCCCCAAGATACGCAGCACGCGCAAGGTAATGTCTTCCATGTTGCCAAGAGGCGTTGGACAAAGATACAGTGTACCGGGATTCATGGGATTCCCCCCATAGAGATAATGAAATCAGCTAATGCAACCTCCAAGCTAAAGCAACGCTTCCGGCAAACTTCAGCGAAATTACTCGCATTTTTTGTCAACGGCGGCAGACAGCTCTCCTTTTGCTTGTTTTAAAACTCTATTTTCCGCGCGGGCCAAATCATAGGCGTCCGACTCGTAACGCAGGCAGCACATTAAGCGGCCACAGACACCTGAGATCTTTGTAGGGTTTAACGATAAATTCTGATCCTTTGCCATGCGGATAGAAACCGGCTCAAATTCTCCCAGAAAAGTATGGCAACACAGGATTCTGCCACAAGGGCCCAAACCCCCCACCATTTTTGCTTCATCCCGCACGCCAATTTGACGCAATTCAATTCTTGTACGAAACACAGTCGCTAAATCTTTAACGAGTTCACGGAAGTCGACTCGCCCGTCAGCCGTGAAATAGAAAATGACTTTGGAACGATCGAAGGTATACTCCACATCGACCAACTTCATCTCGAGGCTATGTTCGTGGATTTTTTGGAGCGCCAGATCAAAGGCTTCCTCTTCTTTTTGCCGGTTCTCCAAAATCTTCTGACAATCTTCTTCACTTGCGGTACGAATAACTTTCTTTAGAGGCAAAATGACTTCCTCATCTGCCACTTCTTTAGGGGCGACCACTACTTCTCCAAACTCTAACCCGCGGGATGTTTCCACAATAGCAAATGCACCTCTTACCAGCTCATTGCCATCAGGATCAAAGTAATATATCTTGCCTGCTTTTTTAAAGCGTACCCCCGCTACCGTCAACATTTTCGAATACCTCCTTAAGCCTGCGTAAGGCTCTCTCAACAGCCAGCCGCACATTTACCGAACTTTGCAAATCTTTTTCTAGTTTCAGGATTATTTCTGTCGCTGCCATACCGTTAACCAAGGAAAACTCGGCTAGCAAAGAGTCCAAACTGACCCCATCGCCTGCCGGCATAACCAGGCGGCCATTTCCGGTAGCCTGAAGCACCATGGTATCGCGAAGTACTGTCAGCAGCGCTTCCAGCAACAAAGGCAGATTTTCATTTGCTGCCAATTTATCTGCCAGAGCGGCAATGGCCTCCTCTGCCTGCAGTTGTCCAAGCAATTCCACAGCTTCCGCATACGACTGTTGACTGTCTTCCCGCGCCAAAAGCAAAGCCCGACCCGGTATTCCTTCGGCGCCATGGAGGACTCGCTGCGATTCTGTCAAAGAAAGCTGCCTACCTGCCGCATTAAGAATGCTGCCCAGGTTTGCGGCGTCAAGTCTAGGTAGTTGAAAAAGCTGGCAGCGCGATACGACTGTGGGCAAAAGAGCTGCCGGACTGGTGGCCAGCAGAATAAAAACAGCCAGTGGTGGCGGTTCCTCCAGCAGCTTCAGCAGACTATTGGCAGCCTCTGCCGTCAGTGTTTCTGCCTGCTCCACAATAAAGACTTGATAGCGCGCTTCATGCGGTTTAAAATAAGCCGCTCTTTTAATCTCACGTGTCTGACCGATTTTCAGGGACTTCTTCCCCTCCGGCACAATCCAGTGGATGTCAGGATGAGAGAGGGCCTTGCTTTTATTGCAGTCCGGACAGCTCCCGCACGGCTCCTCCATTGATCTTTGGCAGACGAGCGCTGCTGAAAAAACTTTTGCCAACGTTTTTTTGCCAATTCCCTCCGGCCCACAAAAAAGATAGGCGTGAGCCAAATTGCCGCTAGACAATGCTGCCCGCAGTGAACGGAGAATCTGCTGACGTCCGTGAATATCTTTCCAGTTCATGGCTAACCTCATAGAATTTATTATACCACAAAATAACTGCCTAACGCAGCTTCTCCAGCTCAGGGCCCACATTGCTCCAAATGATCGCAGCCAGTTCATCTGGCGGCAAACTTCCGTCTAGCACCACAATCCTTTCAGGAAATTGGCGCGCCAAAAGCAGAAAGCCTTCCCGCACCCGACTGTGAAAAGAGAGTGGCTTCTGTTCCACACGATCTGCGGCACCGGCGCCGCGCCTAGCCAACCCACTGGCGGGATCCAGATCCAACACAAAGGTTTTATCAGGCAACCTGCCATAAATTGCCCGCAGGTTTGCCTGCAAGACAAAGCTAAAATCCATCCTCCCGCCATAAACCTGATACGCAAGGGTGGAATCAATAAAGCGATCACAAAGCAAAAAGTTGCCGGCTGCCAATCCCGGCGCAATCACCTCATGATACAGCTGGGCTCTGGCTGCCGCATATAAGAAAACCTCTGTTAACGGCACCATTTCTCGAAACGCCGGTTCCAGCAGGATTTCTCGCACCGCATCACCTAGGCGAGTTCCCCCCGGCTCCCGGGTAAGGATTGTCTCGATCCCCAGTGCTCTGGCAGTAGTAGCCAAACGGAGCCCTTGGGTTGTCTTGCCGGCGCCATCGGGGCCTTCCAGACTGATAAAATATCCTTTCTTCATAACCCACCTCTTATCTCTCTGTTCCACAAATCTTGATCCGACCATCCCCGTCAAGGCCGCGAAAACAGACGCCGGCACGGCTTGCCTCTTGAATATAAGTGATTACGTCATCGGTAATTCGCTCGCCCGGGGCCACCAGCGGCATCCCAGGCGGATATGATGCTACTGTGGCAGCCGCTATTTTGCCCCTGGCATCCTGAAGCGCTGTATAACGGGAACCACAATAGAATGCTTCCCGCGGAGTCAGAACCACGTCTGCTTGCGGTAAGGGGGGAAGAGCTTCGTTCCTTTCGGCTCTCTGTTGCGTTAAACCGCTCAAGGCGGTTACCACCCGTTTTACATCTTTGACATGGAACCCTGGACCTACTACGGCAAGGAGAGCTCCCGCTTGCACCAGCTCCAGATCGATCCCCAGTTGAGCTAACCGGCGGGCGGCAGCAAGACTGCAAACTCCCGCCTGGCCTGTTAAAACTGTAACTCGTGTGGTATCCAGCTGAAAGCCTGCAGGCGCCAGATCAGCTTCTGTCAACACCGGCAGTAATCTGGCAACGGCGGAGCGTAGTTGCCTTGCTTTTCCTGCCATCTCATCGGCAACAGCCTCCCCGCCCAATGCCATTTCTCTCCGCACCGCATCTAGAGAGAGGAGCAGAGGGTATGAGGGACTACTTGTCTGCACGAGCTGCATAGCAGCACGCAGGCGGTGCTGATCGACGCGCACCCCGTGTTGATGGAGCACCGCTCCCGGAGTTAGCGCAGCCAACGTTTTATGCCAGCTCTGAACCCGTAAGTCCGCCAAGTGGCCTGACGTAGCCGGCAGGCTACGAGAGAACCCTAAGTGAGCACCATGAGCCTCATCTAAGAGCAACAATGCTCCATGGCTACGCACAATGGCCGCAATCTTTGCCACTTCAGCACAGATGCCGTTGTAACCCGGGCTTGTCAGAAAAAAAGCCTTAGCTTGAGGATGGCGGGCAAAGGCCTCTTCTACGGCTCCCGGCGTCACATTAAGCGGGAGGCCGTTTTGTTCGGCCACAGGCAGGTAGCGCGGCGCCGCTCCAGAGAGAATAAGCGCGTGATAAAAGGAGCCGTGGGCATTTCTCGGCGCAAGGATTAACTCACCCGGATTGCAGGTAGCAAGCAGCATCGCTAGTACACCGGCACTGCTTCCATTGACGAGAAAATAAGTTTTATCGGCATGCCAAACGTCTGCCGCCAGCTCCTGAGCTTCCGCAATGGCGCCGGTCGGATTGTGCAAATCATCCAGTTCCGGCAGCTCCGTTAAATCAAGCCGAGCTACTTCTGCAAAAGCAGCGGCCGCTTCCCCTGCAGGCAGCCCCAATCCGCCTCCGTGCCCGGGAAAGTGTAACCAGACGCGGCTTTTCGGCTGATATTTTTTTACTTGTTCCCAGATTGGTAAACGTGATTGATCCATAACGTTGTTCTTTTCCACATAACTTAGTTTTTACCTGCAAAATACTCGTTCAAGAATAAAGAACCCTGCCAAAAGAGCGCAGGGCGATTTGTTTTTATCTATTCCTCTCCCACGTTATCCTTTGCTGCACAACTAAGAAAGACTGTAGTTTGGCGCTTCTTTAGTGATATGCACATCATGGGGATGGCTTTCGCGCAAAGAAGCGCTGCTAATCCGCATAAAGGTGGTCTTAGTCTTTAGTTCATGGATATCTTTTACACCACAATAGCCCATGCCGGCACGCAATCCACCAATTAACTGGTAAATCGTGTCCCCGGCTGTACCGCGATAAGGCACTCTTCCTTCGATCCCTTCCGGCACAAGTTTCTGTTCATTTTCCTGGAAATAGCGGTCTTTACTACCTTCTTTCATCGCAGACAAAGACCCCATCCCGCGGTAAACCTTATAACTTCTGCCCTGAAAAATCTCAATATCTCCCGGGCTCTCTTCAGCTCCCGCAAACAAGCTGCCAATCATAATCACATCTGCACCGGCACCGATTGCTTTGGTAATATCTCCCGAATATTTCACTCCGCCATCGGCCACAACGGGAATATTATACGGCGCAGCTGCTTGGGCTGCATCATAAATAGCAGTGATTTGCGGCACGCCAATGCCGGCAACCACCCTGGTTGTGCAGATCGAGCCGGGTCCAACACCTACTTTCACCGCATCGGCGCCGGCCTCAATTAAATCCTTAGTTCCCGCGCCGGTGGCCACATTGCCGGCAACGACATTAACGGCAGGATATTTATTTTTAATCTGCTCTACGGTGCGCAGAACACTTAGCGAATGCCCATGAGCCGTATCAACCACCAAAATGTCTACCCCGGCATTCGCCAGAGCCTGTGCCCGCTCCATGGTGTCATAGGAGACACCCACAGCAGCCGCTGCCAGCAGCCGACCGTTCGCATCTTTTGCCGAACGGGGATACTGAATTGCCTTTTCAATATCTTTGATGGTTATTAACCCTTTAAGCATAAACTGCTCGTCCACAATAGGCAGCTTTTCCACTTTGTACTGCTGTAAAATCCCCTGCGCCTCCTGTAGTGTAGTGCCTACGGAAGCTGTGACCAGCCGATCTTTTGTCATCACATCTTTAATATATCTGTTGTAGTCCTGCTCAAAGCGCAAGTCACGGTTGGTAATAATTCCCACCAGTCTCCCGTTGACGGTGATAGGGACACCGGAAATACGGTAGCGCTTCATCAGCTCAGCCGCATCATGAATTTTATGTTCGGGGGAAAGATGAAACGGATTAGTGATCACACCATGCTCAGAGCGTTTCACTTTATCGACTTCTGCAGCCTGCGTCTCCACAGACATATTTTTATGGATAACGCCCACGCCCCCTTCCCGGGCCATGGCAATGGCCATTCGGCTCTCTGTAACCGTATCCATCCCGGCACTGATCAGCGGAATATTCAGCCTGATGCTTTTAGTCAGTTGTGTGCTTACATCGACTTCAGACGGAAGGACCGAGGATTTTGACGGGATGAGAAGCACATCGTCGAAAGTAATCCCTTCTCTTACTAAAAACTTATCGCAATTCATATTATTTTACCGCCCCCTTGGCCGAACTTGTAAAATTTGCTTCATCGTAACAAAAACACGGACGGCTGTCAACTTTCTCCAGTTGACAGCCACTTTTCACAATGCGCCAGCTCATCCTCGCTAAAAACAGGTAGCTTCTTGCTAAGCAAAAACGCCGCAGTTATGCCATCTCCGTTAATTTTTACGCCACTAAAAGTTCCATCATAAACTTCACCATGACCGCATGAAGGACTCCGGGCCTTTAAAAGCGCAGCTTGGGCACCTAGAGTCTCGGCCAGCAGCCATGCTTCCCTTGCGCCATGTTTAAACGCCTCCGTCCGATCCTCTCCTGTCACCGTCAAAACACGGGCAGTTCCGTTCCAAACATCTTCTCCGCTGCCGCCCTTAATTTCCGCAGCCGGTCTTGGCGTCGCCAAACCTCCCAGTTGTTCAGGACAAATAGGAATCAAGATAGCCTTTTCCTTTAACGCACTGACAGCCGCATGATGATTATGACCACCACAATATTTAACGTGAGCGCCCAACAGGCAGGCGCTTACCAAAATTACTCTTTTTTTCTTATCCACCTACCGAGTCACCCCGTCGAGCGAATCCCATAGCTCATTAACCTCCCCGCCAAGCACCGTCAAAACCAGGCGGTTTGGCAGGCAGACAATAGCGTCTCCCGCTTGTTCAACCCAGCCAATGGAAGAACAAATCCCTAAAGGACAAACTTCTTTAGGCATAGGCAGCACTCGCACACGGCCACCCGCAATTTCAACTGTGGCCGTTCCAGCCGGAAACTCAATAGGAAACTGCTCAAAATCAGCTTCATTAAAGAGAATTTCCTCAAGCAAGACTCCTTCTAGCTCCACACGCAAAAGACGATTGCCGGAACTGGCAGGCAAAGATCTGAATGCCATCAGCCCAAATGCCACAAGCAAAATGCCGGCGACAACCAGCAAATCTCCCTTTTTCCATTTCACAGGCGCCACTTCTTTCATTGGTTTTCATCTTCATTGTACCACATTGCCTGTGGCAGCAAAAGGGTAGCCGTCACCAAGAAAAGCGGAAATTCGTTCCTGAGCACCCTGCGAGCGTAAGGGGAAATCCCCACTACGATCCCTTGGCCATCTTTTTCACTTTCTCTTTCTTTTCAATCAGAATTGCGGCATCCGGGCAAACCAATTCACAAATACCGCAAACGATACACTGTTCTAAACGCGCCGGCACAATGATCGGTGTCCCGTAAACTCCTAACTCCTTACCCCAGTCTAAAACATCGGTGGGGCACTTTTCTTTACATAAGCCACAGCCTTTGCAAAGGTCGGGAGAAATGTTAAAGCAGCCTTTCGTGCCTTCATAATGCAGCTTGCGAAAAGTTTTCCTGTTCATGCTTGTCCCTCCTCCCGCAACGCCGCATCCATCAACTGGACGCCTTTTTGTAGTGCGCTAAAATTTAGTTCCCGCAACTTTGGGTTATCTGTGAATTTTTTGCCCAATTTCGACTCCAACGCTTTTTCAATAGTCTTCATCTCAACAATGCCTGCGGCCCTCACAGTTGCCCCCAGGATAATCATATTAAACACGCGGGGGTGCAGTTCCTGCTGGGCAACGGCCGTTGCCGGAATGCCAATCAACCGCTTGGCGTTTTCCGGCAGTTCCCCATGTCCGGATTTCGCTTTCCTGCCTATTTTTCCGGCTTGCGCCTCCGGCGCCACAGTATCATAAGCCTGAAGCCCGATGACTTCATCAACCACTTCCGGCGGCGCAATCAAGGAGCTGTCATAGACAAACAGTGTATCTTTAGTGACATACTGCAGCGTTCTTGCTACTGCCCGTTCGCTAAGGGCAATTACTATATCGGCGCTCTGAAATTTGGGAGAACCAATCTGTTCCTCCGAAATCTGGACAAAAGCCAGCGAGACGCCACCGCGCTGTTCAATGCCAAAATTAGGAATATACAAGGCCTCTTTGCCCTCTTCGTTCCCCGCTTCCGCCAGAATATCACCGATCGATTGGACTCCTTGGCCACCTTCTCCTGCGATGGCAATTTTGATCAGTTTGGCCATCAGCTATTCTCCTCATCTTTTTCTGCCGTCAGGAGTTCGCCTACTCTGAAGTAGCTGGCCATCTCTTCTTCCATAAAAGCCCACGTCTGTTTAGCATTCGTTCGCCAGTTAGTAGGACAGCAGGAAATTACCTCGAGAAAAGAAAAACCATTGCCCGCCAATTGATTTTCCACAGCCTTTTTCATAAATCTCTTTAGCTGCTTGAGATTGGTGACGCTGCCCCGTGCGACATATGCGCCGGGTGAGGCAATAGCCGCCACCATTTCCGGACCCTGTGTGGGACTACCGGTTTCCTTCGGGTCGCGACCGTAAGGAGAAGTTTCCGTTTTCTGACCGGGAAGCGTGGTCGGCGACATCTGCCCCCCCGTCATTCCATAATTACAATTATTTACGACAATAGCCATAATCTTTTCATTGCGAAAAGCTGCGTTTACTAGGTGTTGCGAACCAATGGCATAGGCACCGCCGTCTCCCATATAGGCAATGCAGAGCAGCTCCGGTCTGGCTCGCTTGATACCCACCATCACCGGATTAGTCCGGCCATGATGTGTTTGCACCGTATCCACATCAAAAAAATCCCAAGCCAGCAAGGAACAGCCGATATCAACCCCGAAAATAAGCTTTTCCTGAATAGCTAATTCGTCAATCACTTCGCCCAACACTTTGAGCACCATCCCGTGACCACAACCGGGGCAAAATTTATGTGGCTTCGACTCGAGACGCCATGATTTAGGCATTGCTAAACGCTCAACCATCTTTTTTGCCACCTTTCTAGCCAAGAGCCTCAATATATTCTACGATTTCTTCTGCAGTAATCCCAACGCCCGGCTTATAGATTGTCTGGAAAGTTTTAACAGGCACATTAAACAGCGCTTCCTTAAAAAGCCGTGCCAATTGACCAAGGGCTGACTCCACAAGCAGGAAATTGTTACAACTTGCGGCCACAGCCTGTAACTGTTTTTCCGGGAAAGGGCGCAGTGTAATCGGTCGAAAGTAACCAACTTTAAGCCCTTTAGCCCGCAGGCGATTCATGGCTGCTACTGCTGCGCGGCTTACTACCCCATGGGCAACGATCACAAGCTGGGCATCCTCAATCTGCTGCTGATCTGCTTCAATAATTTCTGAGGCCATTTGATCATACTCCCGCTGAATACTCATAGCAGCATCAAACAGTTCCTCCTCAACGCTAAAGGCATTGCGCAGATGGCTCGCCGGACGGTCTCTGCCCGGCAGACCGGGTTTACCTACAAAAGCCTCCGGCTGCACAAGCTCAATGCCCCGCTCTTCCGGATTATACATCAGCAACGACTCGCGCATTTTCGCCTGGTAACCATCGCCGAGGATTATGGCGGGGAAGCGATATTTCCACGCCATGTCAAACGCTTTAATTGTATAATCATATAATTCTTGATGGGAGGAGGTGGAGTAGACAATTCGCCATCCTTCGCCGTTGCCGCCAAATGTCACCATGTTTACCTCCTGCTGGGAGTAAATCACAGTGGCCGTAGATGGACCGCCTCGCTGCTGCACTACTAAAACCATGGGAATACGCATCATCTCAGCCATCGACAAAGGTTCCTGGAAGAGCGTAGTTCCCGGGCCGGCTGTGGCAGAAAACGCTTTTTTGCCACCTAGCACGCTGCCAATAGTAGTAAAACCCGCAGAAAGCTCGTCCTCCGTCTGCAAAAATTTTTTGTTAAACTTGGGAGCCAACCTTGTCCAGTAATGCATAATTTCATTCTGTGGGGTAATCGGATACCCGTTCATAATCTCAGCTCCGGCTGCCACCGCCGCCCAAGCCACAGCTTCATTCCCCGTCATAAACACTCTTTTTTCCTCTTGGATCAGCTTGTCCATTGTCAGACGCCTCCTGCTGCTTAAATAAGTGCTCCTTCTGTTCATTGACAAAAAAGGCTAATTCCCTCTTCTTACTACCAAAAAGCTTTTTCCATATACAGCTTCAAGTAACGAATTGGGTTTCCGCGCTGGTCCACACTGCCCAATTGTGTCCGGAAACGCGCATCAACAGCAGTTGCGATGACGGGTATCCCCATTGCGTCCGCTACAGCTGCGCCAAGTTCTATGCCGTGATAGATTGTTGCAAGAGCTGTTTCCGCGCCGAGGTGAGTATTGTTTACCAGTCCATCAAGCTGTTCAAACCCCTGCAAATACTCAACAATCTCTTCCAGATTAGCCGTCATTGGCCGGGAAACATTAAGTACTGCAAAAACTTTAAGCTTAGAGGTAGCAAACCCTTCAAGCAAATTAAATACCCGACTGCCGGACACGCCATAACCCACATCAAAAATCACATGTCCCTCTCTCTGCAGAGCCCAGCGCATCTGCGGCATCAGCAGAGAGCCTGTTTCACCAAAGCCCAGCACATCTTTAGTATCCCAAGTAATCACAGCCAGCCCCATGGCTTCCAGCTCCCGCTTCAGAGGTCTGAGCGTATAAAAAGGTTCAACTAGATCCAGATCGACCAATGTTACCGCCAGCTCACCACCAAGCAACGACAAGGCCCGGTTAATGGCGACTTCACTCTTGCCACTAGCATATTCTCCCACATAAGCTTCCAGAATACGCACCTAAATATCTCCTTTGCGGCTAGCAACTTTAGCTTATCCACTATATAATTTCCTACCCAATAAGAAAAACGACCCAAGATACGCCAGCTAGCCAATCCGGGCCGTACATATTTAGCTAATCTGAGCAGAACCCACAGATCGTCCTACATAAAAATCATAAAGAAGCTCTCCACAATCCAAATCATACCATTATTCTCGACATTACGTCAAGCTGCCGGACATCACTTAAAGAAATTTTAACATTTTCTATGCCAACATCTGTTGCAACAAGACCAGCATTGCCAGCCCGGGCAATCCTAAGTAACCCACCACCAAAACGGTGAAAGCGTTTACGCCGATTACCGCACCAAATAATGACCCTGCCAGATTGAAAATTATAATCAAAACAGCGCCCATAACCCCACTCAGCATAACTCGAACCGCAAGTCTAACCGGCCCTACAAGCATTTTCCCCACAAAGTAGAGCACAAACAGACCAAATACAGCAGCCAAAATCACATTTAAATCAATTGTTGGCACGAACAATCCTCCTTTCACGCAATACATCAATGGTGGCCGGTAGTCTGTAACCCTCCTTATCAGCCTTTTTCAACAAAAAAGTATACTTTCGCTCCGCCGCTTCCATCGCATAAATAGCATAATCAACCAGATCGTGATCTGTCACATGATTAAAATGAGTTGCGGCTGCCCACCACTCTAGCCGAGCTTCTTCCACCAGTTCAAAAAAATCTTTTTCCTTTGTTCCCATGGCCTCCTCTACCGGCGAAAGCTTGGCCAACAGAGCTGTCCAGAAAGTGACTAATTGCTTTTGCAGAGCGACTCTCATCAAATTGATTCCTCCTCCAGAAAAATTGCTCTCCGGTTAATAATCTATATGTTGTCCAATTCTTTCCTATTCCTATTCAATTAAGCCAATAATTGTGACAACTCCTTCGGTTTTTTACAAAAAAAAATCCGCCGGAGTTTCCGGCGAGACTGTCTTTCTGAAATTTTATTTATTTACGCTTCTTATCGCATCAGCTCAAACAAAAGCTAAAAATCACGCCTACCTTCCATGGCACGGGAAAGGGTGACCTCATCTGCATACTCCAAGTCACCGCCCACCGGCAAGCCGTGGGCAATGCGTGTGACACGTAACCCCAGTGGTTTCAAAATCCGGGCAATATAAAGCGCTGTAGCCTCACCTTCCACATTGGGATTGGTGGCTAAAACAACTTCCTGGAAAGATCCCTCCCCGGTTCTTGCCAATAATTCGCGGATGCGAAGCTGATCAGGCCCAATTCCGTCCATGGGGGAAATTGCGCCCCCTAAGACATGATAAAGACCTTTAAACTCTCGCGTCCGCTCTAAAGCCAAGACATCGCGCGGGTCCTGAACAACACAAAGCAAAGACTGGTCACGGCGAGAATCACGACATACAAAACAGGTTTCAGCATCGCTAAAATTACCGCAACTTTGACAATAGCGCGTTTTATCCCGTGCATTCACCATCGCTCTTGCCATGTCTACCACTTCTTCCCGTGGCAGCGAAAGAACAAAAAATGCTAAACGTTGCGCTGTTTTTGGCCCTACACCGGGCAGTTTTTGAAAAGCTTCAATCGCACGAGCAATCGGTTCGGGATAAAACACGGGTTAACCTCCGTCCGTTTTAGAGCAACCCGGGAGGCAGATTTAACCCGCCGGTAAGCTTTTGCATCTCAGCCGTCATCATTTCTTCCACTTTGCGCAAACCCTCATTTACTGCAGCCATAATCATATCCTGCAACATTTCAAGATCAGCAAGATCGACAGCCTCAGGATCAATATTGAGACTAACCAACTCTTTCTTGCCGCTAACTTCTACACGAATCATCCCGCCGCCGCTGGAGGCTACCACAGTCTTCTGCTGTAGTTCTTCCTGCATCTTCATCATTTCTTTCTGCATTTTTTGAATCTGCTTCATCATATTACCCATATTGCCGTTCATCTGAAAGCCTCCTTAATTTATCTGTTCGATTCGTCTATCACCTGTCCATGAAATATTTCCACCGCCGAGCTAAACATTTCTTCCGGATCTTTTTCAATAGTAAGAGAGCCGATGCCGTTTGCCACCTTTACGCAACAGATAGCCAGCTCCGTACCAAACACTTCTTTGAGCACAGCTTTTAACGGTCTCTTGTTTTCCGGACTGTCCATCATTTCACAATGGATTTGCGCCTCATAACGCACCTCCAAAGTCATGGCATCGCGAAAACCCACATCACCTGATAATAGCAATGCATGAGTCTTGATACTTTCTTTTTTAAGAAGCTCCATAACCCGCGGCCACATCCGTGTCAGACTAGGCAATGGCTGAACTTTTCCAGGCGCTGCGGCAAGCTGCTCCGGCCGGCTTTTTCCCGGTGAAACAGCTTGTGGAGTCATACCGGCCGGCTCAAGCGCACGTTGCGCCACTTCTCCGCCCGACAGAAAGAGGCGAAAAAGAGTCAACTCCCAGAGAAGGCGGGGTCGAGTTGCCCAGCGGACTTCCGCCAGCAAGCCATGCAGTTCTGCCAAGATCGCGCCGATTGTCCCCATCCCCAATGCTTCCGCCTGTTTTGTCAGTGGCTGCACCCAATCAGGCCCAATGCCTAGTCGCTCAGCCTCTGTACCGCAAGCTAAAACCACCATCAAATCGCGATAATAGCGAACTGCCTGCTGTGTAAAATGGTGCAGGTCCTTCCCCCCGGTGGCCACATCATCAAGTAAAAACAACGCTGCTGACAGATCCCGCCGCATAAAAGCCTCCGTCAACGCATGAAAAATATCTCTGCCCACAGCGCCCAAAACTGCCAAAACATCTTCCTGCGCCACCTCAGCAGGACAATAGGCCAGAACCTGCTCGAGCAAAGAGAGCGCATCTCGCAGGCCTCCGTTTGCCTCTTCCGCAAGCAAATAAACCGCATCTTCGCTGATCGTACGGTTAGCCAACTGGGCCACAGCACGCAGTCTCTCCGCAATCTCCGTAATGCCAATCAGGTGAAAATCCAAGCGTTGACAGCGCGACACTATCGTGGCTGGAAGTTTATGCGGCTCCGTAGTAGCCAAGACAAAGAGCACACGGCTAGGAGGGTCTTCCAGCGTTTTAAGCAATGCGTTAAAGGCCTCCTGTGACAACATATGCACTTCGTCGATAATAGCAACTTTGTAACGCACTTCTACCGGCGCATAGCGCACTTTTTCCCGCAATTCCCGGATATCATCAATCCCGCGGTTTGAGGCCGCGTCAATTTCCAAAACATCAATAACACGCCCCGCTTGAATGCCAAGACATGCGGCACAAAGATTGCAGGGCTCCCGTGCCGGGCCCACCTCACAATTTATTGCTCTAGCCAAAATTCTGGCCACGCTCGTTTTGCCGGTGCCTCGCGGGCCGCAAAACAAATAAGCATGAGCCAACCGCTCCTGTTCCAAAGCATTTTGCAAAGTTCTGGCCACATGTTCCTGTCCTACCAGCTCAGCAAAGGACATTGGCCGCCATTGCCGATAAAGTGCTTGATACATACAAACCCACCTGCCGTATTTCTTCTCTCTCCTAATTCAGCATTTGCGTCCAAAAATCCTTTAGACTGTGCTGACTTTTCGGTAAATATTCAGGCTACCCTGAAAATAGCATTTACCATCTGCTTGGGCGGGTTTGAAACCCGCCCCTACTTGGTACGAGCGAGTCATAAGCTGCCATCTCAACAGCCCACATCTCCCATTGGTGCGCATTTTCATTCTTCCGCTGGTGTCGCAGGCGGCATGATTGTCTACCCAATAAAAAGTTCCCCTAAATTAGGGGAACTTTTTAAAATTAATGATCGTGCACCTGCCTTTGACCCTTTTTCCCAGGCGTTACCCTGGCAGTTAGCTCAAACCAGGCTGCCCCGTGGCACCCGCAAGAACTTGCTTACCGCTGCTTCCTTCCGGACCTGACGGGGTTTACAAACTTACGCCGCACGGGACCCGGCCGTCAACACCACTTGCCCGGGTCAGACCCTAAAATCTGGGGCCGGGGACAGGAATTCGACCCTGCTACAGCGGGTTGCAGGTTCAGGGCACCGCTACCTCCCCATCTAGCACGACCAAACTTCTCCTAAAATATGGCGGAGAGAGAGGGATTCGAACCCTCGAGACGAGGTTTTGCCCCATCTACTCGCTTTCCAGGCGAGCGCCTTCGTCCAGCTCAGCCATCTCTCCGGAGTACACAGTTAAAACTTCACTTTCTCAAAAACAAGAAATTCTCCGCGACATTAATCCATTCTACTACTCTTTGGCTGCTTTTTCAAGTACTTAATGCTGCCAATTTTTAAAAAGCAGCCAAAGTCAGGCTACTGATTCATTTCATACACACCATTTAAGGCATAAACCTGATTTTCCCAAACCCGCCGGTAGCGTTCCCCATTGACAACAGGCTTGCGAAACATCTTCTGCAATAACTCCATCTGGCCTTCAGTGCTACCCTGCCTACTGTAGAGCTGTAAAGCAAATTTGGAAAAATCTCTAACCATGAAATCAAAAATCTGCTCTACCAAGTCATCATCTACTTGGTAGATATTTGCGTTTTCTAAAATCAGCTGTCCATAAACAATCAGTGTGAAAATTTCGCCAAGTCCAAGCAGAAAATCTGTATCCTGCCGCTGGGCTTCATCTGGCGTTGCCGTAATCAACATCTTTTTAAATAATGCTATCTGCTCCCGAAACACGGCGATATTGGGCAAGTCCCTGCTCTCGTAAGCAAGATTGTAATCGTGGAAACGTATTTTGTTTAAACCACGGGCAGGCCCCTGCGCAAACAGAAAATCATCATTTACAGGCTGATCCTGCCTTGGCAGTTCCGGATAGGTAGTGTTGTTAAAGAAATAGTTAGCCATAAATTTAACAATCAGCGCAATATTGACATGAACCGTCCCTTCCAGCTTTGGCAGTGCGCGGATATCGCGGGCAGCCATCTCAAAATATGTATCTGCCTCAAAACCCTTTGCCGCAATCACATCCCAGAACAAATTAATTACTTCCTCGCCCTGGGTGGTAACTTTCATTTTTACCGTAGGATTATATAAAAGATAGCGCCTGTCTTCCGGAGACGCAGCCCGCATATAATCTGCTGCCCGCAGCGCAAAGAGCTTCATCGCCACTAAGCGAGTGTAGGCATCGGTAAACATTTGCTTCACATGCGGAAAGTCTGTGACGTACATGCCGTAAAGCCGGCGATTAGCCGCATGATTCATTGCCTCATAAAAAGCATGTGTACAGATGCCGATAGATGCCCAGCCTAAATTATATTTGCCCACATTTACAGTATTCAAGGCTGCGTCCCACGCTTCATCCCCCTGTGACAAAAGGTCGGCCTCCAGCACATGGTAATCATGTAACCTAAAATCTGCCACATAAGACTGGGAATTCACCACATTTTTAACGAGTTCATACTTTCTGTTTCGATAATTAGCCACAAAAAAAACATACTCCCCGGTGCCAACCATCTTCCCAAAGGTGGAAACCATTTCTGCCGCATTACCATTGCCAATATAGTATTTTTCTCCGTTTGCCAGAAAACTTCCATCCGGCTGTGGCGAAAGGCTCATTTCAGTCGCATAGATATCAGCGCCATGCTGTCGCTCCGACAAGCCAAAGGCAAACAGCTCTCCATTTTTCAAAAGCTGAGCCGCTTTCCGTTTCGCCTCCTCGTTATCGCTCATCCAAATCGGTCCCAGCCCCAGGATGGAAACCTGCCAGGTATACCAGTAATGAAGGCCATAGAATGCCAATACTTCATTAAAAGCGCAGTTTCGCCAAGTATCCCAGCGACACTCGCCTTCACCATATTGCGGTGGCGTTAACAATGTATAAAATAGCTCATTCTTTTTTAAAAATTGGATCAGGTCATCGTACCAAACCCGTTCCCGGTCATCCTGCTTCAATTGCCTTTTACCTTTATCCTCAAAAAAAGCAACCACTTTCCTGACTATTTCGCGCGTTGTTTCATCACCGCAGCCATTTTGCAACTGACGCGGATTTAATAAAATCACTATCTCCACCTCCAAGTTTATTTCCTTGCATAAATATTATAAAATACAATCAATTCTGGCAAGTAAAATCTTATGCAACGATAATATAAAAAGCCCCACATTTTGCGGGGCGGCGGTTATAGTGTACGCTTTTTTCAGCCGGGCAGAGCATGTGCTGCTTACCTGTAATTAGTAAACTGCAATTCCTGGCCGTAATCTTGCTCCCTTAGAAAAGCAATGACTTGTTGTAAGTCGTCCCGATTTTTCCCGGAAATCCGCACTTGGTCTTCCATAATTTGCGACTGTACCTTCAGCTTCAACCCTTTGATATCTTTTATTATTTGTTTCGCGGTCTCAACTTCAAGCCCCTGTTTTAGCTTAATTAGCTGCCGCACCGTCCCGCCTCCGGCATTTTCCAGCTTTCCGTAATCTAAATTTTGAATTGGTACTTGCCTGCGCAGCAATTTTGTCTGCAAAATATCAATTACACTTTTTACTCTGAAATCATCTTCAGCCACAATTTTCAAAGCATCTTCTTCTAGACTTACTGCAGCCTTACTGTTCTTAAAATCATAGCGCTGCTGTATTTCCTTGTTTGTTTGGTTAATCGCGTTGTCTACTTCTTGCATATTTACTTTGGATACCACATCAAAAGACTCATCTTTAGCCAAAATCCCTAACCCCTTTCCTAATTATTACTATGATTTCCTCCTGCACTTTATCAACACCCTGACATGATAGATTAGGTTCCATTTTATTATCTGTTTGCCACCGTCATCTTCCCGCCGTAATTGTTCAGCACATACTTCGGTGAGTTATGGAGCCATTCGAGCGACACCGCATAGTTGAACGGGAACATTTGCGGGATGTTCGATAGCTCGCTGACTTCGTAATAAGCCCGCTCCTTCAAGTGCAGAATTGCCATCAGAATCACATTGACAACATCATTGGATTCCGCGCTCTGGACGTTGATTCTATGCGTTCCAATCTTCGGGCGGACAATTACGCCGAAGTCCCTGAGCGATTGGAGGATGTACTTCAGGGAATCCGCGATGGTCTCACGTTCGCCCCAAGCTTCATACATCTTTTCTTTGAGCCAGGCAGTAGTGAATTCATCTTGAATCGTTGAGAGCTTGCCGATTAGTCCGCAAATATCCGCAATAACCGGATACGCTGACAGCAGCATACAATACTGCAAAGCGTAGCGATTGCTGCTGGTGCGAGTATAGGCTTCTAATGCCGCTTTGCGAATCTCAGCAAGTTCAGCCGATGGCGTCACCCATGTGTGCATCAGAATGTCCCTCGTCTTGCGTAGCGTTGTTGCGCTCTTTATTTCAAAAGCAAGATACTCATTGAGTTCCTTGCGAATCTCCTCGGGATTTTTGCCTTCCAGTACAAGCTCCGCCGTTTTATTCATCCACGTCAGCTTGACTGCTCTAAGAAAACCAACTGTTGCAGCCATATCATACCTCCAAAATTTTGATGAACGGCACTATCACTTCATCGATGCTCAGGCCGCCATGCGTCATTACTTCATCGCCTTTATTATCAAAGGAAACGCCGCGCTTACAGATATAGTACCGGTAGCTCTTGTCAAGATAGGTTCCGGGGTAGAGCAGGGTTACGTCAAAGTCGAGTAAGATATAATAACAACAAATAATTTTAATACGCCACTGGTCTTTTCTTTTTTGATCTGCTAAAATGTAGTTAAATACATTTTTCGATCAAAAGAGGAGTCTTGAATGCCTGTACAAATGGAATTGCAGTCGTTGATTGTCCGACCCATTGAACCGGAGGAAGAGCATCGATGGAATCAACTCATGAACGAGCACCATTACCTTGGCTTTCGTCAACTTGTGGGGGAATCCATCAAGTATGTCGCTGAATTGAATGGTCAGTGGGTTGCTCTACTGGGCTGGGGAACGGCAGCGTTTAAATGTGGTTCCCGCGATGAGTGGATCGGTTGGTCGAAAGAACAGCAGTGGCGGCGTCTGCTCTTTCTTACCAACAATTCGCGCTTTCTCATCCTGCCACCAGTGCGGATACCGAATCTAGCATCCAAAGTCCTATCGTTGAACCTGAAACGTTTATCGGCAGATTGGATGGCGGTATTCGGACACACAATCTTACTTGCGGAGACATTTGTTGAGCATTCGCGGTTTGCTGGAACTTGCTATCGAGCGGCAGGATGGATACAGTTAGGACAAACGCGAGGTTTTGGGCGCAATGCTGGTAAGTACTACCACCATGGTTTGTCGAAGACGATTTACGTTTATCCGCTGCATCGAAGCGCAAGGCAACTGCTTTCTGCTCCTTTTCTAACACCGGAACTGAGCGGAGGGAGAAAGCCAATGGTCAATCTCAACAAGGTGAATTTGGGAAATAGTAACGGGTTATTAGCGCAATTGGATCGATTGAAAGACCCACGCAAGCGTCGCGGCATTCGTCATTCCGCCACATCGACATTGGCGGTTGCCGTATGCGCGGTATTATCGGGGGCTCGTAATTTTTTGGCAATTGGTGAATGGGCAAATGATTTACCCCAAGATTTGCTGCGTCGTTTAGGGTGTCGCTTTCACCCTGAAAAACGAGTTTTCCTGCCGCCTAGTGAGCCGACGATAAGGCGACAATTGCAAAGCGTAGACGCGAACGAATTTGATCTCATCATTAATGAATGGTTAGCGCAACAATCCGACCCGGATGCCGTTGCCGTGGACGGCAAAACACTAAGAGGCGCCCGAGACGGCGACGGCAAGAAGATGCACTTGATGTCAGCGATCCTCCACAAAGAGGGCGTGGTCATCGCCCAAAAAACGGTTGACAGGAAAACGAACGAAATCCCGATGTTCCAACCACTGTTAGACCCCGTCGATCTTAAAGGCAAGGTCGTCACAGCCGATGCGATGCATACGCAAGTGGAACATGCGACCTATCTGAAAGAGAAAAAAGAAGCAGACTACTTCTTCATCGTCAAAGGAAATCAAGGGACATTGCTCAAGTCCATTGAAGAGCTGGAGGATGAAGATTTTTCCCCCTGAATATGTCACGAAAGAAAAAGGTCATGGACGGATTGAGGTGCGTAAAATCCGAAGCAGCACAGCACTAAATGACTACGTAACATTTCCTTATGTAGCACAAGTTTTCCAGGTCGAGCGCATTACCTACAAACTGAATGGAGAACTGCTCCGCCAGGAAGTGGTGTGCGGCATCACCAGCATACCGCCGGAGAAAGCCGATGCAAAACGGCTGTTGGCCTTAAACCGTGGGCATTGGTGCATAGAAAATCGATTGCATTGGGTTCGGGATGTTACCTTCGATGAAGACCGGTCTCAAATTCGCACGGGGCAAGGACCGCAAACAATGGCAACGCTTCGCAACTTGGCGATTAGCTTGTTTCGATTACAAAAAGTGAATAACATTGCTCAGGCACTCCGTTCATGCGGCCGAAAGCCAGAAAGGGCACTCCAATATCTTGGCCTGTAAGTCCACCTGCACTACTGAAAATCGTGTTGAAACCGACCGACTGCGGGCGTTTGCTTTGAGTTTGCCCATCAATCGATCACTCCGTCTTGCGCCGTTTCCGCTGTTATCATAATCATTCA
>Ga0208100_100177_pt1 | contig 26675 bp, 22 predicted proteins | sample SubbioR11_8A_Aug_FD_184817 | JGI IMG/M metagenome (GOLD analysis project Ga0208100, IMG submission 184817) | Serpentinite rock and fluid subsurface biosphere microbial communities from McLaughlin Reserve, California, USA - CR11_8A_Aug (SPAdes) | ecosystem: Environmental > Terrestrial > Deep... | reverse complement strand
CATTCATAGATAAATCTTGTTTCAATCCGCACTCGAGCTTTCGCCCGAGTGAAACGTAGCTCCAGATGGCACTATCCACAAGGACGAGATGTTTCAATCCGCACTCGAGCTTTCGCCCGAGTGAAACTATTGGCGACACCCGGCTTTAGAGTGGTATGCTATGTTTCAATCCGCACTCGAGCTTTCGCCCGAGTGAAACATACCCCCCTCCCCCCGCACACGGGGCAATAAAAAGTTTCAATCCGCACTCGAGCTTTCGCCCGAGTGAAACTCGTGCTAAATGGCAATACCACGAGCCACTTTATTGTTTCAATCCGCACTCGAGCTTTCGCCCGAGTGAAACGGGGCCTGCGCCAGAGCCGCCGATAATAGAGCTCGTTTCAATCCGCACTCGAGCTTTCGCCCGAGTGAAACGGGTAATTTTTGAGCTACCCACACATGGCGTACACGGTTTCAATCCGCACTCGAGCTTTCGCCCGAGTGAAACGACGCCAATGGATACCGCTAGCCCTGGGCCTAGCCGTGTTTCAATCCGCACTCGAGCTTTCGCCCGAGTGAAACAGGTCCGCTTGCCACGATGATATACGCTCATTGTGTTTCAATCCGCACTCGAGCTTTCGCCCGAGTGAAACTCGTACCCGCACCATCGTTCACACCTCGGCTGAGGTGTTTCAATCCGCACTCGAGCTTTCGCCCGAGTGAAACGTCATCGTGAACCGTAAGCGCGAGCTGGCCGAGCTGTTTCAATCCGCACTCGAGCTTTCGCCCGAGTGAAACCAATGAGCAGGGGTAGATTTCCAAGCACCCAGCCGATGTTTCAATCCGCACTCGAGCTTTCGCCCGAGTGAAACCGGTAGACGTACCAGTCCTTCCGGCAGGTGTTGGTGTTTCAATCCGCACTCGAGCTTTCGCCCGAGTGAAACACCTCCTCGCGGGTCGGGTCTAGCCTGGACTCGGGTTTCAATCCGCACTCGAGCTTTCGCCCGAGTGAAACTCTCCTGCTCAGGCTGGCTAGGGGTAGGCTGGGGGTTTCAATCCGCACTCGAGCTTTCGCCCGAGTGAAACGAGCTTCACGTAGCGGGCTGAGCACCGGCGGCACGAGTTTCAATCCGCACTCGAGCTTTCGCCCGAGTGAAACACGTAGGCCGACCACCAGCGCTATGGCGGTGCCCTCGTTTCAATCCGCACTCGAGCTTTCGCCCGAGTGAAACTTACCCGGCCACCCGCGTTTGGGGTAAGGCCCCCGTTTCAATCCGCACTCGAGCTTTCGCCCGAGTGAAACCGGTAGATGCGCAGGCGCCACTCGCCGACATTGAAGTTTCAATCCGCACTCGAGCTTTCGCCCGAGTGAAACCCGCGCACGCTGCCTTCCATCCACCGCGTGCAGCTGTTTCAATCCGCACTCGAGCTTTCGCCCGAGTGAAACGCGCTACTTCGTAGCCGCTTGGATGTCCATCGGCGGTTTCAATCCGCACTCGAGCTTTCGCCCGAGTGAAACAGATGATCCGGCACTACCAAGGGCGCACCGGGTTGTTTCAATCCGCACTCGAGCTTTCGCCCGAGTGAAACTAGCAAGAGCTAATGCCCTATCTGATGCCCTCAGTGTTTCAATCCGCACTCGAGCTTTCGCCCGAGTGAAACCCGAGCGGCGACCTGCATCAGTTAGGCTATGGGCGTTTCAATCCGCACTCGAGCTTTCGCCCGAGTGAAACCCGTCACCTCACCGGCACGGACGCGCCGGATGACGTTTCAATCCGCACTCGAGCTTTCGCCCGAGTGAAACCTGGAGGCTCAGCCGGGTGAGCTGCCCACCGGCGTGTTTCAATCCGCACTCGAGCTTTCGCCCGAGTGAAACGCGCTCGGCCTCTTCAGCCATCACAGCCAGCTCGCGTTTCAATCCGCACTCGAGCTTTCGCCCGAGTGAAACCCCGGTGGCGCGACCATGCGCGGCATCACTCAGCGGTTTCAATCCGCACTCGAGCTTTCGCCCGAGTGAAACCCCCCATGTCGAGTCTCTGAGGATCAATCTCGATGTTTCAATCCGCACTCGAGCTTTCGCCCGAGTGAAACGCAAGCGCTGGCGCAAGGCATTGGTCGGTACGGCCATGTTTCAATCCGCACTCGAGCTTTCGCCCGAGTGAAACGGTAGCCCATGCGTCGCCCCAGGGTGGCTATCTCGCGTTTCAATCCGCACTCGAGCTTTCGCCCGAGTGAAACGCCAGGAGCGTCACCATCACAGACATCATAGTCCGGGTTTCAATCCGCACTCGAGCTTTCGCCCGAGTGAAACCCCAGAATGGGAGATCGAGGGCCAATTCTTGCTGTTTCAATCCGCACTCGAGCTTTCGCCCGAGTGAAACAGCCGTTCGATCAGCTCTGACCGGCGATCCCGCAGGTTTCAATCCGCACTCGAGCTTTCGCCCGAGTGAAACCTTGCCAGTTGCCGATGTTGCGGGCGTCGGCAAACGTTTCAATCCGCACTCGAGCTTTCGCCCGAGTGAAACGAGCTACGTCGGCTGCGTGAAGTTTTCTTTCAGGCCGGTTTCAATCCGCACTCGAGCTTTCGCCCGAGTGAAACGCCAAGAATTGTCCTCGAAGGTGGCCGAGTTGCCCGTTTCAATCCGCACTCGAGCTTTCGCCCGAGTGAAACAGTTAAGCACGCAAAGGAGCGCACATGAAGCATAAGTTTCAATCCGCACTCGAGCTTTCGCCCGAGTGAAACTCCGCAACTCCGTCGAGGTGGCGGCTAGGTTTGAGTTTCAATCCGCACTCGAGCTTTCGCCCGAGTGAAACAGGGCCGGCGGTTGGTGAGTCGGCCACTCAGCTGTTTCAATCCGCACTCGAGCTTTCGCCCGAGTGAAACATGAACTCAAAGGGCTTGGTCAGGGCGTTCAGTCCCGTTTCAATCCGCACTCGAGCTTTCGCCCGAGTGAAACCGATGAGACCACATTGTGGGCAAGTCTGCGAGGTGAGTTTCAATCCGCACTCGAGCTTTCGCCCGAGTGAAACCCGTCATCCTAGTAGGCATAGGCAGTCGGCCCACTGTTTCAATCCGCACTCGAGCTTTCGCCCGAGTGAAACTCAGGACGCCAACCGGATTACTGATGTGTTGCAGGTGTTTCAATCCGCACTCGAGCTTTCGCCCGAGTGAAACTCGCCAGGCTGTTATTGGCGTCGATCTGCCAGGTGAAGTTTCAATCCGCACTCGAGCTTTCGCCCGAGTGAAACAGGCTCAATCGGATCGGCGGCATTCTCAATGGCCTCGTTTCAATCCGCACTCGAGCTTTCGCCCGAGTGAAACGCTGCCGGTACAGACTATGCTGCTGCGCGACATCCGCGTTTCAATCCGCACTCGAGCTTTCGCCCGAGTGAAACACCGTTTGGAGGTCGGAGAGGAGGTCTTGGCCTATGTTTCAATCCGCACTCGAGCTTTCGCCCGAGTGAAACCGGAGCCGTTAATCCGGGCAGAAATGAATTCACCATGTTTCAATCCGCACTCGAGCTTTCGCCCGAGTGAAACGGGAGGAGGTTAATCTATGTTTACCGGAGCAGAGTTGGTTTCAATCCGCACTCGAGCTTTCGCCCGAGTGAAACAATGTGCTATGCCCGCCCCCATTAGCCAGGCCATGTTTCAATCCGCACTCGAGCTTTCGCCCGAGTGAAACTGAGGAGCAGGCGCGGGACACTTCAACACATCGAGAGTTTCAATCCGCACTCGAGCTTTCGCCCGAGTGAAACTGGATGTGACCGTTCACGAATCACTCCCGATGAGTTTCAATCCGCACTCGAGCTTTCGCCCGAGTGAAACCGAACAGCTAGACGGGCTTGCACGGGCAGCGGGAGTTTCAATCCGCACTCGAGCTTTCGCCCGAGTGAAACTGAGAAGGCGGGGGCAGGAAGGGGGAAGTTTACGAGTTTCAATCCGCACTCGAGCTTTCGCCCGAGTGAAACGCGACAGTCATTAGAACACCCCCCGGCCTAACGACAGTTTCAATCCGCACTCGAGCTTTCGCCCGAGTGAAACGCGCTTGGTGCGCTCCAAAAACCGCTATAGGGCCAAGTTTCAATCCGCACTCGAGCTTTCGCCCGAGTGAAACGCGGCGGGCAATGACATTCGAGTATTCCTGATGTTTCAATCCGCACTCGAGCTTTCGCCCGAGTGAAACAAGCGCGGCATCAGCTAGGCCACGCTCCTGCCTCAAGTTTCAATCCGCACTCGAGCTTTCGCCCGAGTGAAACCAGCGAGGCCGAGATGCACCAGTTCGTCCAGGAGCAGTTTCAATCCGCACTCGAGCTTTCGCCCGAGTGAAACTATGACCGTGAGCGTTGAGCCGGAACTTCGTTTGAGTTTCAATCCGCACTCGAGCTTTCGCCCGAGTGAAACCAAACGCAATGCCCAGAGCCAGAGCTGCTGTACGTTGTTTCAATCCGCACTCGAGCTTTCGCCCGAGTGAAACGTGTTGACAACGGCCTCTAGTTCCTTGCTGCAAACGTTTCAATCCGCACTCGAGCTTTCGCCCGAGTGAAACCCTGCCGCTGCTGCTGGGCACCCCTGCCAGGAGCGTGTTTCAATCCGCACTCGAGCTTTCGCCCGAGTGAAACGGCCTGCAAAAAAAGCTCGTGGGGGGCGCCGAAAATACTCAACTTTGCGCGAACCTCCCTTGCGAGGCCACCTCCACTGGGTGGAGGTAGCTATAGTGTACATGCTTTTTCAATGTCCCCAAGCCCTTTTTGAGGGCTTGCGCGAACCCCCCTGGGTTTTGCTGCTTGCTTGGGGTTCGCGCTGCTTACCTGCCGGAGCACTCAGATAACCAATGGGTCATCAAAATCACGGTATTTATCCTGTCCATGCACCCGCAGACACCTATCACGTCCACCCACCAGGGTGTAGATGCGCAAGCTGTCTTTTTCGGGTTCCATAATCTTGAGCAGCTTGGCCTCCATGTCCTCGAGCTGGGCTTTGGTTACGCGGCACTCGAAGACCGACATCTGCACCCGCTGCCCAAAGTTCTTGCAGACCTTCGCCACTCGTGCAAGCCGCGACTGACCGTCCTCTGAGGTCACGCTAACATCGTAGGCAACGAGGATGTCCAACCGTTCCATCGCTTACTTCCCCACAAATGCCGGATACTCCGGCAGGTCGCCGCGCAGATAGCGCGCTAGCAGGCGGGCCTGGATGTGTGGCAGCAATCCCACTGGTACCGGCTCTTTGAACAAGGGGTGTTGCAGTGTCTCCTGCCGCCGGGTCTGGAAAGCCACAATCACTACCTTACGCCCCTCGTCGCTCAGTAACACAGCCCCGCCGGGCCGCTCCTCGAAGTGTTTGGGCGCCAGTTGCTTGCGGTTCAAGAGCGAAAGCACTAGTCGGTCGGCCCACCAGGCTCGAAACTCTTCGATCAGGTCTAGTGCTAGAGCATTGCGTCCGGGTCGCAGAGCGTGCAAGAAACCTACCTGGGGGTCGAGACCCACTCCCTCCAGGGCTGCCGTGCATTGGGTGGTGAGCAGCGCATATACAAAGCCCAGCAAAGCATTCACCGGGTCGCGCGGGGGTCGCTTGTTGCGGCCATCGAAACGAAACTCGCCCGAGAGCAACAGGTCGCCGAAAACAGCAAAATAGCTGCTAGCAGCACTGCCCTCCAGGCCGCGCACCTCGTCTACGGTGCGGGCCTGGGGCAGGTGGCGCAGGGCGCTTTCGTGCTCGTAGAGAGCTAGGCTCAGGGCCTGGGTCTCACCGCGTTCGCGCACTGCCCGTTGCAAGACCAGGCGGGTGTTTCGCAGCTTGGCCTCCACAAAGCGCTGGGCTAGATAAAGCAAGCTCGACGAGGATTCCAGCACCTGATGTTGCGCCCGGCGCAGCAGTACATTGCCCGAGATGGGGCCCTGAAGACGCCCCTGGAAGCGCCCGCTCTCGCTAAACCAGGCCAGTTCGCGTCCATCCTGGGCGCAGCGGTGTATCAAAAAGGGTGAAAGTAGCACATTGCCAAATAGCGACACCCCCCCCAGATGGTGCAGAGGAATTTGCCGCAGCACAGTTCTTTCTTGCTCTATGCGGAGGGTATCACCCTCCAGGCGCAAATACGCACCTTGGGTCTGGATGTAGAGGGTATTGAGCAGTTGGGTAGTCACAAGCCTCTCTTTTCACCCTTGCCAGCAGATAGCCAAACAGCCAGGGCGGCGGGTATTTCGGGCATACAGGTGTCTATTAGCGAACAGTTGGGACAGCGGGCATCGGCTACGGGCGGGGGTAGCCGGGTTTGGCTCAAAACTTGCCGCACCGCGCTGATGATGGTCATGGTCTCCGAACGCAGTTCGGGTGTGAACAGTACTTCCTGCCTGCGCTGGCTGCTTTTATAAAACAGTGCGCCCTCGGGAACCGCGACCCCAAACATCTCTTCGAGGCACAACGCCTGGGCACATAGCTGCACACGGTCGGAAAGCTTCTCCCAGCGCTTTCCTACCTTGTACTCGACCGGGTAAGGAACCCCGTCTGAAAACTCCACCACGTCGCCCTTGCCCACCAACCCCAGCCGTTCCGACCACAGGGGTAAGGCTCGCTCCATCCGTACCCCTTCACGCATCAGCCCTTCGGGGATGTCTACATTTTCGTGGGTGCGTTTCCCCCGCTCAGTGAAGAGGTTGTCTGCCCAGTCACCCTCGAGATGAATCAGGGCGCAGCGGCGGGGACAGTAGGCGTACTGGGCCAGCGCACTTATGGGCAAGGGCTCCAAAGCCACCAGTGCTGACGGCAAGCCTTCGGGTAGGAGATCATCCTCGAGGCCCGTTGCCTCCATATCAGCCCTCCCATAACGCAAAGTCCTGCTCGGGAAAGTCGCTCCAGAATAGCCCCTTGCGGCACATCTCGCCGGCCAGAGTACGCACGAAGTTCTTTAGACCATAGTTCGCAAATCCCTGAGCTTCATAGGCCAGCCCAGCAATTCGCACCAACCGGCAAGCTACCCCTTGCTGCGGATAGTAGCGCGCCAGCAGCTCCGCACTACGGCTACCCTCTGGGGTGTCACTGTGGAGCAAAACAATCTCGTTATCCTTTTGCATAATTCGCAACAGCGAGTTGGTTTCGGCACTGGCGGCCTTGGGGTCACTGTTGACATAGCTCAGAATCTCTCGTTCCCCAATAAACCCCTTGCTTCGGGCATTATTTAGCAGGCTGGTGCCGACGGTGGTGAGCAGGTGGCTGATCGTCACGCCCCTGGCCGATCGCAGGAAGCTGGCTGCCAGTAGGATCACAACCGGCAGGGAGCGGAAGCCGTGGGTGATGTCCAGGATTACCTCGTCACGCTCCTCGAGGTGAATAACCACTTGCTCGTAAATGCCCCAGAGCTCGGACTCGTTCTTGCCGTCGGGGATGCCAACCACCGTCCAGTGCGGGTGAAGCTCCAGGTCACTTTGCCGTTCCTGCTTGGCCTTCTCGGTTGTCAGTACCAGCACCTGCGCGTCCGGAAACCACTCGCCCCACGCCTCCTGGATCAGGTTAGTCTCGAACTCCCGCTCACCCCAGCAATACCTGACCCGTTCATACTCGTAGCCTTTGTTCATCTGGTTGGGTCGGCCCAGGCCAAGGGTGGAGACAATCTTTCTCATCACTCCTCCAGCAGGGCTTGGATTTTCTGGCAGCGGTTCTTTTCCAAATCCCAACGCTTTATGGTCGTTAAGTGATCCTTGATGGCCTCGAGGCTTGATTTCCGTAAGGGGGACTCTAGCCCCTCAAGCTCGCGCAAATAATCATCTATCTTCGACAACGAGGAGGCGTCCCGAACCTGACTTAAGACCACCTGGGTTTGCTTCTCTACCCCCGCAATTCGCTCCACTTGTGTCTTTGGCCTCTCGGGAACAATCCGTTTGAAGTCCCCAAAATACCCGTACCCGGCATTGGTTTTGCTCCCTAAGCCCAGATTTGCTAGTCCCCACTCGAGCATCTCGGCAGCTCGGATTACCCAGTCATGCGAACCTTGCGAGGCACTATTGATGGCGGTGCAGAACTTCGTCTCCGGCCTTACGCTCAGAAAAGCCACCGGGTTGGGGTCGTCGAAGTCGGTGGGCCAGACCACCCCGCGCTTGCCGTAATACTCATGGTGATGCACGGTAATCACGTCTTTCTGGAAGGGATTTTTGCTCTCGGGGTGCAGCCAGCCGTCCCAGTAGACCAAATGGGCCGCACTGCCCTGAGTATTGCGCTCCTTATTTGGCTCCTCTCCAAACAGCACTGCTTTTTCTTCCTCATTCAAGCTGTATTTGTCTGCCGCCCGCCGCAGCAAGCCCTTAATCGCGCTCCCCGGCAGGTAGGGGGTACCGTAGGTGTAGTGAATCGCCAGGCCGTTTTCGATGGGGCTGCTGTTACCCAGGCCAATAGCCAGCGGAGTTGTGGTGGTGGCCTCGATGAACACCGGGTCTTTGAGTGCGTCCCTCCAACGTTCGAAGGCGGTTTTGTAGACAGCGCCGATGGGGGTTTTGGCGATGGCCTCGAGCAGTTTCTGCTTATCGGCGGGGTCACACCCGTTAAGGCCCTTGTACAGCCCAAGGCCGGCATGGGTTGCGGTCAGCGACCGTAGATTAGCTCGCATCGCCACCCCCTGCCTCGACCTTCAACACGCTCTTGGCGAAGCGTTTGAAAAATACCCAAGAGTCAAGTACGCGGTGGGTATGATGCATGTAGGTAAGGGCTGGAACAGTCTGCAAGCTGGGCAATAGGTCGCCCTTAATCTCCAGGATCGCTCCGACATGTTCGAGCAGCTTTTGGTGAGCCTTGGCCCGATTGCCATCGCCACTGGCTTTATCTGCACTGAAGGCCACCGCCTGGCACAGCCCGCTCTGCATTACCATCACCGGAAAGTTGTGGCACAGTCCACCGTAAATGTTCTTGGTCTCCTGGTCAGCGCGCTCAAGGCTGCTCACCAAATTGAGAGCCAGCTTCATATCCCGCTGGCTACGGGTCTGCGGCATCGGCATGGCTACTCACCCCCCAGCCGCCTGAGCAGGCCCCGGCCCACGCTGCCCTTCCCCCCGATCTGGAGGTAGGGCTTTTGCATCACCTCACCGAAGTCGTTCGATCTCGAGAGGGCGAAGCAAGAGAACACCGCCTCGGCAGGCACGGCCTCCTCGTACCAGAGGGCGCCGCCGACAACGGTCTTAGTCTCGCTCTCGAGGCGCACTCGTGAGATCACCTCCATGCCGGTCTTGCAGAAATAGGCGAACACATCGTTGCTGACCAGGGCGAAGCGCTCGAGGAAATACATCTCTTGCTGGCCGAAGATGGCCTGGCTGAGGGCATTAGCCAGCCCGTCCGCGGAGCCCGATATGTCGAGATCTATGTCTTCCAGAATCACCTTGTTTCCGTGCTTAATTTGGCTACTGCTGGTGACAAAAACCTGTACGTCGCCCGGCGCGTTTAGCCCTGTTAGTGTGACACCTGCATCAAGGGCCTGGGCGTCGCGCTGCCAGCGTTGCAACACCAGCGGGCAGGTGATGAGGGCAAAGCTGCCCGCGTAGGAGCGCACCGGCAGCAACAGCAGCCGGGCGTCGGTGAGGGTCAGGTCGCCCTGGTTTTCCATCGAGCCGAAGACCTTCTTGGCCTGCTCATCCTCTCGACCATCGCGCAACACGCCCTTAATGCTGCTAGCTGGAATCACTGGGAACCTGGTAGCCGCCTCGCGGGCCACCGGAAGGTCAATTACGCTACTGCTGTCCTGCCCGGTTCCAGCGTGTACGGGCGTTATAGCCTGCCAGAAAATTGCTTTTGCCTGCATGTTTACCACACTCCCCACAGCGCAAGACCAAAGCCGTCCTTGCGGTCTTGCTCGTTGTCGCTCACCGGGCGCAGCCAGCTTTCCAGCAGGTCGCTAGGATTGCCGCCTTCTATCTCAAAGAAGTACACGCTTCCCGCTGGAACCATCCAGCGCACCGCCTTGGGCCGGTCTTCCCTGAGGTTCCATCCCGAAACCGCCTCACGCCGCCCCACCGCTGCCGATACCAGCCTGAGCCTTACTTTTGAAAGCCCCCTGGGCAGGTGTTGCACCCCCGAGCCCGACCTGTCCACCCAAACAGGCTTCCAGCCGTGCTCGAAGATTGCGGGCGTCGCCAGCACCATGCGCACGCGCTTAGAACTGCCCACCGTCTCCTTAATTTCACTCGGGCAGTCGAACCAGTACTTGCCTAACTCGTCTCGCACCGTGACCCGCACAGGCCGAGACTCACCGCCCAGAAAACCCAGTGCCTCGGGCTCCGTCTCCAGCGAGGCCCTGGCCCGGATGCGCCAGTCGTGGTACTGGCCATCCTCCAGGCTCTCCAGAGGTCGGTAGCCGACGCTGTACAACACCCCTTCGCTGGCCTTGCCGCTGGCAGGGTCTATACCCACATGAATGCGTTGTTCGCAAGGCAGGCCAGCGATTTTCCTGGGGATCACGTCTCGGCCCAAAAGCCAGGCGGTCATGTCCTTTTGCGACCAGAAGGTGTAGCCCGTAGCCGCTTTTCGCTCGTCGTCCAGAACGAGTGGCCTCATGCCGTCCGGCAGATTGGTGCCCCCCGAGGCCTGGTCGGCAAACCGCAGACGACTGACCTCGACCTCTGTAGTCTGCCCGGCTTTTTCTTCAAACACCACTGCGTCACGCGGGGCGGGCAGCACGAACTCATCTCCGCGCACCAGCAGCGGCGAGCAGACCTGGAGGCCATGCAGGTTTTGCAAGGCCGAGTGGTCGTCGCGGAAGCGCACCCCCAGCCTCCGGCCAACTTGAGTCCGCACAAAGCCCGCCACCGTGCTGGGCAGGGGCAGCGGCAGGCTTTGCGCGGCGGTCTCGCTGCCCTCGGCCTGGGCGAAGGGCCGTCCGTCGCGCCATAGCAGGGGCGCAAAGGCTTGAATCTCTAACACACGCTCAGGCATAGCCTACCTCCCGTTTATCCTCGGCCCGGATGCCGCTCAAGAAGCGGGCAATGATGAGCTGGTTGGCGTAGGTGAGCAGATCCTCGCGGGACTCGAAATCTGGCAGCTTGAGCTCTTTCCGTTCCTTACGGCCCAGGATGCGCGCGGCCTCGGCCTGGAGGTGTACTGCACTCATCCCGTCCTGCCACTCTTGTGCCAGCTCGAGCAACTCGTAGGCCAGGCCCTGGGTTAAGTCGCCCTTCTCGAACGATTTCGCAAGTTCAGGCCAGCGTAGCGCGTCCCACTTTCGCACCACCGTGAGCGGGGCACCGCCACGGGTATGCAGGGCCACCGCAAGGCAGTTGCGCCCACCATTCTTGGCGGCCCTTTCGGCCGCTCGAGCGGCCTCCAACGAACCTGAAAGCGGCTCGCGGTAGTGCACAATCGCAACCCCTGCCGAGAGCGTTCTGCGCACCGTGTGCCGGAACTCTTCTGACAGTTCTTTGGTACACTTGATCGCGGTGTTGACGGGCAGTATCGCCAGCACATCGTCGCCGCCAGTGTAAACGGGAAAGCCGCGGTGCTTAAGGACGATACTCCGAACCTTTTGTGCGAATCCGTCAAGCTGGGCGGACAGCTTCTGGTGCTCCTCCGGCGTGGTTTTCTGGGAAATCAGCTCGCCCATGCGGTCGCCGTCGGCTACGAGAATGGCATAGTAGGGCTGGGGCTCCTGGATCTGGTCGTCGTCCTCACCGTAGCGGTCGTCGGGCATAGCATGGGGGTCTTTGGCCCGTCTGGCCATGGTGCGGGTATCCACCACCCGGTCGGCGTGCACTGCTCCATAGATGCGCTTGAGCAGCGAGACCGCGTCCAGGTGCTCGGTGCCCTTGATGCGCAGGGGTCTGTATACACCGTTCTTTAGCGGCACCGATACATTAAGCCAGTTTTGAGGCCGGATCACGGCGGCCCTGCTGGGGTCTAGTGGCGACTTGGGAATGCCATCATCGTCCTGCCGGGTGGGCGCAAAATCCCTCAGGGCCTTGCGGCCCGCCAACAAGCGGTCTGCCTTTTTTCGGTCTTCGGGGTAGTTGGCAAGCGGAACCCAGGCCGCGTAGAACTCGAGAAATCCCTCGAGCTGTGCTTCCGCACGCCCATGGTCAACAAGCCCCCGTTGCCCTGCCGGTAGAGCCGCCTGGGCATCTTGCCAGAGCGCCAGTAGCCTGGCTTTGGCAGCGGCCTGGGCGGTTTGGGCCAGGTGGGCGGGGTCGCCCGGAACCTGAGCCAGAATTTTGTTGGCCCCATCAGCTTCGGGGCCGGATGGGAAGATTAATGCTCCCCCATTCTCGGCCAGGGACTTCGCTGTGGCCTTGCAGACCTCCTGCAAAATTTGCGAACCCGCGTAGAGGTCGGCGGTGCGGCGGGCGGCAGCAATGAAGTCCTGCACGGGGCCGATGGAGATGGCAAGGAGGTGTTTCATAGTTGCACCTCCTCGGTGAAACCTTCTTTTTTGGCCGCGCTCAAAATGGTTTCAACAAAACCCTGTGTCCCTAGGGCTCGTAACACACGGTCATTCGCAGGCCAGGTCAGATCATAGAGCTGGCCTTTGATGCTAACCTTGATTGGTTTAGGCGCAGATAACACCAGCACCATAGCACGTACCACGCCATCCACAAAAGCCACAGGCTTGAGGATGATGGGCGAAGCCATGCGGCTTTGTTTCTCACTAGCAGGCTTGATCTCACCGGCAAAGGAGTCGCTGAACTTTTGGTAGATGATGGGCATACCCATGTAGGGCTTAGCCAGGCTGACGGCTTTATCACGGGTGCTGAGTGCTTTGAGCTTGGCATGATCTTCCCACATAGCCCCGCCCATTGCGCTGTATTCGAGATACTTCCCGGTGTAATGACCTTTGCGCAAGCGCGTCCAGAAAGAGGCTAACTTACGCCAAGCGTTCTCGGGCTTGGTCACTTCGGAGAAAACGGCTTGAGCACCCCCCAAAGAGCTATATTCCGGCGAAGCTTGTAAATCCCCAAACCAGCCTTTCAATTCTGCCAAATCTTTGGGCTGCCAGTTATTCTGGTTGGATTCAAGCACGCGCAAGGCTCCTAGGCCACGTCGGGTTCTGGCTCCTACACCCCCAAAAGCTAGCCAGGCCCGAACTGCTTGCCTTACCTCCTCTTTTTGCTGAGACTCAAGTTTTTCCGAAAGCCTGAGGGAGAGTGTAAATGATACACCTGTCAACCCCGAAGCTTCAGCGTCACTTTTGGTGCGTAAAAAGGGATAGACGAAAAAGCGCTCGTAAGGCTTGACCTTCTCGCCCAGGGAAGAAGGTTGCCGGGTGTTTTCATGGGTTTGATTACTCACGCTTAGGGCCACCAACCCCTGCTTCTGCGTACCCGTACTCCCCCAAATCCGTTCCTCCGCCTCGAACAGCTCCCTGGGGTCGCTGTACCCAGCCCCTGCCGTAGCTCGCCACCAGAAGCGCAGATGGCCGCGCACGCTGGCCGCACGAATCGGGTTTTGGGCATCAACCCCTCGAGGGATGGCACTACCGCCGAACATGGGGGTGATGGTCTTAAGCTTGAGCGTCCAGGTCTCCAGTGTCGGTTCTTTGAGAGCGGGAAGGGGAATATCGGGAACTCTTCTTGGCATAGTTCACACTCCCACCCAGCCATTGGCAAATCTGCCCTCGTCCCAGTAGTCGAGTTCCAACATCCGCACTCCCTTGGGTAGCTTGGAAGCATCGGCCAGCACCTCGTAATCGGAGAAATGGCGGGGTGGTCTACTCTCGTCCAGTAGCCGCACCGAGACCACCTGCCCCAGATCCAGCAATTGGTGGGCAGGAGCACAGCCCAGCATGGCCTGGCGCTTGTTCTGCTCGGTGTTGCCTGGGTCGGTGTTGCCCACATGCTTGAACACAATCAGCTTGCGTGTGGACATCTGGCCCTTGCTGGCGCTACGGTCGTGCTCGTACATGTTGAGCAAACTTTCCAGCAGCACCTTCAGGTCGGCCTCGCCAAAGCCGGTGCCCTGGGCCAGGTGCGCGCTGATGAAGCCTTTGGCAATGTAAAGCCCATAGGAAATCTGGCTCTTGCGCCCCATGGTACGGAGCTTGTCCTCGGGTTGTTCGGCTTCCCACCTGAGCCAGTCGGTCATGGTCTTGGCGTTTTTTACGTCCTCGGCTACTGCCCCTCGAGTGATGCTAAACTCCGAGGCAAAAATGGGGCTAACGCTGCGGGCAAAGGTAATCTGCACCGGGCCGCGTACCTGTCCGGCATTGGCGCCGGTGCTCATCACCGCCCCAAAGGTGCGCACGTCGAAAAACTGTTTGCACATCCAGTCTCGAGCAGCCCCCACCTTATCCTTGGTCTTGGCGCCGGTAAAACCACCCTCGGACTTCTCGTGCGCCTCAAAAATGGGGCGATTGAGGTTGGTTCCATGTTGCACGAAGATCTGCTGCCCCGCGGCCTGGGCGTAGTTGCGAATGCGACGCTTGATCGCCACGTCGCTTACCAGGCCGTGGCCGTCCTCGGGGTCTACCCTGGGGGCGTTGCCGGAGTCGGGGTCGCCGTTGGGGTTGCCGTCTTTGCAGTCGAAAATCAGCAGAAACTCGTAGCGGTTTTGGATGGGGTTGGACATACACACTCTCCTTTGCTGTTGGGCCGGGGTTAGTCGGCCTGGTCTTGGCCGGATTCGGGGTCGCCGCTGCGTTTGCTGCGGTTAAAAGCCATCTGCTGGTAGTAGCCCAGCGCAAACAGGCTCTGCTCTTCCAGGGTGAGAGTCTTGGGCAAGCTTTTGTCCAGGGCGTTCCAGACCTCGGCAATCTGGCTGTTGAGCCAGAAGGCCAGCCCAGGCTTGTCCCGCTGAATCTTGCTCAGGTGATGCTGGGAAAGCCGGGTCAGGCGGCCCAGCACCAGCGCAGGGGTGCTGGAAGCCGCGCCATAGTAGCGTTGCACCACCCCGGCGTTGATGTCTGCATCCGAAGAGGTGTCCTGAATCTGTGCCAGCAAGCACATCAATCGCCCACACTGATAGGCCTTGCTGGGGTGCTGAGGGTCGAGAGCTGGGGTCATCTGGTAGCCTCCTTTGCGGTTGTGGTAAGACTTCAAAAGTCCCATTCGAGCGTAGATCCGTCCTAGCGAGGCTGCATCGGCCTCGTTGCCCTGTTTAACCTTTAGAGCCTGGTCGAACTCGCCCTTCATCACACTTGCGGTGTGCGACTCCATCAGCTTGGCAACCGCCGCGTAGGGAATCGGCAGGCTGGGGTTAAGGGCAGCACGCCAGAAGGGTATTTGCAGCATCTTGACCGGCTTGATGTAGTCGTCGAGCTTCTGCTCGGGGGATTTTGGGCGCTGTAAGCTCATCAGCAGCCGATTCAGGCCCGGTAGTTTGGCTTTTTTAGAGCCCCTCGAGTTGACAATTTGCAGGTCGGAAAACCAGGCCTCCACCCCCTTCACAAAGTCTTCCAGGTTGCCGGTCTGCCAGTCGCGCACCATCACCCGGCCTGCCGCACCGCTCATAGCGATGGCGTAGAAATGGCTCTGGGAAACCCTGGGTGGTACTTCGCCAGTGCGAATAGCATTCAAAAGCTTTTGGGCACGATCGAGGGCGTTGGCCTCTGCACCCGCTTCAGCGGACTCGGGTTCCCACAAGCGGTCGAAAAAATCGTTTTCGCTGGGGATTTCTCGGTCGTACCAGAGGGCGATTTTCATTTCGCCCAGTTGCCTGGCATCCCCCAGCATGTTGTCCAGAGCAGCGCGATAGGCGGTGGCCGAAATCTGATCTACCGCGCCATTTTCACCCTGAGACAACCCGTATGACTCGAAGGCTTCCTTGTCGTAGGTCACAAAAGCGAACCCAAAAGCACTCCCCCCGAGGTTCATTACCTTTGGATGCGTTGGGGCAGGCTCGGCCAGTTCGCCCGTAGCCAGCGAGAGCATTTTCCCAGTACTCGCTTCATCTTCCAGCTGGCTCTTTACAGATATTTTAGTTCTGAAATTCCGCCACCAGTCACGCCACTCTAAAGTGTCCAGGACACACTGCCTATCCAGATAGAACGAGATTTTGTCGGTGGGCCTGAGCTTATCCTTGCCGGGTTTCTGGGTTTCCAGCAGCAAGCGCTGATAAAACGCCTCCAGTTGGGCTTCATCAGAAAGCGCCTGGTAGATGGGCCTGAGGCTTGCCACTTCCTCACTGGCCAGTTGCATCAGCAGCCTGAAGGTCTGGTGCTTCTGAAGATTTTTCTGGTGTTCATCGGGCTTCTTGATCGAGCCAGAGCGGTCTAGCTCGGGAAGTTTGAAAATCACTGCACAGGTGTCGGCCAGGAAGTGGGAGGCCTGTTCGATCGAGTGTCCCAGCGACCTGAACACCTTGGGCATTCCTACCATTTCCGGTTGGGCCAAATCGGGGCAGGTCTTTCTCTGGTTATCCAGGGCGATCAGCTCGGTAAAACGACCATCTTGACTTACGCCCACCAGCCAGCGAATTTCTTTGGTGGTAAAACCAGTTTCGACGCCCGAAACCTTGCGGTTTGCGTACTCCACCAGTTGCCCTAGCATCACGCACCTCCCTGGGGCTTGCGAACCTCGGCGCTGGGGTAGGGGGGGATGTTCAGAACCCCGTTGCTAATTTCGGCCTCGAACAGGCTGATCTGGGGTGCATCGGCGTTACTGCCAGGGCGCGATAAGTCGAACACGTCGTATAGCATCCAGCCGATGCGCTCGTTGACCGAGTGAGGCTCTGGCGTTGCCGAGGAATCGCCCAGCAGTTTGAAGTAGCCCGTGAATTCCCGGCAGCCCAGGTAGGGTTGATAAAAACACTGTCCGTTGCTGGCACGACGTTCAAAGCTACGCTCGATCTTCTGGCGCAGCTCGTAGTTTTCGGTATACAGAACCGAATGGGCATGAATGCGGTAACCAACCTCCTTGAGCGCCATGGTCTGGCGCTGAGTGCGGCCCTTGGTGTCCTGGCCGGTGTCTTCACGGGTGGCATCGGCATAGATGGGCTCGAGCTTACTGGGGTCGCGCATCCACTTGTTTACGTTTGCTACGCTGATCTTCTCCTTTACCTCGTTTCGCATCAGGGCGATGTATCGCACCGGCTTCAGGATTTCGATGCGCTCGATCTGCCAGTACATGGCGGGCTTGTTGTTGGGGCCGAACTCGAGGTAGATCGCGTCAAAAATGGCCCTTGCGGCACTGGGGGTCATCACGGGGTAACTAAAACGCTCGACCTTGAACTCGGGCCGGGTGAAGCAGGCATACTCACCCCAGACCTCTAGCACAAATCTCTGCATTGCTCCTCCTTTGCTGGTCAGGCAAGTTTAGGTCGGTAGCCGGTAATGGATTGGTGGTTGTTCAAAGAACCAACGCACCCTGGGCACCTCCCTCCTCAGGCGTGAACCCCAACAGCCGGTGGTATAGGCTCTCGTCGGCGCACAAAAACCAGTCGGGCACCTCGGTTCTCTGGCCCCACTGGTAGCGCAAGAAGAGGGGTTCCAGGTAGGGCGGAGTCCCGGTTTTATCCAGAAAATGCGGAACCGTGTAGCCGCGCACCCGCCGCATCCAGTTGCCGCTGATGCCCAGGTCGCGGGCCTCCTGCATCAGGGTTCTGGCATCGTCGTTGTAGGGAACAACCACGTTGACCGCGTTGGTTTCGATCAGGCGGTAGCGCCTGGCGAACTCCTGGTAATTCTGGGAGGTGATGAAACTTTCCAGCTCAGGATGCGTGGTGTTAGCGATGCTGTAGAGGCCACTATAGAAACGCCGGTAGGTTTCGGGGTCGTCGAGGTCGAGGCTGCCGTGTTCTACCAGAAGGCTTTTGGTCAGGCTGGCAGCCTGCTCGTAGGCTTTGGTGGGGTATTTTTCTTCTTCGGGGATAAATACGGTGAGGCTTCCGGGTTTGGTCTGGGCATCGTGGCGGTTGCAGCGGCCTCTGGCCTGGGCAATCGCGTCCAGTGGAGCCAGGGCGCGGTACACGGCCGGGAAGTCGAGGTCTACGCCAGCCTCCACACACTGGGTCGCAAAAACCCGGCAGGGTCTATTCGCTTTCAAGTCCTCTACAATCTGCGCCAGCAGGTCGCGGCGGTGCTGTGGGCAGAGGGCGGTGGAGAGGTGGTAGATACCTTCCAGCCCTTGTTTTTGCGCTTCTTTTGTGAGTGTATGTGCCTGACGCTTGAGGTTGACGATGCACAGGGCCTGGGGGTGGCGCGTAAGCTGGGCCACCAGTTCAGGCCAGGTCTGGGCTGCTTGGGTATTCCAGGTGGTATTGACTCGTTTGGCGCGACCAAAGAGCTCTTGTTGGCCGGTCACAATTTCGCTGGGCTGCCAGCTCGAGGTCTCGGGTTCACCCTTTCGAATAACGTCATTCAGAAGGTCAAAAGCGGGCTGGGTGGCGGTGGAAAACAACACCGTGCAATGGTACTTTTCGCTGGCCAGCCGGGCCAGGGTTTTGAGGGTGGGCACGGCGAGTCTGGTAGGGAGGGTTTGCACTTCGTCGAACAAGACGATGCTTCCGGCCAGGTGGTGCAGCTTGCGACAGGCGCTGGGTCGGCCTGCGTGCAGGCTTTCCAGCAACTGCACACTGGTGGTGATGATGATGGGGGCATCCCAGTTCTCACTAAGCAGTCGCTTTTCCTTCTCGCTCTGCGCCACCGCATCGTCCGCTTTCTCGGTGCCGCGAAGGCCCGTAAGGCTGTGGTGTTCCAAGATGTAGTGTTCGCCCAGCTCAGCAAATAAGCCCCGGTAGATGTCTACGGTCTGGTCGAGGATGGTGAGGAAAGGCAGCACCACCACAATGCGGCGCACCCTGGGGTCATGCACTGCACGCCTGAGGGCGAACCGTAGCATGGCGAGGGTTTTGCCGCTGCCAGTGGGGGCAGTCAGGGTGAAGGCTAAAGCGGAGTGATGGGCGGCCTGAGCGCAAGCATCGGCCAGATCACGGCGCAGTTTTCGGGTCTTAGGCGGGATGTTTTGGTCGGCGCTCAGCTCTTCCAGCCGCGCTTCCAACAACTCGAGCGCTCTGGCAGCCTGAAGTTCGGGGGGCCTGGGACGCGGCACAAACTGGGGCCTGCCCTGGTTCATGGTGCGCTCGGTATCGAGAAAGTCGGCATCTACCAGGGCCGAGAAGAGCATCCGGGTGTCCAGCATCTCGGCGGCGCTGACCTTTTTGGAAACCGGCTGGCTAGAGGGAGGCAAACTGCCCAGATCGGCAATGAGGCGTTGCTTGAGTAACTCGGTGTTGGTCTCCGAGAGCCGTAAGTCGAGGGGGTGCTTCTGGTTCAACGCTACCAGATCCAGCAATTCTCGCAAGCTTTGCACAGCCCCGCTTTGCAGCCCGATGTGATGCCCCTGAATCACCAGGGCAACCTCTAACGCCCGGTATTCCGTCAGGGCGATATGCGCCCCCGCTGACCAGTGGTCGAGACCGCTTTCCTTGCCCTCCAAACGACGCTGGAACAGGTCGCCGTACTTGCCGATGTCGTGCAGCAGTCCCGCTAGACGGGCTTTTTCAGACTCGCCGAAGTAGGCAGCTTTCGTTGAGGCCAGACGGGCTACCTCGGAGGCGTGTTCCTGCATGCTCTGCCACCTGCTGCGGTCTTTGTGGGTGTGAGCCCAGTATTGCACTGGGGCCTCGCGATTATCCGATTCTTTCGGTCTGTGCATATCAACCCCCGCTCGGACTTCTTCCAACCACTTATGCCTCAAGTTCTCCGGCTCCAGCGCCTCCATCCATGGCCCCCAGCTCCGGATCCAGGGCAGCAGCTCGAGCCCCTGAAAGCCTTTTGCTGGTGGAGAGATAATCTTCGTGCCGCATAAGCGTTTGTTAATATGATGCCAGTTCTGGGCGTGGGCAGTCGGTATAGTTTTTCATAGCTGTTTTGGCGCACCAGGCCAAAACGCCGTTGACAACTCTTGGACCGGTTGAGTATTATAACCTGGACAGGCTCGTGTGGAGCCGTAGTGTAGTGGTTAGCATATCTGCCTGTCACGCAGAAGGTCGCGGGTTCAAGTCCCGTCGGCTCCGCCAAGAGAGGGGTGCAGATCGCCTGGGCAACCAGGCGATCTGCCGTTATTGCTTGGGCGGTCATGATCGGCATGGCGCCGGCCTGCAAGAGGTGGCTGTGACCCGTAAGATCCTCGAAGCCTCGTGATAGCTACCTGGGATATCTGTCTCTAATAATCCAAGATGCGCTGAGCTGGCAGCGATTAAGTGTCAAATGTCAAGGCTTGACATATACCCATAGGGGATATAAACTTGATTACCAGTAGGGACGAATGTCCCTAAGAAAGGAACGATATGTTCTTCAAACAGATCTACGATGAAGGGTTGGCACAGGCTTCGTATCTGATCGGCTGTCAGGCGCACGGCACAGCTCTGGTGGTCGACCCGCGCCGCGATGTGGACGTCTACCTGGAAGAGGCCCAGCAGCAAGGGCTCACCATCACCAAGATCACCGAGACGCACATCCACGCCGACTACCTGTCAGGAGCGCGCGAGCTGGCCAAGCTTACCGGGGCCAAACTCTACCTTACCGACGAAGGTGACGAAAACTGGAAGTACAGCGGCCTAGATGGCTTCGAGGTCGAGTTGCTCAAAGATGGCGACGTGATCAAGTTGGGGAATATCAGCGTGGAGGCCGTCCATACCCCAGGACATACCCCCGAGCACCTCTCCTTCTTGGTGACCGACGGTGCCGCCGCTACCGGCCCGATGATGATACTGACCGGCGACTTCGTGTTTGTCGGCGACCTGGGCCGCCCGGATCTGCTCGAAGAGGCGGCGGGGATCATGGATACCGCCCGGCCCGGTGCGCAGCGCTTGTATCAGAGCCTTAAGGAGAAGTTCCTGACGCTGCCCGATCATATCCAGGTGTGGCCCGGCCACGGTGCAGGTTCGGCTTGCGGCAAGGCTTTGGGGGCGGTCCCCAGCTCGACGGTCGGCTATGAGAGGCGCTATGGCTGGTGGACCGACTACCTTAAGTCGGGCGACGAGGCGGGCTTGGTGGAGGCGCTGCTCGCAGGCCAGCCCGAAGCACCGGCCTACTTCGCCATGATGAAGAAACTCAACCGCGACGGGATGCCCATCCTTGGCGGCGTGCCGATTCCGGCCAAGCTGACCCCTACCCAGTTCCGGCACCAGCTCGCCGAGGGCGCCGTTCTGGTCGATACCCGCGACAAGCTGGCGTTTGCCGGTGGACACTTACCGGGCGCGGTCAATATCCCGGCCGGCAAGCGCTTCTCGACCTGGGCGGGCTGGCTGCTCAGCTATGACACCCCGCTGGTGCTCTTAAGCAGTCCTGAGCGGATCGAGACCTTGGTGCGCGAGCTGATCCGCATCGGCCTCGATCAGGTGGTCGGCTATATCCCCAACCTGGAAGGTTACGCGCCGAGTGAGCTGGAGACCGTCAAGCAGGTAACAGCCGCCGAGGTCAAGGCGCTTATCGACCAAGACCAAGCGTTGGTGCTCGATGTGCGCGGTGCTGATGAGTACCGGGCCGGGCATATCCCGGGGGCCATCAATATCCACGCCGGGCGGATTATGAAGCAGCTTGACAAGGTGCCGCGCGAGGGTCAGGTAATCGTCCACTGCGGTAGTGGCGATCGCTCGAGCACCGCCATTAGCGCCCTCTTGGCTGAGGGCTACCGCAACGTCAACAACCTTACGGGTGGTTTTAACGCCTGGAACGAGCACGGCTTTGCGGTCAAGACCCAGGAGGCCGTACACGCCTAAGCGGGACTCAGGCCCAAACTGAACAAGGACACTATGATTACCATCGCCGCCGTATCACCGCAACAGGCCCAAGAGCTGCACGCGCAAGGGGTGCATTTTATCGATGTGCGCGAGGTAGAAGAGTTTGCGCAAGTGCGTATCCCCGGCGCCCAGCTCATCCCACTCTCCGAGTTAGATCTGCGCTTTGGCGAGATCCCCCAAGATCGCCCGGTAGTGCTCTACTGCCGCAGCGGCAACCGCAGCGGGCAGGCGGTAGCATGGCTCATGGCCCAGGGCTGGGACAACCTTAGCAACTTGCACGGTGGAATCATGGCCTGGTATCAGCACGGCCTGAGTCTCGATACCGCGCCGGTCGCTGCCGCCTATGCCACTACCGGCTATCAGCAACTGGCGCCGGACGAAGCTGCCGCCTGGCTGGCGCGCGGTGCCCTAGCCGTCGATGTGCGCGAGCCGCCGGAGTACGCGCTGGGTCATGTGCCGGAGGCGATCAACCTCCCCTTGGGCAGCATCGCCACGCGCTTGGCCGAACTGCCCACAGACCGCGAGATGGTGCTAGTTTGCAACACGGGCAACCGCTCGAGCCTGGCGGCCCAACTGCTACTGCGTGAAGGTTACGACGGTGCTAGGGTCGCTAACCTCGAGGGCGGCACCAGTGCCTGGCGAACTCAGGGAAGGCCGGTCGAAATGGCCCTGATGCACCTACGCCCTTAACTGTGGAACGCTTTATCCCGGCCTGGGGCTGGCTCAGGCGCTATCGGCGGGCCGACCTCCCCGGCGACCTCGCCGCCGGGCTGATCGTGGCAGTGATGCTGATTCCACAGGGGATGGCCTACGCGCTGATGGCCGGTCTACCCCCCATCGTCGGGCTCTATGCCGCCACGGTGCCGCTGATCGCTTATGCGCTGTTAGGCTCCTCACGCCATCTGGCGGTAGGGCCGGTAGCCATCGTGTCGATACTGACCCTCTCCGGGGTGGGGGCGCTAGCCGAGCCCGGCTCAGCGGAGTTTGTGGCGCTGGCGGCGCTGCTGGCGCTGCTGGTGGGGGTAATTCAGTTCGTTTTGGGGCTCCTGCGTGGCGGCTTTCTGGTCAACTTCTTATCCCACGCGGTGATTAGCGGTTTTACTTCGGCGGCGGCCATCATTATCGCGCTAAATCAGCTTACCCACCTGCTGGGCGTCAAGCTCACCGCCAGTGCGCCGCTGCCGCTGCTGGGGGAGGCGCTGGCCCGCCTGGGCGAAGCTCATATTCTCACGCTGTTAGTCGGCCTCCTTAGCATCGGGGTGCTGCTCCTTTTCAAGCGGCGATGGCCGCGCTTCCCCGCCGCGCTGTTGCTGATGGCGCTGGCTATTGTGCTGACCTATCTGCTAGGGCTTTATGAGCGCGGCCTCAGCATTGTAGGGCAGGTTCCAGCTGGTTTGCCGAGCCTGGCGCTGCCCATACTGAGCCTCGCGTCAGTGCAGGCGCTGCTGCCGACCGCGCTAACCATCGCCTTCGTCGGCTTTGTGGAGTCGGTAGCGGTAGCCAAGTCGCTGGCGGCCAAAGTCAAGGCCAAGATCGACGCCGATCAGGAGCTGCGCGGCCTGGGCCTGGCCAACGTGGCGGCGGCCACCTTCTCGGGCTACCCGGTGACGGGGGGCTTTGCGCGTTCGGCGATCAACTTCCAGGCCGGCGCTCGGACCCCGCTAGCTTCGATCCTGACGGCCATCCTTATTATGCTGATGCTGCTGTTCTTCACGCCGCTGTTCACCTATCTACCCAAAGCTGTGCTGGCGGCGGTGGCGGTAGTGGCAGTGATCGGGCTGATCGACCTTAAAGAGCCGCGGCACCTGTTCAAAATTAAACGGATCGACGCTTTCACGCTGCTGCTGACCTTTGGGTCCACCCTGCTGATCGGTATCGAGCCGGGGATCGTTATCGGGATCCTCTTCTCGCTCGGGGTGTTCATCTGGCACAGCGCCACCCCCCACGCCGCCGAACTCGGCTACTTGCCCGAGGAACGGGTCTTTCGCAATGTCAGGCGCTATCCTGGCGCCGTGACCTCCCCCGAGGCGCTGATCTTGCGCGTAGATGCCAGCCTCTATTTCACTAACATGGCCTTTTTGGACTCTTACTTCCGGCGCGCCTTGGCGGAGCGGCCTCAGCTGCGATACATCGTCATGGACTTCTCCGGTGTCAACGATATGGATGCCGTGGCAGTCGGCACGCTGGCAGAGCTGATCGACGACTTGGCGAAGCTCGGCATCGCCATCCGTATCGCCGCCATGAAAGGACAGGTGCGCGATTTGGTGGCCAAAGCCGGTTGGCAGCAGCGGTTCGGGCGACAGGTGACCTACCCGTCGCTGGCTCATGCCGTACATGACCTGGACCTGCTTAAGTAGGATGTCGCCTATGGAGGGCTACTTGATGGCTGAATACGATTACTATGACCGAGTTGCTAGCTGGAGGGATCAAGCATGATTAGGCTGAGTTTACTGATACTGGCTGTGCTGTTGCTGGCAGGTTGTGGCCCTGGCAACTACCAGGGCGCTACTGGTGACGCGCTAGTAGGGGCCAGCCGCGAGACCCCTAACTACCAGAACGTTTCGGTACACGACCTGGCGGGCACCGGTGAAAGCCGCCTGGTCCTTGACGTGCGAGAGCCCTGGGAGTTTGCGGCAGGGCACGTACCAGGTGCTATTCTCATCCCGCTGGGGCAGTTAGCAGCCAGGGTTGGCGAATTCCCCCAGGACAAGCCGCTTTACGTCATCTGTCGCTCCGGTAATCGCTCGGTCACGGCCAGCCAGATTCTGGTCGCAGCGGGTAAGCGTGACGTGCGCAACGTCGAGGGTGGGATGATAGCCTGGCAGGGGGCAGGATTACCGGTGAGCCGCTGATTCCGCGGTAAACGCCTAAAGCAGGCCGCTAGTTAGATGGCAGTACTTGTGGCTGTGGTGCAGCTATCTCCACGCCCAGCAACGACAAGGCTTCGCCCGACCATAAGGCTTCGCCCGACCATAAGGCTTCGCCCGACCATAAGGCTTCGCCCGACCATAAGGCTTCGCCCGACCATTACGGCGCCACCTGCTGGGGTTGCTATAACCGGCACCGGCGCCGTAGCTTCAAGAGACAGGGACACGTCCCCTCAAGGCTTCGCCCGACAATGCTGTTGGCGGGACACCAGCACAGCTATGACCGTGGCGCTAGAGGCAAAAGTCCCTACCAGCGGTAGTGGCGGATATGCTCGCCCCGTTCGGCGATCTCGCTCATGGCCTGGATGCCGATATCAAGGTGCAAGTCGGTGAAGGCGGAAAAAACCTGGTCGGCGCTGGCCTTGGTCTTGATGCCGCCCTTCTTAAGCGGCAAGTCCGACACCAGCAGCAGCGCGCCGATGGCTACCTTGCTGGCGAAGCCGACCGAGAACAGCGTGGCCGTCTCCATGTCGATCGCTAGCGCCCGCTCTTCGTAGAGCTGGGCCTTGAACTTTTCGTCGAACTCCCAGAAGCGGTAGTCGGTGGTGTGCACCACGCCGGTGCGGTAGTCGCGCCCCTGTTCGACGATAATCTGCGACACGAACTTCTGCACCTTGAAGGTGGGCAGAGCAGGCACCTGCGGCGGCATGTGGTGCTGCGAGGCGCCCTCGTCGCGAATGGCCGCCGTCGGCAGGATAAAGTCACCGACCTCAAGCGAGCGGTGCAGGCCGCCGCACATACCCAGAAAGAGCACCGCCTTGGGCTCGGCGGTAGCTAGCAGCTCGATGATCAGGGCAGCAGTGGGTGAGCCGATGGAGAAGTTAATAATCGACACCCCCTTGCGTTGGCTGTGGACCGCGCTCATGGCCGAGCCGCGTGACTGGCTGTCGCCGTACAGCGTTTTGAAGCGCTCGAGGTAGTGAGCAAAATTGGTCAGCACGATCTGTTTCTGGAAGCCTTCGGGCGCGGTGCCGGTGTAGCGCTCGAGCATGTCCCGCGCCAAGTTCCACTTGGTTTCGTTAGCGTAGATGTGGTTGGGGTTGGGGGTGAGATAGGGGTTCTCTTCAGCCTCAAAGGCCCCGGTCGGATCGGTCTTCATGCTCTACCTTACCGAGTCGCCGGTCCTGGCACAAGCGCCTGCAGCAGTTGGGCAACAGGTGGAGGATGGCGCCTTACCGGGTGGCGACGGTAAAGCCTGCCGCTAGCTGGTACACTTAGTTCATGAAAGCCGTCGCGCTAATCGCTCACGACAAGAAAAAGCTCGACTTGGCGATCTTTGCCAGAGACCACGCGGACGTGCTCGGCAAATTCCCGCTGATCGCCACTTACACCACCGGCAGCGTGCTGGCCGATAAAGCCAAGCTCAAGGTCGAGCGCCTCCGCTCCGGCCCCGAGGGTGGCGACCTACAGGTCGGGGCGCGTATTGCCGAAGGGCAGGTCCTGGCGGTGATCTTCTTCCGCGACCCCTTAACCGCCCAGCCACACGAACCGGATGTTTCGGCGCTACTGCGTATCTGTGACGTGCATAACATTCCCTTGGCTACTAACCTCGGCACCGCCGAGGCGATTGTCGCCTGGCTTTTGCGCCATGAGTAAAGACCTCATTGCGGCCTTTATCCGGCAGGTGCGTGAGCAGCACGGCGCCCAGATCGACGCCATCAACCTGCCGCAGGGGGTTGAGGCCTTCATGCGCGAGTGCCTTGAAATCGGCGACCTGGATACGTTGGTGTTCATGCTCAAACTCTCCCACATGATGGGGTTGCAGACCGGCTATGCGGCTCGAGCCGCCGAGGAAGCGCTGCCTAAGGACGGCTCGTGGGGGACGATCAAGGCCTAACAAAGAGGGCGTGAACGACATCAGCACTTCGCTGATGCTGCGCGAAGTGCTGTGCTGTACCTACACTTGTCGGTATATAATACTATCAGGATGGAATTCGAGTGGGATGACGCCAACATAGACCACATCGCCAACCACGGTGTCGAACCGTTCGAAGCCGAAGAGGCCGCGACCGATCGCGCACGTACTCCTTTTCCCGCTCACAGCGGCAACGTCGGCCTCATCGGCAAGACCGAAGGTGGCCGCTTGCTAGTGGTCATCCTCGAGCGCAAAAGCAGATTGTGGCGGG
>Ga0208100_100176_pt1 | contig 26696 bp, 26 predicted proteins | sample SubbioR11_8A_Aug_FD_184817 | JGI IMG/M metagenome (GOLD analysis project Ga0208100, IMG submission 184817) | Serpentinite rock and fluid subsurface biosphere microbial communities from McLaughlin Reserve, California, USA - CR11_8A_Aug (SPAdes) | ecosystem: Environmental > Terrestrial > Deep... | reverse complement strand
GCGCGCGGCTTCGCGTCTGGCGGCGATTTCGCCACTGTTGCCGGGGCGGGCGACTTCGTGGGTCATCCTGTTTCGAAACCTATGGGCCGCAGTACTAGGCGTCGCGCAGGTCGGCGACCGGGTGGTTGCCGAAGTCGGCGCGCGCCAGAAACGCCAGCACGCGCGCGGCGGTGGCTTCGGCAGTGGCGAGCTGGCCGGTGTCCTTGAGCTGCTTGAACTGTTCGAGATCCGGAAAGCCCGACCGATCGGCGGCGCGCAATTCGCCCTGCATGTCGGTGTCGATCACGCCGGGCGCAAGGGCAACGATCCGCGCCGGATTCGGCCGGCGCTGTTCGTCGAGCGCGGTGACGCGCGAGAACTGATCGAGGCCGGCCTTGGCGGCGCAATAGGCGGCCCAGCCGGCGATCGGACGGCGTGCGGCGCCGGACGAGACGTTGAGCACGCGCCGCTGCGCGGTCCAGTCGCGCGTGGCCCGCAGGAAAGCGCTGGCCAGCAGCATCGGCGCCTCCAGCCCGACGCGCAGCACCGCGGCCAGCGTCTCGGCGTCGCTGGCATCGATCGGCCCGACCTTGCCGATCAGCCCGGCGTTGTTGATCAGCGTCGCCGTCGCGAAGCGCGCTGGCGGCTGCGCCCGCAGCCAGGCCTCGAGCCGCGCCGCCGTGGCCACGTCGTGCGCCAGATCGAGCGCCCACTGTTCGAGGCCGGCGCCGTTGGCGGCAGCGGCGGCGTCGAGCGCGCGATCGGGCTTGCGCGCGATCGTCAGCAGCTCGCGACCGGGCGCGAGCAGCTGCTCGGCGATCGCCCGCCCGAGTCCGCGCGAGGCACCGGTGACGACGTACAGATCCATGGTCAGACGTTGCACTTGAGGCTGGCTTCGATGAGCTGGTCGAGGTCGCCGTCGAGCACGGCCTGGGTGTTGCCGATCTCGACGTTGGTGCGCAGATCCTTAATGCGGCTCTGGTCGAGCACGTAGGAGCGGATCTGGTGGCCCCAGCCGATGTCGGTCTTCGATTCTTCGAGCTTGCTCTGCGCCGCCTGGCGCTTGCGCAGCTCCTGCTCGTAGAGCTTGGACTTGAGCATCGCCATCGCCTCGGCGCGATTGCGGTGCTGGCTGCGGTCGTTCTGGCTGGCGACGACGATGCCCGACGGAAGATGGGTGATGCGCACCGCACTCTCGGTCTTGTTGACGTGCTGGCCGCCGGCGCCGGAGGCGCGGTAGACGTCGATGCGCAGGTCGGCGGGGTTGATCTCGACGGCGATCGACTCGTCGACCTCCGGGTAGACGAAGACGCTGGCAAACGAGGTGTGGCGGCGCGCGTTGGAGTCGAACGGGCTCTTGCGCACCAGGCGGTGGATGCCGGTCTCGGTGCGCAGCGTGCCGTAGGCGTAGCTGCCGCTGACCTTGATGGTCGCGCCCTTGATGCCGGCGACCTCGCCCTCCGACTCCTCCAGCAGTTCGGCCTTGAAGTCCTTGCGCTCGGCGTAGCGCAGGTACATGCGCTCGAGCATCCCGGCCCAGTCCTGCGCCTCGGTGCCGCCGGCGCCGGCCTGGATCTCGACGAAGCAGTTGTTCGGATCGAGCGGATGGTTGAACATCCGCTGGAACTCGAGCCGGGCGACTTCCTTGTCGAGCTTGGCCAGATCGGACTCGACCGCGATCAGCGTGGCGTCGTCGCCGTCGGCGCGCGCCATGTCGAGCAGTTCGGCCGAGTCGGCGACCGCCGCGGCGAGCCGGCTCATCCGGGTGACGATGTCGTCGAGCAGCTTCTTCTCGCGCCCCAGCTCCTGCGCGCGCTTCGGGTCGTCCCAGACCTTGGGATCTTCGAGATCGCTGGCGATCGCGATCAGCCGCTGCGCTTTGGCATCGACGTCAAAGATACCTCCGCAGCTCGGCCGTTCGCTCCTTGAGCGAGGCGGCGGTGGCGCAGATCTGGTTCAGGCGCTCGGCTTCCATGGCGTGTCCGCTGGGGAAATGAATGCCGCGATTATAGGAAGCGGCAGCGTCCGGCCGGCTGTGGCGCCGAAGCCGATCGCGCGATCGGCGGCATGCCGCCCGGTGCGGCGCGCACGTAACATCGGGCGGCCGATGCCCGCGCCGCCCGCCACGTGTCCGAAGACGCCGTCACCTACCTGTTCTCAGACGTCGAAGGCAGCACCCGCCTGTGGGAGTGCGAGCCGGAGCGCATCGGCCCGGCGCTCGCCCGTCACGACCGGCTCGCGCGTCAGTGTGTCGAGCGGCACGGCGGGCGCGTGGTGAAGACCACCGGCGACGGCATGCACGCGGCCTTCGCCGACCCGGCGGGCGCGCTGGCGGCGGCGCTCGAAATCCAGCTCGCGGTGGGCCTGCCGGCCGACGGTCATCTGCCGCTGGCGCTGCGCTGCGGACTGCACGTCGGTGCCGATCAGCGGCGCGACGGCGACTTCTACGGTCCGGCGGTGAACCGGGCGGCGCGCGTGACCCACGCGGCGCACGGCGGCCAGACGCTGGTCACGGCGGCGGTCGCCGAACGGGTCGGCGGCCGCCTGCCGCCCGAGGCATCGCTGCTCGACCTCGGCCTCGTGCGCCTGCGCGATCTGACGCAGCCGCAGCGGCTCTACCAGCTCGTGCATCCGCGCCTGCGCCGCGAGTTCCCGGCGCTGCGCTCGCTGGCGAGCACGCCGAACAATCTGGCGCAGCAACTGAACTCCTTCGTCGGCCGCGAGCGCGAGCTCGCCGAGGTCAAGCGGCTGTTGCGCGCTCACCGCCTAGTCACGCTGCTGGCGATGGGGGGCATCGGCAAGTCGCGCCTGTCGGTGCAACTGGGCGCCGAGGTGCTCGACGACTATCCGGACGGCGTCTGGCTGGTCGAACTGGCGCCGCTCGCCGGCGACGGCGCCGTGGCGCAGGCCATCGCCTCGGTGCTGGCGGTCAAGGAGGAGGGCGGCGGCGCGATCGGCGATGCGCTGCTGCGCTTCGTGCGCGAGCGCCGGCTGCTGCTGATCCTCGACAACTGCGAGCACCTGCTCGACTCCTGTGCCGACCTCGCCAAGCGGCTGTTGCAGGCCGCACCGGGCCTGACCGTGCTCGCCACGACCCGCGATGCGCTGCAGGTGGCGGGCGAGTACTGCTACCACCTGCCGGCGCTGTCGGTGCCCGATGCCAGAGTCGGTGCCGACCCGGACGCGCTGGCGCGCCACGAAGCCGTGCGTCTGTTCGTCGACCGAGCCGGCGCCGCCCAGCCGGCGTTCCGTCTGACGTCGGCCAATGCCGACGCGGTGGCCGCGATCTGCCAGCAGCTCGACGGCATCCCGCTCGCGCTCGAGTTGGCCGCGGCGCGCACGCGGGCGTTGCCGGTCGAGGCGATCGCCGCCCGGCTCAGCGATCGCTTCCGGCTGCTGACCACGCAGGACCGCACGGTGCTGCCGCGCCAGCGCACGCTGCGCGCGCTGATCGACTGGTCCTACGACCTGCTGTCGGCGCCCGAGCGCCTGCTGTTCGAGCGGCTGTCGGTGTTCGCCGGCGGCTGGACGCTCGAAGCGGCCGAGGCGATCGGTGCCGGCGGTGCGATCGACCGCGCCGAAGTGGTCGATCTGCTGGCACGGCTGGTGGAGAAGTCGCTGGTGGCGATCGATGTCGAGTCCGGCCGCTACCGGATGCTCGACACCGTGCGCCACTACGCCGCCGAGCGGCTGGCCTGCTCGGGCGAGGAGCCGGCCACCCGCGAGCGCCATCTCGAGCACTACGCGGCGCTGGTTGACGCGGCGCGGCCGCACCTGCTTGGACCCGATCAGGGCCGGTGGATGGCGAAGCTCGACCAGGACTGGGACAACATCCTGGCCGCGCACGCCGCCTGCGAGTTCAGCCCGACCGGCGCCGAGCACGACCTGATGCTGGTGGCGGCGCTGAAGTTCTACTGGCTCAACCGCGGGCTGCTCGGCCTCGGCCTGCGCATCACGATCGAAGCCCTGGCGCGGCCCGGCGCCGAGCGGCATCGGGCGGCCCGCTGTCGCGGACTGACCGACGCCGGCCAGATCTGCTACTTCATGGGCCGCTACGGGCAGGCGCGCGACTATCTCAGCGAGAGCCTCGAGTGCGCGCGCGCGATCGATCAGCCGCAGCGGCTGCTGGCGGCGCTGCACACGCTGAGCATGGTCGAGGCGGCACTCGGCGCCACCGCCAGCGGCCTGCGCCACGGCGACGAGGCGGTGACGCTGGCGCGTGCGCTCGGCAATCGCCGCAGCTACGCCGGCGTGATCAACACCCGCGGCCAGTTGTTGCGCATCGAAGGCGATCTGCGCGGCGCCCGCGCGCAGTACGAGGAGGCGGTCGCGGTGGCGCTCGAACTCGGCGATCACGAGGTGCACGCGGTCGCGCTGCTGAACCTGGCGATGGTCGCGATCGACGGCGGCGACGAGCGCGAGGCCACGCGCCTGCTGGGCGAAGTACTGGCGATCGTCGATCGCACCGGCTCGCGTTCGTCGGGCCAGAGTCTGCTCGATGTCTGTGCCGCGCTCGCCGCTTTGCGCCACGACTGGGCGGCAGCCGCGCGCTTCTTCGGCGCCGCCGAAGCCCTGGCCGAGCGCACCGCGTTGCGCCGCGACCCGGCCGATCAGCGCTTCGTCGAGCGCCGCCTGGCGCCGGCGCGTGCCGCGCTCGGCGCCGCCCACGGCGACTACGACGCCTGCGGACGCGCGCTCGACTACGAAGCAGCGATCGCCGCCGCGCGCGCCTTCCTGCAGGCGGACGACTGACTACTCGAGCATCACGGTCGGATCGAGCTCGAGGGTCTCGTTGCCGCGCTGCAGCCGGATCGTGTACGCGTAGAAGCCGCGCTTCAGTGCGCGCGGCAGCGTGCAGGTGGCGACCGTGCGCGCTTCGTTGGTGGCACAGCGGATCTGGCCCACCTGGCTCGTGTCGCGCAGCGGTCGTTCGGCCAGTTGCCGGCGCAGTTCCGGGGTCAGGTCCTTCGCCAGCGGCTTGACGAAGGCATCGATGGTGACGCCGTTGCGGGCGGCGAACAGCACGCCGCTTGTGCCGAGATCCCAGGTGACCGTGTCCGCGGTCCTGCCGTCGGCGGCGGCGCGGCGCACGATCAACGGCTCCTGGGTGACGACGACGGCGCCGTCGACCACCAGCACCTGGGTCCGCGCCAGGTCGCGCAGCTCGTGGCGGGCGGAAAGCTGCGCGCAACCGGCAAGCGCCAGCGCCAGCAGCACTGCAATCAATCGAATCTTCATTGTTCCTCTCCCTGGTCGGTGTCGTCGGGCCAGCGCGGCGAGCCGCCGGGTCGCACCGTGGGCGATCGCCGCGAAGCCGGCGGCATGCTACGGCAGGGCTCGTCGGCGAGCGACGGCGGACGGCGTCGAAAATGCGCGTGCCTCGCCGCCACCAGCCAGGTGGGCGCGCGCGCCGAGCGCGCCGACGCAGGCGCCGGTCCGGGCCGACGCCTGACGAGCGCCTACTTGCAGGAGGCGGCGATCAGCTCGCGCGCGCGCGCCATCTCGGCGCTGCGCTGAGCGTCGTCGAGGATCACCTGGTTGCCCTGGGCGTCGACGCGGGCGATGCGTACGCCGTCTTCGAGTTGGCGCAGGTAGCCGCGCGCGCGCTCGCACTCCTGCTGGCGGCGGGCGGCGAGCGTGCGTTCCTCGGCCTGCTTCTTCTCGGCCTCGGCCCGTTCCTGCTGCCGCTTGCGGAATGCCTGCTCCTGCTCGGCCAGGGTGCGCGGGGCGGCGGCTGCCGGCGCCGCAGCGGGCGCGGCCGTGGTTGGGGCGGCGAGTGCGTTGCCGGCCGGCTGGCGCAGGATCTGCTCCTTGCGAACCGAAGGCGGCGGCGGCCGGTCGGAGTACACGGTGCGGCCAGCGTCGTCGCGCCATGCCCACTGGGCGGCGGCCGGCAGGGCGACGGCCAGGCACAGCAGCGCGACGCCCGCTGCTCGCAGCACGGTGGAACGAACCGGGTTGAATCGCAGACAGAGCTTCATGCGCGAGCACCTCCGACGGCGGCCATTGTCGCCGCCCGGCCGCCTCGTGCCAAGTCGTTCGGACCGCCGGCCGCTGCATACCGCCCGCCTATACTCCCGCTTTGCCTGACGAGGACAGCCATGCGCTTGACCGAAAAGGCGCTGACCTTCGACGACGTTCTCCTCCTGCCGGCCCACTCGGCCGTCCTGCCGCGCGAGGCCAGCCTCGCGACCCATCTCACCCGCCAGATCCGCCTGAACCTGCCGCTGGTCTCGGCGGCGATGGACACCGTCACCGAGGCGCCGCTGGCGGTGGCTCTGGCGCAAGAGGGCGGTATCGGCATCATCCACAAGAACCTCAGCCCGCAGGCGCAGGCGGCCGAGGTGCTCAAGGTCAAGCGCCACGAGGTCGGCGTGCTGCGCGATCCGATCACGATCGCGCCGACGATGACCGTTCGCGACGCCTACGCGACCCAGCGCACGAACCGGATCTCGGGCCTGCCGGTGGTCGAGGGCAGCCGCGTCGTCGGCATCGTCACCAACCGCGACCTGCGCTTCGAGACCCGCATGGACGCGCCGGTGTCCGAGGTCATGACCCCGCGCGAACGCCTGGTGACGGTGCGCGAAGGGGCCAGTCTGGAGGAAGCCAAGGCGCTGATGCACAAGCACCGGCTGGAGCGCGTGCTGGTGGTCAACGGCGACTATGAACTGCGCGGCCTGATCACCGTGAAGGACATCACCAAGGCGGTCGAGCACCCGCTGGCGGCCAAGGACGAACTGGGCAAGCTGCGCGTCGGCGGCGCGATCTCCACCGGCGCCGACTCCGACGAGCGCGCCGAGCGCATGGTGCGCGCCGGCGTCGACGTGCTGGTGGTCGACACCGCGCACGGCCACCACCAGGGCGTGCTCGACCGCGTGCGCTGGGTCAAGCGCAACTTTCCGTCGGTGCAGGTGATCGGCGGCAACATCGCCACTGCGGCGGCGGCGCACGCCCTTGTCGAGGCCGGTGCCGACGGCGTCAAGGTCGGCATCGGGCCGGGTTCGATCTGCACCACGCGCGTGGTCGCCGGGGTCGGCGTGCCGCAGATCACCGCCATCGCCAACGTCGCGCGCGCGCTCGCCGGCAGCGGCGTGCCGCTGGTTGCCGACGGCGGCGTCCGCTACTCGGGCGACATCGCCAAAGCGCTCGCCGCCGGGGCGGCGAGCGTGATGATGGGCAGCATTTTCGCCGGCACCGAGGAGGCGCCCGGAGAGGTGATCCTGTACCAGGGCCGCTCGTACAAGAGCTACCGCGGCATGGGCAGCCTGGGTGCGATGAGCGGCGGCTCGGCCGAGCGCTACTTCCAGGACAACGACGCCAACGTCGACAAGTTCGTGCCCGAGGGCATCGAAGGCATGGTGCCGTACAAGGGCAGCGTGCTGCAGATCATCTTCCAGCTGGCCGGCGGAGTGCGCTCGGCGATGGGCTACTGCGGCTGCGCGACCATCGAGCAGATGCACAGCCGCGCCGAGTTCTGCGAAATCACCAGCGCCGGCATGCGCGAGTCGCACGTGCACGACGTGAAGATCACCAAGGAAGCGCCCAACTACCGCGTCGAGTGACCGCCTTGGCCAAGGATCGCAACCCTTCGCCGGCGGCGCGGCGCGAGGTCTCGGAAGTCAAGCGCCGCTTCGTCGCCGTCTGGTCCAAGGTCTGGGGACTGATCGGTGCCGTGATCGTCGTGTTCATCGCCGCGCGCCTGCCGGCCGGGCTGCAGGCCGGCGACAGCGCGCAACTGCTGCGCGACCTGGGACTGCTGCTGATCTGCGGCAACCTGATCATGCAGGCCGTGCGGCCGGCCTGGCCGATGGTCTACGCGTTGCCGCTGACGGTGATCGGCATCTCGATCTGGCTGGTCGGCTGGCTCGCCTGAAACCCGCGCCGGGCGCCGCCCGCGCAACCGGATCCTCCGACATGCAGCATCAGCGCATCCTGATCCTCGACTTCGGCTCGCAGGTCACGCAGTTGATCGCGCGCCGCGTGCGCGAGGCTGGCGTCTACTGCGAGATCCATCCCGGCGACGTCGACGAGGCCTTCATCCGCGCCTTCGCGCCGGCCGGTGTGATCCTGTCCGGCTCGCACATGTCGGCCTACGAGGAAAGCACCGAGCGCGCGCCGCCGGTGGTGTTCGCGCTCGGCGTGCCGGTGCTCGGCATCTGTTACGGCATGCAGACGATGGCGCAGCAGCTCGGTGGCCGGGTCGAGGCCGGCCACCAGCGCGAGTTCGGTTACGCCGAGGTGCGCGCTCGCGGTCACACGCGGCTGCTCGCCGGCCTGCAGGACTTCGCGAGCGACGACGGCCACGGCATGCTCAAGGTGTGGATGAGCCACGGCGACCGGGTGAGCGAGCTGCCGCCCGGATTCAAGCTGATGGCCTCCACGCCCGCCTGCCCGATCGCCGGCATGGCCGACGAGCAGCGGCGTTTCTACGGCCTGCAGTTCCATCCGGAAGTAACGCACACGCCGCAGGGACCGGCGATCCTTGCGCGTTTCGTGCGCGAGATCTGCGGTTGCCGCGGCGACTGGAACATGCCCGACTACGTCACCGAAGCGGTCGAGAAGATCCGCGCCCAGGTGGGCGGGGAGGAAGTGATCCTCGGCCTGTCGGGCGGCGTCGACTCGTCGGTCGCGGCGGCCTTGATCCACAAGGCGATCGGCCACCAGCTCAGCTGCGTGTTCGTCGACACCGGACTGCTGCGCCTGAACGAGGGCCGGCAGGTGGCCGCCACCTTCGAGACCCACATGGGACTGAAGTTGCTGCAGGTCGACGCCAGCGAACGTTTCATGCAGGCGCTGGCCGGCGTCGCCGACCCCGAGGCCAAGCGCAAGATCATCGGCCGCGAGTTCGTGCACGTGTTCCAGGAAGAGGCGGCCCGGCTGCCGAACGCCCGCTGGCTGGCGCAGGGCACGATCTACCCGGACGTGATCGAATCGGCCGGCGCCAAGACCAAGAAGGCCACCACGATCAAGAGTCACCACAACGTCGGCGGCCTGCCGGAGACGCTGCATCTGAAGCTGCTCGAGCCGCTGCGCGAGCTGTTCAAGGACGAGGTGCGCGCGCTCGGCGTCGCTCTCGGACTGCCGCCCGAGATGGTGTACCGGCATCCTTTCCCCGGACCGGGTCTCGGCGTGCGCATCCTCGGCGAAGTCAGGCGTGAATATGCCGACCTGCTGCGCCGCGCCGATCACGTCTTCATCGAGGAATTGCGTTCGTCCGGCTGGTACGACAAGACCAGCCAGGCGTTTGCGGTGTTCCTGCCGGTGAAGAGCGTTGGCGTGATGGGCGACGGCCGCACCTACGAATGGGTCGTGGCGCTGCGCGCGGTGCAGACGCAGGACTTCATGACCGCGCACTGGGCGCACTTGCCGCACGACCTGCTCGGCCGCGTCTCCAACAGGATCATCAACGAGGTACGTGGCATCAACCGCGTCGTGTACGACGTTTCTGGCAAGCCGCCGGCGACGATTGAGTGGGAGTGACCCAAATCATATGCAAAACTCTTGATTATTTGTCGAGTTTTGCGTATGTTTTGGCATGGCTTCCCTTGAGACCTACCTCGACGATCTGCTTGCCCGCGGACGAGCCTACTTCTCCCGGGATGACGTAGCCGCTGCGCTTGGCCTGAAACCGTCGGCACTGGCGGCGGCGATCACGCGCGGGATCAACAAGCGCCGCCTGGCGAACCCCAGGCACGGCTTCTATCTCATCCTGCGCCCAGAAGATCAGGTCGCCGGCGCGCCGGACCCCGTGAAATGGATCGACCCGCTGATGAAGCATCAGGGGATCGACTACCGAGTTTCGCTGCTGCGTGCGGCGGCGTTCCACGGCGCCTCGCACCAGGCCAGCATGGTGTTCCAGGTTGTCGTCCCGAGGCAGTTGCGGGACTTCGATCTGGGTCGCCATCGCCTGCAGTTCCTCTATCAGGGTCCGGACGCATTCAGTCAGGTCAATCAGTCGTCGTTGGTCGACCAGATGAAGAGCGACGCCGGCTTCGCCACGGTGGCTGGCGTCGAACTGACGCTGCTCGATTGCGTGCGCTACTTTCACAAGGCAGCTGGCATCAACGGCGTCGCGCAGATCGTCAAGGACATCGGCGCCAGGGCCAGCCCGAGCCTGCTGCAGAAGGCGGCCGGCGCCTACGAGAACTCGGCGGTCCGCCGGCTTGGCTACCTGCTCGATCTGGCGGGACACGCGCGCCAGGCCGACGCGCTGCAAGGGTTCGTGAAACGCGCCAGGACGGCACTGCCGCTCGATCCGGCCGTCAGGCCGCTCGTGAAGGCTTTGGCGCAGGCTGGCGAGCGAAATTCAAGGTGGAGGCTCCTGATCAATGAAGCGGTAGAGATCGCAGAGTGATTCCCACCGCATTCCTGCAAGCGTGGAGTACGAAAGCGCCTTGGCCAGACCTGCGGCAGGTCGAGCAGGACCTGAACATCTGTCGCGCCCTGTGCGACCTGTTCAATGCGCCGGCGTTGGCAGGGAAGATCGCATTCCGCGGCGGTACGGCGATCCACAAGCTGCTCTTCAAGCAACCGCTGCGCTACTCGGAGGATATCGACCTGGTCCAGGCGCATCCAGAGCCTATCGGTGGCACGGTCGACGCGATTCGCGCGGCGCTGTCGTGGCTCGGGAAATGCAGCCGGGAGCAAGCCGGGCACTCGATGCACCTCGTGTTCAAGTTCACGCCAGAGATCGATGCGCAGGCGACGCTCAAGCTGAAGGTCGAGATCGACACTCGGGAGCACGCGACCTTGCTTGGTGTTCGACGCTATCCGTTCGCCGTGGAAAACGACTGGTACCACGGCGCGGCGGAGATCGCCTCCTTCGAGCCAGAGGAACTGTTCGGCACGAAGCTGCGCGCACTGCTGCAGCGGCGCAGGAACCGTGACCTGTTCGATCTGCACCAGGGACTCGAACAGCTGCCGCTGGCTGCGGAGAAAGTCATCGCCTGCTTCGACCACTACCTGGCCCTGGAGGGCAAGCCGATCACGCGAGCGATGGCCGAGCAGCGCATGCTGGAGAAGTTGACGCGAAGCCTGACCGAAGACGTCGCGCCGATGTTGCCGGCGAGCGTGCGCTGGAGCGATGCAGATGCGATGCAGGCGTTCGAGCGCGTCTGGACCGAGCTGGTCGCGCGAATCGGCGGAGACAGATGGAAGCCTTCCGATGCGGTCATCGAGGAGTTGCGTGCAAAACGGTATCCGGCGCTGCTGATGCCCCGAGATCGGAAACAGCCGCAATGACGGCTTCAGAGAGATCACTGCCGAGCAAGCGATCCACCTCGGAGCCCGAATCCTTGGCCGTGCTGCAGGCGGAGAACGAGCGACTGATCGCGCTCCTGGAGGCAAACGGAATCGAGTGGCGTCTCGCGCCGGAACCGGCAAAGTCTCCTCCGCAACCCGAATCGTCGCGACTCTCCACCGAGGCGAAGGTGGCACTCTTTCGCCGGCGGTTTCGCGGTCGCACGGATGTCTACCCCGTGCGCTGGGAGAGCAAGACGACCGGCAAGTCGGGTTACGCGCCTGCCTGTGCGAACGAGTGGCGCGCTGGAGTGTGCGAGAAGCCCCGAATCAAGTGCGGAGACTGTCGGAATCGTTCGTTGATTCCGCTTTCGGACGCTGCCATCTACGCCCACCTGGCCGGTGACCACACCATCGGTGTCTACCCGCTGCTGGCCGACGACAGCTGCTACTTCCTCGCGATCGATTTCGACGAAGCCGAGTGGAGAGAGGATGTTCGCGCCTTCGCCGATTCGTGCACCGATCTCGGCGTCCCGGTTGCGATCGAGACTTCACGCTCGGGTAACGGGGCGCACGCCTGGATCTTCTTCGCCGAGCGTGTATCGGCCAGGGATGCGCGTCGGATGGGCACTGCCATCATCAGCCACACCTGCGCGCGCACCCGGCAACTGAAGCTCACGTCCTACGACCGCCTGTTTCCCAATCAGGACACCATGCCCAAGGGCGGCTTCGGCAATCTGATCGCCTTGCCGCTGCAGAAGACGCCGCGGGAGGACAGTCTCACTGTCTTTGTCGGCTCCGATCTGCGACCGCACCCGGACCAGTGGGAATTCCTGGCGTCGATCCAGCCGATGCCGCCGCACGACATCGAGCCGACGATCGTTCGGGCCACAGGCGGCGTGCATCCCCTCGATGTGACCTTTATCGACGCTGAGGATCTGGCGACGCCGTGGAAGCGCGATACGCGATCGCTTGCGAAGATTCCGGGCGCGACGCCGAAGTCGCTCACCGTGACATTGGCGAACCTCGTCTATTTTGAGAAGGCCGAGCTTTCTCAGCCATTGGCCAATCGCCTGATCCGACTCGCGGCGTTTCAGAACCCCGAGTTCTACCGCGCACAGGCCATGCGGCTGTCGGTGTGGGACAAGCCGCGGGTGATCGGCTGCGCCGAGAACTATCCTCGGCACATCGCACTGCCGCGCGGTTGCCTCGATGCCGCGCGAGCCTTGCTGCGAGATAACGCAATCCGCTGTGATCTGAGGGACGAGCGCAACGCAGGCGAGCCGATCGATGTGAGATTCGCAGGGACGCTTCGAACTGATCAGGAGGCGGCCGTTGCCGCGATGCTGCGCGATGATGTGGGCGTGCTGTGTGCCCCGACCGCATTCGGCAAGACCGTTACCGCTGCCGAGATGATCGCCCTCCGGGGCGTGAACACCCTGGTGCTGGTGCATCGAACCGAACTGCTCAGGCAGTGGCAGCAGCGATTGCAGACGTTTCTCGGTGTCGGCGGGGGCGTGGTCGGCACCATCGGTGGCGGCAAGGCGAAGCCCACCGGCAAGATCGACATCGCGGTGATGCAGTCGCTGTCCCGCCAAGGCGAGGTCCATGCCCTCGTCGAGAACTACGGCCATGTCATCGTGGACGAGTGCCATCACGTCGGCGCCGTGTCGTTCGACGCCATCCTGAAGCGATGCAAGGCCCAGTACGTGCTTGGCCTGACCGCCACGCCGATCCGCCGAGATGGGCAGCAACCGATCATCTTCATGCAGTGCGGACCGATTCGACACACGGCGGCGAGACCTGTCGACGCCCTCGATGACCTGCAGGTGCTGCCTCGATCATGCTTGGCTCGCATCGACCTGCCGCCGGAGTCGGGGATTCAGGAGGTGTTTCGGCACCTCGCCAACGATCGATCACGGACGGCAGCAATCGCTGCAGAAGTCAGGAAGGCGTTCGATCAGGGCCGCAAGGTGCTGGCCCTGACCGAGCGCATCGAGCACCTCGACGCCATGCAGGCGGCCCTCGGCGTCGAGAGCCCGCCACCGTTCGTTCTGCACGGGCGGATGTCCAGGAGACAACGCGCCACGCTCATCGCAGAACTCGATGCGCTGCCACCCGATGCGCCGCGCATTCTGCTGGCCACCGGCAGGCTCGTCGGCGAAGGATTCGACCATCCGCCCCTCGATACCCTGGTCTTGGCGATGCCGATCTCGTGGAAGGGAACGTTGCAGCAGTACGCTGGCCGCTTGCATCGGGAGCACGCCGGCAAGACCGATGTGCGGATCATCGACTTCGTCGACACCGGGCACCCGGCCTTGGTTCGCATGTGGGACAGGCGCCAGCGTGGCTACCGGGCGATGGGCTACTCGATTCGCGCCGATGTGGATCCTGCAGGAACCGTCGCGGCCGGACTCCCACTCAATCGCGCACTTCAGACGAGGAATCAACAGTGAAACGGCAGCGTGCTTCCGACCGATCTGTCAAGGAACCGAGGCTCTCTCGCACCCATCCGCCGGCCCACCTCGCCCCCGCCGACTGGCAGCGCGCGTTGCGCCGTCAGTTCGGGCGCGACCAGTCATTCCTCTTGGAGAACCGAGGCGACCAACCTTTCTTCTCGGAGTTTCGCGTCAGCAACCCGCAGTCGAAGACCAGCTACCGCGTGGCGATACGCGGTCTCAATGCCGGCGACAACTACTGCTCGTGCCCGGACTACGCCACCAACGACCTCGGCACCTGCAAGCACATCGAGTTCGTCCTCGCCCGGCTCGAGAAGAAGCGTGGGGCGAAGGCCGCTTTCGCCCGGGGGTGGCGGCCGGCGTTCTCGGAGATCTACCTGCGCAACGACGGCTCGCGCACGGTGCACTTCCGTGCCGGATCGGACTGCCCGCCGGAGGTGATGAGAGCGGCTTCGACGATCTTCGACGTCTCACGCGGCGGTGTCCTGTCGGAGGAGCGCTTCGGCGAGTTGGGGTCCTTCCTCGCCATCGCGGCGAACAGCGGTCACGAGCTGCGCGCCTACGACGATGCACTCGACTTCGTCGCCGGAAGGCGCGATGCGGCTCGGCGAGCGGAGGTCCTCGACCGCCTGTTCCCGAGCGGCGCCTCCGACCGGAAGCTCAAGAAGCTGCTGCAGGCGCCTCTATATCGCTATCAGGCCGAAGGCGCGCTGTTCGCGGTGCGCGCCGGCCGATCCCTGATCGGCGACGAGATGGGCCTGGGCAAGACCATCCAGGCCATCGCGGCTACCGAGATTCTGGCGCGGCACTTCGGCGTCTCGCGTGTGCTGGTGGTGTGCCCGACTTCGCTCAAGTACCAATGGCAAAGCGAGATCAGCCGCTTCTCCGGCCGCGCGGCGCGGGTGTTGGCCGGCGGCCGGACGCACCGGCAGAGGGACTTCGGCGCCGATGACTTCTGCAAGATCACCAACTACGAAAAGCTCAAGCCCGATCTCGACCTGATCGCCGACTGGGCGCCGGAACTGGTGATCGTCGACGAGGCGCAGCGCATCAAGAACTGGAACACGATCGCCGCGCGGGCACTGAAGCGCATCGACAGTCCATACGCCCTGGTGCTCACCGGCACCCCGCTCGAGAACAAGCTCGAGGAGCTAATCTCGATCGTGCAGTTCGTCGACCAGTACCGACTGGGGCCAACCTGGAAGCTGCTGCACGAGCATCAGGTCAAGGACGAGTTCGGCCGCGTCACCGGCTACACGGGGCTGGAGAAGATCGGCCAGACGCTGGCGCCGATCATGATCCGCCGGCGCCGGTCCGAGGTACTGACACAACTGCCCAGTCGCACCGACCAGAACCTGCTGGTGCCGATGACCGAGTTGCAGATGGTGCATCACCAGGAAAATGCCGACATCGTGGCGAAGATCGTCGCACGCTGGCGGCGGACGAAGTTTCTGTCGGAGGCGGATCAGCGGCGGCTGACCTGCGCCCTGCAGAACATGCGCATGTCCTGCAACAGCACCTATTTGCTGGACCAGGAGACCGACCACGGTGTCAAGGCCGACGAACTGGCGGCGCTGCTCGACGGCGTCTTCGTACAGCCGGACGCGAAGGCGGTGGTGTTCAGCCAGTGGACACGCACCCACGACATCGTCATCCGCAGGCTGGAAGATCGCGGCATCGGCTACGTCAGTTTCCACGGTGGCGTGCCTTCCGAAAGGCGCCCGGCGCTGGTCGAACGCTTTCGCGTCGATCCGCATTGCCGCGTCTTTCTGTCCACGGATGCGGGCGCGGCTGGACTCAATCTGCAGCATGCCTCGACGGTGGTGAACATGGACCTGCCGTGGAACCCGGCGCTTCTGGAGCAGCGCATCGGGCGCATTCACCGCATGGGTCAGACGCGTCCGGTGCAGATCGTCAATTTCATCGCCAAGGGCACCATCGAGGAGGGCATGCTCTCGGTGCTCGCCTTCAAGCGTTCGCTTTCGGCGGGCATCCTCGACGGCGGTCAAAGCGAAATCGCGCTCGGCGGCTCGCGCCTGAGCCGCTTCATGAGGGAAGTCGAGAGCGTTACCGGCCGAATGGGCGAGGGCGAAGCCGTGGCGCCGGCGGAAGAGGCGGCGAGTGTCACGAGCGCACTGGTGGGATCGTCGGCCGAAGCGGCCACCGCTGACGAGTCCGTCGTGGCTGCCGAGATTATATCGGCGGCCGACGCCTCCGTACCGGGCGCTGCCACGCCATCGCTGCAGGAAGCAGCCGTCGATCCCTGGCCGGCGCTGATGCAGGCCGGCGCGCAATTGGTTTCGGTGCTGCGTGCGGCCGGCAATCCCGAGGCAACGCCGCATCCCTGGCTCGAGCGCGACCCGGCGACCGGCGCGTGCAGCCTGCGGTTGCCACTGCCGCCGCCGGAGGCGGCGCGACGACTGGCCGAAGCACTTTCGGTGATTGCAGATTCGCTTCGTGGAAGGGCGGCAGGGCAGTGACGGTTCGTCAGTGTTCGGATGTCGGTCTATAGGTTACGGTTGGCGGGCCATCGCGAAAATGGGGCGGACACGCTTGGCGACCTTCCCGGACGGTTGACGTCGATCACGCACGCTACTGATCTGGCCCATTGCGATCGAGATGAGCAGGAAACTCAAGCCCGTGTCGCCCGGCGAGATGCTCGCCGAGGAGTTGCTCAAGCCCTTGGGCATGAGCAACTACCGTCTTGCGAAGGAGATCGGCGTGCCCGCGCAGCGCATCGGCGAGATCGTCGCTGGCAAGCGCGCCATCACCGCGGACACCGATCTGCGGCTGTGCCGCTTCTTCGGGCTTTCCGATGGCCGGTGGCTGCGCCTGCAGGCGGACTACGATACCGAGGTTGCGAAGGCGAGCCTCGCGAAGACGCTTGCGAAAATCAGGCCGTGGAAGGAAGCAATGGAGCAGACGGCGGATGCGCACTGATCGCCGCAGCGGTTCGGCAGCCTCGTGACGGTAAAAAATTCGCCACAAAGACTCGATGCGACAACAGCTTATGCCATCCGATGCCGGCACCTTCTCCATTCGGACTCAAAGACCCGAGCCGGCCAGCGGCGCGTCAGCAGGGAGGCCGCACCGGCGCCGACACCTGCGGCGACCGCGGTCCGCGGTTTGGCCTATGCTTCGACCTATGCCATCAGACGCGGAGACCCCGTGGACTCGGACCGCAGTGTTCGCTTGTTTCGCAACGGACGCAATCAGGCCGTCCGGATTCCGCGCGACCTGGAATTGCCGGGCAACGAAGCCCTGCTGCGCAAGGAAGGCGACGCCCTGATCATCGTCCCCAAGCGCGCACGCACGTTGTTGGCAACGCTGCGCACGCTCAAGCCGTTGCACGAGAAGCTCGGCCCGATTGCCGATCGGCCCGCCGAGCCGGTGGATCTCTAGGTCGGCGGCATCGGCCTGAGACTGCCGCCGAACCATGGCCACGACCGTCTACCGCTACCTGCTCGACACCAACATCGTTTCCGCACTCGTTCGCGACCCGCACGGCGCCGTCACCCGCCGCATCGCGCGTGTGGGCGAAGACAAGGTGTGCACCAGCATTGTCGTCGCCTGCGAGTTGCGCTTCGGCGCGTACAAGCGCGGGTCGGCACGCCTGTCCGAACAGGTGACAGCCGTGCTGGACGCGCTTGCCGTATTGCCGCTCGACATCGGGGTCGACCAACGGTACGCGGAGGTTCGCTTGGCGCTTGAACGCGCGGGCACGCCCATCGGCGCCAACGACACCCTGATTGCCGCCCACGCCGCGTTTCTGGGTCTGACGCTGGTGACCGACAACGTGCGCGAGTTCGCGCGGGTGCCGGGGCTTGCGGTAAAGAACTGGCTCGCGTCATGACGAACACCGGCGCGCAATTGCCGGCAATTCGCACCGTGAATCCGCCGGCCAGGCGCCGCCCCCCGCCGACTCACGCCATCCGATCATCCACGTGCAGCGCCGTCGGCGGCGCCTTCAGCGGCTGCAGCGCGAGTACGCGTTCTTCTTCGATGGCCGCGTCTTCGGCCGCCGTGTGTACCTGAGGCAGCGCCCGAGTATTGCGAATCACCGCCTGCTTCCATCCGGCGACTGCAATCAGCAGCGCCGCCGCGCCGGCGAACACGAACGTCGCGCGCAAGTCCACGTGTTCGCCCAACCCCGAGGTCGAGGCAGCGACCAGCCAGCCCTTGTGAAGGGTAACGGGCCTGCCGCCATGCCGCCGCAACCGCCGCACCCGGGTCGCCCGGCCTCTACAGGCCTTGCTGAGGGCCTTTGAAATTCCTATGGTCCGCCACCGGCCGTGTTCCCGTCGTGCTCGACGGCGTGCAGTGGAAACTGAGCGGAGAAGAGATTTTCACGAAGGATGTTCCATGTCAGCCATTGGCGCAAGCGTTCCTGGCGCGCCATCACAAGACCTGGGACGACAATCTGAAGCTCGTCGAGCGGCGGCTTGAACCCGGCGGCGAGGTCTACGTGCTTGGCACGCTGGCCGAGGCGCAGGATGCCGCTCGCGGCTCGCTGGCGCGGCGCCGTGAAGGCATCGCTGGATTGTTCGAAGCGATGCTGCCGAAGTCATGGCAGGAGCGTCGCGCTGCATGGGCAGCCGAGAAGGCAATGCTTTCATTCGGACATGGCAGCGAAGCCGCGGTCGCAGATGCCGTGCAGACAGTGGCACGCAGCCATGCTCCGATTGCTGATGCGGCTGCGGGCGCGCTGTTGCCAAGAGGTCTCGATCCGCACCGCATCGTCGTCTATCGCGGCGCACGCGGCGAGCCGTTCATCGTTTCGAACGGCAGCGAGGAACGGCTGACCGACAGTCTCTCGCACTCGGCCCGCTGGGGGATGGGCGTGGGCGCCGCATTGATCGTGATCGGCGTCGCCGATCTTGTGTTCGGATAAGGAGCAGCGAATGACCACCTTGCTGTTGACCATCCTGCTGCTGGCGGTCGTCTCCGTCGCCGCGTTGGCGATCGTCACCTTCAACAGCCTGGTGCAGGTCGGGCACAGCGTCGACCAGGCGTGGTCGAACATCGACGTGCTCCTCAAGCAGCGCCATGACGAGCTGCCCAAGTTGATCGATACCGTGCGCTCGTACATGCGCTACGAAAGTGAACTGCTCGAGCGCATCACGACGCTGCGCCTGTAGAACCTCTCTCATCTTGTTTGCCCTCGCCGCCGGATTTCCGCTAATTTCTACCGCCATTCACAACGGTCCTTCCGGGTTTCGTGGGGGTGGATTTACGCGGACGCGCACGTCTTGCATGAAGATGCGCAATGGACAGCAAGGCGTTGTATGCGGTGCTGCTGGCGGCCGACGTGAAGAGCGCGGCAGCGCTGCTGCGGATCACCTGGGACGAGGCCTGGGGCCTGATGGCGCGGGCCGTGATCCGTGGCCGGGCCGCCAAGGCGCACGCCGTGCCGCAGTACATCGGGGTCGATGAGAAGGCCCTCGCCAAGGGGCACCAGTACATGACGCTGGTCAGCGATCTGGACGAGGCCAAGGTCGAGTACATCGGCGAGGAGCGCGAGGAAGGCTCGCGGGCGGCATACTAGGAGCAGTTCTGCCCGGCGCAGCGGGCCGGCATCAAGGCGGTGTCGATGGACATGTGGCCGCCGTACATCCCGGTCACGCAGGCCGCGGTGACGGTCGCCGAGGACAAGATCGTGTTCGATCGCTTCCACATCATGCAGCACGTGAACGAGGCGCTCGCCCGGGTGCGGCGCCAGGAGAACAAGGCCTTGCGCGCCGTCGGCGACGACACCCTGGTGCGCGAGCCAAGTACCTGTGGCTGCAAGGCGCGCACGGCCTGAGCGAGGCGGCGCAGCAGCGCATCACGCCGCTGATGGACTCCTGATGTTCCATTTCCGCCCGAGTTGCGATTGCAGTGCTCGACATGGGAGGCGCGGTGATCGTGCTCGGCACGCAGCTGCAGCCGCCGCGCTAGCGGGATGCCTGTTGGTCGCACACGATGCCGCGGCGGGCGACGCGGCAGCCGGCGCTCGGCTCGCGGCGGCGCGCTGTGTGTCCTGTCACTCGTCCACGGAAACGATCCATGCCACGCTGCCGCTGCTCGAAGGGCAGCCGAAGGCCGCGTTCATCGCGCAGTGGCGTGCGTTCCGCGAGCGCCAGCGCACGGCTCCGGTGATGGTGAGTCTGGCCGCGGAGTTGAGCGAGCAGGAGGTCGACGACCTCGCCGAACACTATGCGGCATTGCTGCCCCCGCCCGCCGCGCAAGCGTCCGGCAGCGATGCCGGCCGTTCATTAGCGGATCGCTTGCGATGTGCCGACTGTCATGGTGCGGCGTTCCATGGGACGAGCGCCGGCGCGCCACGGCTTGCCGGGCAAAGGGTGCGTTACACCGCCTGGTCCTTGCAACTGATGCGCAGCGGCACCCGGTTGCACGGAACCGCCGCGAAGCCGGATCCCGTCCTTGCCGACCTCAGCAACGCCGAGATCGAGTCGCTGGCTGTGCACTTCGCGTCGCTTCGCTGATCCGGCGCTGGGGTGGCGCTGAGAGCAGTGTCGTCTAATCACCCTTATGAGATCCCCCAAGTAGCAAGTGCGCATCGGACCCTTGGTCTTGGATGCGAACTCCCGCGAAAAGGCGTCGGGTTGCTGCGCGACGGCCCCGGCTGCAGGACTTCGATGAGCGCCCGAGCGAGAGCCGACAACCTCTGAATCCCGCCCGCACAGGACCACCGAACTCGCCAGCCCGGGTGTCCCGCCGTGCAACCCGCTTGAGGCGTTGAACGCCGACCGCAACAGTCAGCACAGCATTCGCACCAACGACCAGTGGCGGATCTGCTTCGTCTGGAAGTCGGGTGGCGCGCACAGCGTCGAGATCGTGGACTCCCACCAGGAGTTCGAAACATGCCCAAGTACGGAGGACACTGCGGTTCGCGGGATGTTCTTCGGCATGGAGCCTCGGTCCTGGCTGAACCTGCAGTCCGAGTACGACATCCGGGTGGCGAATCGGGAACTGCGCGCCAAGCTCGCGCCAAGGATCCGCGTCTCTTTCAGCCGGCTGCTGCGTGAAAGACCTCTCGAGCGAACCGACGTCGTTGGCCTGCGTGCGGCGCGGGACCGCAGCGCGGTTCGTGCGCGGGTGCGCCGTCGGCGCGCTGCCCACTGCGAGCCAGAGGACTGCCGCGCCCGTTTCTTGACGCGGCATTTACGCGTCACGGCGTAGCGTTCCGGGCGTCTGGACATCGCGGGCACCCATCCATGGATTTCGTCTACATCGCCGGCCTGCTCGCGCTTGCCGGCGCGCCGTTCCTACTGATCCACCTTTGCGGGCGCCTGGCGCCGCCGCGCCGGGAGCGGCCATGAGCTTCTGGGCCTGGATCGGCCTCGGCCTGGCGCTGGCGCTGGCGGCCTATCTCGTGTACGCGCTGTTGAAGGCGGAGGACTTCTCATGACCGGCATCGGCGTGCTTCAAGTCCTCGTCTACTTCGCGGCGCTGACGGCGGCGGCCGTGCCGCTGGGCGCCTTCATCGCCCGCGCGCTGACCGGCGAGCGGACCGTTCTGTCGCCGGCGCTGATGCCGGTCGAACGCCTGCTGTACCGGCTCTGCGGCACGCGTGCCGATGATGAGATGGACTGGCGGCGCTACGCCGTCGCGGTGCTGGTGTTCAGTGCGATCGGGCTGCTGGTGGTCTACGCGCTGCAACGCCTGCAGGGCTGGCTGCCGCTGAATCCGCAGGGGCTCGGCGCGGTGTCGCCGGACTCGTCATTCAACACCGCCGTGAGCTTCGTCACCAATACCAACTGGCAGGGCTACGGCGGCGAGTCGACGATGAGCTATCTGACGCAGATGCTGGCGCTGACGGTGCAGAACTTCGTGTCGGCCGCCACCGGCATCGCCGTGTTGGCGGCCTTCATCCGCGGACTCGTGCGCAAGCAGGCCGCGACCATCGGCAATTTCTGGGTCGACCTGGTGCGCAGCACGCTGTACGTGCTGCTGCCGCTGTCGATCGTGCTGGCGCTGGCGCTGGTCTCGCAGGGCGTGGTGCAGAACCTGAAGCCCGCGGTCGAGGTGCCGCTGCTGCAGGCCACCGAGGCCGTGGTTGCGGGCCGGGACGGCGAGCCCGACAAGCGCGAGACCGTGACCACGCAGCACCTGCCGCAAGGCCCGGCCGCCTCGCAGGTGGCGATCAAGCAGCTCGGCACCAACGGCGGCGGCTACTTCAACGTCAATTCGGCGCATCCGTACGAGAACCCGACGCCGCTGTCGAACTTCCTGCAGATGCTGGCGATCCTGCTGATCCCGGCCGCGCTGTGCTTCAGCTTCGGCCGCCTGGTCAACGACTCGCGCCAGGGCTGGGCGGTGTATGCGGCGATGAGCGCGATCTTCCTCGTGCTGACGCTCGGTGCGGTGGCCGCCGAGCAGCACGGCAACCCGCAGTTCGCCGCGCTCGGCGTCGAGCCGGCCGGCGGCAACATGGAGGGCAAGGAGGTGCGCCACGGGATCGTCTCCTCCGCGCTGTGGGCCACCGCCACCGCCGCCGCCAGCAACGGCTCCGTGAATTCGATGCACGACTCCTACACACCGCTCGGCGGGCTGGTGCCGATGTGGCTGATGCAGCTCGGCGAGGTCGTGTTCGGCGGCGTCGGCTCCGGGCTGTTCGGGCTGCTCGTGTTCGCGATCGTCGCCGTGTTCATCGCCGGGCTGATGGTCGGCCGCACGCCCGAGTACCTGGGCAAGAAGATCGAAGCCTACGAGATGAAGATGGCCTCGCTGGTGATCCTGATCCCGCCGCTGCTCGTGCTGGCCGGCACCGCGCTTGCCGTGATGAGCGCGCCCGGGGTCGCCGCGATCTCGAATCCGGGGCCGCACGGCTTCTCGCAGGTGCTGTACGCGTTCAGCTCGGTCGGCAACAACAACGGCAGCGCGTTCGCCGGCCTGTCGGCCAACACGCCCTTCTACAACGCGGCGCTGGGCATCGCGATGTGGCTGTCGCGCTTCGGTCTGATCGTGCTCGTGCTCGCGCTGGCCGGCAGCCTGGCGGCGAAGAACGTCGTGCCGCCGTCGGCCGCCACGCTGCCGACGCACACGCCGCTGTTCGTCGGCCTGCTGATCGGCACGGTGCTGCTGGTCGGCGCGCTGACCTTCGTGCCGGCGCTGGCGCTCGGGCCCGTGGTCGAGCACCTGATCATGGTCGGAGCCGCAAGATGACGCGCCAAGTCACGCCGAGCTTCGACCGGGCGCTGCTGGCGCAGGCGGTGGTCGATTCGATCAAGCGGCTGTCGCCGCTGGCGCAGTGGAACAACCCGGTGATGATGATCGTTTGGGTCGGCGCCCTGCTGACTGCCATGCTGGCCATCGCCGAGGGCAGCGGCTTCAACGCCGCCATCTCCGCCTGGCTGTGGTTCACCGTGCTGTTCGCCAACTTCGCCGAGGCCCTGGCCGAAGGGCGCGGCAAGGCGCAGGCCGCCAGCCTGCGCAGCGCCAAGCAGGACCTGCCGGCGGTCAAGCTCGACGGCACGCGTCGCGAGTCGGCCCGCACGAGCGTGCGTTCGAGCGACCTGCGGGTCGGCGACGTGGTGCTGGTCGAGGCCGGCCAGTTCATCGCGGGCGACGGCGAAGTGATCGACGGCGTGGCCTCGGTCGACGAGAGCGCGATCACCGGCGAATCCGCGCCGGTGGTGCGCGCCGCCGGTGGTGACCGCTCGTCGGTCACCGGCGGCACGCGGGTGCTGTCGGACTGGCTGGTGGTGCGCATCGCCGCCAATCCGGGCGAGGCCTTCCTCGACCGCATGATCGCGATGGTCGAGGGCGCCAAGCGCCAGAAGACGCCGAACGAGATCGCGCTGTCGATCCTGCTGTCGGCGCTGACGCTGGTGTTCCTGATCGCCACCGTGACGCTGTATCCGTTCTCGGCCTACGCGGTCGCGGCCAACCAGGCCGGGACGGTGGTCAGCATCGCCGTGCTGGTGGCGCTGCTGGTGTGCCTGATCCCGACCACCATCGGCGGCCTGCTGTCGGCCATCGGCATCGCCGGCGTGGACCGGATGATCCAGGCCAACGTGGTGGCCACCTCGGGCCGCGCGATCGAGGCCGCCGGCGACGTCGACGTGCTGCTGCTCGACAAGACCGGCACGATCACGCTCGGCAACCGGCAGGCGGCGAGGTTCTGGCCGGCGCCGGGCGTGGCCGAGCGCGACCTGGCCGACGCCGCGCAGCTTTCATCGCTGGCCGACGAGACGCCCGAGGGCCGCTCGATCGTCGTGCTGGCCAAGCGCTTCGGCATCCGCGGCCGCGACTTGCATGAGCTGAACGCGACCTTCGTTGCCTTCAGCGCACAGACGCGGATGAGCGGCGTGGACTTCGGCGGGCGCCGGATCCGCAAGGGCGCGCCCGACGCGATCGCGGCCTGGCTCGAGCGGCACGGCCAGGGCATCGAGCGCCAGGTGCGCGAGGTGGTCGAGCAGATCTCCAAGCAGGGCGCGACCCCGCTGCTGGTCGCCGAGGGCCGCCGCACGCTCGGCGTGGTCGAGCTGCGCGACATCGTCAAGGGCGGCATCAAGGAGCGCTTCGCCGAGCTGCGCCGGATGGGCATCAAGACGGTGATGATCACCGGCGACAACCGGCTGACCGCGGCCGCAATTGCCGCCGAGGCCGGCGTCGACGACTACCTGGCCGAGGCCACACCCGAAGCCAAGCTGCGGCTGATTCGCGACTACCAGGCCCAGGGCCGGATGGTGGCGATGTGCGGCGACGGCACCAACGACGCGCCGGCGCTGGCCCAGGCCGACGTCGCGGTCGCGATGAACACCGGCACGCAGGCGGCGAAGGAGGCCGGCAACATGGTCGACCTCGACTCCAACCCGACCAAGCTGATCGAGGTGGTCGAGATCGGCAAGCAGATGCTGGTCACGCGCGGCGCGCTGACCACGTTCTCGATCGCCAACGACGTCGCCAAGTATTTCGCGATCATTTCGGCCGCACTCGCCGCGACCTACCCGCAGCTCGGCGCCCTGAACGTGATGGGCCTGGCCACGCCGCAGTCGGCGATCCTGTCGGCGGTGATCTTCAACGCCCTGGTGATCGTGGCGCTGATCCCGGTCGCGCTCCAAGGCGTCGCCAGCCGCGCCGAGAGTGCGGTCCGTCTGTTGCAGCGCAACCTGCTCGTCTACGGGCTCGGCGGCCTGCTCGTGCCCTTCGTCGGCATCAAGGCGATCGACCTCGTCCTGGCCGGGCTCGGCCTCGCCTAGGACGCGACGAGGAGCCCCGACATGCTGAAGGAACTGCGTCCCGCGCTGGTCGTCTACGCGCTGCTCACGCTGATCACCGGGCTGGCGTATCCGCTGCTCGTCACCGGCATCGCGCAGGTGGCGATGCCGCAGGCGGCCAATGGCGGCCTGATCGTGAAGGACGGCCGACCGATCGGCTCGACCCTGATCGGCCAGCCGTTCTCGGATCCGCGCTACTTCTGGGGCCGGCCGTCGGCCACCTTGCCGCAGCCGTACAACGGGCTGGCTTCGAGCGGCTCGAACCTCGGGCCGACCAACCCGGCGCTGCTGCAGGCGGTCGAGCAGCGCCTCGCTGCCCTGCGCGCAACCGGTCCGCACCACGGCGCGTCGGTGCCGGTCGATCTGGTGACGGCTTCCGGCAGTGGACTCGACCCGCACATTTCGCCGGCCGCCGCGGCCTGGCAGGTCGAGCGGGTGGCGCGCGAACGGCGCCTGGACGCCGACCGGGTGCACGCGCTGGTCGCCGCGCATATGGCGCCACGGACGTTCGCGATCCTGGGCGAGCCGCGCGTGAACGTGCTGACGCTGAACCTCGCGCTCGATGCGCTGCAGCCGTGAGTCGATGCAGTGGCGGCGAGCATGCCCCGAGGGACGCTAGGCTAGCGCCGTGAACGAGCGCCGCGCCGACCCGGACGCCCTGCTGCGCGAGGTGCAGGCGGAGGAGGCCCGCGCCCGGCGCGGCAAGCTCAAGATCTTCTTCGGCGCCGCCGCCGGCGTCGGCAAGACCTACGCGATGCTCGAGGCGGCGCAGCGCAAGCGCGCCGAGGGTCTGGACGTGGTCGTCGGTTACGTCGAGCCGCACGGACGTGTCGAGACCGAGAGGCTGCTCGAAGGCATCGAGCGCGTCGCGCACCGTGTCTCGGCGGCGGCCACGAACGAGCACGAGTTCGACCTCGACGCGGCGCTCGCCCGGCGACCGGCGCTGCTGCTCGTCGACGAGTTGGCCCACAGCAACGCGCCCGGTTCGCGCCACGAAAAGCGCTGGCAGGACGTCGAGGAACTGCGCGACGCCGGCATCGACGTCTGGTCGACGCTGAACGTCCAGCATCTGGAGAGCCTGAACGACATCGTGGCCGGGCTCACCGGCACGCGCCAGCAGGAAGCGGTGCCCGACACCGTGTTCGAGTCGGCCGACGAGGTCGAACTGGTCGATCTGCCGCCCGACGACCTGCTACAGCGGCTGCGCGAGGGCAAGGTCTACGTGCCGCAGCAGGCGCGACTCGCGATCGAGAACTTCTTTCGCAAGGGCAACCTGATCGCACTGCGCGAGCTGGCGCTGCGCAAGACCGCCGAGCGCGTCGACGCGGCGATGGAACTCTGGCAGCGCGCCGACGAAGTGCGCCAGCCGTGGCTCGCCAGCGAGCGCATCCTGGTCGGGCTGGGACCGACCAGCGACGGCGAGTCGCTGGTCCGCGCGGCCAAGCGGATGGCGAGCGCGCTGCGCGCGCCGTGGATCGCCGTGTACGTCGAGACGCCGGAGTTGATCCGCCTGCCGGAGGCCGAGCGCAACCGGCGCATCGCCTGGCTGCAGCTGACCGAGACGCTGGGGGGGGAGGCGATCACGCTCGGTGGCGCGAGCGCCGGCGACGAACTGGTCGAGTACGCGCGCACGCGCAACGTCTCGCGCATCGTGCTCGGCGAGCCCACGCGGCGCGGCTGGCGGCGATGGCTGCGGCCATCGGCGGTCGACCGCGTGCTGGCGCGCGCACGCGGCATCGACGTGACGGTGGTCAAGACCACCGAGGCGCAGCGGCTCGCGCGCAGCCCGCTGCTG
>Ga0208100_100168_pt1 | contig 27319 bp, 28 predicted proteins | sample SubbioR11_8A_Aug_FD_184817 | JGI IMG/M metagenome (GOLD analysis project Ga0208100, IMG submission 184817) | Serpentinite rock and fluid subsurface biosphere microbial communities from McLaughlin Reserve, California, USA - CR11_8A_Aug (SPAdes) | ecosystem: Environmental > Terrestrial > Deep... | reverse complement strand
AAATCATGGTTGCCGCATTCATTGACCGCATAACCTTTCGCTCGCACATACTCAATATGAATGTCAAAGAATCTTACCGACTAGAACAGACATTAAAAACGAAAAGTCAGCAGAAAAGGGGGAGCTAAAACAGAGCTACAGAATGTGTTCCCAAAAACCCTTTAGGCCGAGTTGCAAACAACCACGACTGCCCCCTCTAGTAACCTTCTGGCGAAATCTTCACTCGGGCTACGCCCTCCCTTGATTTCGCCAGAAGGGGTAGTTCGTCATCGCAGGTGGCTCAACTTTTTCCGAGCGAGTGGCTCAACATTTTCTTGACGTTCGCACGGCGACCACATTTCAAACTTCTTGGCGATGATGAAGGGCGAGAAATATGCCAGGACGCTAAATGAGTATGCAACAAAATATTTCTTAGATCATATCCTTGAAGATTATGGCTTATCATCACTACGCAAGGCCGTTGCAGCATGTAAAATGCATGCTGATTATTATGCAACACTGGGACATGGCAGACTGGTGTATGTTGAAAGGCTTGTCGAGGAGTATTCCGCTGTATGATTTTATTAGGTGAGTTGCGAATCTGCAAATTTGCTACAAACTAGGAGGTAGTTATACCATGAGAACTATTGAAAACTTAATTGAGTTAATGACAAATATTCAAAAAATTGATGAGTATTTGGCATCGAAAAAAGACCCAGAATTTAGTTTTGCCATAAATCTTGTTAAGAAAGGTACCTGCTTTGTAGCGACAAAAATAAATGACTCTTATAAGTTTTACCCGAGCAGATTCATTGGGTATGATAGCAATAGCATGGAAGCGCATCTTAATAACGAACATAGAGATGGGCGAGAGACAAATCCGGCAATTTCTGAAATACTAGGCAACAAGCCGATACCTAACACTGGATTAGATAAACTCTATAAGGAATATTGTGAAACCTTGGGTTTTACAGCTAATGATAAAGGGACATTCGGCGTAGAAAGAAAATATTGGAATGTGTTAACTGACATAAAGTAGAACACTCCAGCAGCTATTTTATTGACTTATTTCCGAGAACGGATAAAAGTTGTAAAACACTGTGGATATGTTTCCAAGAACGGGTGATGCCCATAAAACAGCTGTGGACATATTCCCACGAACGGAAAATCGGCAAAACACAGACCTGACATCAATCTGATGCTATCGTTCCACGTTGAGACGGTAGTATTGATGTCAAGGGTGAAGAAGTGAGCGTGTAGAAAGTCCAGCAATACTGGGCTTTTCGAGGTTTGAGAGAAAAATCCGATGTGCTAAAATCGTAAAAATATCGGTTCGTGGGAATATGTCGAAAGGTATACTTTTAAAGCGTACAGAGCGATTTAGATGTCATAGTCTGACTAGTGGTCAGGTTGGATAACTTTTGGTTTTCCGGAGGTTGAGGAAATCGGCTTTCGACTAAAAAAACACAAACAGGATGGAGGATGTAATGGTGACACAACAAGTAAATAAAGATGTTCGCGGATTGAAGGAACAAATTGAAAAAATACTGATCAAAACAGCTAAAAAGACAAAGACGTTGCAGTTTGCAATGAACCTACCGGCACTTGATCTCCGGTATTCTTATTCGAGCACGACGGCGAATCAACGGTTTCATAGTGCGAGTGTTGGCAAGCTGATGACTGCGACATTGATTTTTATAGCCATAGAACAAGGGAAGCTCACTTTAGAAACTCGCCTTAAAGATATCTTAACACCGGAAATGTTGGAGAAGCTTTTTGTGTATGATGGTCATGACTTTCAGGAAGAGATCAAGATAGTGCATCTGCTCGGGCACATGTCAGGGATTAACGACTATTTTGAAAGCAAGACTTTTGATGGATCCGTATTCACCGATGACCTAATTAGAAATCCAGACACCTTTTGGAAACCTACAGACCTGCTGGATTATACTCGTGACCGGCAAAAGGCCATTGCTAGACCAGAAGAAAAGTTCTTTTATTCAGATACCGGATATGTCCTGCTTGGACTGATAGTTGAAACTGTATTTGCAGTGCCGTTTCATCAAGCACTTGAAACCTATATCTTTTCACCCTGTGGGATGCAGGAGACAGATTTATGTTTTTACAGTGAAGGATTCGATCCTAAGGCATTGGCTCCATTATACATTAACGGCGTCGATGTGCACCGGTATACCAGTCTAAGCTGCGATTTCTCAGGTGGCGGCTTGTCAACCACGGCCGATGATCTTTTGAAATTTCTAGATCACTTTCAGAGTCAGAGTTTGATCAGTAAGCAATCTTTAGACCAGATGGCTCGTTTCGACCATCGTTATCGACAGGGCTTATATTATGGTCTTGGCATGATGCAAGTTCGCTTTGAGGGATTTTTCTTCCTGTTGAGAAACCTGCCGCGGTTACAAGGCCATATCGGCGTTACCGGCGTTCACGCATGGTACGATTCAACGACCAAGTCGACATTTGTCCTGAACGTGGGGAATACGAAGGACATGGTGTTGAGTTTCAAATTGCTCATTAATATCATGCAGTTGGTTTTTTCAGCTAGAATCAAATGACTTTGTAAGAAGGGAATGATACGAATAGAGACGAAAACAATATTTGTAAATGGAAATGATTTTGAATATGCAGTTATGGGTACTAGAAGCCCGGCTATCATATTAATTAATGGTGCTGGGGGGCCAATCGAAGGTTGGTATAAAATATGGGGGAAATTTGGACACGAGAGCGTATTATTCGCCTATAATCGATTAGGCATGGGGAAAAGCAGCAAGCCTAAGGAGCCACAGACCGGCATGGTGATGGTTAAAGATTTAAAAGAAATATTGCTAAGTTTAAAGATATACCCACCATACATTATTGTGGGGCATTCACTTGGCGGGTTTATTGCGCATTTATTCGCAATAACCTATCCTGATGATGTATGTGGAATCGTTTTTCTTGAATCTTCAACGATCCAAGACGCCTTGAGTGAGAGAAAGAAAGAAAAAGCTATAGGAAAAAGTGATTTTTCTGAAGTTAGTCATGTACTATCCACAATAAATCAAATTCAAGAGTCGGGAATATTTCCTAATATTCCTATCACTGTGGTTGCAGGCAATAAACCAGCTTTCGGTTGGATTATGCCAAAGGCAGTAAAAGAGGGGCGAATGAACCATCAAAAAGAATTACTGAGTCTTTCAGGACGTGGGAGAGTAACGATAGCAAGAAAAAGTGGTCATTTTCCTCAATTGTCGGAACCTGATTTGGTTATTAATGAAATCAATAGTTTATTGCAGGAAGTAACGGATGATAAATGAATGTTACTACATAGATTTTCGACAACGCCTAGCTATGCTGGCGGGTTTATGCCAAGCGCTTCATAGAGCTGCTTCTGCTTAGAGAGAACCTCGCTGACTCGCAGTGCGTAACCCGGATTCCTGCATGTGCTTTTTTATGTAGGACATGTATGAGATGCTCAACTGAAACATGTTGTGAAACCCTGTATTTTCAATGGTTTATGCCAAATCGATAGTTACATCATAGATGCGGGTGGCGGGAATGCAGGTTGTAGTACGGCCTAAGTGAGAGTTGAGGTGGAGAAGGTGAAGCGCATCGCCTATGTGGACCTCGAAATCCACAGCAAGAAGAAGACCGTCTTGGATATTGGGGCGACTGACGACAGTGGCGCCGAGCTACACTCAAAGTCTCTGCCAGCGCTTAAACAATTTCTCGTGGCACACGACTACATCTGTGGACACAATGTATTAGCGCACGACTTGCTCTACATGCGCGAGGCACTGGCGGAACGCCCCATGTTGCGCTGGAACGTCATCGATACGCTATACTTGTCGCCGCTGATGTTCCCGAAAAGGCCATACCACAGCCTGGGCAAAGACGAAAAGCTTATGACTGGGGAGCTGAACAATCCCTTAGCAGACGCTAAAAAGACCAGAGAGCTATTGCAAGATGAAATCTTGGCATTTCGCCGCTTAGATAACTCCCTGCAACAAATATATTACCAGCTCTTAAGAAAGCGCAAAGAGTTTCGTGACTTCTTTAGTTTCGTGGATTATTACGCAAACGTTCCGGATACTGTCGGCCTTATTCAGGCGCGTTTTGCCGGGCTGGTGTGTGAGCGCGCCGATTGGGCTAAGCTGATGGCCACCGAACCTGTGGCGTTGGCCTATGCCCTTGCCGTCATCGACACCCGTGACAGGGCCTCCTTAACACCGCGGTGGGTGCTAAAGAACTTTCCGCAAATCGAGGCCATTATGTATCTGCTCAGAAACAGGCGGTGCCTAAAGGGCTGTGCCTACTGCGATGAGTTCATAGATGCACACAAGGCACTAAAAAACTACTTCGGGTTTGACGATTTCCGCAAATTTGGGGACGAACCACTGCAAGAAAACGCTGTCAGGGCCGCTATTGCGAACAAGTCTATTTTGGTCGTATTCCCTACCGGCGGGGGGAAAAGCGCTACTTTTCAGGTGCCGGCGTTGATGGCGGGGCAAAACGTGCGCGGACTGACCGTAGTTATATCGCCGTTACAGTCCTTGATGAAGGATCAAATCGACAACCTAGAAAAGATCGGCATCACCGATGCGGTAGCTATCAACGGGTTGCTTGACCCCATTGAGCGGGCCAAGGCGCTAGAGCGTGTAGAAGATGGCTCGGCGGCGATACTCTATATTTCGCCCGAGTCTTTGCGGTCGCGCACCATCAAGCGGATGCTCCTGGCCCGAACAATTGCTCGGTTTGTCATTGACGAAGCGCACTGTTTTTCGGCGTGGGGACAAGACTTTAGGGTGGATTACCTCTATATCGGGGAGTTTATCAAAGAGCTGCAGGTAGCAAAGCAGCTTGTGGACGGTATTCCGGTATCTTGCTTTACCGCCACCGCTAAGCAAAAGGTAGTAGAAGATATTTGTGCGTATTTTAAAGACAAACTAGGACTAGAACTCGTGCTCTTTACCACGAACGCGCCTCGCAAGAATCTTACTTTTCGCGTGTTGGAACGAATAAGCGACGAAGCCAAATATGAGACCTTGCGCAACTTAGTCCAAGAAAAAAACTGCCCGGCCATTGTGTATGTTTCGCGCACAAAGACGGCCTTTGCTTTGGCGGATCGGCTCTCGCGGGATGGATTTGAAGCCTTGCCCTACCATGGCCAGATGGATGTGCGCGAAAAGTCCGCTAACCAGAACGCCTTTATGGAGGGAAGGGTGCCCACCATAGTGGCGACCTCGGCTTTTGGCATGGGTGTCGACAAAAAAGACGTAGGGTTAGTCGTCCACTACGAAATCTCGGACTCCTTGGAGAACTATGTGCAGGAAGCGGGCCGTGCCGGCAGAGACGCGAATATAACTGCCGATTGCTATGTTTTGTATCATGAGGACGACCTCAACAAGCATTTGACCTTGCTCACGCAAACCAAAATAAGTAGCAAAGAAATTCAACAAATTTGGCAGGCAATAAAAGGCCTCACCCGTCTGAGAAAAAAAGTCTCACAGAGCGCGCTTGAGATTGCCCGCGCCGCAGGCTGGGACGAAGCCATGCATCAGCTAGAGACGCGGGTGAAAACGGCGATTGCCGCACTAGAGCAATCTGGTTATGTTAAACGCGGGCAAAATGTTACCCGCGTGTTTGCCGATAGCATTTTGGCCCGCAATGTTCAGGATGCTGTCGAACGGATTGACGCCTGTATGGAGTTTGATGACAGCGATCGTAAGGACGCCACGCGAATTATAAAGCACCTGATATCTAGCCGCAGCAAAAGCTTAGCTACGGGTGAGGACGATGAGGCGGTGGTGCAGGCCGACTATATGGCAGAAGTGCTCAGCATCAAGCTCGAAACAGTGATTAGGGTGCTGACCAGCCTGCGTGGAGCAGGCATTTTGGCAGATGCTCAAGATCTCAGCGCCTTTATTCAGCGAAACGAAAAAGTGAACAAATCGTTAGATGTTCTGGTGTCTTATACCGGCATTGAAAGATACCTGGCGACTGTGGTCGATGAATCAGAGCAACTAGTAAATTTAAAGGAGTTAAACGAAGCAGCTGCGGCCTCGGGATGCTTAGCCACAAGTACGAAGAAGATTCGTGCCGTGCTTAATTTTTGGAAAATATGCAAGCTGGCAGAGTGCGCCAACGCTAGCCATTCAGCCAATCATGTTCATCTCAGGGGCATACAGTCGGGCCCGCAATTGAGGCAACGTCTAGAGCGTCGCGGCGAAATCGCCAAGTTTATTCTAGGGTATCTGTATGCGCAAAGCCATGCCAACAAGCCGGTGCCGGGCAAAGAGGAAGTGTTAGTGCAGTTCTCGGTGCATGAGCTAAAGCGATCTTACGAGGAGAGCCAAGACCTTTTCAAGACTAGAATTACGATTGACGATATTGAGGAGGCCTTGTTTTACCTATCGCGGATTGACGCACTAAAGATAGAGGGCGGCTTCCTCGTGCTCTACAACCCAATGACTATCGAGCGCACCCACGAGGATCTTAAAAAGCGCTACACCAACGAAGACTACAGCCAGCTCGAGGGATATTACAAAAACAAAGTGCAGCAAATACACATCGTCGGTGAATATGCGCGCAAGCTGATTGCCGATTATGAGCAAGCGCTGCAATTCGTAAACGACTATTTTCAGCTCAATTACTCGCGCTTTCTCGCCAAACACTTTCCGGGGGCGCGGCAAGGAGAAATCAGTAGCAACATTACACCTGCCAAGTTTAGGCAGCTGTTTGGCGAGCTGTCGGTGGCACAGTTGCAGGTGATTAACGATAAGGATAGCAAGTATATTTGCGTTTTGGCGGGACCCGGCAGCGGCAAGACACGCGTCTTGGTGCATAAATTAGCAGCGCTCGTCCTCATGGAGGATGTAAAGACTGAGCAGCTCTTGATGCTTACTTTTTCACGCGCTGCAGCCACCGAGTTTAAGGCCCGATTACGCGCGCTTATTGGGGTGACCGCTCAGTTCATTGAAATCAAGACTTTTCATTCCTACTGCTTTGATTTGTTGGGCAAAGTGGGGAGTATCGAAAAGTCCGAAGAGATTATACGGAGCACGATTGCGCGTATAGAGGCGGACGAGGTTGAGCAGAGCCGGCTGGCCAAGACTGTGCTGGTGATCGACGAGGCTCAGGATATGGATAAGGCGATATACGACTTGGTGAAGACCCTCATCGCTCAGAACGACGGCATGCGCGTCATCATGGTGGGGGACGATGACCAGAACATATTTCAGTTCCGACATTCGAGCTCGGAGTATATGGCTAGGTTTATTGAGGAACATGGGGCAAGAGAGCATCATTTGTTGGAGAACTATCGCAGCCAGGCCAATTTAGTAGATTTCGCTAACCAGTTTGCCGCGCAGATGCAAGGTCGACTAAAGCGCGTGCCGATTCAACCCAAGCGACAAGAAAACGGCTCCGTACGGGTGGTTAGCTATAATAGCCGCAACTTGCTCTCGCCTTTGGCGGCCGCTATCGCCGGAGCCGACTTGAAGGGGACTACCGCCGCGCTAACACGCACGAACGAGCAAGCTATGCGATTAACCACTCTGCTGCAAGCGTGTGGGGTGCCCGCCAAACTAATACAAACCAATGACGGTTTTAAGCTGTACGACCTCGACGAAATGCGCTACCTGCTAGGGTTGCTCAAGGGGGACGGAACACGTCCAGCGGTGGACGATGAAATTTGCGTAGCAGCACGACGAATACTACAGGATAAGTACAGGCGCAGTGCGATGCTCGAGCCAACTCTCCGCATGTTTCGTGCGTTCAGAGATGACAGTGGCAAAATAAAGTATATATCAGACTTCGAAACTTTTGTACGGGAGAGCCGGTTAGAAGACTTTTACAACTACCGCGGGGAAACAATATTTGTCTCGACTATCCACAAAGCCAAGGGCAAAGAGTTTGACAATGTGTTTTTGCTCTTAGAGGGGCTATATAATCCCACTCAGGAAGATATACGCCAGATTTATGTCGCCTTAACGCGGGCCAAAAAGAAGCTGGCCGTGCATTATAACGGCACTTTCCTCGACAATATCGATGTCGAAAATCTGGTCAAGCAAAAAGAACTGCAACACTACCCCGAACCTAAAGAGGTGTCGTTGCAGCTCGCGCTAGCGGACGTTTTCATTGACTTTTTAAGATGCCGTCAAGAAGTGGCCGCAGGGTTGCAAAGTGGCGACGCGCTTCTACATCACAAGGATGGTTGGGTCAATGCACAGGGCGATGTGGTCTTTAAAGCGTCCAAAAGCTTCATGGAAAAACAATTACAGCCTTTGCTAGATGGCGGGTATGCTTACACAGGTGCCAAAGTCAACTTTGTAGTTTGGCGGAAGCACCAAGAAACTGACCAAGAATTCCGCGTTATCTTGCCCGAAATCTCCTTGCGGAAGAACTGATGCCCGCCAAAAGGGACTGTCCCTTTTGCCCCATGAACGATGGCTTCAGCTACCTTTTCGACGAAGTCGAGGAGAAGGCAATCAAGTATCGTCTGCCGTTTAACCCTCGGCAGAACCGGAAGTTGCTAGCAGTGCTCGAAGCCACCGATAGCGGCATTCAGATTTCGCATGCACCGGATAAACAAAGCAGTGGGCGACTCAAGGTTGGGTTCAAGCTTCTTGGCCCGCGTGACGCCAAGGGGACATGCCTGGTGCCGAGCCGTTGGCTTGAAAGCCATATCGCTGTAATATCATCACTCACTTGGACGCGGGGGGTAGCGCTGCCATTACCCTCACCCATAAATGAATCAGTCCAGAATGTTAAAAGAAAATAGTGAATATGCAGAGCTAATTTATGAGCAATTAATAGAGCGAGGCACGGATGTCCAGCAAGATGAAAATTTGTCAAATAGTGCATTTAGAGCGATGATTATGAGTCGGTATAAATACATTAAGAGCGTAGAGCACACCTGAAACCACATCAATTCCTGAACGTATTACTTCTCAAGATGCTACAGGAAGGGATGATTCTTATGCAGAAGCGTCTTTACCGAAGTAGGGATAACCGCGTCATCGCGGGAGTGTGCGGCGGGCTGGCCGATTACTTTGGGCTTGACCCTACTTTGGTACGGGTAGGCATGGCAGCATTAGTGGTTTTTGACGGCATGGGGCTTGTCGCCTACATCGCCATGGCCTTAATTGTGCCCAAAGAGTCCATGCGGGTGGCGTCGCCGACCCAAGTGGTCGAGGCGAACATCGAGGAGCTGGCGGACACGGCAGAAGCATTTGGCGAGCGCATGGAGCAGGCTTTGACGTCAACGACGCGTCCCTCCCACGCGCCAAGAGCTGTGCTGGGCGCCGCGATTGTGGTGCTGGGTGCTTTTCTTTTGCTACGCAATTTTAACCTCCTATGGTGGATTGACCCGCGCTGGTTGTGGCCCGGTGTGCTTATTATGGGCGGACTTGCCGTAATCGCACATGACCTGAGGCGCAAGCTATGAGCGGGGGGATCGTCCTAGTTTTTGCTGGGATCGTGCTGCTTCTGCGAAATTTCGGCTTCCTGCCCGCTGATATTTGGGGACATTTGTGGCGTTTGTGGCCGCTACTTGTAGTCGCGTTGGGCTTGGAAATCCTGCTTGGGCGGCGGGGAGGTAAGCTCGCGACTGTGCTCCTTATGGTCATGATGCTCGCAGCGGTAGGTTATTTTTTCTGGGCACCGGCGGCGCGGCCTAGCGAGTGGGGAAAAGGCGCGCGTGTCGAGCATTCCGAATTGCTGCGGGGGCTAACCGAAGCGCGGGTCGAAATCGACCTTAGTGCTGGCGTGCTCAACCTTGGCTCTCTGCCTGACGACTCGCCGTCTTTTTACCGCATGGTGACTTATGGTCATGCGCCAAGCATTGCCTTTACCGGGGGCGAACCGGGTCCTGCGGGACCGGGGCAATTGGTTATCGGCGCTACACGCGGCCGCCGCAGGGTAACGCTTGGCACCTCCCTTCTTGATAGATGGGAACTTGAGCTAAGCCGGGGCTTACCGCTCTCGCTCGACATAACTTCTGCGGCCGGCAGGGGCGAGATAGATTTAAGACACCTTGATGTATACGAGCTAAACCTAGTGCTTAACGCCAGCCATAGCTCGCTCTCTTTGCCGGCGCGGAATGGAATCTCAATCGTCCGCGTCACTGCCAATGCGTCAAACGCTGAAATCGTTATTCCTCACGACGTAGCCGCGCGAATCGTCGTTTCTCCGCAGGCTAGCTCTGTGCGCGTCGACGGCGCATGGAGCAGACAAGGCCAGGTCTACACGTCGTTTAACTTCGATACTTCGCCGCAAAAACTCGAGATTAGAATCGACGCCAATGCCAGCCGAGTGCATATTCGCCTCGCTGGAGCCACGCCATGACGCGCGGACATCGACGCGCGGCCATCGCGGGTTTTAGCGGTTTTCCCTGCCTGTCCCTGCCTGCTGCCCTTCGGTGTCATGCTCGGCCAGCCCAGGGCCGTATCGCACGGATTGCGGCGCGTGCTTGGTGAAGATAACAGTGCCGGAGTAGCCTTTTCTTTGCGCACCCCTTCTCTGAGCAAGCAATTTTTGGCCCAGCTCTCTTTTTTACACCAATTCCCCCGGAGGATTACCCGTGCGCTCGGGGACTATTTCCTTTTCGCGCAAAATCGCCTTCAGGCCCCGAGCGCGAGTAACTAGTCCTGCGCTTTCTAGGGTTTTTCGCGAAAGGGTGTTGTAGTACCAACATCCCGCCAAGGGCTTAAGGCCTTGATCATAACACCATTCCTTAAGACTCCACAAAATGTACTTGCCTACCCCTTGTTGACGATACTTAGCGCAAGTCACCATGCCAATGCTTGCATAGCCCACATGGTATCTGCTCAGCACAGATATCCCACAGCCCAAGAGCTCTTCTCCGGTACGAAGCATGAAAATAGTTCCGCTCGCAATATCCGATTCATCGAAAAAGTTGTTGGTCTCCTGTTGAATATAGGGCAGATCTGCCAGAGTTGCCTGAGTAAAGTCAATGTTGTCAAAGCTGAGGTCTGGACGCTCAATTTGGAACCCATCCTGGAAGAAGTATGCGCCCTTCTCCTTGTCAAACTCCCAGTCCATAACTAGGCTGACTAAGAGCTGATCTGACGTCCGGAGGTATACATTCTTTATGTCCAGGCTCTTAACGGCCTCCTCAAAAATATCTTGGGCGGACCACAAGTAGCGAGCGTCTACATAGAAAAACCACAGGGTCTGTCCCTGAGCCCCTATAAACCCTATGTGGGTCCCTCGGTCTATAACTGAAAAGATAGTGCACTTGTCTAGATTATCCTCTGCCCATGAATCCATGGGCTCGCTCAAGCTGTGTAAATAAGCCGTCAGCCACTCCCTGTTCTCCTTCAGACTTGATGGGATAAATTCGCATAGCATTTTCATGAATTTGTCCTCTCCTTACAAAGCGCGAATTTTAAATTTAGAATGACATGTGTCAACAAGAATGGCAAGAGATTGTGTGTATGCTGCGGTTCCGCGTGTAGCCGAGATGTCTTTCAAGATCGGCTGCTCAAGGCAGATTTTGGCAAGTTACCAAAAGGGTTGATTAAAGAAATTGTTAAGCGAAAGTAGACCGAAAATTGACTACCTCTATGACGCTAACAGGATTCAACAGGGTACCAGAGCCGCTTGATAAATGCTTGGCGATAGCATCGAACGGATGGCACGATTAAACGGTCGAAATTAACGGAGCAAAACACAGGACAAGAAAACGGACAAAGAAACAAAGAAGGGGTGAGAATAATGCAAAAAATCGCACCTCATTTGTGGTATGACAAAGAAGCCAAAGAAGCCAAAGAAGTAGCAGAGTTCTATATCGGTTTGTTTGACCAATCAAAACTCATCAGTACTACCGTTATCGGAGCGACGCCTTCGGGAAATACGGACATTGTAAGCGAAGTTCGATCTTCAGGTTGCCCCCACCATTTGCCACACTCCTCAATTGTCTACAGTGCGAAGGGAATGATAAGAAATATGAGTGACTTTACCGCGTTTCCTGCCCTTGAAACAAGTCGGCTATTGCTCAGAAGAATGAGTCATGATGATGTCGAGGACTTATTTGCGATGCGCCAGGACGCTCGTATGCATAAGCATACGGATACTAAACCAGACGAAACCGCCGCTGAAACCTTCGCCTACATTGATAAGATGAATCGGGGGGTTGATGGCAACAGATGGCTCATTTGGGCAATTGAGCACAGGCAATCGCACAAGGTAGTTGGTACCATCTGTGTTTGGAATATCGATAGGGAAAACAATAGTGGTGAGCTTGGGTATGGGATTGTCCCCGATTATCAGGAGCAGGGATTAGCCAATAACCGCGTTTATCGGCTAATCGTCTATGGCTTAGATCGCAGCACATGGAAACAAGGGGGTTAATCCATTGGAGCACGTGATTAACAGGGTCCTAAAGGCCTTCGAGTTAACCGCTGATTTTTACAGCTTCATTCCCGAGGCCGGGTTAGCTTTGGCTATCCTCGGTGCACCATCCAATAGGATTGGCGAACAGGCTTGGTGCATCGTTGGAGCTCGAGAAAGCTATTTAGCGGCGTTGAAAAGCGGGTCATGGAAAGGTTTCTCCTGTAGTTTGCAGGACTGTTTTGACAAACGGTTAATACTTAACAAGCTTGAACAGACTGCTCTGGACCTAATCGAACTTGTACGAACCTCTACAGCAGAGGAGTTAAACATCGGCCTACTCTTAGCGCTGCTGGAACACGAGGTCCAGCATCATGGGCAACTAATTCGTTACGCATATGCCAATAGACTAGGTTTTCCGAACAGCTGGAGTGCGCGCTATAGCGTGTAGCACGCTGGGCAACTACTTTACGGCCAGCCTAAAATACGTCGCATTGATGCTACTGCTGCAACTCCGACTCTGCCTCAACAAAATCATAAGCTAGCCAAATTATTGTGTCTATAGAGCGTTCCGAGTGGGAACAGAGCCTAAATTAGCTAAAACGACGCCCTAATAGCATCTTGCTACTACTGAAAAGGTGGTTTATCGTAGCGACGGTGTATTACACCGTCGTCCTTAGTGCAGGAATCAACAGACCCAAACAAATTTTCCAAAGCTCGCGCCCTTCCCCAGCATCCCAATTGATGTCGCTGTTGGCAGCAAACCTGCATTTGGTTGGATTATGCCAAGGGCCAGCCCGCAAGGTTGGGCATCGTTAAGAATCAGGATTAGCAGGATGACGAAAGGGCTGAAAAGGGAAAACCAAGGCGATATTGAATATTACATATAGGCTAGTACCTAAGGCAAGCACAATGGAGAAAGTTGCGGAGTAAGGCGTGAAGACACTGTTTGAATTGTGTAAACCGCGGAGAAGTGTATTTGAGGAAACCAAAGGAGAAAGCCCATTAAATTTACCTGATCTCAGAGAAAGCAAGATTGAATGCGCTTCGTTCTTTTCGGTGTGGTCAAGCTCACTCCGGCCATGGGTGGCGGTAAGACGCACAATCGCCTAAAACGTCAAAAGTAGCCGGCCGGCCGTTTTTTGTTGGTCAAACGCCGCTGGAACTGCTGCTGGGCAAAGAAATGCTGGTGGTGGCCTGGGCGGTGGAGGACTGCCGGATTGTTCTAAGCGAAACTGAAAAAAGGAAATGCCTGCTTGAAGGATGGAGGTAGGCTAGTCAAATGGAGGGAAATAATGAAATGGAAAACAACTCTACGCATGGCTTTGAAAACGCACTAGCAAAAACGGAAAACGATGTAGACGCGACAGTAAAAGCCGCAACTTCTGTGCTCATCTCCTTAAAGAAAATTCATGGTGCAGTCAAGACAGGGAGCCTCCGTGAGCTCAAGAAAACGATAGAATCTACCGAGCAGGCCATCGCCGCGCTGAAGGAGCAATTTGCCAACACCAAGGAAGGGTGGGATTTCGACAGCGAAAGCTATATTGCCAGCAAGGCGTTTCCAGAGGAGCTTCTGGGAATGGCCGAATCTATGGGAGTGAAAATCTTTGAACAGGATGAAAGCCTATACTGCTATCCTCTGCTCATTCGTATTTTGCCAAGTGAGCTTGCGGTTCAAATTGATAAGACCAAAAGTAGACATTTAAGGCCCTCGGCATTAATCAAACATCTCAAGACATTACAGAATAAACCCGAAAGATTTAAGCCGGAGATGTTTCTAGAAAGTCTATTCTCGGCCTATTACACTCTCCGAAAAAGTCGCGGGATGGACCAAAGCGGCAAGGCGATGGTGATACCCCTTCTCGAGATATACAAGTTGTTGACGTTGCTTCCGGGGCAGGCCAAGGAATATCCACGACAAGAATTTGCAAGGGACATTTATCTTCTTGACCGGAGTGGCGTAGCAAACACGAGGGAAGGGTTTGTCCTGAGGTTTTCGGACAGAGGTTCCTCCAGTCGGACCGTTAGAGTCATTACTCAGGAAGGGCAAGAAAAAATCTATTATGGGATTGCCTTTGCGAAGGATTAGGAGGCATGTGGCATGTACACCACTAAAAAAGAATGGTTAGACATGATTCGTGGCGAGTATCTGCATGATTTCGTTAAACGTGGCGGCGCAGCAGTAAAATTCTGTGTCCCGATGGAGGATGTTGACCATAGCCAATTACTTGCGTCACTGCGCGCAGCATCCGAGGACGAAAGCTATATTTATGCATCGATTGATGCCGCTTCCACAAAAATTCACATGATTGACAAGCTGTTTCATGAGGTAGCTCGACAAATAGACTGGGATGATCTAGCAAATGTCTTTGTTCGCAAGATTTTTAGCCAAAAGAAATATCAGTTACCGGAGCACCGCGAGGACTTTAATCTGCAGAATATAGCATTGCTCAATGACCGTGAGGAGATGTTTTTACGAAACGAGCTGCATTCATACCTAGAAAAAGAAATATTTGGTGATTTCGCGATGAGTCAGGAGTTTAGAATTGCCATGGTTCGTCTCTGCCTAAATCAACTGGACACAGCGAGCGCGCCTGTTTATCTGAGCGCTGCGATTAAAGAATGGTTGCGCGGCGAGCTGCGGTTAATTTCAACTTTAAGGAAAGCCCTTATTTTTCAGAAAATAGCCCGGCATAATGCCCGGCATTTGTTGTTTTCTCTTACCCACTGGCTCAGGATAAACGGTAAGAGTGGCCTGATGCTCGTGCTTGATATTACTCGCTATCTCGCGGCGACTAGATCGAAGAATCCCGCTGATGGTTTTTTCTATTCCACCCCTGCGGTGCTGGATGCCTATGAACTGCTTCGCCAATTCATCGACGGCACGGACGAAATGGAAGGCCTCCTTGTTATTGTGCTTGCGCCTAAGGAGTTTTTGAGTGATGACAAGCGGGGTTTGCGGGGTTATGACGCCTTAAAATTGCGAATTTGGGATGAAGTTAAAGACCGGCAAAGACAAAATCCCATGGCGTCAATGGTTCGCCTAGCAAATCGGGTCGCAGACTAAAGGTTGAGGGAGGTGCACCATGAATATTGCTGACCGGGTGAAAAGTAAACGTGCTATTGAAGCACTGCGCAATGGGGTGCCAAATCGAGACGCCGTCGCGGTGTTAGGTTCGAATCAGCCAGAGATAGAGGAGAAATTCCGACGGCAACTTCAAGGCACAAAGCGTATGCTTAGCGGCGGCAACGAAGGAATGTTAGTGGCGGGTGATTTCGGCACGGGAAAATCTCACCTCCTCGAATATCTCCGGCATCTCGCCCTCGAGCAGAATTTTGTCTGCAGTAAAATTGTTGTTAGCAAAGAGACCCCTCTTTTTGAGCCTGCGAAGCTATTTCAGGCGGCGTTAGAAGCTGCCATTGTGCCCGGCAAACGGGGCAATGCGATGACCGAAATTGCCACTGCGCTGAAATTCAACAGCCAAGAGTATGCTGACTTTTATCAATGGACACACCGGGATGCCGGCCTTAATGCGAGATTTGCCGCTACGCTATTTTTATTTGAGCGAATGTCTAACGAGCCTGAGCTCAGCGACCGCATTATCCGGTTCTGGTCCGGTGCGAGAATAGAAGCTGGAGAAATTCGAAAATATCTTAAGGAATGTCGAGAACCGGTGACTTATAAGATTGAGAGAATTGCAGCGAACGAACTGGCTTTGCAAAGATTTGAGTTTGTTGCCCGTCTCATCTTGGCGGCAGGTTACTCCGGATGGGTCTTGCTGATTGACGAAGTGGAATTGATTGGCCGATACTCACTCTTACAGCGGGCCAAGTCCTATGCGGAACTTGCGCGGTGGATGGGAAAACCAGAAGGTTCAAGTGTCGCGGGTTTAACATCAGTCTTGGCAATCATACAAGCGTTCCAGAGCATCATCTTGGAAGGAAAAGATGACTTTGAAAAAGTACCTAACAAATTGCGGGCCAAGGGAACTGAAAACGAACTTCTTCTAGCCAGCCACGCCGAAAGAGGAATGCGAATCATTCAAAACGAATCGATGCTTTTAAGAGCACCGGACAAAGAGTTGTTGGCGCAAACTTATGAAAAAGTTAAATCCATACATGCCAGCGCCTATGATTGGGAACCGCCGGCAGTGCAATCTATTGAGCAGATGAGCAGTGCGCGGATGCGGCAGTATGTAAAAGGATGGATTACGGAATGGGACCTTAAAAGGCTTGATTCCGGCTATACTCCCACAATAGAGGTTGGGGGCCTTGAGCCTAACTATGCCGAGGATAAGAATTTAGAGGTAGAGACGGAAATAGGATTAGATAACAACAATAACCACGGCTAAGCACGGGGGAGGTCACTTAAAATGCCGATTCCTTTTCGTGATGCTGATGAATTAAGCGATTATGGCATAGCAGGATATTTAGCGATTCAGCCTGTAAAGGAAGGCTCTGGCTATCTGGCCGCTCTTTTTTTGATCAATGCACGCGGTGAACCGATAGAATTTACGTATAATCGCATCGAGACTCCACATACCTTTCTCTGGCGGCAAGAAGATCTAAAGCGCCACGCAGTAAAAAATGTAACCATGTCGCTTCTCTCTTTATGTCCCAAAGTACCGTGCCTGCTGTTTTGTCGCGCTGAAGAAGTCGGCAGCGAACTTTTCGGTCAAGATATACAGTTATCGATTCCTGTCTGCCGTATCGCGCCGGCAATTAAGCCCCTTCTTTACTCGGCAACCGAAGTACAAGAGCCGATAGAGGCGGAAGAACCCCTAAATCTCTTTTGGTATCCCGGAAAACCTCCTGAAGACTCAACCGAAGTGAAGCTTTTGCATGAATTGTTAAGCCGGGGCTTGCTCATTGAGCCCTTTGAGCGGGCATTGACCGGGCTGCGGGAGATAGCCCAGATAAAGGGGCAGGGATAATGCCGAAAGAGGCAATCTGGTGGGAGGAAAAGTTGGCTCATGCCTCTCCGAATGCGCGCTGGTTTGGGTTTTTTAGGCGGTCAGTAAAGCTCAACGAGCATATCCCTAGAGGGCTGTCCGTACCATCGGTAATTCTATCGGCTCCGCAAGGTTTATCTGCAGCGGATGGCGACGCATTGTCGTCACCGACTTCATTGCTGAGCCAATGTCTTATAGATGTGCCTATTAATCATATTTCTGGGCAGACGCAATCCGGCCACTTTGTCCGCGGCAGTGTGGCACTGGCCGGCGGTTTGTTAACCGAGAGTGCATTGGGGTCAAACTTGGCAATGCCGACACGCGGAGAGCCGGCCTCGCCACGTTGGCAAGTTAACAATAAGCAAGGTAAAGATAATCAGGCTGAACCGGAAATATCTCTTGCCAAGCGTTTAGCTTACTTGCTCCAACCGCCAACAGAAATCTTGCTATCAAAAAGCGGTCCGTTGGCATGGCCGTTGACTTTGTTCGATTATCAGATTGAAGGCATAAGAACCCTACTTTCGCGGGATGCCTTGTTGCTGGCAGATGACATGGGGCTTGGGAAGACCATTCAGGCGATAGGCGCACTACGCATCCTTTTTCTGCAACGCCGCATTGAGTCGTGTCTGCTGCTGGTCCCGGCGAGCCTAGTCGGTCAGTGGCGAAAAGAAATCCACTACTTGGCTCCGGAATTGCGTACCTCCACCATTCGCGGCACAACGACAGAGCGAACATGGCAATGGGCTGCGCCGGCCCATATTTATCTGACTAGTTATGAAACCTTCCGGTCGGATTGTACCGACAACGCTCAATCACCGCCCCGTCGCCGGGCATGGGGGGTTGTGATTCTTGATGAAGCACAGAAAATTAAGAATCGTGATGTGGAGATCAGTCGTAAATGCAAACTTCTGAATCGACAGCGGGCTTGGGCCCTTACGGGCACACCACTTGAAAATCAGGAAGATGATCTCGCTTCTATTCTCGAATTTGTAACGAGTCTTAGAGAAGGGGAAACATCGCCGAGGCTCAAACCGGGTTTTGAACTCCGCGAAAGACATAACAGATTACAGCTTCGCCGGAAGAAAAAAACCGTGCTCCCCCAACTTCCACCCAAAATAGTCAGTGAGATATCTCTAATCATGAATAGGCGGCAGCGCGAATGCTATGAGCGGGCAGAAAAAGAAGGTATTATCCAGCTAAAGGCAAGCGGCGAGGATGTTAAAGTAGAAAACATTCTTGAGCTCATTATGAGATTAAAACAAATATGCAATTTTTGTCCGTCAACAGGGAGTTCAGTGAAGTTTAATGATGTTCGAGAAAGGCTGACCACTCTCGTATCTCTGGGACACCGGGCGCTAGTCTTTTCTCAATTCACGGATTTTACCTATGGAGCAAGGGCCATAGCGTCGAACCTCAGGGATTTTAATCCGCTTCTGTATACCGGCGACCTTTCACAACTACATCGCGACATGATCATTAAGACCTTTAAAGACAACCGCGAGCATAAGGTGCTCATTCTTTCCCTCCGTGCCGGCGGACAAGGGCTGAATTTACAGGATGCGTCCTATGTTTTTCATTTTGACCGCTGGTGGAATCCTGCCGTGCTACATCAGGCTGAGGACCGAGCCCACCGCCTCGGCCAGACCTTCCCAGTTAATGTCTATAAGTACATTATCGAGGATACGATTGAGGAACGGATTGAGCAAATCTTAAAGACAAAGCAATTGCTTTTTGATGAATTGGTGGACAATGTTTCCATCGACCTCAAGTCAAAATTGTCAAGCGAAGAACTTTTCGGCTTATTTGGATTAGTCCCTCCGGAACGCTTGAAGTTATAAAGCGGTATTTTGACCAGTGCCACTTCTGCAGTTCTCTCATCCTGTGCTTCTGGCAACACTGACTGACTGTCGCTCTAATCACTAGACCGATTTGCATAATGCGGTTCCGGAGAGCCGCCATCACGGTCGTATATGAGCCAGCGCCACGGTGAAAATGAGCCACTGTCATGGTACAAGTGAGCCACTCGTCTTGGTATGAAACCCTTGAAGGTCATGGTAACTCATGCTACTACGATGTTGCATTTACTCACGAGAGGGATGATGCACTTGTTTTTTTGGTGGCCTCGCCCTGTCCAGCTTGCTTTAGAACAAGGGCGGCTGGCATTCCGCCATCTAGTTGTGTTAAAGAGGGCGCTTTTCACAGGCACAAATTCTTGAACTAGCCAATCATGTCTTGGTAGGAAGTGCAAAGAAATGGGGGCTACTGATGCCGAAGGCTAGCATCTTCTACTTTTCAGGAACGGGGAATACATGGTGGGTAGCCAACGAGCTAGCCGCTGCGCTTAGCCAGCGCCGCATTGAGGCCAGCGCGTACTCCATTGAGCAGATAGCGGCGGGACGCGCTGCGGAGTTAGTCGCCGCGTCAGACCTAGTTGGATTTGGCTACCCTATATACGGCTCCGACCTGCCTCTTCCTATGCAGCGCTTTATCGTTGAAATCGAAGTGCGCCCTGCTAAGCCCGCATTTGTATTTTGCACGCAGTGGCTGTGGTCGGGGGACGGAGCCAGCTTAGGGGCCGCTATGCTGAGAGCGCGAGGGTTCGAGGTACGGTGGGGAGAACACTTTCATATGCCAAGCAACGTCTCCGTGCCGGTTCTGCCCTGGCCCTTACACACCGACGCGCCTCCGGCCAAAGCAAAATACCTGCGGCATTCGTCGTTTCGCGTACAACGGCTTGCCGAGCACATAGCACAGGGCCGGCTATTCTATCGTGGGTTTAATACGCTTTCGACTGTGGCCGGGCTCTTGCAACGTGCCCCTTATCGCCGCCATCTGCACAAGTTCCGCGACGCCTTGGCACCGGACCCGGCGCGCTGTACGCGCTGTACCCTTTGCGTGCGGCTTTGTCCCACCGACAATCTCCTTCTCGAGCATGACACAATCCGCACCGTAGGGCGGTGCGTACTTTGTTTGCGCTGTTACAGCTTTTGTCCCGAGTATGCCATGCTTTACTGCGGCCGAGCGCATCGCCACGGGCCGCCCTTTAGGGGGCCTAGCTTAGGGTTTGACCCGTTCGCGCTTATCGGCCCACACAAGCGTTTTTAGGGTGTGCGCTGTGCCTTGCAGTTGGCGTAGGTGCAGAGATAGCAGAGTAAGAACAATAGACTTTTCGCAAGGGGGAAGCGGGTTGATAGACATATCCAATTGCAGCGTGCGCTTGGCCACAGAAGCAGATGTACCTGCTTTGCACCGCCTCGTGCGGGAAGCATATCGCGAGCACATCGGCCGCGGGCTTAACTTCACCGGCACCTATCAAGATGAAGGCATCACCCGTGAGCGCATGGAGGGTAATGACGTGTACTTGGTGTGTCAAGGAAGTGAGATTATCGCCACAGTTACGCTTGGCCGTGACGAAGAAAAGGACGGCGTGTTTGGGCTGTACGTCACGCAGCTGGCGGTGACGCCCATGTTAAAGCGACAAGGCCTAGGCAGATTGCTCCTCACATTAGCCGAAGAACGCGGCCGAGAACAGGGTGCTGCTTTCTTACGGCTTGACACCGCTATGCCCGCAACCCATTTGGTCGCCCTCTACCAGTCAGAGGGATATCAAGTGGTAGACGAAGTGCAGTGGGAGGGCAAGGCATATAAGAGCTGCATTATGGAAAAGCGGCTTTAGCGAGGGGCGACCAACTCTAAGCGACAAAAGGGACTGTCCCTTTTGTCGCACTGTCAAACAGCGACGGTTTAGTATGCTCGATCATTGTTGTGACCCTAGGGAGGGAGCTATGCGGGCCTTGGTGTTTTGCTCGAAGGCATAGGCCAGCTTAATCAGCCTGTGCTCGCTGTAAGCAGTGCCGGTAAAGGTCAACCCTACGGGCCTTCCCTCAGCCGTATAGCCCGCTGGGACCGTCACTGAGGGGTAGCCAGCTTTGGCAGCTATGCCACAGCCCGCATTGCCGGGGAAAACCAGAGCGTCCAACCGGTCGCGGGTTAAAGCCAGATCTACCCCCTGCTCGCGGCAGTAGAGACGGTTTTCTTGTAGCGACGTGATATATTCCGCTTCCGTCAGGGTCCCGCTCGTCTCCAGTGACTCCGCCAGCACAGTCTGACCGTACTTGAGTCGTACTGCGGGGTCTCTGCTGTTAAAGTCGATTACATCCGCCAGGCTATGCACCGGCACAAAGGGACCAGTCTTGGCCAGATAGGCGTTAATATTAGGCTTGAACTCATAGAGCAGCACCTTGTAGTCTCCCTGTTTTGCTTGCGAAGCGTACTCATCAACTTCGACGATTACCGCACCCAGACGGGTGAGGGCCGCGATCGTGCTGTCGTAAATCGCGGCGCGGGGGGCATCAAGGCTTGCAAAATACTGCCGCACGAGCCCCAGGCGCGCACCCTGCAAGGCGTCTAGGCTTAGGTCGGCGAGATAGTCCTCGACCTCGTGGCCTATTTGGGTGATGGTTACGGGGTCTGTGTCGTCGACCCCGACCATAGCACCTAGCATAATGGCTGCATCGACCACGGTGCGGGCGATGGGACCGGGTGTGTCTTGACTGTGTGCAATGGGGATGATGCCTGAGCGGCTGACTAGCCCCACCGTGGGTTTGATGCCTACAACTGAGCACGAGTGCGCTGGGCTAAGGATGGAACCCGAGGTTTCGGTGCCCACCGCTAGGGGAGCAAAACCCGCGGCCACTCCCGCAGCCGAGCCCGAGCTGGAGCCGCCTACGTTAAATTCTCCGTAGGGATTTTTCACTTGACCCCCGCGTGAACTGTAACCGTTAGGCATATTTGCCGTCATGAAATTAGCCCACTCCGTCATATTAGCCTTGCCGAGAATCACTGCTCCGGCGCGCCGTAGCCGGGTGGCAACAAAAGCATCTTGGCCCGCCATATGGGTAGCTAGCGCTAAAGAGCCGGCGCTGGTGTGCATCTTGTCAGCGGTGTTGATATTGTCCTTGAGCAACACGGGAATGCCATGCAAAGGGCCGAAGCTACCCGTCATCCGTTTTATGGCGTCCATGGCTGAAGCGATTTGCATGGCATCGGGGTTAATCTCGAGCACCGCGTTGATACCGGCTCCGCATTTGTTGTGCTCCGCGATGCGCCTTAGGCAATGGGCCGTAAGCTGCTCCGCAGTGAGTTCTCCCTTCTGCATAACTTCCTGCAAATCGCGTAATGAGGCATTATCCAGCCAGCTGTCTTTGCCCATTCTGCACCTCCGCAACGTTTCATGACACATAGTTCTCCCACGAGCGTGCCGAATCCTACCGATGTGGTAATAATTCCGCACACGAAACGAACTGTACTTCGCGGCTTTGCTCCCCGGGACAGTGACTTATCAAGTGCCTGCGGGAGCCGTTCTCGGCCAAAATCTGTCGGCCGGCAGAGATGCCTAGGGCAACAAAGGAAGCAAGGTTGAACCATCAAAAAGATTTATTAAGTCTTTCGGGACGAGGGATGGTAATGATAGCCGGAAAAAGCGGGTATTTTCCTCAGCTATCTGAGGCCAATTTGGTTATCAATGAAGTCAATAGCTTGCGGTCTGAAATGACCAATGCTTAGTGAGGGTTAAGTGATTTTATCATCGTAAGCGTCAAATGCTACTTACCTCGCCCTTAGCCCTTCCGCATGAGATTCTGTTTTGCGATTTTGCTGAGCTCAGCAAAATCGCAAAAATGTGCCTATTCATCAAGCATAGGCGGCTCTTTTTTCTCTTTCAGCTTCTTAAGGTGTTCCTTGCCAATTTCGGCAATGCTCTTTTCGGGAGCATGAGGGCAAACGTTTTGCTGATGCTACTGTGCTAGATCTTACGCGTCCGGCTCTCGAAAGAGTGAAGTAGGTGGAGGAATTAGCTCCCACCACATCTGGTCTTAAACTCCCGAAGGCCACATGCTTTTTGAATTGCAGGCGCATAGCGAGGCTTTAGCTAGGTTACACTTGATGCTGCAGAACGGTTCTCTCGGGGTACTTACCGGAGAGGTCGGAGCAGGGAAGTCTACCCTAATCCGCCATCTGGTAAGCTCTCTGGATCCGCTACGGTTTCGACCTGCTTATCTGGCGCAAGCAGGGATGAGACCGAAGGATTCCTGCGGCGAGCTGCTCAGGCAGCTCGGAGAGGAGACTCCGTATTTCCTAGAGAAAGCGAGACTACTGTTTCACAAGACTTTGTTACAGCGCTCACAGCAGGGAGATAAGTTCCTGGTGGACTTCCTTGATGAGGCGCAAGATGTTTCGTCTTCCTTATTACCGGAGCTCCGCTTTGCTTTAAACCAACACATGGACTCAACCTCACTGTTCTCCCTTATTCTCGTGGGTCAGCCTGAACTAAGGCGAGCTCTTAAGATTAATAAGCTCGCGGGTCTCACTGCCGAAGAAACCGCTAACTATATCCGTCACCAGATGAAGGGAGCAGGCTTCATTTCGCCTCTCTTTAGCGATAGCGCCATTAAACTCATTCACTCGGATACCAGGGGTATTCTCCGCCTCATTAACAATCTCTGTACGAATGCACTCTTTACGGTCCGTCAAAAAGGCACGGAGATAATTGAGTCTGAACTAATTACCCGCATCATTCATGACTCAGCGCGCCAGCGCGGTCTAGCTACCTAAACAATAACCCCCCCTTTCTAGGGGGCTTCTCCTTTATCCACATATCCACATAACCCACACTGACTGGCATGTGCCCCCCTAATAGTACTGGCGTTATGATTACCACCGATTTGACGGAGTGACGGTTCAGCATTCACGACAATGGCGGTGGTAAAACGCCCGTCAAATTAGCCGAGAGGCAACAGTGTATTACACCGACGTCCTTGGAGCAGGACTGAGAGTAATTAAGAATGAAAAAAAGTAGAACTTACTTACTGCAGTAAAATCATTATTACATTCAGTACGATGTTTTTCGTCTAGGAAGCTTTTGGAAAGTATTGGTGGGATAATTTTGAGAGCAAGCCATACGAGTTTTCCGTTATGCAAACTGAGTCCAAAATTTCTGAAAACATATGCCGGCCGCTTTTAAAGGCGTTCGATAACAAGAAGCTGTCGAAAGGTCATTATGTGCAACGGATCATCAATGATGAAAATTATATAGTTGGCGAAAACACCGCCTACGTTGTAAAGAATGCTGAGACGAATGTGGAAATTAAGAGAATAACTATTGCACAAAATGATAAAGGCATTGATGTCGAAGATAGAATAAGAAAATTAAAGCTCATTTTGGAAAAATGAATGAGCATTGCGTGACACAAGAAGGCGAAGCATTAAATTTCCCTCTACGCTGCGCGCGCCTTTCGGTAACCTAAACCACGTTTTGGAGCTGACTGGCCGATAAAAAAGACCCTATGATGGGGTCTTAAAGGTTGAGGTTTTTGATGATGAGGGTGGGCGCGGGAGCGCCATTTTGGCGGTGCAAGATGGTGCCGTCCTGTGAAATGGCAAAGACTGTACGTCGGATGCCAAGAATGGGCATGCGCACGGCATAGAGCTTGCATACGGCCTTATCGGCATCGGTGAGTAACGGAAAGGGCAGGCCTAACTTTTCGCTGAATCTAATGTGGGATTTAAGAGAATCGGCACTAATGGCTGCGACCTGAAACCCTGAGGCTTGGATACTAGAATGGGCGTCACGCGCCACAGTAAGTTGGTTCGTTCAGCCCGGGGTGTCATCCTTGGGGTAGAAGATGAGCAGTAACGGGGATCTTATCAAAGCTTCCTGCAAACTAAAGTCACCGTGGGTGCCCGGTAAGGTGAAATCGGGGGCCTTTTGTCCTACTAAACTCAACTCAACACCTCCTGAACCTGTTTGGGTCATACGTAATGTTTTCGCCATGAGCGCAGGCTATCCCTGCCAAGGCCAGAGTAGGTTAAGATGTCGTAACGGGACGGAGGAATGCGACATAGCCACGCAGTGTCGCAACGGGACGGAGGAGCAGTTTGCGTCGTCTTTTAGGGGATCTTTCGCAACTACGCTTTGACCCGGCCGCATTTACTTTGGAAGTAGATTCAGCACACACAAGCCGCGCACAGCCATTTAACATGTAGATAGCACTAGAATGACTTCTAATATGAGTTGCAATAGTATTTTTGCAAAAGCTGCGGTAAACTTAAGGTAGATCAATGTTTGGCAACTTTTTGTGGCATACTCGTCGCTTGCCATTTTCGGAATTACCGATGTGCCTCTTTTTTCACTTATGCGTACTTAATCGCACACTATCCGATGGAAGGCTTAGGAAAGTATCAAGCCATGAAGATAATAAGTTGGATGGTCTGATCGAGGGGGAAGCTGATGATGGGCGAAGGGGACGGCGGAAAAAGAAATTTAAGCGAGCGCAATTTATCGGTTCTCGTTTTTTCGTTGTTCTTTTCTTGGACGCTGGCCTTTCCATTTGAAGGACAGATTTTATATTCGCTTGCCAGCGCTTTTGACTTAGCGCCAGATCAGATGGTCTTCGGGGCGATTGGCATGCATTTTACTGGGTTGCTCTTATGTGGTTTTTTCATAAGAACGATGAGGGCTGCAAAGTTTTTGTTGCAGGGCTCAATTATTTTTTGCATCCTGGCATCGGGGATGTTTTTCTTTCCACCTTCCCTCCTTTGGAGCGCCGCAATTTTGTCAAGTTCCATTCTGTCTGGAGGATGTGTGGCTGCATGGGGGTATTTTTTAAAGAGCGGTACTCCAAAAAACGAGCGCATAAAGACTGTCGCGGATGGGCTCATTTATTCTAACATTCTGATGATCGCTATTAATATGACAGCCCTTCATCTTTCTCCCTATTTAGGGTTGGGTTTGTCCATGTTGTTGCTTGGGGTCGCGTTTATGTTTGCACTACGGCTTCCTCCTGATGATAGAATGTCTTCTTTCACTTCGCCAGAACAGGAGGGAAGCTCCGAAAGCATTGCAAAGCCCCTGGCGTTTTTATGCCTCTTTATTGTGGTCATCACCATTAACTCAGGGCTGATGTACCATGTGCTTAGCCCCGCGTATGCGCACCATGAATGGTTGACAAGCTGGTATTGGGCTATTCCCTACATTATTGCTCTTGGCATCATGAGAAATCTGCCTCGAAAAACAAACAGAACTTACGTGCTCTATGTAGCCATTGCCATGATCGGGTTCTCCTTTATTGCCTTTATGAGCCTTGATCGCTCCGCAGCAAGTTATCTTGTGGTCAATACACTTATGCTCGGAGCCTGCGGCGTATATGATTTGTTTTGGTGGAGCATTCTCGGAGAGATGATGAGCTTGGATAAAAATCCGGCCAAGGTTCTTGGTGCGGGGCTTGCTGCGAATGTACTTGGTGTCTTACTGGGCGGTCTGATCGGCAGTGCTATGACGTCAGCCAGCATGCAGACCCCAAATTCAACACTGCTTGCTTTGGCGGTGGTTTGTGTTACACTGGTCATGCTTCCTCCGTTGAATGAACATCTAACTAGATTGCTTAAACATCATGTTTTTCTGACTGCGATTTCCGGATTGCTGCCGGAGTGGCAAAACAAAGTGATCGATAATCTGGCGGTATTAGGACAGCTTACGGAGCGCGAAAGCGAAATTGCGGCTCTGCTTCTCAAAGGGAAAACCTACAGAATGATCGCCGGTGAGCTACATATAAGTGAGAACACAGTGAAAACGCATATCAAAAACATCTATTCCAAATACAAAGTACAAAGTCGAACGGAGCTAGTAAATGTTATGCTTGAGCAGCAATCTAATGTCCGCCTCTAGTCGGACATATTGATAAGCGGGCATTTTGCAGGCCCCTCACCCAAAAAGGTGAGGGGCCTTTTTTGTACATCGCCCGATATGGTGATGCTATTTTATTAGAAAATTTTCTACTATAACATTGTAAGTTGACCAGGAATAGAGGAAGGGGGAGTTCGATACTGAGTGGGAAGCAAGATCAGTCTACCTGGACTGATATTGCAGATTACCAAAGAAAAGTAAGCGTCAAATGACACACACGTGTTCATTTCCCCTTTCTCATGGGAGAATCTCCTTAGGAGATTTGGTGAGGGGGGAACTTTTTATGACTCAAGAA
>Ga0208100_100166_pt1 | contig 27556 bp, 25 predicted proteins | sample SubbioR11_8A_Aug_FD_184817 | JGI IMG/M metagenome (GOLD analysis project Ga0208100, IMG submission 184817) | Serpentinite rock and fluid subsurface biosphere microbial communities from McLaughlin Reserve, California, USA - CR11_8A_Aug (SPAdes) | ecosystem: Environmental > Terrestrial > Deep... | reverse complement strand
TGGCACAGCCCTTAACTTGGGGTCATACTCCGATACCAGAAATGGATTTCGGTTTAATCACCCAAGAATCCCCTGCCTTTAGGCATGGGGAGTGTCAAAATCTGGTAATTAGGCCAAGAATCGGCCTGCCAATTATTTGACAAGAAGGGGAGGAATGGCGGATGGAACTAGCACCGGAAGAATGCAAAGAACTGCTCCGCACACTGAAGGCCCGTTTTGAGAAGAACATGCATCGACATGAAGGTCTTGAGTGGGCTAAGGTGGAGGCCAGAATAGTGGCTGGCAACGAAAAACAGCGGGCACTCCATGAGATGGAAAGAACGGGTGGCGAGCCGGATGTCGTAGGTTTGGACCAAGGTGCGGGTGAATACGTTTTTTTCGATTGCTCTTTGGAGAGCCCGATAAACCGCCGCAGTCTATGCTACGATGAGGAGGCGCTAAACGCCAGGAAAAAGGACAAACCGGAAGGCAGCGCTGTAGGGATGGCTACCGGAATGGGTATTAGACTGTTGACCGAAATAGAATACCGCGAGCTGCAGCGGTTAGGAAAGTTTGACACCAAAACATCGAGTTGGATCTTGACCCCTAGTGACATTAGAACGCTTGGGGGCGCTGTTTTTGCCGATTTCCGCTATGGCCAGGTCTTCGTGTATCACAATGGCGCGGAGTCATACTATGGGAGCAGAGGGTTTAGGGGGTCGTTGCGGGTCTAACTGGTCCGCGGGCCCATTGATCCCTTGCGCAGAGTGGTAGAGAAAGAAGGATGAACGACTTGGACACAACAACCAAGTTTGAATTGATTGCGACCTCGACTTTTGGGTTAGAGAGTGTGGTGGCCGCGGAGATAACCAAACTCGGGTATGACAGGATTAAGGTTGAAACCGGCAAAGTCACCTTTCGGGCCGGTGCACTGGGGATTTGTCGCTCCAATTTATGGCTTAGGGTCGCCGATAGGGTGCGCCTTAAAGTCGGCGAATTTCAGGCCGAGACTTTTGATGATCTCTTTGAACAGACTAAGGCGCTGCCGTGGGAAAATTTCCTTACTGTGGACGCCTGCTTCCCCGTTGACGGGAAGTCCATAAAGTCAAAGTTGTTTAGCGTCTCAGACTGCCAAGCAATTGTCAAAAAAGCCATTGTCGAAAGGATAAAACAAAAGTACCAGGTGCAATGGTTTAAAGAAGATGGCCCACGCTTCCCCGTCGAGGTGGCGTTGCTCAATAATATAGCTACCCTGACCATAGATACTTCAGGAGCAGGGTTGCATAAGAGAGGGTACCGTGATCTGGCCTCCGCTGCACCCCTCAAAGAAACATTAGCCGCGGCCTTGATCAGTCTTTCTAAGTGGCAGCCGGACATTCCGTTGATCGATCCTTTTTGTGGTTCAGGCACGATTGTGCTGGAAGCCGCGATGCAGGGACTAAACATCGCGCCGGGATTAAAACGCGAGTTTGTGGCGGAGAAGTGGCCCTTTCTGTCTGGTGAGCTGTGGCAGCTCGGTCGCGAGGAGGCCCTAGATTTGGCGTGTCCCGCCCGGGCTCTAGAAATAATCGGGACCGATGTAGACCCCAAGGCGGTCCAACTTGCCCGTCACCATGCCCAAGCGGCGGGGGTGGCTACCGGTGTTCACTTCCAAGCCCAGCCATTCGCCAGTCTTAGTACACGCAAGAAGTATGGCAAGATCATCTGCAATCCCCCCTATGGGGAAAGAATGGGAGAGAAAAAGCAGGTAGAAGCGCTCTATCGCGAGATGGGTCAAGTCTTGGCCAAGCTTGGCACATGGTCGTACTATGTCATCACCTCGCACCCCGAGTTTGAGCATCTCTTTGGTCAGCGCGCCAGCAAGAAACGCAAGCTTTACAACGGCGATATTAAGGTGGACTACTATCAGTTCTTTGGACCGCGGCCGCCCAAGACACTTTTTCGCTCAGACGATGAAAGAGGTTCAGGGGAACTTTCGAGTCACGAAGCCGGTGTCGGAGAGGACACTGAGCAGTAAATACCAGTGTGAATGCATCGCAGGATAATCTGAAACCAAGCCCGGAAAAGAGCCGCCATCATAGCTAAAAGCCTCCCTCGCGAGTTTCTGGCGAGGGAGGCTTTTGTTGTCGTGGGGTGTAGATGGTTATCGCCCTAGGTCTGCCAACGGGCAGCGCCCGTGGCGGCACATTTTTCGAGGAAGGCTTGCGGCTGTTTTACTTTCGCCAGCATAATCATGGCGGCGATGATGTAGGGCTTGAAGCCGGCTTCTTTATACAGTTGGTCGCGGTAGCGGTCAAAGACGCTGGCCTCTACCTCGCCTTGGGCACAACTCACTCCGGTGATGTCCGCCGGCAGGCAGTGCATGTAGAGGGCCTGGCCGTTCTTCGTGGTCTTCATCATTTCCTCGGTGCACTGCCAGTCGCTGTGCAGTTTGTTCTGCGCCAGTAGCTCCCTCTCGAGGGCCTTGATGCCGTCTAGATCGCCCGCGCCGTAAAGGTCGGTGCGTTTTTCCATGGCGGCAAAGGGGGCCCAGCTCTTGGGGTAGACGATGTCAGCATCTTTAAAGGCCTCGGCCATGCTATTGGTCTTGGTGAACGAGCCTCCGGAGAGGGTGGCGTTCTTCATGGCGACTTCCTCTACTTCGCTCATCATCTCGTAACCCTTCGGATGTGCCAGCACTACGTCCATGCCGAAGCGGGTCATGAGGGCGATGACGCCTTGAGGGACGGAAAGGGGTTTGCCATAGGAAGGGGAGTAGGCCCACGACATGGCAATTTTCTTGCCCCGGAGGTTTTCGACGCCGCCAAATTCATGAATGAGGTGGAGCATATCGGCCATGCTCTGGGTGGGATGGTCTATGTCGCACTGTAAATTTACCAGTGTCGGCCTTTGTTCGAGGACGCCGGCCTGATGCCCCTCCTTGACGAAACGCGCGAAGTCGCGCATGTACTGGTTGCCTTTGCCAATGTACATGTCATCGCGAATGCCCACAATGTCGGCCATAAAACTGATCATGTTGGCGGTTTCGCGGGCGGTTTCACCATGGGCCACTTGGGATTTGCCTTCTTCAAAGTCCTGGACTTCGAGGCCTAGTAGGTTGCAGGCCGAGACAAAACTAAAGCGCGTGCGGGTTGAATTGTCTCTGAAAATAGAGATGCCTAGGCCGCTGTCGAAAACCTTGGGGGAGATATTGTTTTCGCGGAGCTCTCTCAGGGCGTCAGCCACGGCAAAGACAGCGGCGATTTCATCATCGGTCTTCTCCCAAGTCAGCAAAAAGTCGCTGCCAAACATCGCGCCAAAGTCAAGCTGGTTTAACTGGTCCACAAATTTCTTCAAGGTGCTTCCTCCAATCTAATCGGGGCTACTTGCAGTATACGGTGGGCACGGCGGCGTAGACGGCTGCACAACGTACCAGGTCTTCTTTCCAGGTTTTTTCATTTGGGGCATGGGCTTCTTTCTCGCGTCCCGGACCATAGCCGATGCAGGGTATGCCGTACCTGCCCATGATGGACACCCCATTGGTCGAAAAAGTCCACTTGTCGACAAATGGTTCGCCGTACATAGCCCTATGGACTTCGACTAAGGCACGTGTTGGGGCGGCGTCTTCGGGGATGACCCAGGTGGGGAAGAAGCAGTCGGAGGGGTAGGTGAGGCCGGTGTAGCTCGGTGTGTCGTAGCTATACATGGTGACATTGGCCTCATATTTTTGGCAGGAAGGCAGGTCGCGAATTTGCCTAAGGGCTTGCAGATAATCTTCGCCATCCGTCAAGCGGCGATCTATCGAAATGGCGCACATGTCAGGCACCGCACAGCGCGAGGGGGATTTGAAGAATATCTCGGATACCACCAAAGTGCCCTGGCCCAAGAAGGGGTCATGATGCAAATGGTTGCCTAGCTCCCGCACTTCTTGGATAATTTCAGACATGCGGTAAATGGCATTAATGCCCCTCTCGGGAGCAGAGCCATGGCAGCTGATGCCCTTTACTTCTACCCTAATTTCCATCCTGCCGCGCTGTCCGCGGTAGATATTGCCGTCGGTGGGCTCGGTTATGACCACGAATTCTGGTTTTATCTTGCTTTCTTCACAAATATACTGCCAGCAAAGGCCGTCGCAGTCTTCTTCTTGCACTGTTCCGGTGACCAGCACCCGATAACGGTCCGAAAGAAGCCCCAAATCCTTCATAATCTTAGCCCCGTACACTGCCGAAACCATGCCGCCCAGCTGGTCTGATGCGCCGCGGCCGCCGACTGTTGTTTCGGTTTCGCAGCCCTCATAAGGGTCAAAGGTCCAGTTGCTCATTTCTCCCACGCCCACCGTATCGATATGGGCATCGAAGGCGATTAGCTTCTCGCCCTGGCCCATCCAGCCTAGGACATTGCCCATGGTATCCACTTCGACTTTGTCAAAATCGAGATTGCGCATCTCCTCGGCTATGCGCGCGACGACACGTTCTTCTTTGCCACTTTCGCCGGGGATGGCAATTAAGTCCCTGAGAAAGCGGACCATTTTGCCCTCGTAGTGACCGGCTTGCTGCTTGATGTTTAGATAATCGATATTCAATAAGTCGCCTCCCTTTTATATCCTAGCTGCAAGTACCGTGTTTAATGGGCGCAGAGCAACGGTACTCTTTTCTAATGTTTTGAATATAGCATTGCAATGGGGTGAAAACAAGAGCAATCTGTATAAGTTTTAGAGTATCGCAGAAATTTAGCCGGTTAAAGAGCATGAGGCCGGCGATTCTTTCTATTCGATCTCACTTGGGATATGATAGACATAGGATTATTCGCAAGCGAAAGGAAGTGTAATTATGCCGGCAATAGAAGTAGGTAGCCTAGCACCGGAATTTAGTCTAAAGGATCACCGCAAGGAGAACATCACTCTTTCGGCATACAGGGGGAAGAAGGTGCTTTTGTCCTGGCATCCATTGGCTTTTACCTCGGTCTGCACCGATCAAATGCGTGCTCTGGAGGCCAATTGGGAGAGGTTTCAAGCACTGAACACGATGCCTTTGGGCATGAGCATCGACTCGACCGCCTGCAAGGCGGCTTGGGCAGCGGTGCTTTCCATCAACCATGTGCCCCTGGTTTGTGACTTCTGGCCGCATGGGCAGGTGGCCACAGCCTACGGCATATTTATTGATAAGCTGGGCCTTTCGGAGCGCGCCAATATTTTAGTCGATGAAACAGGCCAAGTAGTATGGGTCAAAGTCTATCCCATGAAGGAGCTCCCTGATATAGAAGAAGTCTTGGCCGCCATCGCGGGAAATTAGGTTAGCTACAAGCAACTTGTGCCGGAGCTGCTAGGTCTTTGGCCGTGGCTAGGCTCGGTCAGCAAGGAGTATGGGAGGTGTTGTCGTGGATGATGGCAAGGTTGTGCCGACCAATCCGCAGGTTTATATAGAAAGTCAGCCCGAGAAGCGCCGCGAGGCTCTTCTGCGGTTGCGCCAAACTATTCTACAAAATCTACCTGTCGGATTTGCCGAGATCATGCAATATGGCGGCATTGGTTACGTGGTTCCCCATGCCCTCTATGCGGCAGGGTATCATTGCAACCCAAAGGAGCCATTACCTTTTGCCGGGTTGGCCAACCGCAAACATTATGTGGCGGTCTACCACTTGGGGGTCTATGCTGACCGGAACCTGCTGGAGTGGTTTGCAGAGGCCTATGCGGCGCTAAACATAGGCAGGCTGGACATGGGGAAGAGCTGCATCAGATTTAATAATATCAGTAAGATTCCCTATCGGCTGATGGGGGAGTTGTTTGCCAAGATGACGGTGCGGGAGTATGTGCAGATGTATGAGGGCACGAAGCCCAAGAAATGAGCCTCTCCTCTTTGATTGAATACGCTTCCACACTAGGTGGAGCTCGTGCTCAACTTAAGTAGGATGAGGCTTAGCGCGATGCCCGCGATTAAAATCAATGCGTCCACATACATGCGCCAGCCCATTTGCATGGACGGTACGATAAGCAAAGCTGACCCCAGCAGGAAACCGATGACCGCATAGTAGGCCGGCGAGTAGTAGCGGCGAAACAAGGACTCCACTAAATGAATCAGCAGTATTCCGCCAAAGCCAAACCCTGCTGCTGCGGGGAGAAGTACCGGCAAGTGAACGGTGGCGACGGCGCGCAGGAGCTCGTCGTAGACGCCAAGGTGCATGAAAATCAGGGAAGAGCTGATTCCCGGCACTATTGAACCTACAGCGTAGATAAGTCCGTAGTAGGCATAGTATAGATTGCTCTGTGTGTCCCCCGTGCCGGGGGTACTAATTTGGGGGAGAGACCCTAGTTGGTACACTAAGAAGGCGGCCACGAGGGTTGGCCATAGGTATAGCCAGTGAAACCCCTTGGCATTGGCCTGCCTGACGAGGGCTGGCATGCTCCCAGCGACCAGTCCTAATGCCAATAACTTCACCTGGTCAGGCGCATAGTGCATCATTTGAGCCATGACATTGCTAAACGCCAGTATCCCGACCGTTCCACCGACTGCTAGCGGAAAGAGGAAGCGAGCGTTAGGGCGAAATTCCTTGGTTAGGCCGTTGATGGCCTTGATGATTGGCTCGTACAGGCCGATGGCGGCGGCTAAGGCTCCTCCGCTCAATCCGGGCGTAATGACGGCGATGCCGATAACGAGGCCTAGCAGGATGTTCTTTGTTAAGCGCATGGTTCTCACTCCTGCAATAAATATACTGGCATGGTCGTGGTAAAATTACTGTTCTTGTGAGGGATTAAAATGCCCATGAGCCAGCGGAGACAGGAGCTAATTAAGACAATTCTCGAAGATAAGGGGTTTACGGCCGATGAGGACGCCATACTGACGGCGCTCTTAAGGGAACCCGTAGCGCAAGACTCGGATTTGCTCCATGAGGGGGCTTCTACCTTAGGCCAGAGGGCGGCAGATGGGTTGGCGCAATTTGCCGGTAGCTGGAGGTTCATTTTCATTTTCTTTGCCTTGCTCGCTAGTTGGGTGGTCCTTAACACCTTGGTCATGCCAGAGCCCTACGATTCTTATCCCTTCATCTTGTTAAACCTCATGTTGTCATGTCTGGCGGCCATTCAGGCTCCGGTCATCATGATGAGCCAGAACCGCCAAGAACAAAAAGATCGCCTGCGCGCCAAAAATGATTATCTGGTAAATCTAAAGGCCGAAATCATAATTGAGGCGATACATGAGAAGCTAGACATGATTGTAGATAACCAAGAGAGCATTGTGGCACGGTTATCCGCTCTCGAAGGTGAGGTGGCTGCGGCCTGTACCAAGACACAGGAAGGCTCTAGGCCATAGCTTTGCTCTGTATGTGGCGGGACACTTCCTCGACTATGTGCCTGACCGCGCTCGGGGGGAAGGGTGAGACACAGCTGACGTTTATTTCGCACAGCTGGTACTTCTTTCTGTCGTCGCGGTCGGGCCGAGTGTCGATAAAAAAATCGGCATCCCATATTACGGGCAGCATGTGGCTCGCAATGGACTCCGCCTCTTGGAGCTCTGGCGCCCACTTTTTTTCCATCACCTGCTTTAGGTCGCTAAACAGCCCGCAGTCTTCGGTAAAATAGTATCGCTTGCTGGGCGGCACGCAGGCCAGAGGCGTGCTAGCGCTCGTTGGGTAGAGAGCAGTCACTTCTTGGTAGCCAAAGCCCGATACTTTGGCGCCGGTCAGGTAGCACCGCACCATGCCGTTCCTGATATTTTCGTGCCACTCTTGGTCGATGAGCAAACCGGAGTTATTGAAAAAAAGCTCAAATTCTCTGTGGAAGGTATCGAACGAAATGATTTTCGCGTCCCCCGGAGCAGGGGCATGAATGATAGCAACCGTATGTTCCTTGGCATTGAAAATGACCTTAAAAACCCCTTTACCGCCGTCGCCGCGATACTGTTTCAACACTCTAATGCCTGATTCTCGTAGCGAAGTCGGAAAACGACCGCAAAAGTCCTCATAGCTAGTATAGATTTTGGTATCGCTACCCCAGTCCATGTCCCTAGTCTTAAAGAGCACATCCTTGGTGCCAATCTTTAGAATCACATCGGGATGGGTGGTGACAAAGATTCCCTTACTTGATACTTCGCGGAGCAGGGCATCAAGTATCTGGCGGTCTTTTCCACCTTCAATGGGATTGACCCAGACCAAAACAGCGTCGAACTGAAGGAGCTCTTGGGCTAAGGTGGGGGCAAGGTTGTCGTTGTAGAGCACCGATGTCACCCCAAATCCCCGGGTCAAGAAGGCATCTGCCAGTAAGCGGTAGTTTTCGTTGGTCAAGGCATTTCTTTCAGAGCCGGTATCGCCGTAAATCATAAGTGCTACCCAGGGTTTCTTCACCTTGATGCGCCCCTTTCATGGTTGTATGGGTGTCACTTTAGATATAGTTCTTCGCCAGTTGGGCAGTTCCTTCTAGATAAATGGCATTTTATGTACGGGGGTAGTTTCCGTGTTCACGAGAACAAAGATGGACGTAGCAACAAAAAGAGGTGAGGGCGTGTACGGCATCCGAAAAATTGCCCCGGCGGAAGTTGATGAGGCCATCAAGCTGTCGGAGTATTCCTTTAAGTACAAATTAGAAGGAGAACAGCGAGTCACGAGGGCAAAATTCATGGAAGACCATGTCGTCTTGGGAGCATTTTGGGACGGGGAGATGGTGGCTAAGACGCACATCATCCCCTTAAGTGTGAGCATTGACCACCAAAAATACAGCATGGGCGGAATAGCCAGCATTGCTACTTACCCGGAGCATCGGCGTCAAGGCCTAGTCAATCGTCTGCTCGGCATGGCCCTGCAGCAGATGCGACAAGAGGGTCAGGTTCTAAGTTACCTGCACCCTTTTGACATCGGCTTCTACCGGCGCTATGGCTACGAGCTGATTTCCAATCTCAAGAAGACCACCGTACAGGCGCAGGATCTCAGCTCCTACCCCGGAGTTTCGGGGCGGGTGTCTAGGCACGAAGCAGGTGGGGCCATAGACCAAGCGGACGAAGTATATGCCGCCTGGAGCGGACAGTACAATGGCATGTTGCGCCGTACCGAGAAGTGGTGGCGCGAGGCGGTCTACGGCGAGGACATCTTGGCTTTGTACCGCTCCGAGCAGGGCATCCCCCGAGGGTATCTGTTTTACAGCATCAAGGACGAGACCTTGGAGGTAACCGAATACGTCTACCTCGATGAGGAAAGTAGGCGTGGATTATGGAATTTCATCGCCAATCATGACTCTATGGTCGAAAAGGTCGATATTACTAGTCCTGACTTGGAGCAGATGTCCTTTCTCTGGCGTAATCCATATGTAAAAACAGAAATCATACCCGATTTTATGGGGCGAGTGGTGTTGGTAAAGGAATTCTTGGAGCTGTACTTCCGCCATGCGTCCGCGGAGTTAAGTCTAGCCCTATATGTGCAAGATGAGCTGGCCGGGTGGAATACCGGTCTGTACCGCATTAGAGCCGGTGGAGTAGAATTTGACCCCGGAGCGAGGGCCGAGGGGCTGTCGATGGACATTGGCACCTTTACTGCGCTATTCATGGGCAGTCAAAGGGCGGAATTCCTGTATGAAGCAGGCCGCATCACCGGAGATAGAGGGCAACTCACAGGGCTTAGCGCTGCCTTATCCCCGAAGCAATGCGCCTTTATGGATTATTTTTAACTCTCCATAGGCACTAAAAGACCCGCTCAAACTGGCTGTTATAGAGTTCGGCGTAAAATCCGCCCTGGGCTAGAAGCTCGTCGTGTCTACCATTTTCGACAATATCGCCATTTTTGAGGACCAAAATTATGTCGGCGTTCTTGATGGTTGAAAGCCGGTGGGCGATGATAAAGGATGTGCGGCCTTCCATTAGCTTATCCATGGCTTGTTGCACCTTTAGCTCGGTCCGGGTGTCAACCGAGCTGGTGGCCTCATCGAGGATGAGCATGGGGGCGTTGGCAATCATGGCTCGGGCAATGGTGAGTAGTTGTTTTTGCCCGGATGACAGATTGGCCTTGTCGTCGAGGAGGGTATCATAGCCCTTGGGAAGGGTCTTAATGAAGTGGTGCATACCTACCGCTTTGCAGACATTCTTGACTGCTTCGTCGTCTACAAATGGTTTGTTGTAGACAATGTTTTCACGAATGGTGCCCTCAAAAATCCAGGTGTCTTGCAGCACCATGCAAAAGAGCGAGTGGACTTCTTCGCGAGACAATTGGCTGATGGGAATTCCGTCTATGGATATTTCGCCGCCGGAGAGCTCATTAAAGCGCATCAATAAATTCACCAAGGTTGTCTTGCCGGCGCCGGTGGGCCCGACAATGGCAACCTTTTGTCCGGGCAAGGCGATGGCCGAAAAGTCGTGAATCACGGTTTTATCGGTGTCTTCGTAGCCGAAACGGACATGTTTAAACTCTACGCGCCCCTGAGGTTTGAAGATTGTTTTCGTCCTGGCGCTCTCATCGGGCATTTCTTCGGCATGCATCAGCTCGAAAACACGCTCGCCGGAGGCGATTGCAACTTGGATTCCCTGGGCCGTTTCGGCCACTTGCATGAGCGGCTGGGTGAAGTATCTAACATAGACGATAAAGGAAACTATTACCCCAAAAGAGATTTCTCCGTTCAAGACAAGAGCGGCACCCACTACACTGACCGCCACATAACCCAAGTTGTCCATAAAGAACATGATGGGGGTCATAAACCCGGAGAGAAACTGAGCCATAAAGCTATTCTTGCGCAGCTCCTCATTGAGGACGCCAAAGCTCGTTTTCATTTGCGCTTCGGCATTATAGGCTTTAACTGTGGTGTGCCCGGAGAAGGTTTCTTCTACCTGGCCGTTAAGCTTGCCGAGGTACAGTTGTTGCCCATCAAAGTGTTTTTGTGATACGGCGATGATTAACATCATGGCCAAAAGCCCGAATAAACTCGCCGCGACGGCCGCCACCGCTAGTATCCAATTGGTGCTGAACATCATTATGAGCGAGCCGACAAGCATGGCTGAGGAGGTCACCAGGGTGGTGATTCCATGACTTAGGTTTTGACCCAAGGCGTCCACATCATTGGCTATGCGCGAGAGTATGTCCCCGATGGTATTCTTATTAAAAAACCACATGGGCAGGCGATTGATTTTGGCCGCCAAGTCGGTTCGCATGCGTTTAGAAGTGTTTAGGGAGGCACTGGCCACTATGTAACCCTGCACAAACATGAGCAGGGAGCTGGCCACGTAGAGAGCTGCTATGGTGATGCCCAAAAAACGAATGGCACCGAGGTCTATGCCGGTCATCATTCCCTCTGCGATCAGGTCGGTCAAGTCTGCCAAGAGCTGAGGGGTGAATAAGGCCAAGGCTGTGCCCAAGACGGCCACGGCGGCCGCAAAGAGCACGGCGGCAAGGTCCCTCTGCGCATAGACCAGGAACTTTTTAATAGTGGCCAGCGGGTCCTTGGCCTTGGGCACGGAGCCCAATCCCCCCGATATTTCGGCCATGATATCGTCGTGGAAAGAACTGCCATTTTTTTCGAGGTCGCCAAAGGTATAGTTATCTTTACTCATCAGGCTAGTTCCTCCTTGGAAAGCTGCGAGTGGGCGATTTCTTGGTACACCCGGCAGCTGTGCATTAACTCGCGGTGGGTGCCAAATCCGACCATGGCGCCTTCCTCTAGTACAAAAATTTTATCGGCCTCTATAATGGTGCCAATGCGCTGAGCCACGATTAACACGGTAGCCCCCCATGTATTTTCCTTGAGAGCCTGGCGCAGTAGGCGATCGGTCTTGTAATCAAGGGCGGAAAAGCTGTCGTCAAAAATCAAGATTTCAGCCTTTTTGGCTAGGGCTCGAGCTATGGAAAGGCGCTGTTTCTGGCCGCCCGAGAGATTAGTTCCTCCGGGGGCTACATAGGCATGGTAGGTGTCCGGCATCTGTTCGACGAATTCTGCTCCTTGGGCAAACTTCACCGCCTCGATTACTTGGGACTGGGGATCACTGGGTGAACCACTGTGGCCAAAGAGCACATTGGAGGTGACTGAACCTTTAAACAGCACCGCCTTTTGCGCCACATAGCCGATCTTTTCTCTTAGTCTCTGCCCGGTATAGTCCCTGACATTGACCCCATTCACCAGCACCTCGCCTCGGGTGGTGTCGTAGAAGCGAGGGATGAGATTGATGATGGTGCTCTTGCCGCTACCGGTGGAACCGATAAAGGCAATGGTTTCACCCCGTCGCACCTTGAAGCTGATGTTTTCCAACACATATTCCTCGGCATCGGGGTATTTAAAGCTCACATTTCTAAATTCTATTTCGCCCCTGGTCTTGGAAAGAGTTGAAAATGCCGGCCCCGGCCCGTCCGCTATGGTGGTCTGGGTTTCTAATACTTCATTTATTCTTTTGGCGGCAACGGTAGCCCGAGGGATAAGGAGAAACACTATGACCAACATCATGAAGGCCATAAGAATTTGGATGGAGTAGGCGGCAAAGACCATCATGTCGGCAAAGGCACCCACCCTATGTACGGCGGCGGCCCCAGCAACAATTCCGGCTCCTATCCAGTAAACTGCAAGGGTCAAGCCATTCATGATTAGGTCTATGCCGGGCATCAAGGTGGCCATCAGACGGTTAGTGAACAAATTTGTGTTGGTCAGGGCTAGATTGGCTTGGAGGAATTTCGCGGCCTGAAATTTTTCGGCATTGTAGGCGCGAACCACCCGAATGCCGATGAGATTTTCTCGCGTCATTCTGGTTAATTCATCGGTCTGTTCCTGCATTTTTGTAAACTTGGGTATGGCCAATATAAAGTACGCCGCCGCCACCATGATGAGGGCCAGCACCGCCCCCGCCGTGACCGCCGACCATTGCCAGGCTTTGTCCATAATCCTAATTACGGCCCAGAGTGCCAACAGGGGTGAACGGACAAGAATTGGCAGCCCGGTTACCACTAGGCTCTGCACCTGTAACACATCATTGGTGGAGCGGGTAATTAGGCTGGAGATTGAAAAGTCGTTTAGTTCCGGCATGGTGTAGGACAGCACCTTGTCGAACATCAGGCCCCTTAGCCTCGCCGCGTGGTTGGTGGCAATCTTTGCTGCTAACCCGGCGATAATCATGGAAATAAGCATGCTGGTAAAAGTAATGAGGATCATTAGGCCACCATTGTGCAAGATGTCGCGCATTTGGCTGCCCTCCGTCTGCACCAGCATGGTAATCCTGCCTAGGTACTCCGGTAAAGTGAGGTCCAAAGCGACTTGGCCCACAATGAAGGCGATGCTAAGTATCAATAAAATCCATTCGCTCGTCTTTAGGTATCTTAAAAGCTTTATCACTTGGTTAAATCCCCCTTACTGCGGCGGTTGCTCCCGGTCGTCCTGTCGGTATGCGTTACCTTAGCATGAGCCAGAGGCCTATCCCTCCGGAAACTAGGGCCAGGAGGTAGAACAAAATCACTACTGTAGACCATGCTGGATTTTCTTTCGTAGTAACATGAACACGATTCCCGTCAATGCTAAAATGACAGCCGCATTAAAAGATACTTGCCCCCAGGAGGCTTCCTGCAGCAAGATGGCGCGCATACTGTCGTAAGCCCAGTAAAAGGGCGACCAGTAGAGGATGGGCAGCCAACGGCTAGGCAGAAACATCGCGCCAAAAATCGAGGCCAAGATGGGGAAGTACACCATCTTCATGCTGGAGATGGCCGCAATAGGCTCATTGTTCAAAACGCCGATGCTAAAACCGATGATAATGCTGATAAAGGCGATGGCGACAATCGTTACCAGGAACATGCCGATGTTTATGCCGCTAAACCCTAGGATCATCGCCGCGGAGATGCCTCCGATGATGGGGATGACGAAGCCTAGGATGCCCTTGCCGATGATGAACTGAGAGCGGTGTAGCGGGGCGACATTGATGGCACTGAGAGTGTTGCTCATTTTTTCTTCGACCAAGTTGAGAAGGATAAGCATACCGCCGAACACAGTGGTGAAGATGATGAGCAGGGCACCGCCCTCTAGTTTGATGGGTGACAGTCGCCATCCCACATCCGAAAAGGCAATTTGCATAGGTAGCGGTGCGGCATCCCGCCCGTAGGAATTGAGGATAAACCGGAGGGGAGCCTCCATGGGGATGTTCTCGTTGCCCTGGCGGACAATTTCAAACCCTTGGTCGGTTTCAAGAACGCCGAGCACATCGTCGATACGGAGCACGCGCTCCCTGAGAGCTGCTATGTGTGGTACCTGGCTCACCCTAGCCTTATCATTGAGATAGGACAGTAGTCCCGGCGACATGTCCTGAAGGACAACTAGGTTCTGGGTGGATTCGCCTACGCTGGGAATAAAAGCTCGGAGCAGAAGGGCGATGAGGATAGAAGCCAGACTGAGGTAGATGATCAACCAGTCCCTGGTGCCACTCCTTAAGTCGCGTCCGATGATGGCCCAAATTTTATTCATCATGCACCTCCTAGACCGTCAGGGTTTTCTTAAAGCGATAATTGGTGTAGATGAAAAGCAAAAGGCTCAAGGCCATGAATAGCCCAACATTTCGCAGCACATAGGCCACATCACCTTGTTCTAACAGCAATTCTCTAAAGCTAAAGATCATGGGATAAGAGGGGAGAAGCCTAATCCAAGCGGGCGAGAACCAGGGCATGAAGTACGAGAATCCCCCAAACATCAGCACGAAGATAGTAAAAAAGAGTGCTCCCATGGCCTTGGTCATGCTGTCAAAGAAGCTGGTTATAAGGAGGCCCAAGACGGAGCCGAACACATTAAAGGTTAAAATAACCAAAATCAATAGGGGGTAGTTAATCCTAAACCCCACTAGGGAGATAACAACAATGGTCGATACCACCACCGCCATCAGAGCCATGATCATAATTTTGCTGACCAAGTAGTGCCAGACCTGGACTGGGGCCACCGCAAAGGCCTTGATCACCCCCTCCTCCTTGTCGAGGAAGACATAGGCCGCAATTATAAAGAGCCCCATGAAGGCCACATTTATAACGAGGTAGATCGGTAGGATGTTGACCCGGTCAGAGAGCCTGGCAGGCGTGGATTCCAGGGAGACTACGGTAGTTCGGTTCACATAACCGGGCAGTTGCGAGGCCATGGCTCCCTCGAAGGTAGACCGCAGCAAGGCCTTCATGCTTTCGCTCTCATGCCCCTGCAAGACTAGATCTAAGACCGGCCTTTGACCCTCGAGACGGACATGGATGCCGGCGGCGGAACGGTTGGCAGCGAGCGCCTGCTCCAGTGCGGGGCGACTGTCAACTAACTCAACCTGGTAGTCTCCACCGTCCACAACAAGCTCGGAGAGTTCGCCTTTTAGGGCCTCGATTTCGACCAAGGCATAAAAAGTCTGTGTCCGGTCAAAGTTCTCCGGTACCGCAAAGAGCATGACCAAGACAAACATAATGGCCATTCCTATCTCCATATAGAAGTAGATTCCCTGGTAAGAGAGCCTGGCGTCCTTGACAAAGGTGGTCCATAGCTTCTGCATACTACAACAGCCCTCTCCCGGTCACTTGGATGAAGATCTCTTCTAGGGTGGCTTCTTTGGTGTGCATCATTTCAATCTTGCCGGTTTGGAGCAAAGTTTGCAGTCTGGCCATATCATCCGGCTTGACGAGAGAAAACTGCTCGCGCTTGGTAGTGTCATCCACCCTGTGGTCCACCACCACTATCTTCTCGCCAAACTGTAGCTTCAAATTCCTCGGTGAATCAATCAGTTTGATTTCGCCATCGATTATAAAGGCGATGCGGTCACACAGCTCGTCAGCTACCTGCATATTGTGCGTGGTCAAAAAGACGGTCGTGCCCTCGGCATTCTTGCCCTTGACAATTTCGATGATTTTGCGGGAGATCGCAGGGTCAAGCCCCGTAGTGGGTTCGTCTAAGAACCAAATAGCGGGGTTGTTGAGCATACTCCTGACAAAGGTGAGACGATGTTTCATGCCCTTCGAAAAAGTGCCGGCTTTGTTCCTGGCTACCTCATTGAGGCCTACCAGGTGGAGTAGCGACATGGGATCTAGGGTGGGTACATCAAAGAGCTTGCCGTAGAATTCAAGGTTTTCCAGAGCGGTAAGTTTACTGTAGACATTTGATTGCTCAAAACTGACTCCTATCTTGTTGAATAGCTCGCGTTGGCGGAGGCGCATGTCATAACCTGCTACCTGTACCGCTCCCTGTTGGAGGGGTAGGAGGCCGGTCATCACCCCTTGAGTGGTAGATTTGCCTGCGCCTGATGGCCCTAGGAAACCAAAAATCTCTCCCGGCGCAATTTCGAAGCTCACATTTTTTACAGCATAAACATCAGTATGCGTGTAGCTGTGGTACAGGCCCTGTACTTTAATCATGTGTGTCCTCCTTATCTTTTTAGGGATGGTTGGTCGCGCGCCGGATGCCCCGGCGGCCTCGGGTTCACTCCATCATGGTTGCGACCTGGGGAGGGTCGGCGTGCTGTGTCACGCCGCTACCTGGGAGGCTGTAGCGCCGGCACAAAAGCCGGCGACCTCGTCGTGGTCTCTCCCCCATCATGGTTGCGACCTGGGAGGGTCGGCGTGCCGTGTCACGCCGCTACCTGGGAGGTTGTAGCGCCGGCACAAAAGCCGGCGACCTCGTCGTGGTCTCTCCCCATCATGGTTGCGACCTGAGAGGGTCGGCGTGCCATGTCACGCCGCTACATGGGAGGTTGTAGCGTCAGCCTTTTCTTGGTGAAGTCGATGCCGAGAGAGTCCACTAAGACGTCTGAAATCTCGCTGGGGTAGCCATCGTATTTTTTCTTCTGCCGCCACCCTGTCTGAAGCAAAGTGCGGGCGCAGTTTCGCCAGCGTCGTCAAAATTGTTGACAGAATAAATAAACCGGTTATAATGTTAGGAATAGTCATAAATCTTCTTAAGTTTATGGCTATCAAAAAAAGAGGGAGGGGAAAATCGAATGGTAGCAAAAAAGAGTGCAGAAAAAGAGGTTCCGAGGGAGCAGTGGTCCAGTAAAATGTCGTTTATACTAGCCAGCGCCGGCTCAGCTATTGGACTGGGCAATATTTGGATGTTCCCCTGGAGAATGGGGACCTATGGAGGGAGTGCGTTCCTGCTAATCTACCTGCTCATCATAGCCTTCATTGGCCTCATAGCCCTCATGGGCGAGTTCGCCATGGGCCGCGGCCAAGGCAAGGGCCCCATCAGTTCATTCGAAGCCATCTTCAGAGAAAAGAAACTTGCGGGGGGTAAGTGGCTGGGGTTGTTCCCCGTGCTCATGACCTTGGCGGTCACCATTTTTTACATGGTCGTGGTTGGTTGGATAATTCACTACTTCGTAATTTCCTTCCAAGGGTTTGCCGGCATGAACCTAGCTACCTATTTTGCAGGATTTGCCGGATCGTCCTCCGCCATCTTTTGGCATGTCTTGGCGGTTATAGCCACCACCGCCGTAGTCTATATGGGCGTGAAAAAGGGTTTAGAACCGTTGAACAATCTCATGATGCCAGGGTTGCTCCTCATTATGGTGGTGCTGGCCATTCGTGCTGTAACTTTGCCGGGAGCAGTTGAGGGGATTCGATTTATGTTTGCGCCCAACTTTGGGGCGTTAGCCGATCCCTTTACTTGGTTTAATGCTCTGGCGCAGGCGCTTTTCTCGCTCAGCCTACTCGGGTGCACTTTAGTCATCTACGGCAGCTACCTGCCCAAAGGGACGGACATCCCCCAAGCGGCGGCCTACACAGCGATCTTTGATACCGCTGCGGCCTTGCTGGCGGCCTTCATTGTGTTTCCGGCGGCCTTTGCGTTTGGCGTTGCGCCCAATGCGGGGATACCGTTGTTGTTTGTCACCTTGCCCGGCCTGTTTGCGCAAATGCCCGCAGGGCAGCTATTTGGGATGCTTTTCTTCTTGCTCGTCATTTTTGCGGCCACCACTTCGGCTATTTCGCTCTTTGAGTCGGCGGTGGAACCGATGATGGATGCCTTTAAATGGGCACGGAAAAAAGCCACTCTGATTACGGGTGCCCTAGTGCTCTTGGCGGGACTGCCATTGACCATCAATATGGGTCATTTCTCGCTCTGGATGCGGGTCACCTCCGGCATACTCATGCCCATCGGAACTCTAGTTACGATGATCGTACTCTTCTGGGTATTCGGCGCGGCGCGGGCTAGAAAAGAGGTTAATGAGGGTGCAGCGGTAAAAATGGGCCCATGGTGGGAGTTTTTTGGCAAGTATGTGGCAGTTGGCGGCACCTTCTTTATCTTGGTCGCCGGCATTCTAAGATTTACCGGCCTGTGGAAGTAGCAACACCTTAGCTTAGGTCTCTCCGCTCCATGAGGACAAAGGACAAACTCATGGCGATGGTGGTTACCCCTAGCAGGACATAGAGGTCAGTCCAGGCAGAAGCGTTTTGCGTGAGGGCGGCGTGGGGGGTCAAGTAGGTAAAAAGGGAGAAGGTCTTCAGAGGTTCGACGGCGTCCCACAGTCCGCCGACGAGCTCGATGGTGTACATGGCGGCAAATAGGCCTCCCATGGCCCCGACCACGACCTTCCCCTCACGTGCCCAAGCGCCCAGTAAGTAGGCGATGCTGAGGACAGCCAAAGCAAAAACAAAGTACTGCAGCCCGGCTATGGCGAAACTCTCTAGCCGGGGGGGATTTAAGCCAAAGGATAAGGCCCCAAAGTAGAGTGAAAGCGAGAAAAGCATGGTATTGATAAATAGGAGTGAGCCCGCAACCAAGAGGTCATGCGCCAACAGCTTAGAGCGTGACATCGGTCTGGCGAAAAGCAGGTCCGCTGTTTTTTCGCCGATTTCTTTAGCGGCGTAGCCCGAACCCAGAGACGCCGCCCAGCCCACCAAGATGACCAAGATGATGGGGTGTCGCCAGGCCATGGCCAAGAAGGTGCTGACATCCCACATTAACACGCCCTGAGTACCGAGCATGGCCCGCATGATGTCCTCCCCCCCACCTTGGAGCATCTGACCCATCATGTTTTGCATATCAAAGGCGTCATAGGCGGCTACCATCAACAATCCAAAGGACAAGAAGCCGATGGTGACATAGAGGGCGGTGCGGTAATTCTGCCGCAGTTTGAAGGCCATCAGTCCGAGATTCATAACTTGGCCCCCTCCTTGGCGTAGTAGTGGAGGAAAATATCGTCCAGCTTCGCTCGTTCACATACGAGGGAATCTACGGGTTGTTCCGCCAAGTAGGCCAAAAGCGGCTGCAGGTCACCCGATGTTGCAAAGGCATAGCTATTTTCAGCGGCTCCTAAGGGTGAAATACTCACCCCCGGGAGGGTGGGCAGGTCCACCATTGTGCTAAAGGCCACTTCCACCCGATGAAAGCGTTGCAGTCGTATTTTGGTCACTGATTCTACCATGAGTAATTTTCCCGCCCGAATGATGCCGACATCGGCGGCTAAGCGCTCCACCTCGGTCAACACATGCGTCGACATGAAGATGGTCGTGCCGCGTCGGCTAATCAGCTCAGCCAGTTCAAAGAAGTTGCGTTGAATGAGGGGGTCAAGGCCCCGGGTTGGTTCATCGAGGATGAGTAGCGGCGGGGCATGCTGCACGGCTTGGATGATGCCTAGTTTTTGCTTCATGCCGGTGGAGTACTCGCGCGTCTCGCGGAGTAAATCACTCTCGCTCATTTCCATGGCCTCACAGGCTTCTTTGCGCCAAGGGAGAGATTTGTAGAAGCTGCCCAGCATATTGATGGTGTCCTTGCCGGTGACATTGCTGTAGAAGGCGAGCTCTCCGGGCAGGTAGCCCACTAGGCTGCGCAGCTTTACCCCTTCTCGTTCTGAGTCTAGTCCCAGTACGCGGGAACTGCCGGAAGTGGGCTTGATTAATCCGAGCAGCAAGCGGATGCTCGTTGTCTTGCCTGCGCCATTGGCTCCTAGAAAGCCGAAGATACTGCCCTGAGTGACGCGGAGGTTCAGCCCCTGCAGGGCTTTGACTTGGCCATAGCTCTTGGTCAAGTTATCAGTCTGGACAGCGAGCATTAATCGTTCCCCTTCCGTAGTAACGTTTTCGCGCCAAGATGCTTGGCGCGAATAAGGTACTCCACTGGACCTGCCCAAGGTTGTTATAAACAGCAAATTAGGCACAACGCACCAGTAGTGTTCAACGCACTAGTAGTGTTCAACGCACTACTAGTGCGTTGCTACGGTATTGCGTAGCGGCGGTGTATCACACCGCCGTCTTCCGACGAGCCGTACATAATGTTGCTACGGGCGGGTTTTGGTGCGGTCGGGCACGATTTCTAGCCAGTAGCCATCGGGGTCGGCTATGAAGTAGATGCCCATGTTTTTATTCTCATACACAATACAACCCATCGCTTCGTGCTTGGCATAAGCCGCCGCATAGTCATCGGCCATAAATGCCAAGTGAGTTTCGTTTTCGCCTAGGTCATAGGGTTTGTCCCTGTCCTTCATCCAAGTGAGCTCCAAGCGATGGGCGGTGAGGCTGTCGCTCAGGAAGACCAAGATAAAGCTTTCGTCGCCGGCGACTTTTCGCCGCACCTCTTTTAAACCTAAGGCCTCATCATAAAATTTGAGGCTTTTTTCCAGGTCAAAGACATGTATTTCGCTGTGGGAAAAAGTAAATTGCATGTTTAGTCCTCCCTTTTTGTGTATACTATGCTTTGCCCGCGGTGGGTGATGGCGCAAATGCTGGTTTGCAGAGATGAGGCGGTAGCGGCAAAGGCCTTCGTCGCCGCAAAGTTGTCGCCAAAGTGCATGGGGATGAGGAGCCCGGGCTTAATCAGCTCGATGAATTTCCTCGCCCCAGCGTCATAGTCCTGCCCTAGGCGGGGGTCGACGGGAAAGAAGGCGATGTCAATGCGTTCGCCTCGGAGTGGTTCGATCTCGCGCAAAAAAGCGCGCTCGGCATTTTCGATCTCATTCTCCGTCGACTCTTCCCGCCAATGCCACCAATTGAGGTCTCCGGCATGGAAGATATTTAACCCCTCGGCCCGGACCAGGAATGAGACGCCTAGGTCGGTGCTACCGTAGGCGCGCACATAAACATCCCCTAAATCCAGCGTATCGTGAGAAGACATACTGTGTATAGAGGACCCCTCGGCCGCAATGTCGGAGCTAAAAATATAGCGCAGGGAGCTATTGTACTGCTGCCACTCTAGGATTGCCGGGTTATAATGGTCATGATGACCGTGCGAGACCAGAACGAGAGGGTGAGGGTGCGTGGCGATGCTGGCGGGGGTCAAAAGGTTGGTTGAGTCGATGAAGTAGTCAAAGACCAAAAAATGATTGGACAATTCTAGCGCAAAGCCACTGTTATAGAGGTAGTTAATGTTGGCCGTGATGGTTCTCAAGTTGGCACCTCCCCCGTTCAAACGTATCGCGGTATTATGGATATCTTACCATAACCTAAAGAGAAAGGGAGCATTAGCGTGAATGTTTTGGATTTACGAGCCGTACAAAATGAGCAATTAATCGCCGAGCTGGCCGAGATGCTGCATAGAGCCTTCCCGGGTAGCGATGGTTTCCTTACTTTAGAGGGGGCCAGGGCCGAGGTTTTAGAGTCACTGGAAGAGGGCCGGGTCAGCCTCGTGGCCCTAGATGACGATGGACATGTTGGGGGCTGGATTGGGGCCATCGAGTCCTACAATGGCTGTGCTTACGAGCTGCATCCCTTGGTGGTGCATGAGGCGTGGCAGGGACAGGGCCTCGGAAGACGCTTGGTGCAAGAGCTTGAGGAGAGGGTGCGGGCGACGCAGGCCGTAAGCATCTATCTGGGTACGGACGATGCCGACTACCGGACGAATCTCGGCGGCATTGACCTCTACCCCGAGCCGTTAAAGCATGCTGAGCGCATCGAAAGCACCAACAACCATCCCGTGGTCTTTTACCGCAAGATGGGTTATGTGGTAGTAGGCGTACTCCCTGATGCCAATGGTTTTGGACGGCCGGATATTTTTATGGCCAAGCGAATTCAGCGCAACTAAATTGCTTCAATGTGATATACTAATTAAGTATGTCTAATTTATGAGGGGCGATAACAATTCTCAATGTAAGCAATGTCAGCCTGAATTTTGGCGGGCAAAAGTTATTTGCAGATGTAAATATCAAGTTCACTCCGGGCAATTGTTATGGCGTTATCGGAGCAAATGGGGCCGGCAAGAGCACCTTTCTGCGCATACTCTCCGGCGACCTTGAGCCAAATACGGGTGAAGTGAGCGTGGCGCGTGGGGTGCGCATGTCTGTTTTGCAGCAGGATCATTATAAGTATGATGGCATCTTGGTGCTAGACACGGTTATTATGGGGAACCCCGGCATCTTCGAAAATATAGCCGCCCGCAATGAGCTCTATGCCAAGGACGATTTTGGCGATGCCGATGGCATACGAGCCGCCGACTTAGAGTGCGAATTTGCCGAAATGAATGGTTGGGAGGCCGAGTCCGACGCCGCCTCTCTCTTGCAGGGTCTGGGCATAGGCGTATCGCTCCATGGTAAGAAAATGGCCGAGCTAAGGGGCGAAGAAAAGGTCAAAGTGCTCTTGGCTCAGGCTCTCTTTGGCAACCCCGGCATCTTGGTGCTCGATGAGCCCACCAACAACTTGGACCGCAAGGCCATTAAGTGGCTAGAAAATTTCTTCGGGGATTTTGAGGGCACCATTATCGTGGTTTCGCATGACCGCCACTTTCTCAACGAGGTCTGCACCCACATGGCCGATGTGGACCATGGTAAAATTAGGTTGTTTGTGGGTAACTATGACTTTTGGTACGAAACCAGTCAGCTCGCCCTGCGCATGTTAAAGGACGAGAATAAGAAAAAAGAAGAGCACATCAAGCATCTCCAGGAGTTCATCGCCCGCTTCAGCGCCAATGCGTCAAAGTCCAAGCAGGCCACCTCGCGTAAGCGACTGCTCGAAAAAATTACGCTAGATGACATCACCCCATCGACGCGGCGATATCCCTACATGGGGTTCAAGCCCGAGCGCGAGCCCGGTAAAGACATTCTGACCGTCAAGGGTCTGAGTAAAACCATCGACGGACAGAAAGTGCTCAACAATATTAGCTTTATGGTTATGCGGGGCGAGAAAATAGCCCTCGTGGGGCAGAACGAGCTGGCCAACACCACCCTGTTCAAAATCCTCGCCGGGGAGATGGAGCCCGATGAGGGTGAGTTTAAGTGGGGGGTTACCATTACTAAGGCCTACTTCCCGAAAGATAATACCGAGCACTTTGACGGTGTTAACACCGATTTGATTGACTGGTTGCGCGAGTATTCCCCCATCAAGACCGATAATCATGTCCGTAGCTTCTTGGGGCGAGTGCTGTTTTCCGGCGAGGACGCCCAGAAGCCGGTGAAAGTGCTCTCCGGGGGCGAAAAAGTCCGGATGATGCTCGCCAAGATGATGATTACTAACCCCAACCTGCTCATGTTCGACCATCCCACCAACCACCTCGACCTCGAAGCCATCACCGCTTTAAATAATGGTTTAACCGATTACAGCAGCAATATTTTGTTCACCTCGCATGACCATCAACTGCTCCAGACCATCGCCAATCGCATCATCGAGATTACTCCGCAGGGCATTGTCGACCTGCGGGGCACCTATGACGAGTACCTGCAGAAAACTAGTTAGCAGATTAGAAAAAATCCTCCCCTGCGGGAGGATTTTTTTCCTTTGTTAGCGGACTATGCGCCAGAGTTCGGGGAAGATGGCGCCGTTCGGCCTGGCGGACACACCAATAAACATCACCCGTAGCAGGAAATCAACCTAGTGGTGTGGTAATCTTTCATCAATAGTTAACAATGCCACGTAGCTAAGTAGTGGCTTGAATTGTTACCGCGGAGTAAACAGGGAGGCGATTATTTGAACTCGCTGGTTAAGGTCCTTAGCAACGAGTATTTTGACTCGGTTACGCTGATGTCCCTCACCGCAAAGTTGCGCCGGGTAGGCGGGGCCGAAGAAGTGGTGGTCCTCATGGGCACGCCCATGAACCTGCAGCTGATGCGGGGCTTAGGCTTTACGGAAGATGAACTGAGGCTGGCCACGAGCAGCGACTGTGTAATCGGCGTAAGAAGCAAGGACGATGCGGGAGCCCTAGCGGAAGAGGTGCTGCGCCAGCTCAAGGAGGGCAAGGTGCAAAAAGCAGAGGGGCGAAATGTTGCCCCTGCTACCATTGTCGGCGCCTGCCAAGACCTGGCGGCCAACTTAGTCATTATTTCGACTCCCGGCGAATATGCTGCCCGCGAAGCCCGCTTGGCCCTTGAGCAAGGACTTCATGTCATGATGTTTAGCGACAATGTCTCGCTAGAGGATGAAGTTAGGCTCAAGCAGATGGCGCAAGCGAAGGGACTTTTGATGATGGGGCCGGACTGCGGCACCGCCATAATCAATGGCAAGGGACTCTGTTTCGCCAACCGGGTACGGCAGGGTAGCATTGGCCTCGTAGCGGCCTCGGGCACTGGTTTGCAGGAAGTGGCGGTGCAGATTCATCGCTTAGGGCACGGAATTTCGCAGGGCATAGGGGTCGGTGGACGTGATTTGAGCCTGGCGGTGGGCGGAATGATGATGAAGCAGGGGATAAAAGCCCTGGCGAAAGACCCAGATACTGAGGTCATCGTACTTATCTCTAAACCGCCGGCCGAAGAGGTGCAAAGAGAGATATTTGCCCTGCTCGACACAGTGCCAAAGCCCTGCGTCATCTGCTTTATAGACGGTGCACCGGTGGGGGTGGACGGGCCCCACCGGCGTGTGGTTCATTCCTTGGAGGGGGCTGCGCTGGCGGCTATCGACTTGGTCGACGGGGGCCGAGGACCGAGCGCAGCAGCATGGAGAGGGGAGAGCGATGCCGTCAATCAAATTGGGTTGACCGCTCCCACTCAGAAGTACATACGCGCTCTTTACTGTGGCGGTACCCTTTGCGCCGAGGCCTTAGGTTATGCCAGAACCGTACTTAACCCTACCTTTAGCAATGTGGCCAAACGGCAAGAGGAGAGACTCTCCGACCCCAGAGAGAGCCGGGGGCATTCTTTTGTCGACCTAGGCGATGATGTCTTCACTCGCGGCCGGCCTCACCCCATGATTGACCCCGAGCTCAGGCTAAAGCGCATCATGGAGGAAGCAGCGGACCCCGAAACCTTGGTGCTCTTGCTCGACTTTGTGCTGGGGTACGGTGCGCACGAGGACCCGGTGGGGATATCCGTCGGGACGATAGAGGCCGCTCAGGTACTGGCCCAGAGAGCGGGACGGTGCCTGGCCGTCGTAGCCTATGTCTGTGGCACCGAACTCGACAAGCAGGGGTTAGAAAGCCAAGTGGAGCTCCTTAGGCGGGCCGGAGTGTTAGTGGCAACAAGTAATTTGCAGGCGATAAAATTGGCCTGTGCCATTGTCGGGGAAGGGGAGTTGGCGCGTGACTGACCTTTTTGGTAAAGAGCTTAGAGTGATCAATGTGGGGGCGTCTTCTTTTAATGAAGACTATCGCCGGCAGAACATCCCCTTTATTCATCTAGACTGGCGCCCGCCGGCAGGTGGAGATGCGGAGGTGCTCGGTATGCTCGAGCACCTCGAAGCGCGCCGCCCCGAGATTACACGGGCCAATGACGAAGTCCTCCGCCGCGTCAAAAGCGCCCAGGGCAAGTTGGTGGGGGTGAAGCTAGCCCGTGAGGTGTTGCCAGGCATGGACGGGCGCATCATATTGCATGCGGGACCACCCATTGCTTGGGCGAATATGGCCGGACCCATGCGCGGGGCCATCATCGGCGCCTTGATGTACGAGGGTTGGGCGACCACCCCGGAGTTGGCCTTGGCTTTGGCGGCCAGTGGGGAGATTTGCTTTGCTCCCTGTCATGAATATGGGGCCGTTGGCCCTATGGCCGGCGTCATTTCGCCTTCCATGCCGGTGCATGTCCTCCTCGATGAGGTGCATGAAAAGAGGGCCTACTGTACGGTCAACGAGGGCTTGGGCAAGGTGTTGCGTTACGGCGCTCATAGCGAGGCGGTGCTACAAAGGCTGCGGTGGATAGAGAGTGATTTCGCCCCAATTCTAGACGCGGCTCTGGCCCTGGCCGGCGGCATAGATGTAAAAGGGATTATTTCGCAAGCCCTCCACATGGGCGATGAATGCCACAACCGCAACAAGGCGGCCACGGGGTTGTTTTTGCGAGAAATTATGCCCCATGTACTGCGGACAAACTTTCCCTTGGAGCAAAAAATTGCAGCGCTGGAGTTTATCAAGGGCAACGACCATTACTTTTTGAACCTTTCCATGCCTTACTGCAAGTTGGCCCTTGCGGCTGGGCATGGGGTGGAACAGGCCACAGTTTGCACCGTCATGGCGCGCAATGGCTATGAATTTGGCATTAAAATCAGTAGCTCCGACCGGTGGTTTACCGGCAAGGCCAACAAAATCGAGGGTCTCTTGTTTCCCGGGTTTACTATGGAAGATGCCGCCCCAGACATTGGCGATAGCGCCATCACCGAGACGATGGGGCTGGGTGGCTTTGCCATGGGCGGAGCCCCCGCGATAGTGCAATTTGTGGGCGGAAGGGTGGAGGACGCCTTTAGATATTCTCGGCAGATGCACGAAATCTGCCACGGAGAAAACCAGGCGTTCACTTTGCCCACTCTCGACTTCATGCCCACCGCCCTCGGCATAGATATCCGCAAGGTCATCGCCACGGGCATTTTGCCCATTATTAACACGGGCATGGCGCACAAGGAGCCCGGTGTGGGGCAAGTAGGGGCCGGGCTGGTGCGGCCGCCCATGTCTTGTTTTAAAGCCGCACTAGAGGCAGTAGCATCCCAAGCGGAAGTTGATTTACTGTGCCATGCCCCTGGTTGTAGTCGGTTCCCTGTCCACGATGCCGAGGGCGCCACTAGGTAGGCTTCTATGTAGCCGTCTGCTGTAGCATTCGGGTTTACATCGCCATCAGATTGTGTCAAAACCCTCTCGGGCCGCTCTCCACTACCTAATTACAGATGGGTGTTGATATATCTGGTCCTGAAGACTGTTCCATTTAGGGGAGAACAACGGGAGAATGTGCTTGTTCCACATTGACATGAAACACTCTTTAAGAAGAGACGGATCCTTCCGCAGTGGCGAGAAATGCAGCTCAATGGCTTCACGCCAGTCGGGGAAAGTTTCCTTAAACAGGTAGATGAGGTCCCGCACATCAGTCCCACCATAGAGCACACCCCATTTTATCCAGCCACCTTGCAGTGCTGCGCGAATCTGGTAAATGCGCCTCGCCTCATTTACCAGATCATCAAGTTCTAAAGACGAATTGGTAAGTACAAAAGTACCCATCAAAAAATTATTATATACTTCCCGGTGTGACAGGTAAGCAGTGTAGTAGTCGGCCGACCAACCAACGAATGGTTCAAACCCGCGGTAAGATTCGCCTGCGGTTATTACTTGCGAGAACATAGAAGAGACGGTCATGGGAGCTATCAGTGTATACAGCAGTGGCGATCCGCTCCTAATCGGCACTGAAAACCCCTCGTATACGTGTGAACCAACTATCATGGCTATTTGATGTTCATCAGGATGATGCGCATTAGAGAGTGTTACCATGACTTGACACTCCCCATGCCTAAAGGCAGGGGATTCTTGGGTGATTAAACCGAAATCCATTTCTGGTATCGGAGTATGACCCCAAGTTAAGGGCTGTGCCATCAGCCCATCCTAAGACAG
>Ga0208100_100164_pt1 | contig 27749 bp, 29 predicted proteins | sample SubbioR11_8A_Aug_FD_184817 | JGI IMG/M metagenome (GOLD analysis project Ga0208100, IMG submission 184817) | Serpentinite rock and fluid subsurface biosphere microbial communities from McLaughlin Reserve, California, USA - CR11_8A_Aug (SPAdes) | ecosystem: Environmental > Terrestrial > Deep... | reverse complement strand
ACGCAAGTCCCCGGGAGAGTAGGACGCCGCCGGAATAATCTTAAAGCAACCCCAGAGCAAAAGCTCTGGGGTTGCTTGCTTTAAGAGGGTTACCGTAGCAACGCACCACTGGTGCGTTGTCCAAAGGCGTCGTTTAGGCGTGGTGCATTCCGGTGGTTCGGCGGTGTGGTACACCGCCGCTACGGGGGGTCGGCGTGCCATGTCACGCCGCTACCCGGGACGTAAAGATAGATGATGGCGCGAGGAGGGTTCTCGTAGCAACGCACCATTGGTGCGTTGTCCAAACCAGAGCAAAACCTCCGGGGGTGCATGTTTTAATTCATTGGGCGGGTGGTAGCCAGGATGGTTGCCGTAGCAACGCACCATTGGTGTGTTGTCCAAAAAAGCAGTGGCGGCATAGTGACCCGGTCAGCAACCCAGCCATAATTCCGGTGGATTAACCCGATATACACCCCGGTCGCGGTTCATGTAGCGGTTCATGACGAATTCGCGGCGAATAGTGCAGTAGTCATCGAAGCTCATCTTGATGATTTCGTTGACTTCAGCTTCGAGATAATCTCGGTTGGGGACAAAGGCCTTGAGGAGCTCCTGCAGGACGTAAAGTTTTTTCTTGTATTGAACTGGAAGGCATCTTAGGCGACCACTTTCAAAGAAATTGCTGATGACTTTTTGGCGCTCGTCCTTGGGCGGAGCAGGCCTTGAATCTTCCGCGAACATCTCTTTGGTAAGGTGCTGCAATTTAGCGGTGTTCAAGGCGTAGTAGATGGTATTGTCCTCACGCACTGAAACAACAAGCCCCAGGGCTTTTAACTTACTGATGTGATGCGATACCGTAGGTGCACTGACTCCTAGTTCGGTGGCTAGGTGCTGCCCACAGGTCGGCCTGAGCGCAAGTAAGCCAACCAGTTTTAACCGTGTTTCATCGGCCAGAGCGCCATAAAATTGCACCAAAGTGTTGATGCGGCTGGGGTCAATCACGGGCTGTCCTCCTCTATTTTGATGTATGCCAAATTAGACATCTGTCTAACGAGAGCATACACAACAGGCAGCGCCCTGTCAAGGCCGAACTTGTCTGTTCGTTCTTTCTATATTGAAATCGTCCTGAGATACTAGTGCTCACCAGTGAGTTTAATAAGGTTGCGATAGCGAGCGGGCTCGATTTCACCCCGTTCAACTGCCTGCTTCACTGCGCAACCGGGCTCATGTTGATGGGAGCAGTTGCGGAATTTGCAATGGCGGGAAAGCTGTTCAATTTCAGGGAAAGAAAGCATGATATCTCGGGCGTCGTTTGAGCTATCCTGCCACAGAGCAAATTCACGTAATCCGGGCGTGTCTAGCACCATTCCACCAATGTCTAGCGTGACTAACTCCGCCGAAGTGGTGGTGTGCCTGCCTTTTAAGAAGCTCTCGCGCAAGGCGTTGGTTTTTAAGGCGAGGTCGGGCTGCACGGCGTTAATCAACGAAGACTTGCCAACACCGCTTGAGCCAACCAAAACCGACACATTGCCTCGCAAAATGTCTACTAGGTCGTCAATCCCATGCCTGGTTCTAGCGCTGGTGTAAAGAACAGGATTCCCGAGTTTTTCGTAAATCTGCATTTCACGGCGTATAAACTCTTCGTCGGCGAGATCGATTTTGTTAATGCAGATAACGGGTTTGACCTTGCCGCGAAGACTGGCCTCACAGTAGCGGTCTAGGCGGTTTTTCTTAAAGTCGGGAGCGACGGCCGCCATGACAATGACCGCGTAGTCGATGTTTACCGCCAGAATTTGCTCCTTGGGTTCGCGACCCGGCGACCGACGCGAAATCTTGCTCCGGCGTTCGGCGATGCGTTCGATGACCGCCTGCTCGGCGGACACAGGGGTGATATAGACATCGTCACCCACGGACAGTAGGTTGGTAGTCGTGGCGAGGCCCTTGCGCAATTTTCCGCGCACAGTGCAAATGTAGTGCTGACCGCCACTATAGACATGGTACTGCACGCCTGAGGCGCGCAAAACTTTACCGATTAGTATAGTTATCACCTTTTCTTAAAGATATGGAATGCTCTTCTGAACCTGGAGAAGGTTGGCTTAAAGGCAAAAAAGACAAATAAAAAAGCAGTGGGCCTAAGCCCACTGCTCATTCTTTTATAGGCTTTAAAAACAGGCCCTTAAAGAATGGTAGCGGTTGGCGTTAGGCTGGGGGAGTCCATGCTCACTAACAATATCCATTCTCTTCTGCATATACCGCACCTCCTTTACTGACTGCAATCATTGTAACACCTCGCGGAAAATATTAAAAGACGCATCTGATATGGCTGAGCGCGATGATCAATTTCGCCGATAGAGGAGGCGCAACGCGGGCGTTTTATTACGCGCCACTCACTTGATAAGCACCATTTTTTTACAACTGCGACTTGACGGAATGCTCAGGCATAAGTATAATTGCACCAAGTAGGCATCCCTGCTGGGGGGATGAGCGGAAGGTGGTGTGGCTCCTAGGGTGTGATTAATGAATAGGGGGCAAAAGCAGGTAGATTGCTGTGAGCAACGAAGTTAGTAGCTACTTTATCTAGGTAGTGGGTGCGAAAGACCGCATGGGGTGCACCTGTCCATGCAACTGCATCTAGAAGGGGGTAGACATGGCGAGGATACTTCTTGTCGATGATGAGCATGCGCTAGTTAAGGGGCTAAAATACAGTCTGGAGCGGGAAGGCTTTGAGGTAGTCGTTGCGGAAAATGGGCGGCAGGCACTAAAATCGGCGGACGAGGTGCAGCCAGACTTGGTTGTGCTGGATTTAATGCTCCCTGAAATTGACGGCATGGAGGTTTGCCGCCGGTTGCGCGCTAAGTCCACCGTCCCTATCATCATGCTCACGGCAAGGGATGATGATGTCGATAAAGTGCTCGGCCTCGAAAGAGGCGCGGACGACTATGTGACCAAGCCGTTTAACACCGAGGAACTGATTGCACGCATTCGTTCGCATCTTAGACGGCAGGCCTGGAGCGGCATGTCCGCGGATCGTGAAGTTATCGTCAGGGGTGAAATGCACCTCGATACTTTAAAGCGCCAAGTGACCATGGCCGGACGACCGATATCATTAACTTCGAAAGAATTTAGCATCTTGCACGTTTTGGCTGCTCATCCCGGGAGGGTCTTTACGCGGGAGAGCCTGCTGGAGCTGGTTTGGGGCTACCAGCACTTTGGTGACGTCCGCAATGTAGACGTGCATGTGCGGCGCTTGCGGGGCAAAATAGAAGCAAGGCCGACAGATCCCGAGTATATCCTAACCTCTTGGGGAATAGGGTACAAATTTTGTGATGAGCCATGAAGAAGCGCCCCACCTTGCGCGCTCTCCTGCTCACCAGCTACCTTTTAGTTATCGCCCTGGCCACGCTAGGATCAACCCTGGTAGTTGGTCCGGCGCTGTGGCGGTACTTTGTGCGCGAGCGCGAGATAGAAATGTTGACCCAAGGCAGTATCCTAGCACAGGCGGTACGGCGGGAGATATACCAGGGTGCTTGGGAGCTGCCTGCCTTGTTGCGTCTTGCTAATCTGCAACTGTCTTCACGTGTCTTGATTTTAGATGCGACAGGTCTGGTGCTGGGCGCTATAGAGGGTAGGAGCGATGGCACTATGGTAGAAATAGATAGGGCTGCACTAAAGAGTGCCCTAGCGGGCCGCAGTGTGGCGACTATCAGGCAGTCAGGCAGGGAGCCGACCCTTGATGTGCTCGTGCCGGTTACCTATCCGGGAGTGGCTGATATTGCTCAAGGGGAGGTCTTGGGGGTGGTCCTCATTTCAAGATCTCTCCTCGATCTGCACGAGAGACAACGGAGTATAGTTGCGCGCCTGATTAAGGGCAATATTTTCATTGCTCTTTTAGTTGTACCCATGGCCATCTTTTATGCCGGGCGGATCTCATCCCCGCTCACTAAGTTGACCGCTAAAGCCGAGCGCATGACGGCCGGAGCATTAGGCATGATGGTCGAGCCAGCCGGAGACAGGGAGGTGTTTGCCTTAGGCGAAGCCTTTAACAGTCTGAGTCAACGTCTGGTTTTGCATGAGGAGGCGCGCCGTAAATTTGTGGCCGACGCCTCGCACGAATTGCGCACGCCCTTAGCGTCACTAAAGGCGCTCCTCGCGCCATTAGTGCGCGAAGAACCGGCCCCACCTAAGGTCGTGCGCGAGTTCTTGTCGGATATGGATAAGGAATTAGACCGTCTCAGCCAACTAGTTGAGGATCTCTTAAAGTTAGCCCGTCTGGACAACAAGCAAGACCTAGAGCAGAAACCCACTGAGTTGTCGGAGCTAGTTAGCAAAATAGTGAAAGCTCTTGCTTTTCTCGCCGAAGAACGGGGAGTACGGGTGGAAGTAGAGGCATTGCCGGCGGCGGTGATCTGGGCAGATGAAAACAGGCTGCATGGCGCTCTGCTCAACATCGTGGACAATGCCATCAAATACGCCCAAAGCGTGGTCAGGGTGAGCATGGTGACGGGCGAGCAGGTAGAAATAAGGGTGGAGGATGACGGGCCTGGCATACCGGAAGCCGCCCGCAACAGGCTGTTCGAGCGCTTCTACAGGCTGGACCAGGCCAGAGCCAGACACAACGGGGGCAGCGGACTGGGGCTCGCCATTGCCTGGGAAATAATCAGTAGGCACCGAGGGTCAATCCAAGTTATATCAGAGGAGGGGAAGGGCACACTAGTCGTGGTAGAACTTCCCCTTAAGCAGATTGTTTTCTAAGCGATAAATGAGCCCAAAGGCAAGGCTGCCCAAAATACGGAGGAAGGCCGCCACGAGGAAGGCGTTCCGGTAGCCCATCAACTCCAGCAAGGCCACACCGGCCAGGGGGGCGAAGATGGCGCTCGCAGTGATGGCGGTGTTGTAGTAACCGATATAGGTGGTCTTGCGCTCTTCGGGGGTCATGTCCAGGAGTGCATTAAACAGCGAGAGCATGACGCCGGAGAAGATAATGCCGGTGAGGATGCTGAAAAAAGCGATAGTGTAAAGACTGCGGGAGAAAGCAAAGATTAAAGGCACAATGCACATGCCGAGGGTCGAGGTGAAAAGCGTTTTGAGGGAGCCATTCTTCTTCATGTACCGGGCCCAAAAGCCAAAACCGAGCAAGGAGCCCCCGGTGTTGCTCAAATGCAAGATACTAATCCAGAGGTTGTTAGCACCCAGTTCCTTGGTCTGGTAGAGGGTGAAGAGCGGCCAGGCAATCTGCCAAGCAAAATGAAAAAACAAGGAGACGAGGGCAAATCGTATAAAACTCTTCTTTGTAGTTATTTCGCGCACATCAGTGACCACTGAACGAAAAAAGTTGCGCGCAAAGTGGGCCAAGGTGACCTCTTGGCCGACGTTTGCCTCCATCGTGCCGTTCTCTTCTTTCAACTTACGAAAAACCCAGACTTCGAGGAGCCCAAAAATGCAGGCAATGGCAAAAATAATTTGATACCCCAGCGGATAGGTGAAAATATCTAACAAGCGACCCACGACGAGCACAGAAAGAGTGCCGATGATGTTCATCAGTCGGCTACGTTCCGCAAAGGCGATGGCACGGCGGTCCGGTGGAACCACGCGCGCTATAAAGCCCTGCCACGCGTCGTTAGAGATGGCCCCGGGCAAGCTCATAGCAGCTAGGGTGACGATTAAGAGCAAAGCGCGCCGATCGTCAGTAAAAAACGGAATTAAGGCGAGGATAAGGTAGAATAGGCGGTTGGCGAGCATAAAGGCCGCGGTCAGTCTCTTTTTGTCGTGCTGCGAATCGACGTATTTCGCACCCGGAATCATGGCCAGCAGGCTGACGAAGGCCGGAGCGGAGGAGATAAGCCCGATTTGGTAGTTGCTAGCCCCTAGCCGCACCGCAAAAATGCCAATAAAAGGCATGACCATGTTGGCAGCCAGTGCGGAAACCATGCCGTGATAGTTGTTCAGCCTGATGTTCTGTTCCTGCCAATCTTCAGACCGGTCATGTAAATCTGTTTTGACGGTCCTAAGATACCTCTGTAGCGACATGCTGGCGCCCCCTCTAGATGTTCAATCGGCATAAATAATACCGGTTAGTTTTCGCCAAAAGCTCCGCTAATCCTTTATTTTTGCAAGCTAAATATTCCTGAGAGGGTTAATTTGTCTGGCAGGTAGGTGATGATGTTCGGCGAATCTCTCTGGTAGCCGATGAGTACGGAGGGTCCACACCAATCGCTTGCGTTTGGCGCGCGAGGTGCTGCAACGGTTGCAAGAGAAAAAGACTGGCTCATCATGCGCAGAGCCAGTCGTTATATCCTGCCGGGGCAGTTCACTTTAGCCCGTTAGGTGGCGAGCCGTTGTCCTAACTCATAAGCCTCCTCAAGGAGACCGGTCCTCTCTTGGACGATGCCTTTGGGGCCTAGGCTGGTGCCGACAAGCTCCAATACTTTGGGCTGATTAAGGAAGCGAAAGAGGACGCGCAAGGTGGATAGGGCGCTCTGGGGATGCTCGTGGGAAGGCGCTCCGCAAGTGGCGACAACTGCGCCCCGGATGTGCGAACCATCCACTTTAAGCGACCGATCCCCGCGCCGCAGTTGGTAGAGCCGGTCAATAAAGATCTTGGTTTGCCCTGTAACCTGTCCCATATATACCGGTGAAGCAATTACGACGGCGGAGGATTGTAGCACCTCGTCCAGCAACATGGGCATATCATCTTGGATGATGCATTCCTCATGGGATTTGCAGTGAGTGCAGCCGGTGCAGGGCTTAATCGCTAAGTCTGACAAAAAGATTGTCTCGACCGAAGCACCCATTTCCTCCGCTCCCCGGGCAACCTCGCGGAGCAGTAAGTCCGTGTTGCCCCCCTTGCGTGCCGAGCCACATAGGCTAAGGACTTTCTTCACATAAACCACCTCGTGCTCCATCTTCGTCACTAAAGGGGTGGATTCCTGCAAGAATAAACATTAGGGGGTGCCCGACACCACTAGACCGACTTCCCAAAAATGCAGGTACCGCCACTATGGGTCTTTTTGAAACCGAGTTTTTTTGCCAAGCACATGGAAGGTCGATTGCGGTGATTGATGCGGGTATAAGCGTACCTGCCCCCGGCACTGCGCACCATGCCTAGCGTTCGCAAGGTGGCAATTTGTGCCAGGCCAAGATGCCGAAATTTTGGTTTGACTGAGAGGTGCACCAACTCATAAACCCCCCTGCCGCGACTCTCAAAGCCAATCCAACCCGCGGTATCGGGGCCTCGCGCTATGGTAAAATGAGGGCGAGCGAGGAGGTTTTTGGGGCTGACGTTGACCCCGTTGTACTTCCTGATGCCCTCCGCTACGGTGCGGGCGGTTTTGTAGTCGCGAATGCGTAGCAGTCTCACTCCGCGAACACTTCCTTTCTTTGCTCTCGTTGCAGTTTATGAACGAGAGTGCAAAAACGGAAGATGGTTTGCTAGGTTAACGGTCTCAACCAAGACGCAGGCTTGGATGCAGTCTAAGTTCAGTTCACGACAGCGCGCGAGTATTTCTGGTGTATCGGCGCCAGGCTGTATCCAGATGTGCTGTATCCCAAGGTCGTGAGCCTCCTGCAGATATACGGCCCCGGCTATAGGATTAATTACCAAGCAAACCACATCTGGCTTGTGCGGTAAAGTACGCAGCGAAGAGAATGTACTGGGACCACCCTTCGGATGGACCTGATAGACCTCATAGCCCATGCTGGCGAGCCTCTGAGCCACGCGGGAAGCAGGCTTTTCCGGGTTGTTGGCGTCCCCCACAACCGCCCAAATTCTCTGCTGCAGCATACCTTCCTTATCCAATTAAAAGCTCCTCTCTAAAGTAAAGTCTAGAGTTAGCGACATTTTGCGACGGCTGCAGCGTCAATCCACTGATGTTGTGCATATAGGAGGCTTTACTATGGAAGTTCCACAGTTAATTATCGGCGGCAAGAAGGCTTTAGTGCCGATTGTCCAAGGGGCCATGGGGGTGGGGGTTTCGCTATCGGGGCTGGCCGGGGCAGTGGCTAAGGCCGGTGGCATTGGTGTGATTGCCGGCGTGGAAATTGGTTTTCAATGGCCTACTTATGCCGATGACAAGTTGCAGGCAAATAGCGAGGCCCTTCTGTGGCATTTAAAAAAAGCCCGTGAAATTGCGCCGCAAGGCGTAATTGGGGTAAACATCATGGTCGCTGTTAACAACTATGCCGAGCTAGTTGCCACCGCGATACAGGGCGGGGCCGACATAATATTTAGCGGTGCCGGTCTGCCCCTGTCCCTACCTGCTCTCGCCCTAGGGTCAACGGTCGCCATAGTGCCGATAGTGAGTTCCGCCAAAGCGGCAGTCCTCATTACTAAGCACTATCTCGCGAAGCATCATCGCCTCCCCGATGCTTTAGTCATAGAAGGACCGCTCGCCGGAGGCCACTTAGGCTTCTCGCGCAGCCAGTTGGCCGATTTAACAGGGAAGTATTCCCTTGAAAACATTTTAACTGAAGTGTTGGTAGCAATGCAAGAATTATTAGGAGAAGAGGCGTCCCGCGTGCCCTTGATTGCCGGCGGTGGTCTCTACACCGGCGGGGACATCGCCAGAATGCTCAAATTAGGGGCCGGTGGCGTGCAAATAGCCTCGCGCTTTGTCGCCACAGTGGAGTGTGACGCCGCGCTCGAGTTCAAGCAAGCGTATGTCGATGCGACTCTGGACGACATTGTGATTATTGACAGTCCCGTAGGGATGCCGGGAAGGGCACTGCGCAATGCCTTCCTTGGTGAAGTGACCAGGGGATTACGACAGCCTGATACTTGCAGTGTACACTGCCTCAAGCCATGTAATCCCCTGAAGGCCCCTTACTGTATTGCGCTAGCCTTGATTGCCGCCGCTCGCGGCGAATTGGCCGATGGTTTTGCTTTTTGTGGCGCTGAGGTGCATAGAATCGACAAGATCGTCTCCGTCGCCGAACTCATGCAGGAACTCCTCGCTGAACTGCGCGAAGCGTAAATGGTTCTAGCTCGGCGTAACTGGTTCTAGCTCGGGTAGTATTCTACAGCCGCGCCAACTGTGCCCGGCCCGGTGTGCACGCCAATGACCGGTGTGACATAGGACAAGGATGGTTCTAGGCCAAAGGCCTTCTTTAATTCCGCCTTGAGCGCTTGGCCGGCTTCGTCAGCGGCGCCCACGCCAATAGCCAGACGCTTGATGCGGCGCCCCTTAGATAACTCCGCAAAGAGACCGGCTATTTGGGTGAGCGCTTGCTTCTGGCTTCTCGCCTTGCCGGCATCGACATAGGCGCCGTCGACTACCCGGATAATCGGCTTGATGTTGAGGAGAGACCCGAGCAGACTCTTGGCCTTGCCAATGCGGCCGCCCTTAGCTAGGTACTCCAGTGTGTCTAGGGTGAAAAGCAGTTCGTGGTTTTGGCGGCAGGTTTCGATAGCTTGGAGAACCTGCTCGACTGGGAGCCCCTGAGCAATCGCCTCCGCCGCGGCGCGCACCTGCACCCCCATTCCTACGCTAATCGAGCGGGAGTCCACTACGCGGATGTCCTTGCCTGCCAATTCTTCTGCGGCTTGTCGGGCGGATTGGCAAGTGCCGCTTAGCGCTGCGGATATATGGAGGGAAATAATCGTTTCGCATCCCTCAGCGAAGGCTTGATTGTAAAGATCGATGAATTCGCCGGGGGAGGGCTGAGACGTCGTCGGCATGACCGAAGAAGCCTTGAGTTTGGTGTAAAACGTGTCTGAATCGATTTCTAGGCCGTCGCGGTACATTTTTTCGCCAAAAATTACATAGAGAGGTTGCACCTTGACTTTGAGTTCCTTAGCTTGGGCGGGCGTTAGGTCGGCGGTGCTGTCAGTGACCAGGCAAATTTTTTTCAATGGAATAAACCTCCTGCCATAGTTTTCAATGAGCAGACGAAGCCCGAGCTAAAAAGTGTCGCCAGGTGCTATAATCAGAGCGGAGCGAAGACAAGAGGGGGACAACTTTTGGCGGAAGCCTTAACACTAGACAAGCAAAACGAAGAAATTTCGCCCCAAGCTATGCGGAGAAAAATTTTTCGTATGGTCTGGCCGGCGACGCTGGAAAGCACTTTGCAGATGGCGGTCGGCATGGTGGCGATGGCGATGATTGGCCATGTCGGTCCCGAAGCGGTGGGCGCAGTGGGACTATCTACACGGGTGACACAAATAGTTTGGGCGATTTTCGCTGCTATCGGCACAGGGGCCACGGTGCTCATTGCTCGCGCTGTTGGCGCCGGCGACAAAGAGTCGGCGCGGCGAACTGCCGAACAAGCGCTCGTCCTGGCCGTTGTGCTCGTATGCCTCTTGACAGTTCTAGTCGTTTGGCAGGCGCGCTGGCTGATGGTCGCCCTCTTTCGGGCCGAGGCCTACATGCTCGATCTAAGTTTTAGCTACCTTGCCCTCGTAGCCTATGGCATGCCCTTTATGGCCATTATGCAGGTGGTGGGGGCGATCATGCGTGGGGCAGGCAATACCCGCACTCCCATGGTGGTCGCATTATTTGTCAATATTATCAACATCTCCGCCAATTATATCCTGATATTCGGGCGTTTTGGGTTTCCGGCTATGGGCATGTATGGCGCGGCCATCGCCGCCATAGTTGCGCAGAGCGTGGGAGCCCTGTTAGCCCTATATGTCTGGCATCGTGGTCAGGCCCTTACTGTGAGAATGTGGCGGCTGTACCGGCCGCATGGGGAACTGGTGCAGAGGATTCTCAAAATAGGCATCCCCGCCGCCGGGGAGATGATTTTTTGGCAGGTGGCGACGATTATCCTGATGAGGCTTATTGTCACCTTCGGTACCGCGGAACTAGCGGCTCATCAGCTTGGCTTGACCGCCGAGAGCCTGAGCTACATGCCCGCGGTCGGCTTTGGTATTGCCGCTACCGCCTTTGTGGGCCAGAGCCTCGGGGCAGAAAAACCTAGGCAGGCGGCCAGGTATGTGGCCGAGTTGGTGCGATTATGCCTGCTCTTGACTGTCCTTACCGCATCACTGCTCTTTTTTATACCGGAAACCATCATGCGCATCTTAACTCAGGATGCCGAGGTAGTGCGTTTAGGGGCCATCTACCTTTCGCTGATGGCGATAGCGCAGTTCCCTCAGCAGATGGGCGGAGTGCTCAATGGCGCTTTGCGGGGCGCAGGGGATACCAAGGCTCCCATGTATATAGGTGGTTTTGGCCTGTGGCTCGTTCGGCTCCCCTTGGCCTATATTCTCAGCGTAACATTCGGCCTGGGAATTACCGGCGTCTGGGTGGCCATGACCGTAGACTTGTTTGTGCGTTTTGGTCTCAGCAGTTATTATTATTATCGGGGGCATTGGCAGCCGGCGGCTCTACTACGCACCGGGCGAGTGTCTTGACCATAGGATAGAGGAGATAGGTGCGAGCACAAAGGGGGTGCCTTCTCTGAACGAACGAAGATGTTTTGTTTGCGGGAACATGGCGAAAGAGGGTCTGGTTCTCCGCCAAATGTTGCTTTGTGCCGACTGTGAAACGGCCATCAACGACATTAAACCTTCTATGCCCAGCTATGACTGTTGGGTTGCCAAGTTCAAAATTCTCTGGAGGGGTGCTCTCGATGAAACTGGACCAAAATAGAGCGCCCCTTTGGGAGGCCGTCCGGCAGCACCAGAGCTGCCAAAGCTACCCTTTCCATGTGCCGGGGCACAAGGGAGGTCGGGGACTGCCGAGCGAATTTCGGACGATACTGCCACAACTGGATTTGACGGAAGTCACGGGCTTAGACAATTTACTGTCACCGCAGGGGGTTATCGCCGAGGCGGAGGTGCTCGCCGCAGAGTGGGTCGGCGCAAAAACGACCCATTTTACCACCAACGGCAGCAGTGCCGCACTCATTGCCGCCGTTCTGGCCTGTTGCCCGCGCGGGTCGAGGATAGCACTGCCGCAAAATGCGCATCTTAGTCTGTTTTATGCCTGTGTGCTGGGAGATATCAACCCATGCTTTATTTCGGTAGAGTTTGATAAGCAGTTAGGAATTCCCCTTGGCCCCACCCCCGAGGAGCTCAGGCGCTTGCTCGCCACCGAGTGCGTGGCCTTAGTGACTGTAGTGCACCCGACCTACCATGGGGTGTGCGTTGATATTGCGGCGCTGGCCGCTGTCTGCCGCGAATTTGGGGTGCCACTTTTAGTGGACGAGGCTCATGGCACCCATCTTCTCTTAGCGGAGGAGCCGCCCTTTTCGGCGGTGCGGCAAGGTGCTGATATCGTGGTGCAAAGTGTACATAAGACCGGGCTCGCCCTAACGGGGGCGGCTTGGGTGCATTGCCTGACCGAGAAATGGAGCGCTAGAGTGAAGGATTCGCTTAGGCTGATGCAGTCCACCTCGCCTTCCTATCTCTTGCTGACCTCACTAGACCTAGCGCGCGCAAGGATGGCTGAGGGGGGCTCTAAGTTGTACCATGAAGCAATAGAGGTAGCGAAGGTCGCGCGCGACCTTTGGCCCTGTTACTCACCTCCCCACCCTTACCGGCAGGACCCCTTACGTCTCGTCATAGATGCCACGAGATTTGGCCTGAGCGGCTATGCCTTGGCCCGGCACTTCGCGGCACGGAACGCTGTGCCGGAAATGGCTGAGCCGATGGCGCTTACTCTTGTTTTTGGTCTTTACGACCGCGAGGAGGCCCTTTTAAATCTGCGGGGGGTTTTGCCGGGTTTAACCGCTATTTGTGAGGCAGGAACCCTAAGGCCGGAGCCACTGCCCTGGCCTCATTGCCCGCAGGTAGTTAGCCCCAGAGAGGCGTACTGGCAACATAAAGTAGAGGTCCCCCTGCTACAGGCCAGAGGAAGAATTGCCGGGGATTCGATCGTGCCCTACCCCCCGGGCATACCGATTATCTGGCCGGGGCAGGTCATTACCGGGGACTGTGTAGAGTACCTCCTAGCGCTCCGGGTAGAACATCAAGACACAGATAAATGCAGTATGGTCGAAAAAGTGAGGGTCTTGGCTAGTGATGAAGATGTCTAGAGGTCTATTTATTACTCTTGAAGGTCCGGACGGCTGCGGAAAAACCACTCAAGCTCTGGCACTAGAGAGAGAGCTAATGCACGAGGGAAAGCGAGTGCTTCTCACGCGCGAGCCGGGCGGTACAAAATTAGGTGAGGCGATTCGCGAGATGCTCCTCTCGCCGGAGAGTGGCCTCATGAGCCCTCGCACCGAGATGTTGCTCTACGCCGCCAGTCGTGCCCAACATGTCGATGAAGTCATAAGGCCACAGCTTGAGGCTGGGACATGCGTCATTTCGGACCGCTTCATTGACTCCAGCCTTGTTTATCAAGGCATCGGGTTGTCCTTAGGTGTAGCGGAGGTGTTGGCGGTGAATTTGGCGGCGACCGGAGGTCTGATGCCGGACCTGACGATAGTGCTCTGCCTTAGTGCCCCACGGGCGAGAGAGCGTCTGCATAAAAAACTTAAACAGGGAAGCATGGCGATCGACCGTATTGAGTCGCGCGACGGAGTTTACCAAGAGAAAGTCGCGGCGGGATACCAGGAGCTTCGTCAAATATTTCCAAAACGGGTGGTGCTCATTGACGCAGATGCTGCACCCGAGAGCATTACGCGTGGTATAATGAATCAGATACACCAATTGGAAAGGGGAGAAAGGCCATGAAGTTGGTTATAGCCGTCGTTCAAGACAAGGATAGTTCCAAGCTCGTTGAGGGGCTGGTGGAAAAGGGATTTAGGTCCACCAAGCTCGCCAGCACAGGTGGATTTCTCAAGGCGGGCAATACAACCCTGCTTATTGGCGTAGAGGATCCAGAAGTTCCCGAGGTGTTAAGCAGCATCCGCACTATATGCCAAGCTAGGGAAGAATTAGTTACGCCGATGGCGCCTATGGGCAGCGGGGCGGTAGAGAGCTACATACCCTATCCGATAGAGGTGCAAGTTGGGGGAGCGACCGTGTTTGTGGTCGACGTCGCCCAATTTCATCGCTACTAGGGAGGGGTCCCCTTGGGGCAGGAGGTTCTTGGGCATAGGCGGGTAACGGAGTGGCTAGAGGGTATCTTAGCTAGCGGCAGGGTGGGGCATGCCTATCTATTTCTGGGGGCAAAAGGTATAGGCAAGGCAAAAGTGGCGGAAAACTTCGCTAAAAAAATTGTTGCCAGCGGTGCTCTATGGCCACACCCAGATATTCTGGAGATTCAGTCCAGTGGACAGACCATTTCCATTCTGCAAATGCGTGAGCTTACCAAGCAAGCCCTCTTGACGCCTCTCGTGGCTGAGCGCAAGGTATACATTGTGCATCAAGCCGAAAAACTCACGGTCCAAGCGGCGAACAGTCTACTGCAGACTTTAGAAGAGCCTCCTCCGGCAGTGGTGTTTATTTTGTTAGCCAATGCCCCCAGCGTCCTGCCGACGATTATGTCGCGCTGCCAAGTAGTGCGTTTTGGAACTTTGAGTTTAGAGGAGACTGTCCTAGTCTTGCAGAGAGTCTCCGGAGGCCTCTACGATGGGGATACTATGCAGATGTCGGCCCGCCTCTCTTTTGGCCGGCCGGGGGAGGCCCTCCGTCTGTTGGCTGATGGTGTCACTGCCCTAGAGAGTATCCATGAGTGGGTTCGTCATTACTTAGAGTTTACATTGGCGGACAAGCTAAATTGGTTGGTAATTTTAGAGAAGGAACAAGACAGGCTCTATGATTACGTCTACTTTCTCGCGATATGGATGCGGGACCTTTTATGGCACAAACTAGGTTTAGAAGAATACATGGCCTTTGCAGTTTGTGCGGAGTTAGAAAGGCAATCGGTTGAGTTTGAGACTAGGTTCTTGCAGGACAAGCTGCAGGCGCTACACGGTTTGTTGTCAGAGTGGGGTCCGGGCATCGGCAAACGCATGGTGCTTGACCAGCTGCTCGTGGTAGGCAGGTAGGGGAGTGGATAATGTGCCGCAGGTAGTGGGGGTGCGTTTTAAGCACCTTGGTAAGGTGTATCATTTTGACCCCATGGGGATTCTGCTGGAAGTGGGAGATTTCTGCGTGGTGGAAACTGCACGGGGGCTCGAATATGGTGAGGTGGCGAGCAAAACACGGGAAGTGAGCGACACTGCGGTGATTGCGCCTCTGAAGGCTGTGCTCAGAAAAGCCAACGATGAGGACAAAAGCCGGGTATTGTCTAAGGCCAAGACCGAGGAAGAGGCTTTCGCTATCGCCCAAGAGAAAATTGCTGCCCATCGCTTAGAAATGAAACTAGTGGATGTCGAAGTTGCCTTTGACGGCTCGAAAATCCTATTTTATTTCACTGCCGATGGCCGAGTGGACTTCCGCGAATTAGTCAAAGATTTGGCGGGTGTTTTTAAGACGCGCATAGAGCTTAGGCAGATAGGGGTGCGCGACGAGGCTAAGATGATTGGTGGCCTCGGTCCTTGTGGACGTATGCTCTGCTGCTCCACCTTTCTGGGCGATTTCGCCCCCGTCTCCATCAAGATGGCCAAGGAACAAAATCTCTCCTTGAACCCCGCCAAGATTTCTGGGGTCTGCGGCCGACTGATGTGTTGCCTGCGCTTCGAGTGCAATTTACCTGAGGTTTTGGCGGCTTTGCAGCGGGCGCAATCCGAGCCGGAGCAAGGAAACGAATCGTAGAATCTCGCTCGGCTCTGGGGGGGTAATGGGGATGGATAAAAAGACACGGACATTCTTGTTAGCCATGGTGGCGGTGTTAGTGGCAGTGGTTGGTTATGCCAGCACTTTTCCGGCTGTCTGGGAGCAAGGCCCGGCAGTAAACCGTTTTCGGCGCACCCTCGAATTGCCGCTACAGGTGGCTAGCGTAGTAGATGGTTTGGCGGACAACCAGTTAGGCTGGCCAGGCCAAGTGGCCATCGCCAGAGACAGCCTCGTTGTTGTTGACCGCCTGGCTACCCAAGGCATCATCAAGGTGTTTTCGCTAACGGGTCAGTTCAAGCGCGGTTTTGGTTCTATAGGCCGCGGCGGCCTTTCGAGCGTGATGGACATCACGCTCGACCCAGCGGGCAATGTAGTGGTGCTTGATGGAGCCCCCGCAATCTTGGTTTTTGACCAAGAGGGCCAGCTGATCAAGCGGATTGACCTTGCCCATTACGAGGCCAGATTTACCCTACCTTGGGCGACCAGCATTTTGGCCACCGAGGCTGGGTACTACATTCTCTCTTTGGACAGATTGGTACGCTTAGACCGGCGAGGCCGTGTTTTAGGCAGGTACACCGGCCGAGAAGATGGGTTCTTTCTCGGCGTAGCAGCATCGGAATTTCCGATGGGTCCGTCAGGGCTGGTGTCTTGGCAGGGTGCTACATGGGTGGCAGACTCTGTGCATGGCCGATTGCTCCGTCTTGGGGAGAGGGGAGAATTTGACGCCGTCCTTCCCTTGCCGGAGGTAGACGGTGTCCGGCCTTACCCAACCAGCATGGCGGTTGGCCCAGACGACAATTTGCTTGTGGTTGATGCCGCGCGGCAGGTGCTCGTAGCCCTCTCGCCGGAAGGGACGAAGTTGTGGGAACAGAGGCTCCACCAACTCATGGAGAATCAGCGCGGAGTGGATGTGGCCGATATAGTGGTCGGCCCCGAGGGAAGGCTGTATGTGAGCAATTTTCTCACCGGCAGGGTGGAGCGGTTGGACCTGTCTAATGGGCGCATAAGCGCCAGACAGGAGGTTCTTGCCGCCAAGGCCGAATTTCTCTTCCCCCGCGACCTCGCGATCATCGGTAATGCACTGTATATCTTAAGTTCCCCCGCAGGTAAAGAAGGCGCGCGGCAAATTTATCGCCACGACCTCACCACCGGGGTTGGCGGACAGTTTGTCGGTCGTGGTCTTGATGGGGCCATCCGCCTGGCGGCCGGCACAGATTTGCTCTATGTCCTGACCACGAGCCAAGTGTTAATTTTTAACACCAAAGGTGAGTTGGACGAGATCGTCGGGGTGGATAGCGGCGAGTGGGGTGGGTTTGGCGTGGTCAATCTCTTTGGCCTTGACCAAGGACCTCAGGGCCTAGCAGTGGACGGCGAAGGGCGGCTGTGGGTCAGTGACACTTTTCGGCAGCGGCTACTCCTCTTTACCGCGGGAGGTGCATTCCTGCAAGAAATAGCCCTAGCGCGAGAAATATGGCCAACAAGCGTCGCTTTTGCGCCGGACAACACCATCCTTGTGCTTAACTCCTTCGTGGGGCAAGTTGTTCGCCTCGACAGCGAGGGAGTGCAACTGGCCGTCTATGGGCAGGGTGGCGCGCGGTTGGGGCAATTAGGAGTAGTGGAAGACATGGGTTTTCTCGGTGGAGCCATGGATTTACTAGTCGATGGTGAGGGGGCCTTCTATGTGGTAGACACCATCAATAATCGGGTGCAGAAATTTTCGCCCCAGGGAACACCGCTGCTCGCGCAGGGTAATTTTGGGAGTAGAGTGGGGGATGTGAATCGGCCCCAGGCTTTAATCCCTCCGGCTGGACAGGGAGGCTACCTGCTAGCGGACACGAACAATCATCGCATCAAATTTGTGCAGTTTAGGTGAAGATGGTGCAGAGCGAGTTAGTTCGTCCGGACGAAAGGGTGGACAGTCTGGAGCGTGGTGGCTTAAGAATCATTCAGAGCCCGCGCGCTTTTTCCTTTTCTCTCGATGCGGTCCTCTTGGCCCATTACGCATCGGTAGCCAATTACGATACCGTGATGGATTTGTGCACCGGTAGCGCGGTAATTCCGCTCCTCCTTTCCACGCGAGCCAAGGGGCTCAAGCAAGTGGGCCTAGAACTAAACGCCGAAGCGGCAGAGCGGGCAGAGAGAAGTGTACTTTTAAATGATCTTACAGGTTCAATCGAAATAATCGCCGGCGATGTCAGGAAGGTCAAGGCGGTGCTGAGGGGGCGTCGCTTTTCTCTCGTCACGGTCAATCCACCTTATTTGCCGCTCGGGCAAGGGGTTGCCAGTAACTGCGATGCCCGCAAGATGGCTCGGCATGAGGTTGATGTGACCCTTCGCGAGGTAGTTAGTGCCGCCGCGTACTTGCTGGCGACGGGGGGGCGTCTGGCCATGGTGCATCGCGCCTTTAGGCTGACAGATATTTTGGTGGTCTTGCGGGAGCACCGTTTAGAGCCAAAGCGCTTGCGCTTAGTGCATCACAAGGTAAACACGGAGGCTAGGCTCGTGCTCATTGAGTCCGTCAAAGACGCCAAGGCCGAGTTGAAAGTTGCCCCTCCCCTCTATGTTCACCAGGAAAATGGCGCTCTTTCCTTAGAATTGCAGGAGCTTTATGCTGGGGGTGAATTGCGATGACTGGTATTTTATATGTCTGCGCCACACCTATAGGTAACCTTGACGACGTCTCATTTCGTCTCCTGCAAACACTCAAGATGGTTGACCTCATCGCTGCCGAGGACACGCGGCACAGCCTGCAGCTTTTGCGGCACTTTTCCATACCTACAAAGGTCGTCAGCTACCATCAGCACAGCAGTAGGGCGCAGAGTGACTACCTGCTGGCGGAACTTTTGGCCGGGAAAAACATCGCCCTCATCAGTGATGCGGGCACACCGGGGATTTCAGACCCGGGTGAGCAAATAATCGCCGCCTGCATTCTGCGAGCAATAAAAGTGGTTGTAGTTCCGGGTCCCATGGCGGGGGTAGCGGCCTTGGTCTTGTCTGGCCTGCCCACAGGGAGGTTTGCTTTTGAGGGGTTCTTGCCCCGTGCAGAAAAGGAGAGGCGTGAGGCCTTGATCAACCTGCTAACTGAGGAGCGCACCATGGTCTTCTACGAAGCTCCCCACAGATTGCGGGAGACCGTAGCCGACATGGCACGTATTCTGGGCGACAGGCAATGTGCTTTGGCGCGCGAGCTGACGAAGGTGTACGAGGAGGTTAAGCGCGGCACCATCCATAAACTGTTACAAGAGGTGGAAGCTTCGCCCGTGAGAGGTGAATGCGTATTGGTCGTGGCGGGCGCCAACAAAGATGCCGCCACCTTGGCGAACGCGGAGCAAGACGGCGAGGCAATGGTGGCAATGTTTTTAGCGCAGGGATTTTCTCCGGCGCAAGCTAGTCGCCACGCCGCGAAAATGAGCATGATGCCACGACCTGAGCTTTACGCCCTGGCGATGCGCCTTAGCAAGGACAAAAAATGAGTAAAAAAAATCGGCGCTAAGCGCCGGCAATGTTACTTTTGGGCATTCATGATGCCGAGACATTCTTGGCAGATGTTCTTGCCCTTGCAGTTGACCATGTCCTCTGCGCTGTGGCAGAAAATGCAGGCGGGCTCGTACTTTTTTAGGATGATTTTTTCGCTGTCGACATAGATTTCGAGGGAATCTTTTTCGGCGATCCCTAGAGTGCGGCGCAGTTCAATGGGAATCACTACTCGGCCGAGCTCGTCTACTTTGCGGACAATTCCTGTGGATTTCATGTGGGAAATTCCTCCTCTACAAAATTCGACATAATTCTACACCCAGAAAATAGTGTACCAATGCTACCAATAGATGTCAATACATGATTGCTAAAAGATTTATTTATAGGTGGAAATATTTTTTGCAGAACTGCACAGTAATCAGGCATTTTCTTGCCGGGCATACTAGGTTAAAATGATGGCATAAGCAACAACTCGCCGCAAACATAGGCGCGGGCAAAGTTAGGGGAGTAAACAATGACGGATAACAAATTTTACCTCACCACGCCGCTATACTACACCAATGCCAACATCCATGTCGGACATGCTTATACCACCGTCATCGCGGACGCTCTGGCACGCTTTAAGCGATTGCAGGGTTTTGAGGTTTGCTTTCTTACGGGCACAGACGAGCATGGGCAGAAGGTAGAACAAAAGGCGCAAAAAGAAGGTCAGGAGCCGCGCGCCTTTGTCGATAGCATAGTCGGGGACATTAAAGATATTTGGGAAACTTTAGACATCAGCTACGATGTGTTCATTCGCACCACTGACGCCCACCATATGGCGGCAGTGCAGAGCATATTCCAAAGATTGTACGACCAAGGCGATATCTATAAGAGCGAGTACCAGGGGCATTACTGCGTCAGTTGCGAAGCCTTTTGGACGGAGCGCCAACTGGCCGCGGGCCTGTGCCCGGATTGCGGTAGAATAGTAGACTGGGTTACGGAAGAGAGTTACTTCTTCCGCTTATCAAAGTACCAAGATCGCTTGCTCAAACACTTAGAGGAGAACCCTAGCTTTATCTTGCCTTTGTCCCGGCGCAATGAAATGATTAACAATTTCCTAAAGCCCGGATTAACCGACCTTTGTGTTTCGCGCACCACTCATAAATGGGGTATACCGGTGCCCTTTGACGACAAGCATATCATCTACGTGTGGCTAGACGCTTTGAGCAACTACATTACGGCGATTGGCTATGGTTGGGATGAGGAGCAGTTTGCCAAGTTTTGGCCGGCAGATCTGCACCTCATGGGCAAGGAGATTGTGCGGTTTCACGCCATCATTTGGCCGATTATCCTTATGGCGCTAGACCTGCCATTGCCGAAGAAAGTCTATGGGCATGGCTGGCTACTCTTTGCCAATGACAAAATGTCTAAATCCAAGGGCAATGTGGTCTCCCCGCGGGAGCTAGTTGCTAAGTACGGTTCGGATGCGCTGCGGTACTATCTGCTCAAGGACATCCCCTTTGGCAGTGACGGCAATTTTACCCATGATTTGTTCGTCAATCGCCTGAATATTGATCTAGCTAATGATTTGGGCAATCTGCTGAGCCGCACCGTGGCCATGGTCGAAAGATACTTTGCCGGTGTTCTCCCCGCGCCGGTGGATAAAGCGAGTGAGGAGCAGGACGGTGAACTAAAGGCTCTGGCTTGCGGTGCCCGTGGCCTCGTAGAAAAAGAAATGGAAATTCTACAGTCCGGGTTAGCCCTAGGTGCCATCATGGCGGTGGTGTCGCGGGCCAATAAATACATTGATGACAATAGCCCTTGGATACTGGCCAAGGAAGGAAAGAAAGACCGCCTGGCTACCGTCCTCTACAATTTGGCAGATACCCTGCGCATAGTCGGGGTGCTTCTCTTGCCCTTTATGCCTCGTACCCCGGGACGCATGTGGGCGCAGCTTGGCCTAGGCCCGGAGCACGAGTCCTTACTGACTTGGGAGTTAGCAGAGCAGCCGAGTGTTTTGCCGAGCGGTCTCATGGTCAAAAAGGGCCCGGCCATCTTCCCGCGTGTTGATTTGTCCTTAACCCCTAACGAACAAATGGCCGAACCGGAAGTCATTAGTCCTCCTCTCACTCTAGAGCCTCCCATCGCCCCGGTCGTGGCCTACAACCATTTTGCGCAATTGGATTTGCGTCTGGTAGAAATTATCGCCGCCGAAAAAGTGGCGAAGGCTGATAAACTGCTTAAACTGACGGTCTCTTTGGGGGCCGAGGTGCGGACGGTGGTGGCTGGCATCGCCGAACACTACCGCCCGGAGGAACTAGTGGGGCGACAGGTGGTCATCGTCGCCAACCTTGAGCCGGCTAAAATTCGGGGCATAGAATCGCAAGGCATGGTTTTAGCGGCCTCGAGCGGCGAGCTTCTGTCTTTAATTGAGCCGGCGCGCCAAGGTTTAGCCCTTGGGTCCAAGGTAAAATGAGCAGGTTCCTCATCGATAGCCATGCCCATCTGAATGACGAGCGTTTTGCCCCTGACCTGCCGGAGGTGCTACAGCGGGCAAGTGCTGCCGGGGTGGTTAAAATCCTGACCGTTGGTTACAACATGTCTTCCTCGCAGTCGGCAGTAGAGTTGGCGAGCGGGCACGAGATGATTTGGGCCGCGGTGGGCATTCATCCGCACGATGCGCCAGAGTGCCGGGAGGACAATTTAGAGCAATTAAGAGTTTGGTTGACCGCGGGGCCGGCAGTGGCCCTAGGAGAAATCGGGCTTGATTACTACTGGAACACTTGGGACAAAGAGGTGCAAAAAAAAGCGTTTCGCGAGCAAATAGATCTGGCGAAGACTCTTCGGGTGCCCTTTATCGTGCATAACCGCGATGCCCATGGCGATGTAATGGCAATGCTCAAGGAGCATGGGCCTTACCCCGCGGGTTTTGTTATGCATTGTTTTTCCGGTAGTGCTGAGCTTGCGCTCTGCTGCTTGCGGCTAAATGGCTTTATCTCTTTTGCCGGACCGGTGACCTTTCAGAATGCCTCTCAAGTAGTTCGCGCAGCTAAGGCGGTGCCGCTGGAGCGCCTGTTGTTAGAAACGGACTGCCCCTACCTCTCGCCCCATCCGCTGCGCGGACAGCGCAACGAGCCGGCCAGAGTAACCTTAGTGGCCGAAGCGCTGGCTGGCATCTTGGGAGTTAAGTTTGAAGAACTCGCGCGGAGGACCACCAATAATGCGGAGGCGCTCTTTTGCCCGGGGGGCATGGTTCGATGAATGATCTCACTAGGCCAAGCCGTGTGGTGGAGCTACTGCGACAATTCGACCTTTCGCCCAGTAAAGGGCTGGGGCAGAATTTCCTAGTCGATAGAAATGTTCTGGAGAAAATCGTCGCGCTAGCCGATATAGATAGCAGTGACACTTGCATTGAGGTGGGGCCGGGGCTTGGCACTCTGACGCGCGAGCTAGCCGCGCGGGCCAAGAGAGTGGTCGCCATTGAAAAGGACAAAAAGCTTTCCCCGGTTCTCGCCCACACCTTGGCCCTTTGTCCGAACGTAGACCTCTGCTTTGCGGACGCTTTGCAGGTAAACTGGTCCGAGTTTTTGGCGCTCTATACGCCGCCTTTCAAGGTGGTGGCGAACTTACCCTATTACGTGACTACCCCCCTAGTGATGGCCTTCCTCGAAAGTCCCTTGTACTTTGAGCGGTTGGTTATTTTGGTGCAGAAGGAAGTGGCGGAGCGCATGTTGGCGACGCCGCTGAAGGGGGATTACGGTGCCCTTTCCGTAGCCGTGCAGTACCACTGCGAGGTCAGCGTTGGGGCCAAGATTGCCGCTACTTCCTTCTTCCCTCCGCCAAAAGTGGCCTCGAGCGTGGTCGTCTTGCAGCGGCGCGCCGACCCAGCCGCCTACTATAGCTTGAACAGTCAGGAGATTTTCTTTAAGATTGTGAGGGCGTCCTTTGGTCAAAGGCGCAAGACCCTGCGCAATGCCCTCCTCGGCGGGACAGAGCTATCCCTGAGTGTGGTAGAAGCAGCCTTGGCACGCTCCACCTGGCCTGACAATGTGCGGGGTGAAACTCTCGATGTCAAAGCTTTTGTTGCCCTCGCCAATATCGTGGCAGAACTCATCTAGGGGGAATCAAGTTGTTTAACAGCCCGACGCGCGGCCGGATGACGATGGAGCAGATGGTTGACGACTTAGTGAATTATGTGCGGGAGGATCACAATGCCGATTATCGTTTGCTGATTGGCACCGATTCTCATACGAAGCAGGGCACACACATGGTGACTGCCATTATAATCCAGCGAGTGGGTAAAGGGGCGCGGTATTTCTATCGACATTCGCACCACCTATCCATGCACAGTCTTAGGCAGAAGCTCTTCTATGAAACTGCGCTCAGTCTAGAGGTGGTATTTGCTTTGCGCGAAGAATTGGCGAGAAACCTAATAGCCGGGTTGCGCATGGAAATTCATGTTGATGCCGGGTATGTGGGACCCACCCGTGAACTTATTCGTGAAGTCGTCGGCATGGTGGTGGCCAATGGCCTTGTCGCGCAAGTAAAGCCCCATTCTTTTGCCGCTTCGGCGGTGGCTGATAAGTACACCAAGTAGTCTGACCTCTCGGCAAGAAAACTCATATACTGCAAGGGGAGATGCCCCTACGCGAAAGGAGTGAATTGCCTTGTCGAGGACAATGCTCATGGTCAACGGGCAGGTGGTGGAGCAGGGGGCCTTAATGTACTTTGCGGGGACGCCTTATGCACAGCTTAGACTTGTCTTTCAAGCCCTAGGCGGTACAGTGACCTGGCAGAATGCAGAGGCTCAGGCCGTGGTCACGTGGCGCAATAACCTCCTAATTGTGCCCGCCACAGGTCGACATATCACTCTCAATGGGCAACAGCGGACCTTTGCCGAGGCCCACCGGATCATAGAGGGCCGGCTATGCGTGAGCCTCGAAGATTTGGCGCGCGCATTTTTAGGCAGTTTGCGGATGGAGGGTGAGGCTCTTTATCTCTTCCTGCCGGTCGGCCTATTGACAGGAATCTCTATAGGGTCAGAATCCCTTGTCCTCCACTGGACGGGCCAAGTGAAGGCTTCTCCACTAGGGGGAGATGACCCTAGCGCGTTGTCCCTACAGGGGACGTCTTGGGGGATGCCGCTACGGAGGGTGATTATTGAACAAGCTCTAGAGGGGCACCTCATCGTCAGATTAGAGGCCGAGGGCCGAGAGTTAGACTTTAACACCGGGGAGCAGGGCTTACGCGTTTCTTGGCCGGGCAGGCCGCAGAAATTGCGTGGTTTTATCATTGCCCTTGATGCGGGGCATGGGGGGAAACAACCGGGTGCCGTAGGAGTTAGTGGGGTACTAGAGAAAGATTTAGCGCGGCAGGTGGTCGACCTGCTCAGGGTACCCTTGCGCGCTGCGGGGGCAGAGGTGGTGGATATCCGCCAGGGCGATGAGCATGTATCACTCAACGACAGGGTCAATCGTAGTCGGATGAGCCGAGCCAGCATATTTATCAGCGTGCACTACAATGCCCATGAAAGACGAACTGCCAACGGCACGGAGACCTTCCATGCCGCTGGCAATGTTCTTGGAGCGCGCCTAGCAGCGCTGGTGCAAGAGGAGCTTCTCGGTGCTCTGCAACTGCGGGACAGGGGGGTAAAAGTGGCCGCTTTTCATGTCTTGCGGGGGCAGCCAAGCATCGCCGCGGTGCTCGCCGAGATTGGCTTTCTGACGAACCCGGAGGAAGAGGAGTTCTTGATACGACCAGCCACCTTGCAAAAAACAGCGGAGGCCCTGTACCGAGCCATTGTGCGCTATTTTTCTTAGCGCGGGGACCATGGTTTTGTGGCGCGGGGTTGGCCAAGGATTTCTGACCAGATGATGCCCAGGGGGGCGTTAGCCGCCTGGATGTTCCGGCGCACCTCTTCCCGCCTTGGTGGGAGCTGAGTTAAAGCGGTCTTTGGCTCCTCGGGGAGTATCAGCCCTACCGGTTCGGTGGGGACATCAAAGTGTGATTGCGGCGCCTGTGGCGGGCGCTTCATTCGCGGGCCGTTTCGGGTCCGGGGCGATAGTTCGCGCCACGCGGGTGAGGGCGCAGCCTGCCCGCCGTTTTGCGCGGCATCAAGGCCGGTCATCATCGCCCGGAGTAACTCCATAATTAGGCTCATGCTCTCACCGCCTTATCTTTTGGACGGGTCATCCATTCTACCCTCGCCGATTTTGCCGATGGACTCCCGCATCTGGGTATCTGACTTGATGTTTTGCATATTGAGGTAGTCCATGACGCCAATCTTGCCTTCACGGAGAGCATGGGCCAAGGCTTTGGGGATTTCGGCCTCAGCCTCTACCACCTTGGCGCGCATTTCTTGCACGGCGGCGAGCATTTCTTGCTCCTTGGCTACGGCCATAGCGCGCCGCTCCTCGGCCTTCGCCTGCGCGATGCGTTTGTCGGCCTCAGCTTGGTCGGTCTGGAGCTGGGCGCCGATGTTCTTACCGATGTCCACGTCCGCTATGTCTATGGAGAGGATTTCATAGGCTGTGCCGGAGTCAAGACCTTTGTTGAGGACAGTGCGCGAGATCATGTCAGGATTTTCAAGGACTTCCTTGTGTGTTTCGGCAGAGCCGATGGTCGTGACAATGCCTTCCCCCACGCGGGCGATGATGGTTTCTTCACCGGCACCCCCAACCAGCCGCGAAATGTTGGCGCGCACCGTGACGCGGGCTTTAGCCTTTACTTCGATGCCGTTCTTGGCGACAGCGGTCACTATGGGGGTCTCAATAACCCGGGGGTTGACGCTGACTTGCACCGCGAGCAACACGTCGCGCCCTGCGAGGTCAATGGCGGCTGCCCGCTCAAAGCCGAGGTCAATGCCGGCGCGCTGCGCGGCGATGAGGGCATTGACCACCCGGTCGACATTGCCACCCGCGAGGAAGTGGGCCTCGAGTTTGTTGACATTGAGATCAAGGCCGGCCTTATTGGCCTTAATTAGGGAGTTGACGATCCGCGCCGGAGGTACTCGCCTGAGGCGCATACCCACAAGGGTGATGATACCCATGGGCACCCCAGCCGCCAGGGCCGAAATCCAAAGGCCGAGCGGGACAAAACTGAGGAACAAAGAAACGCCGACAAAAATTAAAGCGATGAGAAACAGACTTTCAGGTAGGATTGGCATTTGTTAACCTCCTTTTCTTATTTGGGGCGGACGACGATGCGCGATCCTTCGGTTTTGACGACAACCACCTCAGTTGACTGCGGGATAAAGCTCCCATCACTGACGACGTCCACGCGTTTGCCGTTGATGTCGGCAATTCCAGCCGGCCTGAGAGCGGTCACGGTCAGCCCCGTACTGCCGACCAGGTCCGAAGTGTCGCTTGGGCCCACATAGCCGCGTTCCTTCGTCTCGGCGTACTTGAGGACCACCTGCGACCAGATTGGGGCCCGTTTGAGAAACTTTAGGGCAATGATGACCACGAGGAAAGCCACGACCAGCGCTACCGCGAGCATGCGTAGTCCTTGCCCGGTGGTGGCGGCGGACCAAGCGACCGCGGTGAAAACGGCGGCGGTGCCCGTAAGCCCGATAATGCCAAAGCTAGGCACAAAGGCCTCGATGATGAGTAGGGCAATTCCAGCGGCAAACAAGACGATGACCTCCCTTCCGGCTAGGCCGGCGAAAATGTGACCGCCAAAGAACATAGCGAATGCCAGTAGGCCAATGCCACCGGTTGCAAAGTCACCCGTCGAGACCGCAATTGCAAGGGCGGCTATACCGATGGTAAGAAAGAGCGTGGCCACAATGGAATGGGTCAAAAAGCGGGCGAGCATTTCGGCAGGGGCCAGCGGCACGGTTCGCACCGGTGCATCCGCCATGTCTAGCTCAGCGAGGAGTGCTTCCACGGAATCAAAAATGCCATCGGCTAGTTCCCGTTCCTGCGCCTGACTGTAGGTCAAGGTGAGGAGGGTAGAGGGCGTGTCAAGCCCCGCTATTTCAACAGACATGCGCACCATGGCCGCGGCTAGTTCCGGGTCCTTGCCCTGCCTTTCGGCCACAGCCCTCATCCTGGCCTCCCAGGCCGAGAGCACCTTTTCATCGGCGGCCTGCCCGTCCATGCGGCGCGGTTCGGCTGCCCCAATGACGCTACCCGGTGCCATGTACAGCGCCCGCGAGGAGAGAGCGAGAAAGGCGCCGGCCGAGAGCGCATTGTAGCGCACATAGGAGTACACCGGCACGGGCGAGGCCCAAATGAGGTCGCTGATAGCAAAGGCTGAGCTCAATAACCCACCGGGTGTGTCGATTTCGAGGATGATGGCCTTGGCACCGCTGCTTTTCGCCGCGGCAAAGGCCCGCGTGAGGTAGCGCTCCATGCTGGCATCGACCGTGCCCTGCAGGGGGATGACATAGACAATTTCTTGTGTCGAAGCCGAGGCAACAGGCGGCGCGACACCAGGCAGAACAAGGAGCACCACAAAACAGACAGCAATGAGCATCTTCCTTGCCTGAAAGAGCACAATATCTCCTCCTCCGTATGCCTTTATCTAATTGTATACGAATTGACTATACAATTGAAAGCACTTTTCTATGACTACGTTGGCCAGCGACAAAAGTTTCACTCGGTAGCGGCGTGACATGGCACGCCGACCCTCCCCCGTCGTAACCAAAATCGACGAGGTCGCCGGCCCGTGTGCCGGCGCTACAACGCCTTATCTACCGGCGCGCCGG
>Ga0208100_100163_pt1 | contig 27858 bp, 36 predicted proteins | sample SubbioR11_8A_Aug_FD_184817 | JGI IMG/M metagenome (GOLD analysis project Ga0208100, IMG submission 184817) | Serpentinite rock and fluid subsurface biosphere microbial communities from McLaughlin Reserve, California, USA - CR11_8A_Aug (SPAdes) | ecosystem: Environmental > Terrestrial > Deep... | reverse complement strand
GAGGTCGCGCGGGCGGCGCCCGATTACGTGATTCACCTGGCCGGCATCAGCTTCGTGGCCCACGGCGCCCCGGCCGAGATCTACGCGGTCAACACGGTGGGCGCCACACACCTGCTCGATGCGCTCGTGGCCGAGGCGCCGCGCGTGCGCAAGGTGGTGCTCGCGAGCAGCGCCAACGTCTATGGCAACGCCACGGTGGACCCGATCGGCGAATCGACGACGCCGCTGCCGGTCAGCCATTACGCGTGCAGCAAGCTCGCGATGGAGTACATGGCGCGCACCTACTTCACCAGGCTGCCGATCGTGGTCACGCGTCCGTTCAACTACACGGGCGTAGGCCAGACGCTCGACTTCCTCGTGCCCAAGCTGGTGTCGCACTTCGCGCAGCGCGCCCCGCGGATCGAGCTCGGCAACCTGGACGTCGAACGCGACTTCTCCGATGTGCGCGTGGTCGCCGCCGTGTATCGCAAGCTGCTCTCCTGCGACCTGCAGGGCGACGTCGTCAACATCTGTTCGGGCGCCGGTCGTTCGCTGCGCTCCGTCGTGCAGGCGCTGTCGGACCTGTGTGGCTACATGCCCGAGATCGCCGTCAACCCGGATTTCGTGCGCAGCTCCGAGGTGCGCCGGCTGGTGGGCTGCCGCGCCCGGCTCGACGCCGCAATCGGCGCGATGGAGACGCCGGAATTCGAAGACACGCTGGCGTGGATGCTCACCGGCGCGCCTGACGCGAGCGGGGAAGCCTGACGCGCGCGGGAAAGCCGTGTCATTCCCGCCCCCGCCTTCGCGGGGGCAGGCTGCAGCGGGAATCCACCATGCGCGGCGCGTGGGTATCATCGGCGCGTCGGAATCGAGAAGAGATGCTTGCTAGGGCCACGAACTTCGTGAGGGATCTGCGCGACCGCCAGCGCATCGCGATTGCCTTGAGCAAGGGCACTGCGATGCGGCAGGCGCGCGTTGTCGATCTCGGCCGGCCGCACTCGTGGGAGTTCTCCGGGTTCAGCCAGAACGGTGAAGACGGCGTGCTCGATGTATTGCGCAGCCAGCTCGTACGCCGCAATCGGTACTTCGTCGAGATCGGTGCTGCCGACGGCATCGAGAACAACACGGCATGGCTGCTTGTCGCCGATCGGCACTACGGGGTGATGATCGAGGGTGACCCGGTTCTGTCGGCGCGCGCTCGCCGGTTGATGGAGGGCTACGGCATCGGCTCGCAGTGCCGGCAGATGTTCGTGACCGTGGCGCGGATACCGTCGCTGGTCAGCTTGCTTGACCATCGCGATCCGGATGTGCTGTCGCTCGACATCGACGGCAACGACTGCTTCATCGCTCGCGCGCTGCTCGATGCGGACGTGCGCCCGAAGATCCTGGTGGTCGAGTACAACGCGGTGTTCGGCCCGGAGCAGTGCGTGACCGTTCCGTACCGGCAAGATTTCGACTTTCGTCGAGCGCATCGGACCGAGCTTTACTACGGTGTGTCGGTCGCCGGTTGGCGCAAGCTGCTCGAGCCGCGCGGCTACCGCTTCGTGACGGTGGAAAGTTGTGGCGTCAACGCCTTCTTCGTCGATCCCACCTGCTTCGAGCCCGGATTTCTCGATGGCGTGTCCGGGCACACGTTCGTGGAGAACCGCTATCAGCGAGTCAAGTTCGGGATGGCTTGGGACAAGCAACTGGAACTGATCGGCGATCAGGCTTTGGAGAGGCTCTGAGCGCGCCCCGCCTGTCGATCTGCATCGCGACGCTCAACCGGGCGGCCTTCATTGGTGCCACCCTGGAGTCGATCCTCGGTCAACTGACGCCCGAGGTGGAGGTCGTGGTTGTCGACGGTGCCTCCACTGACTTGACGCAGGATGTGCTGGGCGGCTTCTGCGAACGCTATCCCGGGCTGCGTTACTTCCGCGAGCCGGTGAACTCGGGTGTCGATCAGGACTACGACAAGTGTGTCGGCTACGCGAACGGCGAGTACTGTTGGCTGATGACCGACGATGACTTGCTGCGTCCGGGCGCGGTCGGGCTCGTGCTTGCACGTCTGGCAGCGGATGAGCCGGATCTGCTGGTGGTCGACGCCGAGGTACGCGATGCGGATCTCGGCCAGGTGCTGGGCACGCGGCTTCGGCACCTGCCGCCGGACAAGTCTTATGGCGACGGCCAGGCCGCAAGTGTCCTGCGGGAAATCGGCAGCCACCTGTCTTTCATCGGTTGCATCGTGATCAGGCGCCGCCTGTGGCTTGCGCGGGACCGGGCGAGCTACTACGGCTCGCTCTTCATTCACGTCGGCGTCATCTTTCAGCAACCGCCGCTGGAACGCGTGAGCCTGATCACGAGCCCGCTCGTGACGATCCGCTACGGCAACGCGATGTGGATGCCGAGGTGGTTCGAGATCTGGTCGTTCAAGTGGCCGGAGCTGATCTGGTCGTTCCAGGCGTTTTCGGACGCCGACAAGTCTGCCGTGACGGCGCGCGAACCGTGGCGCAGAGCGAAGACGCTTCTACTGTGGCGCGCGACGGGCGGTTACACGCTGGCCGAGTATCGCCGGTTCCTGCGGGGTCGCGCGACCGGCGTGGCGCGATTCGTTGCACTGGCGATCGCGCTCATGCCGGGCAAGCTTGCGAACGCGTTGGCCGGTATCTACCTCGGCTTGTTCCGGCGTGAGGCGCGCGTCGAGATGTACGACCTGCTGGCCGGCCCGCACGCAACCCGCATTGCGCGAACTGTTGCGCGGTACCTTCGGCGCTAGACCGGGACGTCCGAGTCATGCTGGCCGCCTGCACCATTGTTTCGCGCAACTACCTGCACTATGCGCGGACGCTGTGCGAGTCCTTCCTGCGCGCATATCCGGACGGCAGGTTCTTCGTCCTTGTGGTCGATCGACCGAGCGCCGCGGAGCCGCCGGTCGTAGAGCGCTTCACGACCGTATGGGTCGAGGAACTCGGAATTCCCGACTTCGCTGCGATCGCGTTCAAGTACAACATCCTCGAACTGAACACCTGCGTCAAGCCGAGCTTCCTGGCCTGGCTGCTCGACCGGTACGGCGTCGACCGGCTGGTTTATCTCGATCCGGACACGTTCGTCTATTCGCGAATGGTCGAGGTTGAAGCGATCCTCGCCGAGGCCGACCTGGTGCTGACGCCGCACATTCTTGCTCCGATCCAGGATCAGAAGCGGCCGGCCGAGCGCGACTTCCTGCTCAGCGGCGTTTACAACCTTGGATTCGTGGGTGTGAACCGGCGTCCCGGGTCGCGCGCCTTTCTCGAGTGGTGGGAGCGTCGTTGCCTCACTCTCGGCTTCAGCGATCAGAAGGCGGGTCTGTTCGTCGATCAGAAGTGGATCGACCTGGCGCCCTGCCTGTTCGAAGGGACGCGCATTCTTCGCCACCCCGGATACAACGTCGCCTACTGGAATCTGCATGAGCGGACGATCGATCGCGACGGCGGGGAGTTCCGGGTCAATGGCTCGGCGGCTCTGCGCTTTTTCCACTTCAGCGGAATCGACCTGGGAGCGCGCGAGCAACTGTCGAAGTACCAGGATCGCCATTCGCTGGTGCAGCGTGCCGACTTGCGGCCCCTGTTCGATGGCTATCGGGAGTCGGTCGCGGCAAGTGGCGTGACCGAGTCCGCCAAGGCGCGTTACGCATTCGACTACTTCAGCAATGGCGCGCGCATCAATGAGTTGACGCGGCGCGTGTATGCCGCCGGCCTGGACAAGTTCGCCGGCGCCGATCCTTTCGATGCGTCCGGGCCGTTCTATGCATTCGCTCGCGCGCGGGGGTTGCTCTCGGCATCGAGCGGGCCACCGCCGGTCGTGGTTCGCCCGGATGCCGATGATGTGCGAGTCAGGACGATCGGCCTGGTGCTGCGAGCGCTGCTCAGGGTGCTCGGTCCCGACCGCTATGCGCTTCTGATGAAGTACTTGGCGCACATCAGCTTGCTGCGCAACCAGCGATCGCTGTTCTGGCGCGAGTAGCGGCCGACCAGACGCGGCCGCATCGGTCGCGGGTTCGATCGCGCCGCGCGATGGCGGTTGCGGCGGAGCTGAGGCTGCCGACGCGCCCGCGCGCACGGATATGCCGAACGATTGCGGCACTGGTTTTGGCGAGCGCTTGAGCTGCCCGAGCGGTTGAACTCCCCCGAAGCACAGGTCGAGCGCCGGGGCCGAGATTGCAGCACCCGATCGCCGCGGGCAGACCTGCACTCGCGGCGGTTGACCGCCCCGGTCGTCTGTAATAAATTCACTTACACGTGCGGCAGGAGACTCAAGTGCGCGAAAGCATCACGATCAGCGTCCCCGATGACCTCAAGGCCGAGCTCGATCGGATCGCGCGCGAGGAAGGCCTCTCGCGCAGCGATGTCGTGCGCGAATCGCTGCGCGATTACCTCTTCGTGCGCGGCTTTCGGCGCCTGCGGCTGCGCCTGATGGCCAAGGCGCTGGCGCAGGGTGTGGTGACCGATGACGACGTTTTCGACCGCGTTTCATGAGGGTGCTGCTCGACACCAATGTCCTGATCGCCGCTTTCGTCGCCCGGGGCGCATGTACCGAGCTGTTCGAGCACTGCGCACGCAACCACACGTTGGTGACTTCGCCCACGCTGCTGGCGGAACTCGACGTCACGCTGCGTCGCAAATTTGGCGCCTCTGTACGAGACGGGAACGCGGTCGTGGCGCTGCTGCGACGTCGGTTCGAGTCGGTCGACCCTCGACCTCTCGACCAGCCGGTGTGCCGCGACCCGGACGACGATCAGGTGCTCGCAGCGGCGGTCGGCGGCCGTTGCGATTGCATCGTTACCGGGGACAAGGATCTGCTCGTTCTCGGGTCGTTCAGCGGCATTCCGATCGTCAAGCCGATGGACTTCTGGAAAATTGAAACGTAGCTCGACTTTCCAGACGGCGGTGAGCGCACTTTGTAGTTGTTTGACCGGCTGAACGCGATCGGCGTGATCTCGTCGCCGGCCGGCGATCGTGGACGAGCAAGCAACACCACCCGACGCGTCTGACGCGCTCGGGAAATCCGTGTCATTCCCGCCCCCACCTTCGCGGGGGCAGGCTGCAGCGGGAATCCACCACCCGGCAAGCGGTGTCCCGATCAGCTAAAGTAAGGAATCCTTTCTTCCCGGAATCGACATGCTGGCCAAGCTGACCTCCAAGAACCAGCTCACCTTGCCCAAGGCCGCGGTGCAGGCGGTGGGGGCGGCGGAGTACTTCGACGTCGCCGTGCGCGAGGGGCAGATCGTGCTCACGCCGGTGCGCATCCAGCGCGGCGACGCGGTGCGCGCCAAGCTGGCCGCGCTCGGCTTGGTCGGGGCCGACGTGGCGGACGCGGTGCGCTGGGCACGGTCGGCGGATGCCGGGCGCGCGGCGCGCAAGGCGGCGGAGCCGGCCGCCGGACTCGAGGCGGGCGGGCCGCGCGGCGGCAAGTCGGCAGCGCGCAGGAAGCCGTTGCGCCGGGCATGACGGCCAAAGCACCGCCGCGCGTGGTGCTGGACACGAACGTCGTGTTGTCGGCGTTGCTGTTCGGCGGTGGGCCGCCAGGGCGCGTGCGTGCGGGCTGGCAATCCGGGCGTTTCGTGCCTTTGGCCAGCACGGCCACGGCGCAGGAGCTGGTGCGGGTGCTCGGCTACCCGAAGTTCAGCCTGTCCGTACACGAGCAGGAGGAGTTGCTGGCGGACCTGATGCCCTGGGTCGAGGTCGTTCGCATTCCCGATCCGCCTGCGGCCACCCCGGCCTGCCGCGACCCGCTCGACCTGCCGTTCCTTCACCTTGCCCTCGCCGGCCGGGCGCGGGTACTCGTGTCCGGTGACCGCGACCTGCTCGTGCTGGCCGGCACGCCGGGACTGTGCCCGGTGCTCGGCATCGATGCCTTCTGCCGGCAGTTCCTGGGCGACTGACCCGTAAGGGCTTGGAGAGCGCGAGTAACTATATCGACGCACGCAAAATTCCTTGAGAACGGGAATCTGACGTGATACGGTGTAGTCATGACCCAGGGCGTTACACCGCTACCGGCATCCCGGGCACGGATTGTTGCCGTGCTGCGGGCAACCAAAGAGGTGGTGTCCATCGACGACACCGCGCGGACGCTCGAGCTCGATCGAACAGCCGCAGCCAAACTGCTGTCACGCTGGCGCAAGCAGGGCTGGCTGCGGCGCATCGGGCACGGCCTCTACGTTCCCGTCCCTCTTGATCTGGCAGGCAGCGAGCAGGTTGTGCAAGACCCGTGGGTGCTCGTCCCCACGCTCTTCGGCCAATGCTACATAGGCGGATGGACCGCCGCCCACCACTGGGAGCTGACCGAGCAGCTTTTCAACGAAACGCTGGTCTTCACCGCGCGCCGCGTAGATGAAAAGCGCGCAACCGCGCAGGGCGTCGTCTTCCTTCTCCACCACGTTGCCAGGAAGCGCCTTTTCGGACTCAAACCGATCTGGCGCGGGACGACGCGCGTGAACATCTCGGACCCGGCGCGGACGCTCATCGACATGCTGGCGATGCCCGACACCGGCGGCGGCATCGATCACGTGGCCGACTGTCTGGCCGCGCACGCGAAATCGCCGACGTACGACGGCGACCTGCTGATCCGCTACGCCGGGCAGTTCGGCAACGGAGCGGTATTCAAACGCCTTGGCTTCCTCGCCGAGACACGCCTGCAAGACATGGAACTCGCCGCCGCCTGCCGGGCGCGCCTGACGCAAGGCTACGCGCGGCTCGACCCGGCGCTGCCCTGCCGCCATCTCGTGACGGCCTGGCGGCTGTGGGTGCCGGGGCGCTGGAAGGCGGGGGCCGCATGATGCTGCGCGACGTGCTGGAGCAGAAGTGCGCCTACAAAGGCATTGCCCTGCCGACGTTTGAAGCGCTGCAGCCGCATCGCGCTGACCTGGAAGCGATGTGGGAAAGCATGCTCGGCCACCAGCTCCCGGCGCTGCCGCCGGTGGCGGACTTCTGGGCGGCCCTGCCCGAAGTCTTCGCCTGGATCATGAGCGGGACGCAGGCACCGCAGCGCGCCCGCCTTGAACCGGGAGCGGCGGAGACCGTCATCCGCAGCCGCGTGCTGCCCATGACCGTTCCCCGGCGCGCCCGCGCGCCGCTTGAGATCCTCCGGTTCGCCGCCGCCAACCATCTTTGTGTCGATCTCACCTACGACGGTTCGGTCCGCCGCATCGAGCCGTATTCGCTGCGCGAGACGGCTGAAGGGAGCTTCGTGCTTCATGCGATTCGCGCCGACTCAGGCGAGCATCGCTCCTACCGTGTGGATCGCATTCAGGATGCGTCCGTCACGCGGCAACCGTTCGCTCCGCGCTATGTGATTGAGCTTTCGCCGGAGGGACCGCTTTCGACTCCCGCGGCGGCGCACCCCGGTTTTCGAGGATCGTGAAGCTTCGAGCCGCTTGTTCCGCGAGCTTGCCACCGCGTTTGGGCAAGAAACGTACGTCGTCGCCGTCGACGATGGATCCGTCCGGCAGCCTCTTGACGTGTCAAGCATTGAAGCCGGTAGGCTGGAAGGGGCGGTTCTCCGGCTCAAGCGCAACGTCGGACACCAGCGGGCGATTGCTGTCGGGCTGAGTCACGTCGCCGACAACCTGGCCGACGCCCGCCGCATCGTCGTGATGGATTCCGCTGGAGAAGACTTGCTGCAATCAATTCCGGCCCTCCTGCGAGGGTTGGAGTCGGTGGAGACCGACGTCGTCGCAGCTCAGCGACGCAATCGCGTCGAGACCCCTGCGGTTCCGGACGTTTTATCTGGTCTACAGAGCGACATTCCAGTTTCGTCGCGGATGCCGAGCAGCGAGTGCAGGTGGCCGCTGTCCCGAAAGTACACCTTGGGCGCCTTGACCTGGCGCTTGCCGAGGTTCTCGTACCACGGCTGAAGCTGCCGAACCATGAACCCCTGCGCCAGCCAGTCGAGGTAGCGGCGCACCGTGGGTTCGCTCACGCCGAGCGAGCGCGCCGGGTCGGCGGCATTCCAGAGCCGGCCGTGAATATGGGCGAGCATGGCCCAGAACCGCATCATCGTCGGCGCGGATGGTCGCCGCGTTCGAACGAGAGCCGGAGCTCATGCTGCTGCACTCGGACGCCCGGATCATCGACGAATCGGGGGCGCGAACGGCCGACTCCGTGCTGCGGCTGGCCGACGGCAAGCTTGAGCATGCCCATATTGGGCACTAATATGCCCAATATGGGCACGAAGGCGAAACCCCGGGCTTCCAAGGCCCCGCAGCGCACCAGCCTGGCCGATGCGCTGTTCTCGACGATCCAGCAGCGGGTGCTGGCGTATCTGTTCGGCCAGCCGGAGCGCAGTTTCTTCGCCACCGAGCTGATCAGGCTCGCCGGCGGTGGTTCCGGCGCGGTACAGCGCGAGCTGGCGCGGCTGGTGGACAGCGGGCTGGTCACGGTCAAACGCGTGGGGACGCAGAAGCACTACCAGGCCGACCCGAAGTCGCCGATTTTTGCCGAGCTCTGCGCCATCGCGCAGAAGACCGTGGGCCTGGCCGAGCCGTTGGGGGAAGCGCTCGCGCCGTTGGCCAAGAGCATCACGGCGGCCTTCGTATATGGCTCGGTGGCCAAGCGGCAGGACACGGCACAGAGCGACATCGATTTGATGGTGGTGAGCGACAGCCTGTCTTATGCCGATCTGTTCACCGTTCTGGAAGAGGCGACGAATCGGCTCGGGCGGACCGTGAATCCCACGGTGTATTCCAGCCAGGAGCTCAAGAAGCGTGTTCGGGCCGACAATGCGTTCATCAAGCGCGTGTTGGCGCAACCCAAGCTGTGGGTAATCGGGGACGAGCATGACCTCGCCGCTTGAGAAACTGAGCGGACCCGGCAGGTCTCTCCAAAAGGAGCGCTCGGATTGGGACCGGAGGTTTGGCGCGTGCTGGCCAAGTGCCACGAGATTCGTAACCTGGGCGAGTACGAGGGCGATTTGAATATCGATGACCGGCTCGTTGCGGACTTGATCGCGGCGTGTCGGACGGTGGCCGCCAAAGTCGATGCCCTGAAGCCACCGGGGCAGCGAAGTAGATACGTGTTGTCATGGGTCCGGCCTCGATGGCCGGCGAGCCCTGCACGTGGCTCGTCTTTGCCGCAGACGACGTTTGTCCATACAATGGGCGCGTGCGCATCGAGTGGGATCCCAGCAAGGCTGCAGCCAACGCCCGTGAACACGGCGTCACGTTCGCAGACGCCGCAACCGTGCTGAACGACGACCACGCGCTTACGCGAGAGGACCCGGACTCCCTGGGCGAGCAGCGCTTCGTCACACTGGGCATGAGCGCCACCGGCGCCCTTCTTGTGGTCGTCTACGCGCACAGGCAGCCCGACATCTATCGCCTGATCTCGTCCTGGAAGGCGAACAAACCACAGAGGAAGCTGTATGAAAAGGGTCGCCGCTGAGCCACACCGCGACATCGACTTCTCCAAGGCCAGGCGCGGTGCGGTCATTCCCGTTGAGCCCGGGAAGACGAAGATCTCCATCCGCCTCGACAACGCGGTCATCGAGTACTTCCGCCGCCAGGTGGAGGAGGCCGGTGGAGGGAACTATCAAACGCTGATCAATGACGCGCTGATCGCGTTCATCGGACAGCGATCGGTGCTGGAGGCCGTACGTCAGGCTGTCCGAGAGGAGCTCCGAGCCCCGAAGGCGCCGGCCCGGCAGGCAAAGCGGCGTGAAGCGGCGGCATAGAAGCGCCGCGCTCGACGCGCTCCGAGCGCGCGGTGAACGCGTGGCGCCGTCGGTTCGCTGGACAGCGGCGCGCAGAGGTGAGGGAACGCTGCTTCAGGGCGAAAGGAAGTACGCAGTGCATGATCGGTTCCTGTTCGCGGATGCCGCTGGTCTCAGGCGGGCTGCACGAAGTGCGCCAGCGGCACGGCTTCGACGCCATCGGCCAGCGCATAGCGCCGGTCGCCCGGATAGACCACGTACAGAGCGTCGAGGCTCAGATCGGCTTTGGCGATGCGCATCGACGGCGTGAGGGCCGGTGCGTCGATGCGCTTGAATTCGACGCCGACGCGCTTGCCGTACTTGAACATCAGCAGATCCAGCTCGGCGCCGGTGTGCGTGGCCCAGAAGTAGGCCTCGTCGGGCTGCGTGATGCGCAGCACCTGCTCGAGCGCGAAACCCTCCCACGACGCGCCGCAGCGCGGGTGGCGCAGCAACGCGGCCTCGTCGCGGATGCCGAGCAGCGCGTGCAGATAGCCGCTGTCCCGAAAGTACACCTTGGGCGACTTGACCTGGCGCTTGCCGAGGTTCTCGTACCACGGCTGAAGCTGCCGAACCATGAACCCCTGCGCCAGCCAGTCGAGGTAGCGGCGCACAGTGGGTTCGCTCACGCCGAGCGAGCGCGCCGGGTCGGCGGCATTCCAGAGCTGGCCGTGAACATGGGCGAGCATGGCCCAGAACCGCATCATCGTCGGCGCGGCAACGTTGACGCCGAACTGCGGCAAGTCGCTTTCGACGAAGCGCGCGATCGCGTTGCTGCACCAGGCGTTGGCGTCTTCGTCGCCGGCGGCGGTATACGCAGGCGGAAATCCACCGCGCAGCCACAAGCGCGAGGCGTTCTTCGCACCGACCTCCTGCAGGTCGAAGCCCGCGGCTTCGACGACCTCGACTCGTCCGAGCAGCGACTCGCTCGTCTGTCGCAGCAGCTTTGGACTGGCGCTGCCGAGCAGCAGGTATTGGCCCGGGCGGTCCTCGCGGTCGATCAGCACGCGAAGCACGGTGAACAGCTCGGGCAGGTGCTGCACTTCGTCGATGACGACCAGATCGCGCAGCGGCTCGAGCGCGAGCTTCGGCTCGGCCAGGCTGCGCCGACTCACCGGATCCTCGAGATCGAAGTAGTTCGGGTGCGTGCGCGGCAGGAACTCGCGCGCCAGCGTCGATTTGCCGCTTTGGCGCGGTCCGACCAGGACAACCGCACGCGCCCGTTCCAGCGCACGGCGGATCCGTTCTCGCAGCCGGGGACGGTCGATCATGGTGCGAAGCGTACCGTGAAATTCAAACATGACATGTTCGAATTTCATGGTCAACGGCGAGCGTTTCCGAGGAGATTGCGGCGCTCGAGGCTTGCTCGCCTCCGTGCAGAGCTCAAGTGAAGCTCTCGGTTCACCCTGTTGCTCGCCGCTTCCCGGACGAGTTCGAGCGCGTCACAAAGCTCCTCAACGAGCTTCCCGACCTGGGCACGCCCACCGGCGGTGACCGGCGCACATACCCACTCATCGGGTTCCCCTACTCTGGCTGGCGACCCTCAAATGAAACCTCCCGGCGTGTCATCCCCGCGCAAGCGGGGATCCAGTTCTAACGCAGCAACGAAGCTGGGTTCCCGCTTTCGCGGGAACGACACCGCCGGTTTCATGCGTCGCGGGTCGCGCGCAGCGCGGTGGAGCAACTCAAATGAAACCTCCCGGCGTGTCATCCCCGCGCAAGCGGGGATCCAACGCAGCAACGAAGCTGGGTTCCCGCTGCAGCCTGCCCCCGCGAAGGCGGGGGCGGGAACGACACCGCCCGTTTCATGCGTCGCGGGTCGCGCGCAGCGCGGTGGAGCAACTGTCATGGTGATGCGAGCAGTGGCCGGCTTGGCGCGCGGACCGCGCGACCGGGCGGCGCCAACCTGCTGTGCGGGTTGTGACCGCAGTTCGCGTGAACGTTTCCGCGCGGGGGCCAAGACCCCGTAAGGCCTTGGAGAGCGCGAGTATGGCAGTGCATGCGAAATCGCCGACGTACGACAGCGACCTGCTGATCCGCTACGCCGGGCAGTTCGGCAACGGAGCGGTATTCAAACGCCTTGGCTTCCTCGCCGAGACACGCCTGCACAACACGGAACTTGCCGCCGCCTGCCGGACGCGCCTGACGCAAGGCTACGCGCGGCTCGACCCGGCGCTGCCCTGCCGCCATCTCGTGACGGCCTGGCGGCTGTGGGCGCCCGGGCGCTGGAAGGCGGGGGCCGCATGATCGCCAAGCGCGACCGCCTGAGGTTTTCTGCTCGGGCGTTGCTTGACATGGGCGAAGCGCATGAGTGGTACGAATCGACTACGTGGGCATGGAGTGGTGCGCTCGGGCACGGTTCCGTTGATTCTTGCGGAGTGGTGCGGCGGACGCTACCGGCGCTTCTCGAACGGCTGGCGAGGCGCGCTCCGTGCACAGGCGCTCACCTATGCGCGGATACGGACGCGCGTCGGCTCCACGATCCAGAGACGCTTGTCGGTCGGCTCGGCTGCAAGGAGAGCAAGGGCGCTTCTTAACACGGAGACGATGTTCTCGACGCTCTGTGTCGTGGGGCGAAGAATCCAGATGCCGTGATGGCTCGATGGTGGATAGAGCCGAATGTCAGCGAAGTCGAGATCGAGGGTAACAAGGATGCGATTATCGTCCAGGCAAGCCTCGATAACCTTTGGGTCAGCACCGCCATCCAAGCTTACTTCGCTTACGGAATGGACATCGTGCCCTGAATCAGCGAGCAGTGTATGCGCGTTGCGCGGAAGGTTCTCGTCGAGCTTGAAGCGCGCGGTCATCCGCTGCGACTACGCAGGGATCGGGACTACGCGTTCACGAGCCAGGTCCGCCGCGTAGGCAATGGCGGCTGGAATGTGCTCCGGGCGCAGCGACGGATACTGGTCGAGTATGCGTTCGGGCGTTTCGCCGGCGGCCAGATTGTCCAGAACGACAGACACCGGAATTCTGGTGCCTCTGATACACACGGTGCCATGCATGATCGCCGGATCAGCAGTGATGTAGGGCTTCCAGTCCATCGACATCTCCTCAGACATCACAACGCACTGTAGCACTGCGTCACCGGCGGTGCCCACTGGTGGAGGGCGCGTGAAGCGAACGCGGAGGTGCAGCCAAGTCTCGGCGTCGAGGTCGTGTGCCAGGGGGTATGTCGCCGGATGAGACGGTGATGCGGGACAATCTCTCGGTGTGCAGCGAGGTGCGACGATGAATCCGACTTGGCTGAGCGAGACGGTCGAATGCCTGCGACAGGCCGTGCCTGCAGATTCACAGATCATCGTATTTGGCTCGTATGCGCGTGGTGACGCAAGGGCCGACAGCGATCTCGATCTGCTGGTCATCGAGCCGGAAGTGGCTGACCACGCGGCGGAAACGGTTCGGCTTTCGGTGTTGCTCGGGCGCCGGCTGTTGCCGGCGGACGTTGTGGTGATGAGCCGCAGCACGTACGAAAGCGAGCGCGCGGTGCCGAACACACTCGCGTACCGCGCGGCGAACGAGGGGAGGATGCTTGAACTCGCCGGCTGACCTTGCCCGTCTGATTCCTTTCGGTGTCATCTCGCGGTACGAGGCCGCGCTGGGCGCCACCGAGATCGACATCGACCGGCGGTGGGCGGTCGATGTCGCCCAGCGCACGACCCAGTGGGCTGAAGAGGTCGTGAGCATGGACGGAGACACTTCGCCCGACGACCCGTAGACCTGCACGTCCGAAAGCGACACCGACGTGCTCGTCGCGAGCGACGAGTTGCCGGCGGACTCAAGACCGGGTGTGGCAAGCTACTCGCTTACATAGGGAGGGCGGTATGCCTCGTCCCGTCGAAGCGCTTGCTCGCCTCCGTGCAGAGTTCAAGTGAAGCTCTCGGTTCGCCCTGGCGCGGATCACGATCTTTCCGACGCGTTCCGCTTCTACAAGCGTGAAGCCGGTACCGGTGTTGCTCGCCGCTTCCTGGACGAGTTCGAGCGCGTCACAAAGCTCCTCAACGAGTTTCCGGACCTGGGCACGCCCACCGGCGGTGGCCGGCGCACATACCCGCTCACCGGGTTCCCCTACTCTGGCTGGCGACCCTGAAATGAAGCCTCCCGGCGTGTCATCCCCGCGCAAGCGGGGATCCAACGCAGCAACGAAGCTGGTTCCCGCTGCCGCCTGCCCCCGCGAAGGCGGGGGTGGGAAGGACGATGGGTTCCCGCTTTCGCGGGAACGACACGAGCGAGTTCGAGCGACACCGCCCGTTTCATGCATCGCGGGTCGCGCGCAGCGTGGTGGAGCAACTGTCATGGTGATGCGAGCAGTGGCCGGCTTGGCGCGCGGACGGCGCGACCGGGCGGCGCCAACCTGCTGTGCGGGTTGGCGCCGCAGTTCGCGTGAATGTTTCCGCGTGGGGCCAAGACCCCGTAAGGCCTTGGAGAGTGCGAGCAACTACATCTGGGTCATCGGGGAGGATCGCGGCGTGGCGGACGGTGGCCTCCAAAGTCGGCGCCCTGAAGCCACCGGGTCGGCGAAGTAGCTAGGCGAGATTCGGAGGTGCGCACCTGCGTCGTGCTTTGCACGTTCAACGGCGAAGCTTTCGTCGCCGAACAAGTCGCCGGCGTGCTTGCGCAATTGCAGCCCGTAGATGAGATCGTCGTGAGCGATGACGCGTCCACGGACGCGTGTGTCGACCGCGTGCGCGAGGCCCTGGCGGGGTTCGGCGGCGACCTGCGGATTCACGTCAATCCGGCCACACTGGGCGTCGTACGCAACTTCGAGACAGCGCTGCGGCTCGCCAAGGGCGACGTGTGCTTTCTGTGCGATCAGGACGACGTGTGGCGGGCCGACAAGGTCCAGCGGATGGTCGCAGCGTTTGCACGAGAGCCGCAGCTCATGCTGCTGCACTCGGACGCCCGGATCATCGACGAATCGGGGGCGCGAACGGGGGCAACGCTGTTTGGCCAACTGCGAGTCCGCGCGCGCGATCTGGCCGCCTGCGATGCAGGTGACGCCTTGTCCGTCTTGCTCCATCGGAACATCGTCACCGGCGCCACCGTCGCGCTTCGGCGTGAACTGCTGGATCTCGCACTTCCGATCCCGGATGGCTACTGGCATGACGAATGGCTTGCGCTGATCGCGGCGGCGGTCGGTTCCGTCCGGCGCGTCGACGAGCGCCTGATCGACTACCGCATTCACGAGGGCAACCAGGCCGGCCTGAGGGGAGTGATGCCCAGGGTGCGGATTCGGGCGGCGGTTTCTCGGCGCGGTGGGTTTCATGCGGTTCGGGCGCGCAAGCTCGATGCGCTGATCGAGCGGCTGCGCTGCCTCGGATCTCGCGTGCCCGTTGCGCGGCTGCATCTGGTCGAGGCCTGCCGCGATCACTGGCGCCTGCGCGCGAATCTGCCGCAGCGGCGAACCGAGCGCGTCGCCTCGATCCTCGCCGAGTGGCGCGGCGGACGTTACCGCCGGTTCTCGAACGGCTGGCGAGCCGCGCTGCGCGATCTCGTCGAGCCGCTGCCTTGAGGCCGGCCTGTTCGGTGCCGCCTCGCCGCCGGATAGTCGCGCTTTCTGACCTCCGTTCACGACAAAGCGACCCGACGTGGTGCTGTACGTCAACGGCATCGCACTGGGCGTGCTGGAGCTGAAGCGCTCCACGGTCTCGGTGTCAGAAGGCATCCGCCAGAACCTCCGAGAACGACTGTCCGCAAAGTCGATGCCGAGGCGGGCGTCGAGGGACTCACGGGTGTCCGCAATCGGAATTTCGGGTTGCTCGAAGACCCATCGGCGCGGCTCGCGCCCTGATCGCGCACGTTGCCCATTGGGCACCTTCGTCTGGTGGCGCGGGCGCGGACCTGTCTGGCAGTTTCAATCGAACCGGCCGGAGGAGACACACGGTGGCGCGGCGCGGCAGGATAATGTCTCTCCATGTCCTGATCGGCGGTGAGACTCAGCCGCGCGTGTCCGAAGCAAGGCGAAACCGCTGATGTCGACCCGGCGACGGCCGGGATCCAATCTCGGCGACGCAAACTTGGGTCACGGATCCTGTCCCGGGCAGTCTCTGCGCCGGGGCGACAGGTTTTATCCTGCCGAGCATTGCCGCCAGTCAGGTTCCATGTTGCGGGCTCGTTACCGGCGTGAGAGGCATTCGGTGCGACGACAATCGTTCGATGTGGTCCCTCGGTGAAACTCGACGCCCCCGACTCTCGAACCAAACCGGCGGACCGCCGCGGCTCGGCGCTGCCTGGCCATGCGCTGATCGAGCCCGGCAACGATCGGCCGGCGCGGGTGCTCGCGGTCATCGTCAGCCACGATCCGGACCGCGACGCGCTGACGTCGGTGCTCGAGTCGCTGGCGGCCTCCGGTGCCAGCGTGCTGGTCGTCGACAACTCGGAGAGCGAGTCCGGCTGCGCCCGTGTGCAGGCGATCGCGGCCGCCCACGGTGCCGAGGCGCTGTGCAATCCACGCAATCTCGGCGTGGCCGAGGCGCAGAACATCGGCCTGCGGCTGGCGCGCGAGCGCGGGTTCACGCACGTGCTGCTGCTCGACCAGGACAGCGTGCTGGAGGCGGACACGGTGGCACAGCTTGTCGGCGCCTTCCACGCGCTGCGCCGCGCCGGGCAGCCGGTGGCGGCGGTGGGCGCTTCGTTCGTCGATCCGCGCAGCGGCTATCGCTATCCGTTCGTGCGCCTGCGCCACGTGCGCATGGGCCGGATCTGGCCGCAGCCCGGCGAGACACGGGGCCCACCCACCGCTGGCTTTGACTGCCACGGTTCCTTCCTCAACGCTTTACGATACTGTGATAAGGCTTTCGTATGACGGCCGTGACGGTGTCGGAGAAGTTCCAGGTCGTGATCCCCAAGGAGGTTCGCGAAGCGCTGGCGATCAAGCCGGGGCAGAGAATCGAGGTGATCGTGCACCAGGGGCGCGCCGAATTCATTCCCGTGCGCGACATCAAGCAGATGCGCGGCTTTCTGCGAGGCATCGACACCCACGTGCAACGGGACAAGGACAGGGCTTGATCGTCGTCGATTCCTCCGGCTGGCTCGAGTACTTTGCCGACGGCCCCAATGCCGGCTTCTTCGCCAAGCCGATCACCGACACCGCGCGTCTGATCGTGCCGACGATCAGTCGGCTCGAGGTATTCAAGCGCGTTCTGCAGCAACGCGGCGAGGATCCCGCGTTGCAGGCAGTGGCTCAGATGAAGCAAGGCGAGGTGGTCGCCCTCGATGCGCAAATCGCACTGTCGGCGGCTCACCTCGGCGTGACGCACAAGCTGCCGCTGGCGGACTCGCTGATGCTTGCAACCGCCCGCAAGTACAGTGCCGTCCTTTGGAGCCAGGATGCGGACTTCGAGGGCATCGAGTCGGTCCGTTTCGTAGCCAAGGCAATGTGAGGGCGCAGCGTTCCGACCGGTCCAGGTCGGCGGCGCGCTCGGCGCAGCGAAGCCTGCCCGGAGCTTGTACGCGAGATGAAGAAGGCACTGATCACCGGCATCACCGGCGAGGACGGCGCGTATCTGGCCGAGCTCCTGTTGAAGAAGGGCTACGACGTGCACGGCATCAAGCGCCGCACCTCGCTGTTCAACACCGACCGCATCGACCACCTGTACCAGAGGATCCGCACGTCGAGGGCCGCCACTTCATCCTGCACTACGGCGACATGACCGAATCGCTGTCGCTGCTGCGCGTGGCGTAGAAGGTGCGGCCGGACGAGGTCTACAACCTGGCGGCGCAGTCGCACGTGGCGGTGAGCTTCGAGGAGCCGGAGTTCACCGCCAATGCGGATGCGCTGGGCGCGCTGCGCATGCTGGAGGCGATCCGCATCGCCGGGCTGGAGAAGTCCGCGCGCTTCTACCAGGCCGCGACCTCCGAGCTCTATGGCCTGGTGCAGCAGGTGCCGCAGTCGGAGACCACGCCGTTCTACCCGCGCTCGCCGTACGCGGTGGCCAAGCTCTACGCGTACTGGATCACGGTCAACTACCGCGAGGCTTACGGCCTCTACGCCTGCAACGGGATTCTCTTCAATCACGAGAGTCCCGTGCGCGGGGAGACCTTCGTCACGCGCAAGATCACGCGCGCGCTGGCGCGCATCAGGCTCGGGCTGCAGGACTGCCTTTACCTCGGCAATCTCAATGCCAGGCGCGACTGGGGCCATGCGCGCGACTACGTGGAGGCGATGTGGCTGATGCTCCAGTTGCCGGCGCCGGAGGACTTCGTGATCGCCACCGGCGTGCAGAAGAGCGTGCGCGAGTTCGTCGACGCCGCGGCCGCCGAGCTGGGTATGAAACTGCACTGGGCGGGCCGCGGCGTCGACGAGCATGCGCTCGACGACCGGGGCCGGTGCGTGGTCGCCATCGACCCGCGCTATTTCCGCCCGACCGAGGTCGAAACGCTGCTCGGCGATGCGAGCAAGGCGCGCGAGATGCTGGGCTGGGTGCCGAAGATCGGTTTCGACGAGCTGGTCGCGGAGATGGTGCGCGAGGACCTGAAGAGCGCCGAGCGCGATGAGCTGGTCAAGCGGCACGGGTATCGGCCGTTCGACTTTCACGAGTAGCGGAGCGAATCTTCGTACAATCGTCAATCCTCATGAGGACCGATGCTATGACTCAGTTGTTAGAGAGGGCATTTGCCGAAATCGGCAAGCTCCCGGACGGTGAGCAGGATGCATTGGCCGCCATCATTCTGGTGGAGATCGCTTCCGAGCAGCGATGGTCGCAGTCCTTCGCGAAGTCGCAAGACGTTCTTGCCAAGCTCGCTGAGGAGGCACTGGCGGAGCACGCGGCCGGCAATACCAAACCGCTGAATCTCGGTGCGGTCGCAGACCACTGAGAAGTTCCGGGCGCTCTTCGCGGCAGCGCCGGCCGCTGTCCAGGAACGCATTCGAGCGGCCTACCGCCTGTGGGCGGAGAACCCCCACCATCCATCGCTGCGCTTCAAGAAGGTGCACAACACGCTGCCCATCTATTCGGCGCGCGTGGACCTGGACTGGCGTGCGGTCGGCGTGCTGAAGGGCGACACGATGGTCTGGTTTTGGGTTGGCCCGCACAGCGAATACGAGAAGCTCCTGGCAGCGATTTGACGGCCACGCTATGGGCCCCGACAGGTCGATGAGGATCTACGTCGCTGGCCACCGCGGTCTTGCCGGCGGTGCGGTGCTCCGCGAACTGCAACGGCAGCGATATACGAACCTGTTGGTTCGCACGCATTCCGAACTCGATCTTGAAGACGCAAGGCCGACGCAGCGCTTCTTCGCCGAGCAGCGGCCCGAGGTCGTCTTTCTGTGCGCCGCCAAAGTCGGCGGCATCCTGGCCAACAACACCTATCCGGCCGACTTCCTGCTGCGCAATCTGCTGATCGAGGCGAACGTCATTCGCGCAGCGCACGTGGGACCTTTCGACGAGCGCTATCGGATCGCTGCCGACATGGATCACATGCTGCGGCTGTTCGAAGTGCGCGGGGTGCGTTCGCACTACCTGCCGCGCGTCATCGTCCACATGCGCGCCGGCGGCTTGAGCAACAGGTCCTTGCGCAACATCTGGCGCGCGAACATGGAAACCTGGCGGTCGCTTCGGCAACACGGCTTCCACGTCGGACCCTGGTTCATCGGACGCAAGATCCTGCGCAAGATTCCGCAGCTTTTTTTCCGCCGCGAGGCGCGCTGAAGGCGCGTTGCCGCCTCAGTCGATCAACCCATCCTTGCGCCCGAACGCGAGGTTCGCCTGCAGGAAGCCCTGCTTCGACCCGCAGTCGTAGCGCGTGCCCTCGAACCGCCGCGCAATCACCTCGCCGCGCGCCACGCGGCGCGCGATCGCGTCGGTGAGCTGGATCTCGCCGCCGCGGCCGCGCGGCGTGTTCGCCAGCTCGGTGAACACCTCCGGGCGCAGCACGTAGCGGCCGACGACCGCGAGCGTCGACGGCGCCTCCTCGGCCGGCGGCTTCTCGACGATGCGCGTGACGCGCTCCTCGTGGCGGTTGATCGGCTCGGTGGCGACGATCCCGTACTTCGAGGTGTCGGCGGCGGCAACGTCCTCGACCGCGAGCACCGAGGCGCCCGTGCGCCGGTAGCTGTCGACGAGCTGCGCGGTGACGCCGGGGCTGGCGTCGATCAGATCGTCGGCGAGGATCACGGCGAAGGGCTCGTCGCCGACGATCTGCTCGGCGCACAGCACCGCGTGGCCGAGGCCGAGCGGCTCGGGCTGGCGCACGTAGACGAAGTTCACGCCGGCGGGCGTGGCCGACATCAGCCGCTCGAGCAGTTGATGCTTGCGCTGCGCGTCCAGGAACTGCTCCAGTTCCGGCGCGCGGTCGAAGTGGTCTTCGATCGCGCGCTTGCCGCGGCCGGTGACGAAGATCATCTGCTCGATGCCGGCGGCGGCGGCTTCCTCGACCGCGTACTGGATCAGCGGCTTGTCGACGATCGGCAGCATCTCCTTCGGCATCGCCTTGGTCGCCGGCAGGAAGCGCGTGCCGAGGCCGGCTACCGGAAACACCGCCTTGCGGACTCGATTCGTCGTCACCTCGCTCCCCCTCTCGCTGCAAAGAATCGGGGTCAGATTGCGATTTCGAAATTGGACTCTGACCCCGATTATCGAGTGCGGCGGCGCCGCCATCAGCCGCCGGTGCGGCCGTACTTGTCTTCGAAGCGGACGATGTCGTCCTCGCCGACGTAGTCGCCGCACTGCACTTCGATCATCACCAGCGGCACCTTGCCGGGATTCTCGAGGCGGTGCTTGGCGCCGACCGGCACGTAGGTGGATTCGTTCGGCGACACCAGCGCGTCGCGGCCGTCGATCGCGACCTTGGCGGTGCCGCTGACGACGACCCAGTGCTCGCTGCGGTGGTGGTGCATCTGCAGCGACAGCGACGCCCCCGGCTTGACCTCGATGCGCTTGATCTTGAAGCGCGGGCCTTCCTGCAGCGTCGTGTAGCTGCCCCACGGCCGCGCGACCGTGCGATGCAGCTTGTGCGCCTCGTGTCCGCGCCGCTTCAGCTCGGCGACGACCTCCTTCACGCGTTGCGTGGCGCTGCGGTTGCAGACGAGCAGCGCGTCGGCGGTGTCGACCACGACGACGTCGTCGAGCCCGACCGCGGCCACCAGCCGGTCTTCGCTCTGTACGTGCGTGTTGCGGCAGTCGGCGAGCAGCACGTCGCCGCCGACGGTGTTGCCGGCGGCGTCGGCGTTCAAGTGCTGCGCCACCGCCAGCCAGGAGCCGATGTCGCTCCAGCCGAAGTCGCCGGCCAGCACCTGCACGCCGCTCGCCTTCTCCAGCACCGCGTAGTCGATCGAGATGTCGGGCGCGCGCTGGAACGCGGTCGCGTCGAGTTCCACGCGGCCGCCCGCGCCGGCGCCTTCGGGCAGGGCGGCGCGCACGGCCGCCAGCACCTCCGGCGCATGGCTGGCCAGAGCGTCGGTGATCGCCCGCGGCGTGAAGCAGAACATGCCGCTGTTCCACAGGAAGCGCCCGCTCGCCAGATACTCGGCCACGGTCTCCAGGTTCGGCTTCTCGACGAATCGGACCACCGCCTGCGGCCGGTCGCCCAGCGGCACCTCGCGGCACTCGATGTAGCCGAAGCCGGTTTCGGGCATCGTCGGCCGGATGCCGAACAGCACGATGTGGCCGTCGGCGGCCAGTTGTGCCGCGCGCGCGGCGAGTGCGGCGAAGCGCCGTTCGTCCTGGATCAGATGATCGGCCGGCATCACCAGCATCGGCGTATCGGCCAGGCCGCAGGCCATCGCCCAGGCGGCCGCGGCGGCGATCGCCGGCGCCGTGTTGCGGCCGACCGGTTCCAGCAGCGAGGCCACCGGCGCGGCGAAGCGCGACTGCAGCGCCTCCAGTTCCTCCTGCGTGCGGAACTGGTACTCGCGGTTGGTGACCACCAGGCAGCGGCCGGCGCCGGCGGCTGCGGCGCGCGCAACGGTCCGCTGCAGCAGCGACGGCCCTTCGCCGATGCGCATGAACGGCTTCGGCAGCGCCTCGCGCGAGACCGGCCACAGGCGGGTGCCCGAACCTCCCGACAAAACGACCGCCAGCAGGGTTGCTGTGCTCATCGAACCGGCCTTCGCGGACAAGGCGCCCCGGGTGCGGAGCGGGAGCGCGATTATCGTCCACGGCGCGCGCCCGAGCGCTCGCCAGGCGCGCGCCGGTCGGCCCCTACAATGCGCCGGTCTCGCGCTCGCGCTGCGGTGTCGCCGGTGCCGCAGCGAGCGCGAATGGTGCCCTGTTCCGATCCTTGCCTGCCATGACGCGCGCCCTCGATCCCTCGCTGTTCAAGGCCTACGACATCCGCGGCGTGGTCGACCGGACGCTGACCGTGGAGGCGGTGCGCGCGATCGGCGCGGCGATCGGCTCGGAGGGCGCGGCGCACGGCGTGCGCGAGATCGCGGTCGGCCGCGACGGGCGCCTGTCGGGGCCGCGCCTGCGCGATGCGCTGGCCGAGGGCATCCGCTCGACCGGCGTCGATGTGGTCGACATCGGCATGGTGGCCACGCCGATGCTGTACTTCGCGACCTTTCATCTGGGCACCGCCTCGGGAGTCGAGATCACCGGCAGTCACAACCCGCCCGACTACAACGGGCTGAAGATGGTGCTGGCCGGCAGCACGCTGCACGGCGAGGCGATCCAGAAGCTGCGCCAGCGGATCGCCGACGGCGATCTGGTGCGCGCCAGCGTGCCCGGCGCGCTGCGCAGCGCCGAGGTGGCCGATGCCTACGTCGCGCGCATCGCCGGCGACGTCAAGCTGGCGCGGCCGATGACGATCGCCGTCGACTGCGGCAACGGTGTCGCCGGCGCCTACGCGCCGCGCTTGTTCCGCGCGCTCGGCTGCGAAGTGATCGAACTGTTCTGCGAGGTCGACGGCCGCTTCCCGAACCACCACCCCGATCCCGCCCATCCGGAAAACCTGCAGGACCTGATCGCTTGCCTGCGCCGCAGCGACGCCGAGATCGGCCTGGCCTTCGACGGCGACGGCGACCGGCTGGGCGTGGTCACCAAGGACGGCCGCATCATCTGGCCGGACCGCCAGTTGATCCTGTTCGCGCGCGGCGTGCTGGCCGAGGTGCCCGGGGCGCAGATCATCTTCGACGTCAAGTGCTCGCGCCACGTGGCCGCCCAGATCCGCGCCCACGGCGGCGTGCCGACGATGTGGCGCACCGGCCACTCGCTGATCAAGGCCAAGCTCAAGGAGACCGGCGCGCCGCTGGCCGGCGAGATGAGTGGCCACATCTTCTTCAAGCACCGCTGGTACGGCTTCGACGATGGCCTGTACGCCGGCGCGCGCCTGCTCGAACTGCTCAGCCGCGAGGCCGACGCCTCGGCGCTGCTCAATGCGCTGCCCGATTCGGCGAGCACGCCCGAGCTGCACCTGAAGACCGCCGAGGGCGAGAACTTCGCGCTCGTCGAGCGCCTGCAGCGCGAGGCGAAGTTCACCGATGCGCGCGAGGTGATCACGATCGACGGCGTGCGCGTCGAGTACGCCGATGGCTTCGGCCTGGCGCGGCCGTCGAACACGACGCCGGTCGTCGTGCTGCGCTTCGAGGCCGACGACGCCGCCGCACTGGCGCGCATCCAGGCCGACTTCCGGCGCGCGCTGCTGGCGGTCAAGCCCGACGCGGCGCTGCCGTTCTAGTGGCTCGTGGCGGGAGCGTCGCCCACCGCGGCCGAAGGTCGCCAGCGATGCGCTGTGCCGGCGAGGCGATGCGTCGATCCGGCCGCTGCGCGGCGCCAGCGCGCGGCCGAGCGCGCCGCGCATGAGGTCTGTGGGTGAGCGGCGCGCGCATCCTGATCGTCAAGACCTCGTCGATGGGCGACATCGTCCATGCGCTGCCGCTGGCGAGCGATCTCGCCGCGCGGCTGCCGCAGGCGCGCATCGACTGGCTGGTCGAGGAGAGCTTCGCCGCGATTCCGCGCCTGCACCCGGCGGTCGCGCGCGTGATCCCGGTGGCGCTGCGCCGCTGGCGCCGGCACCTGCTGTCGGCCGCCACCTGGAGCGAAGTGCGCGCCGCACGCCGGCAGTTGAACGAGTTCGCCTACGACCGGATCATCGACTGCCAGGGGCTGCTCAAGAGCGCCTGGCTGGCGCGCTGGGCGCGCGGCCCGCGCACCGGGCCGGATCGGCGCTCGGCGCGCGAGCCGCTCGCCGCCGCCTTCTACCAGCAGGCCGTGTCCCTGGCGCGCGATCTGCACGCGATCGAGCGCAACCGGCGCCTGGGTGCGGCCGCCTTCGGCTATGCGATCGAGACGGCGCCGGCGTTCGGACTGCGGCTGCCGCCGGCGCCGCCGCCGGTGGCGGGCGGCGCGCCCTATGCGGTGCTGCTCAGCAACGCCAGCCGTGCCAGCAAGCTGTGGCCTGACGAGCGCTGGCGCGCGGTCGAGTCGTGGCTGGCGGCGCGCGGGCTGCGCTCGCTGCTGCTGTCGGGCACCCGCGACGAGGCGCAGGCCACCGGCCGGCGGGCCGCGGGCATGCGCGCGGCGCAGTCCGTGCCGCGGATGAGCCTGGAGGCGGCGGCGTCGGTGCTGGCCGGCGCGCGCGTGGTGGTCGGCCTGGACACCGGACTGACGCACCTGGCGGCCGCACTCGGTGCGCCGACGGTGGCGATCTACTGCGATTACGACCCGGCGCTGGTCGGCGTGGTCGGCGCGGCGCCGTGCGCGAGCCTGGGCGGGGTCGGCCAGTCGCCGGCGGCCGAGGCGGTGATCGAGGCGGCGGCGCGGGTGGTGCGCGCGTGAGCCGGATGCGGCTGCTGTACACGCTGGCCTGGGTCGCGGCGGCGCCGCTGGCGGCGCTGTACCTGCTGTGGCGCAGCCTGCGCCAGCGCGAGTACCGGCGCCACTGGCGCGAGCGCTTCCTGGGCCGCGGCGCGCACTTCGACGACGCGGCGGAGCCGGTGGTCTGGATCCACGCGGTGTCGGTGGGCGAGACGCGCGCGGCGCAGCCGCTGATCGCAGCGCTCGCCGCGCAGCAGCCGGGGCTTCGCTTCGTGCTCACGCACATGACGCCGACCGGACGCGCGGCCGGCGCGGAGGTCGCGCGCGCGGCTCCGGCGCGCATCGTGCAGCGCTATCTGCCGTACGACCTGCCGTTCGCGGTGCGCCGCTTCCTGCGCGAAGTGCGGCCGCGTGTCGGCGTCGTGCTCGAAACCGAGGTCTGGCCGAATCTGCTGTTCGCCGCGCGCGAGGCGCGGCTGCCGATGCTGCTGGTCAACGCGCGGCTGTCGGAGCGATCGCTCGCCAAGGCGCAACGCTGGCCGGCTCTGGTGCGCGCGGCCGGCGCGTGCTTCGCGCGCGTCGCCGCCCAGACGGCCACCGATCGCGATCGCATCGCGCGCCTGTATGCCGGGCCGATCGACGTGATCGGCAACCTGAAGTTCGACTGGGCGCCGCCCGCAGATCTGCTCGAGCGCGGCCGCGCGCTGCGCCGCCGCCTCGGCCACCGGCCGGTGTGGCTCTTCGCCAGTACCCGCGAAGGCGAAGAACCGCTGATCCTGTCGGCGCAAAAAAAATCGGGGTCAGATTCCGATTTCTCGAAATCGGGGTCTGACCCCGTTTTTCTGGTTGTGCCGCGGCACCCGCAGCGGTTCGAGGAGGTCGGGCGCCTGCTGGCAGCGGGCGGGTTGCGGGTGGCGCGGCGATCGGCGCTCGAGGCCGGAGCGGAGCGGATCGACGCCGATGCGCTGCTCGGCGACTCGATGGGCGAGATGGCGATGTACTACGCCGCCGCCGACGTGGCGCTGATCGGTGGCAGCCTGAAGCTGCTCGGCGGCCAGAACCTGATCGAAGCCTGCGCCTGCGGTTGCCCGGTCGTGGTCGGCCCGCACATGTACAACTTCGAGCAGGCCACGCGCGACGCGCTCGCGGCCGGCGCGGCGATCCAGGTCGAAGACGCAGCAGCGGCGTTGCGCGCGATGGCGGCACTGACCGCCGATTCGGCCCGGCTCGCAGCGATGCGCGCCGCGGCGCTGCGTTTCGCGCAGGCGCACCGGGGTGCCACCGCACGGGCGGCGCGCCTGGTGGCGCAGGCGCTTAGCGGATCAGCAGCGCGTTGACCGCGCGCAAGTCTGCTTCGGTCAGCGCGCCGGCGGCGGCCTTGAGGTTCAGGCCGCTGAGCAGGAAATCGTAGTGCGCGCGCTTGAGGTCGCGCTGGGTGGCGACCAGTTGCGTGGTGGCGTTGAGCACGTCGAGCAGGATGCGCACGCCGACCTGGTAGCCGAGCCGGGTCGAGTCGAGCAGGGTGCGCGCCGAGCGCTCGGCCGACTCCAGCGCCCGCACCTGCGACAGCCCGTAGTTGACGCCGGTGAAGGCGGCGCGGGCGGCGTTGGCGGCGCCGCGGCGAGCGGTCTCCAGGTCCTGCTCCGAGCGGCCTTGCAGCGCGATCGCCTCGCGCACCCGGCTCTGGATCAGCCCGCCCGAGTACAGCGGCAGCGCGAACTGCAGGCCGACCGAGCCGACGTTCGAGCGCGTCTCGAAGTCGCTAAAGGCGCTGCCGCCGGTGCGGGTCAGCGTGTAGCCGGCCACCAGGTCGAGCGTCGGCTGGTGACCGGCGCGCGCGCGCCGCACTTCGCGGGCGGCGATCTCGCCGGCGCTGCGCGCGATGCGCACGCCGAAGTTGCCGGCGTCGGCCGAGCGCACCCAGGCGTCGATCTCGTTCGGCTGCGGCAGCGCAAGCTGGGGCTGCTCGCCGAGCGCGGCGAGCGCCTCGGGATCGCGGCCGACGATCGCCGCCAGTTCGTTGCGGCGGATCAGGAGTTGTCCGACCGCGACCTGCAACTGCGCCAGGATCTGGTCGTAGCGCGCCTGCGCCTCGTTGGTGTCGATGATCGTCTTGGTGCCGACCTCGAACTCGCGCCGCGCCTGCGCCAACTGCTGCAGCGTCGCCTCCTTCTGGGTTTCGAGCGCGCTGACCTGGTCGCGCGCGGCAAGCACGTTGAAGTAGGCGCCGGCCAGTCGCAGCAGCAGATCCTGGCGCGCCTGCGCCAGCACGCTCGCGCTTTGCTCGACCGCGATCTGCGCCTGCTCGAGCGCCTGCCAGTTCTGCGGCCGGTACAGCGGCAGCGTCAGCGACAGCCCGGCGCCGTAGGTGCTGAAGGCATTGGTGCCGGTGCGAGTGGCGACCACCGGCACGCCGCCGACGCCGATCACCTCGATCTCGCTCGTGATGTCCGGGATCTGCTGCGCGACGTTGGCGCTCAGCCCGACCGTCGGCAGCACGCCGGCGCGCGCCTGCGGCGCGCGTTCGGCGCTCGCCTGCTGCTGGAAGCGGGCGGCGGCGTACAGCGAGTCGTGGGCGAGCGCCTCGCGGTACAGCGTCAGCAGATCGACGCGCTTGGCGTTTTTCTCGGCGGCGCGCACCGCGGCGGCGGGATCGTCGAGCCGGGGCGCGGCGGTCTGCGCCGACAGCGCGAGCGGTGCTGCCGCGGCAGCGGCCGCCAGCAGCAGACGGCGGGCGTGGGCGGCGCGCTTGCGGCGCAGGGGCGGGGCGGACCGAGTCATCGACATCTCCGTGGAACGCGGCAGCTTGAGCGGTGGTTGCAGGACGGGGCGGGTGGCTGCAGACGATTGCGACACAGGCCGATCGGCGCTGCGGCCGCGCGGTGCCGGCCGCACCCCGCCCGCTTCTTCTAATAGAGGGCCATCCGGGAGTCGACCTCGCGCGCCCAGGCATCGACGCCGCCGGTCAGGTTGTAGACGTCGGCAAACCCCTGCCGGACCAGATACAGCGCGACATGGGCGCTGCGCCGGCCATGATGGCAGATGCAGACCACCGGTTGCGCCGGGTCGAGCGCGTCGAGGTGGTCGGGCAGCGATCGCATCGGCACCGGTTCGCTGCCTTCGATGCGGCACACCTGCTGTTCCCACGGTTCGCGCACGTCGAGCAGCAGCGGCCGCGGTCGCTGCCGGTCGGCCAGCCAGTGGGCGAGTTCGGGGGCGCTGATCGGCGTCATGGCTTCAGAACTGGAACGACGAAGGCTGCCAGGCATTGCGCAGCGTCTTGACCTCGGTCTCGAACAGCCGCAGCGTCTGATAGCAGTGCTCGCCGGTGCGAGTGACGATCTGCGCACACATCACCGGTGCCGCGCCGACGATCGCGCCCAGCCGGCCGCCGATCCGCAACTGCGACAGTAGCCCGTCGGGCAGCGCCGGCAGCGCGCCCGAGATCATGATCACGTCGTAGGGCGCGCGCGCCGGCCAGCCG
>Ga0208100_100159_pt1 | contig 28127 bp, 22 predicted proteins | sample SubbioR11_8A_Aug_FD_184817 | JGI IMG/M metagenome (GOLD analysis project Ga0208100, IMG submission 184817) | Serpentinite rock and fluid subsurface biosphere microbial communities from McLaughlin Reserve, California, USA - CR11_8A_Aug (SPAdes) | ecosystem: Environmental > Terrestrial > Deep... | reverse complement strand
CACTGCACCTGCCGGCGCCCGATGCCGACCGGGTGGCGCTGAGCGAGAAACGCGATCCGAACTGGACGCGCGTGAAGTTCGACGAGCTGCTGGCGCAGCAGATCTCGCTCGCCAGCGCGCGCGCGCAGCGCGCTCGCCGGCGCGCGCCGGTGCTGGCGCCGGTGGCGGGCGCCACGCGGGTCGAGCGGCTGCTCGCCGCGCTGCCGTTTGCGCTCACCGGCGCGCAGCAGCGCGTCTGGCGCGAGATCGAGGCCGATCTGGCGCGCGGCCAGCCCGCGCACCGGCTGGTGCAGGGCGACGTCGGCAGCGGCAAGACGGTGATCGCGGCGCTCGCTGCGGCGCGCGCGATCGACGCCGGCTGGCAGGCGGCACTGATGGCGCCGACCGAGATCCTGGCCGAGCAGCACTTCCGCTGCATCGAGCAATGGCTGGCGCCGCTCGGTGTGCGCGTGGCCTGGCTCGCCGGCAAACTGAGGCCGGCCGACAAGCGCGCCGCGCAGGCCGAGGTGGCCGCAGGCAGCGCGCAACTGGTGGTCGGCACCCATGCACTGATCCAGGAGGCGGTGAGCTTCGCCCGGCTCGGGCTGGCGATCGTCGACGAGCAGCACCGCTTCGGCGTCGCCCAGCGCCTGAGGCTGCGCGCCGGCTTGCATCGCGCCGACGCCGCGCCGACGCCGCACCTGCTGATGCTCAGCGCCACGCCGATCCCGCGCACGCTGGCGATGAGCTATCTGGCCGATCTCGACGTCAGTGTGATCGACGAGCTGCCGCCCGGGCGCAGGCCGGTGGTGACCAAGCTCGCGTCGACCGGGCGCCGCGCCGAGGTGCTCGAGCGCCTGCGCGGCGAGGTGCACCAGGGCAGGCAGGCCTACTGGGTCTGCCCGCTGGTCGAGGACAGCGAACTGATCGACTCGCCGGTCGATCTCAGCGCCGCGACCCGGATGTACGAGGCCACGCGCGCCCAACTGCCCGAGCTGCGCTGGGGCCTGCTGCACGGCCAGTTGCCGCCGGCCGAGAAGGCCGCGGTGATGGAGCTGTTCGCGCGCGGCGACCTGGACGTGCTGGTGGCGACCACCGTGATCGAGGTCGGTGTGGACGTGGCCAACGCCACGCTGATCGTGATCGAGCACGCGCAGCGCTTCGGGCTGGCGCAACTGCACCAGTTGCGCGGCCGCGTCGGGCGCGGCGCGGCGCAGAGCTACTGCGTGCTGCTGTACGACGAGCCGCTGTCCGCGACTGCGCGCGAGCGGCTGAAGGTGATCTACGAGACGAGCGACGGCTTCGAGGTGGCGCGGCGCGACCTCGCGTTGCGCGGCCCGGGCGAGTTCCTCGGCGCGCGGCAGTCGGGCGTGCCGCTGCTGCGCTTCGCCTCGATCGAGGACGACGTCGCGCTGGTCGAGCAGGCAGCGCAGGCGGCGCAGCTGATGCTCAACGAGTATCCCGATGCGGCCGCCGCGCATGTGAAGCGGTGGCTGGGGGCGAGGGCGGGGATGCTCGACGCCTGAGGCCGCGCCCGCACGCCATGTCGTTCCCGCGAAAGTGGGAAACCAGGTTCCCGCTTCCGCGGGAACAACACAGTGGGTGCTGCGGTGACGCCCCGCATCGAGCGTCCCCGCCCGCGCCCCAAGACCCCGCCCAAGCCCTTGAATTCGTTGGGTCCGCCCCAATAAACCGACAAGTCCTTGTTCTCACGAGAATTGCGGAGGAAGCATGAGCGAACCGGAGCGCAGCGCATCCGGGGTCGGCGAGGGGCAGGCGCAGGGGGCGGCGCGGGCGGCGGGCAACGGGGCGGCGGCGCCGGACTCGGTCGACGAGGCGGCGAGCGCGCCGGCCGGCGAGCCAGCGCAGGAAGAAGCCGCCGCGCTCGGCTCGGCCACCGTCAGCGAGGTCGAGCGCGACCTGCAGGCGGCGCTTGCCCGGGCGGAGGAGAACCACGAGCGCTTTTTGCGCGCGGTGGCCGACGGCGAGAACATCCGCCGCCGCGCGCAGGAAGACATCGCCAAGGCGCACAAATTCGCGGTCGAGTCGTTCGCCGAGGCGCTGGTGCCGGTGGTCGATTCACTGGAGAAGGCGCTCGAAGCGCAAGCGGCGACCGCCGAGCAGTTGCGCGAGGGCGTGGCACTCACGCTCAAGCAGTTGCGCAGCGCTTTCGAGAGGAACCGGCTCACCGAGATCAACCCGGTTGGCCAGAAGTTCGACCCGCACCGGCACCAGGCGATCGCAATGGTGCCGGCGCCCGAAGGCGTGCCGCCGAACCACGTCGTTTCGGTGCTGCAGAAGGGCTGGATGATCGCCGACCGCGTGCTGCGCCCGGCGCTGGTCACCGTGGCGCAGGGCTGATCGCGCGCCGCTGCCCTTGAAACCCCGCGCAAGACGCCTACTTACCCGACAACGGAAGTCCCCGGCACGACCGGGATCTGAACACGAACCGAGGCAGACATGGCAAAGATCATCGGCATCGACCTGGGCACCACCAACTCCTGCGTGGCCATCCTCGAGGGCGGCACGCCCAAGGTGATCGAGAACAGCGAGGGTGCGCGCACCACGCCGTCGATCGTCGCCTACATGGAGGACGGCGAGATCCTGGTCGGCGCGCCGGCCAAGCGGCAGGCGGTCACCAACCCGAAGAACACGCTGTACGCGGTCAAGCGCCTGATCGGCCGCCGCTTCGAGGAAAAGGAGGTCCAGAAGGACATCAACATGATGCCCTACAAGATCTCGCGGGCGCCCAACGGCGACGCCTGGGTCGAGGTGCGCGGAAAGAGCATCGCGCCGCCGCAGGTCAGTGCCGAGGTGCTGCGCAAGATGAAGAAGACCGCCGAGGACTATCTCGGTGAGACCGTGACCGAAGCGGTGATCACGGTGCCGGCCTACTTCAACGACAGCCAGCGGCAGGCGACCAAGGACGCCGGCCGCATCGCCGGCCTCGAAGTCAAGCGGATCATCAACGAGCCGACCGCGGCCGCGCTCGCCTTCGGCCTCGACAAGAAGGGCGAGAAGGGCGACCGCAAGATCGCCGTCTATGACCTGGGCGGCGGCACCTTCGACATCTCGATCATCGAGATCGCCGATGTCGAAGGCGAGAAGCAGTTCGAAGTGCTCTCCACCAACGGCGACACCTTCCTCGGCGGCGAGGACTTCGACCAGCGGATCATCGACTACGTGGTCACCGAGTTCAAGAAGGAGTCGGGCGTCGATCTCGCCAAGGACGTGTTGGCGCTGCAGCGGCTGAAGGACTCGGCCGAGAAGGCGAAGATCGAGTTGTCCTCGAGCCAGCAGACCGAGATCAACCTGCCGTACATCACCGCCGATGCCTCCGGTCCGAAGCACCTGAACATGAAGCTCACCCGCGCCAAGCTGGAGGCGCTGGTCGAAGACCTGATCGAGAAGACGATCGAGCCGTGCCGGATCGCGATCAAGGACGCCGGTGTGAAGACGAGCGAGATCGACGACGTGATCCTGGTCGGCGGCATGACGCGCATGCCCAAGGTGCAGGACAGGGTCAAGGAGTTCTTCGGCCGCGAGCCGCGCAAGGACGTCAACCCGGATGAAGCGGTGGCGGTCGGCGCCGCGATCCAGGGTTCGGTGCTGGCGGGTGACCGCAAGGACGTGCTGCTGCTCGACGTCACGCCGCTGTCGCTCGGCATCGAGACGCTGGGCGGCGTGATGACCAAGATGATCCAGAAGAACACGACGATCCCGACCAAGTTCGCGCAGACCTTCAGCACCGCCGACGACAACCAGCCGGCGGTGACGATCAAGGTGTTCCAGGGCGAGCGCGAGATGGCCGGCGGCAACAAGCTGCTCGGCGAGTTCAACCTGGAAGGCATCCCGCCGGCGCCGCGCGGCCTGCCGCAGATCGAGGTCACCTTCGACATCGACGCCAACGGCATCCTGCATGTCGGCGCCAAGGACAAGGCCACCGGCAAGGAGAACAAGATCACGATCAAGGCCAACTCGGGCCTGACCGAGGCCGAGATCCAGGCGATGGTCAAGGACGCCGAGGCGAACAAGGCCGAGGACCATCGCCGCTTCGAGCTCGCCCAGGCGCGCAACAGCGCCGAGGCCAGCGTGCACCAGATCCGCAAGGCGCTCGCCGAGCACGGCGCCGCGCTCGACGCCGGCGAGAAGGAGAGAATCGAGGCCGCGATCAAGGACGTCGAGGAGACGCTCAAGGGCGACGATAAGGCCGCGATCGAGGCCAAGACCGCGCAGCTCATGACCGCCAGCCAGAAGCTCGGCGAGAAGATGTACGCCGGCATGCAGGCCGGTGCTGGCGCCGAGGCCGAGGCGCCGGCGGCGGCCGGCGGCGAGGCGAAGCCTGGGAAGAACGACGACGTGGTCGATGCCGACTACAAAGAGGTCAAGCGCGGATAGTTGCGTTGCCGGCTTGACCTCGCCGAGTTCGGGCGGACGACGTCGCGTCGCCGCTCGACTCGGCGTTCGTGCGTCCAGGGCGCGCGGTTCGTTGCAGTGAAGTTGCGGCAGTGAGTCACGAGTAGGCGACAGCGACATGGCAAAAAGAGATTTCTACGACGTCCTCGGCGTGGCTAAGAACGCCTCCGAGGACGAGATCAAGAAGGCCTATCGCAAGCTGGCGATGAAGTTCCACCCGGACCGCAACCAGGGTCAGGGCGACGCCAAGGGCGCCAAGGAGGCCGAGGAGAAGTTCAAGGAGGTCAAGCAGGCCTACGAGGTCCTTTCGGACGCGGGCAAGCGCGCCGCCTACGACCGCTTCGGCCACGCCGGTGTCGATCCGAGCGTGGGCGGCGGGCCGCGCGGGCCGGGGGCGGAGGGCTTCGGCGGCTTTGCCGACGCCTTCGGCGACATCTTCGGCGACATCTTCGGCGGCGCCATGGGCGGGCGCGCCGGCGCTCGCTCGGGCGCCTATCGCGGCGCCGATCTTCGCTACAACATGGAAATCACGCTCGAGCAGGCGGCCAAGGGCTTCGCCAGCGACATCCGCGTGCCCAGTTGGGAGACCTGCGAGACCTGCCACGGCAGCGGCGCCAAGCCGGGCACCTCGCCCAAAACCTGCGGCACCTGCGGCGGCAGCGGCGCGGTGCGCATCACCCAGGGCTTCTTCTCGATCCAGCAGACCTGTCCGACCTGTCACGGCGCCGGCAAGGTGATCGCCGAACCCTGCGTCGCCTGCCACGGCGAGGGCCGGATCAAGAAGCACAAGGTGCTCGAGGTCAACATCCCGGCCGGCATCGACGAGGGCCAGCGCATCCGCCTCGCGGGCAAGGGCGAGCCGGGCATGAACGGCGGACCGCCGGGCGATCTGTACGTCGAGATCCGGATCAAGCCGCACGAGGTGTTCCAGCGCGAGGGCGACGACCTGCACTGCGCGGTGCCGGTGTCGCTGGTGACGGCCGCACTCGGCGGCGAGGTCGAGGTCGCGACCCTGACCGAGAGGGTCAGAATCGAGATCCCGGAAGGCACGCAGACCGGCAAGACCTTCCGCCTGCGCGGCAAGGGCATCAAGGGCGTGCGCTCCGGCTACCCGGGCGACCTGTACTGCCACCTGACGGTCGAAACGCCGGTGCGCCTGACCGAGAAGCAGAAGAAGCTGCTGCGCGAGTTCGACGCCAGCCTGAAGGAAGGCGGCGCGCGCCACTCGCCGCAGAGCAAGGGCTTCATGGACCGGATGAAGGGTTTCTTCGCCGCCGAGTAAGCGGCGCGCAAGCGGCGGCGCCGCCCGTTGACCCGCCCGTTGGCTCGCATGTTCGCGCGGGCGACCGGCTAGCGGTTCCAGGCGTCCTTCAGCGTCACCGCCAAGTTGAACACCGGCCGCCCGGGGCCGTGGTCCTGGCGGTCGGCGACGAAGTAGCCGTTGCGCTCGAACTGGAACTTGTCGTCGGCGCGCGCCTGCGCCAGCGATGGCTCCACATAGGCTTGGCGCACGCGCCGGCTGTCCGGGTTCAGCAGTTCGTGCAGGGGCTTGCCGCCGGCATCCGGCCGCGGGTCGCGGAACAGGCGGTCGTACAGGCGCACCTCGGCGGCGCAACTGGCGTGCACCGGCAGCCAGTGGATCGTGCCCTTGACCTTGACCCGGCTTGCGCCCTCGGTGCCGCTGCGCGTGTCGGGCAGGACCTCGGCGTGCACGACGCTGGCGCGGCCGTCGGCGTCGCGCTCGACCGCGGTGGCGCGGATCACGTAGGCGTTGCGCAGCCGCACCAGGCCGCCGGGGACGAGCCGGTGGTAGCCCTTGGGCGGATCTTCCATGAAGTCGCTGCGCTCGATCCACAGCTCGCGCGCGAACGGCAGCGAGCGCGTGCCCAGCTCCGGGCGCTGCGGGTGCAGCGGCAGCAGGCACGGCTCGATGCGGCCGTCGGGCCAGTTGTCGAGCACCAGCCGCAGCGGCTCGAGCACCGCGGTGGCGCGCGGTGCGCGCGTCTCGAGGTCGTCGCGCAGCGCCTGCTCGAGCAGCGCGTAGTCGATCCACTGCGTGCTCTTGCTGACGCCGATGCGCTCCATGAACAGCTGGATCGCGTGCGGCGTGTAGCCGCGCCGGCGCAGCCCGACCAGGGTCGGCAGGCGCGGGTCGTCCCAGCCGTCGACGGCACCGCTGTCGACCAGCTCGACCAGCCGGCGCTTGCTCAGCATCACGTGGCTGAGGTTGAGGCGGTTGAACTCGTGCTGGTGCGGCAGCAGGAAGGCGTTGGGCAGCGGCAGCACCGGGCTGGCGGCCAGCGCGTGCTGCAGCAGCGGCGTGAAGTGCTGCGTCTGCTCGCGCAGCAGGCGGAAGAACTCGTCGGCGTCGCCGACCGCGAGGTCCGGATTCCTGCTCCAGCTGGCGAACATCGCCTGCACGCGCCGCTCGTAGCGGCTGTGGCCGAGCTTGTCGCGCGCGCGCTCGGCGACGTTGCGGCACACGAGCGCGAACTCGCGCCGCGCCTCGATCCCCTGCGCCGCGATCCGCTCCAGGTGCTCGCGCGCGCGCGCGAATTGCGGCGCGCGCAGCACCGGCGCGCAGCGCTCGAGCACCCAGTCGTAGAACGGGCGCTGGTCCTCGAACTCGAGGGTGCAGATCGAGTGCGTGATGTTCTCCAGCGCGTCTTCGAGCGGATGCGCGTAGGCGTACATCGGGTAGATGCACCAGCGATCGCCGGTCATGTGGTGCGTGGCGAAGCGGATGCGGTAGATCGCCGGGTCGCGCAGGTTGATGTTGGGCGAGGCCATGTCGATGCGCGCGCGCAGCACCAGGCTGCCCTCGGCGTGCCGGCCGGCACGCATCTCGTGCAGCAGGCGCAGGCTGTCGGCAATCGGCCGGTCGCGAAACGGCGAGTCGACACCGGCCTCGGTCAGCGTGCCGCGCGTGGCACGCATCTGCTCGGCACTTTGCTCGTCGACGTAGGCGTAGCCGGTGGCGACCAGGTGCTCGGCGCAGCCGAACATGTCCTCGAAGTAGTCCGAGGCGTGGTACAGATTGCGCTCGTGCGCGTCCTCCCAGTCGAAGCCGAGCCAGCGCACCGACTCGAGGATCGCGTCGACGAACTCCTGGTCCTCCTTGACCGGGTTGGTGTCGTCGAAGCGCATGTGGCAGCGGCCGCCGAAGTCGCGCGCCAGGCCGAAGTTCAGGCAGATGCTCTTGGCGTGGCCGATGTGCAGGTAGCCGTTCGGCTCGGGCGGAAAGCGGGTGCGTATGCGCGCCCGGTCCTCGGGCGCGTCGGCGTGGCGGTCGTAGACGCCCGGCACCCCCGCCCAGCGGCGACCGGCGTAGGTGCCGCGCTCGAGATCTTCGGCGATGATGTTGCGGATGAAGTTGGGCGCCGCGGGCCGGGGCTGCTTCGCGGCGGGCTGGTCGGTCATGATGGCGGGACGCTGCGCGTGGCCGAGACGGGGAAGTGACCTGATTGTAGCCACCGGTGTTGCGACGCCGCAGCGCCGCAGTCGACGACGGAGGAGAAGGTGCGCAATGCCCTGCTGTGGATCCATCTGGCGAGCGTGGCGGTGTTCGCCGGCGCCACCGTGCTGATGCTGGTGCAAATGGCGAGCTTCACGCCGATGTCGCCCGAGTCCTTCGCCGCCGTGCGCGAGACGGTCAGCACCGGTGCGCGCGACGTCGTGTTGCCGGCGCTGCTGGTGATGGTCGCCAGCGGCATGCTGCTGGTGGTGGCGCGGCCGATGCTGATCGAAGCGCGCTGGGTCTGGGCCAAGGCCGCGGTCGGGCTGGCGCTCGCGGCGTTCGTGCTGCTGCACGCTTACCCGACCACGCGCCAGGTCAGTGCCATGGTCGGCGGCGTGGCCGCTGCCAGCGTCCTGCAGCAGGGAGCGCCGCGCGATGCGTCGCAGCCGCCGCTCGAGGTCGTGCTGGTGCGCGAGGAGCGCGGGCAGTGGATCGTGCTGGCTCTGGCGGCGCTGGCGGCCGCGCTCGCCGTCTGGCGGCCGCGTCTTGGACGGCGCAGCGACGCGGAGCACGGCTGAGACCTTCCGGCCGCGCGCCCCTGGTTAGGAACGCGACTGCGCGCTCGCTTGACGACGCTGCGCGGAACGAGCCGAGGCGATGCGTTCGCCGCGCCGCTTGCGCAGCCACACCCACAGTCCCGTGGCCACGAGCAGCAGCGGCGCCAGCCCGGTGACGAACATCGCCGCCATGCCCGGCGCGCCGAAGGCGCTGCCGCTGTGCAGCGGGAACAGCCAGTGCATGAACGACTCGCCGGCGCTGCGCGTGCGGTCGCTGCGCTCGACCAGGATCTCGCCGCTGCCCGGGTGCACCCAGACGATCGTGTCGCCGAGCCTGAACTCGTCGCCCGGCGCGCGCAGGTAGACCTGGATCCCCGTCATCTGGCCGAAGGGGATGCGGATTTCGGTGATCGCGCGCTGCGGAAAGGCTTGCTCGACCGAGGCGAGCAGCCGCTCGAGCGGCAGCGCCTGCTCGGCGCTGGCCTGGAACGGAATAGTCGGAAACGACTGCACGCGCGAGAAAACGCTGACGATGTCGCGCACGTAGTTGGTGTAGACCAGCGTCACCCCGGTGACGGTCGCCAGTACCAGCAAGGCGGCAACCACTGCGCCGAGCGCGCGGTGGCCGTCGTAAGCGATGCGCGTGCCCGAGGCGCGCAGGTTGACCGCCAGCAGCCGCGACCAGCCGGCGCGGCTGCGCGGCGCGGCCAGCACGATGCCGGTCAGCGCCGAGGCGAGCAGCAGAAAGCCGGCGATGCCGACCAGGTTCGAGCCGGCCTCGCCGAGCAGCAGGTTGCGGTGAAACTCGTAGATCGTCTGCAGTGCGTAGCGTGGCGCGAGCGAGCGCTTCTCCGCCGAGCGCGTGCCGAGCAGCGCGCCGCTGGCCGGATCGAACATCGCCTCGAGGCGCGGGTTGCCGATGCGCCGCGTCGGATGCGTGCGCGCCAGCAGCCGGTAGACCTCGCCCTGCGCCCGCGGCAGGCGCAGCCGCTCGACGTGACCGAGACCCTCGGCGCGGGCGCGCGCCAGGATCGCCTGCGGCGGCAGCGGCGCAGCGGTGCTGCGAGCGGTCAGAAGCTGCGGGTTGAGCCAGGCGTCGAGCGGTTCCTCGTAGACCAGGATGGCGCCGGTCAGCCCGACCAGCGCGAACCACAGCCCGAGCACGATGCCGAGCCAGCGGTGGACGCTGAACCACTTCGACCGGCCCTCGGTGCGGGCAGCGCGCATGCGGTCGCTTGATGGTGCGCAAACAGAGTGGCGCCGAGTCTAGTCGCGCAGCGGCGAGCGACCGCGATGCGTTCACCGCCCGAGCAGGAACTTCTCCAGGAACAGCACGCGCGCGGCGAACAGGAAGTCGGCGTTCTCCTTCTTGGCGAAGCCGTGGCCTTCGTTCTCGGCGATCAGCGTCCAGACCGGCACGCCGTTGTTGGCCACCGTGGCGGCGATCTGCAGGGCTTCCTGCACCGGCACGCGCGGATCGTTGCGACCGTGCACGACGAACAGCGGCACGCGGATCCGGTGCGCGTTGTTGACCGGAGCGATCGCCTGCATCCAGGCGCGCATCGCCGGGTCGCGCTCGTCGCCGTACTCGACCCGGCGCAGGTCGCGGCGGTAGCTCTCGGTGCGTTCGAGGAAGGTGACGAAGTTGGAGATGCCCACACTCGGAATCGCGCCGCGGATCCGGTCCGAGTAGTGGACGGCGACCGCGTTCGCCAGGTAGCCGCCGTAGCTGCCGCCCTGGACCACGACGCGCGCCGGGTCGAGGTCGGGCTGGGCGGCGATCCAGTCGAGCAGGGCGCCGATGTCGCGCACTGCGTCCTCGCGCAGCTTGCCGTTGTCGAGCTGGTGGAAGGTCTTGCCGTAGCCGGTCGATCCGCGCACGTTCGGCTCGATGAACGCCACGCCGAGCTCGTTGACGATGAAGTTGTAGCGGCCGTTGAAGGCGGCGCGCGCCTGCGCCTCGGGGCCGCCGTGGATCTCGATCAGCACCGGCCGCCGGCCGGTGAAGCGCGCCGGCGGGCGCTGGATCAGGCCGCTGATGACGCGGTCGTCGAAGCTCGGCCACTCGATGCGCTCGATCGGCGCAAAGCCGCTGGTGTCGAGCCCGGCGGTGTCGGCCGCCGCCCAGAGCTGTGCTGCCGCCTGCGGCTGGCCGAGGTCGACCACGCGCACCTCGGAGGGCGCGCGCGCCGAACTAGCGGCGAAGGCCAGGCGCGAGCCGTCGGGCGACAGCCGCACCGTGGTCACGTTCAGTCCGGCCGGCAGCCGCAGCGGCCGCGGCGATCCCTGCGCGGCGTCGAACAGGTAGGGCACGCCGATGCCGCGGTCGTTGACCAGCGCCACTGCGGCGGCGCCGTTGCGCGCGCGCTCGCCGGCGATCACGTCCCAGGCGATGCGGTCGGTCACGCCGTCGAAGCGATGCTGCTGCGGGTGGTAGCGGTAGAGCTGGCGGAACTCGCCGAAGCGGTCGCTGAGCACGAGCAGCGAGCCGTCGTCGCCGGCCGGACCCAGGCCGAGCGTGAACTGCGGCGGCTCGCCGTCGCGCGGCAGCAGGCGGCGGCGCTCGCCGCTGGCCAGATCGAGCCGCCACAGCTCGGCCTGGCTGGCCGAGACGAAGCGGTTCACCAGCACGCTGCGGTCGTCGTCGGCGAACGCGGCGGCGAACCAGCCGACACCCGGCAGGGCCGCGCTCGCCAGTGTGCGGCCGCTGCGCACGTCGACCAGGCGCAGCAGGTTGTCGATCGGCGCGCTGCGGTCGGCGGCGTTGCGGTCGACGCGCACGCAGGCGATCAGCACGGCGTTGCCGGCGCGGCTGAAGGGGCCGTCGCTGCAGCGCGGGCCGGGCTCGGTGAGCGCGGTCTCCACGCCCGTGGCCAGATCGAGGCGGAACACCTGCGTGGCCTCTCTGCCGCCGACATCGCGCTCGAACACGATCAGGTTGCCGTCGGCCGGCACGAAGCGGCCGTCGCGGGTCGGCTCGGCGCCAAAGGTCACCTGGCGCAGCGGCGCACCGGGGCCGTCGACCGTGTGCAACTGCGTGCGCTGCTGGCCGGGTGCGCCGGCGAGAAAACTCACCAGCAGGCGCCTGCCGTCGGGCGACCAGTCGGCCAGTCCGGCGCCCTTGAAGTCGGTGTAGCGGCCGATGCGCGCCGGCAGGCTGGCCGGCACCGGCGGCACGCCGGTCATGGTGAGTGCCGCCGGCGGCACGACGTAGGCATCGGCCGCGGGCGCACTGGCGCAGCCGGCGAGCGCGGCCAGCGTGGCGGCGGCCAGGCCGGCGGCGGCGATGCGCGTGCCGGCAGGCAAGGCGGGCAGGGCGACGATCATCGGCACCTCATCATGGCTGGGCGGCGGCGAACGCGGCGCGGATCGACTCGATGCGGGCGCGGCCGGCGCCGAAGTCGCGCCGGCCGAGGCGTGGCGCCGAGCGCACGTGGATCAGGCCGGCGGCCGGATCGACGCTGAACTCGACGTCGTCGACCAGGCGCAGCCAGCGCGACTCGAACTGCACGTACAGATAGTCGGGGCCTGACTGCAGGATGCGTGCGCCCGGCATCTTCAGCACGATGGAGCCGATGCGCGTGAGCGCGCCGGCGCCGTCGCCCTCGAAGCGGATCGGTTCGATGCCTGCCTGGCGCGCGCCTGCGCCCGCGGGCCACTGCGCGCCGCCGCTCGGCGAGCGGCACTGTCCGGGCGGCGTGAGCCGGTCCGCGCGCAGGCCGAGGTCGTCGGGCATCGGCCCGCGCAGCAGGCCGGCGGCGCCGGCGACGAACACCAGCGCGACCGCGACAACGACCAGGATCGACGCAAGCTGGAGCAGGTCCATCGGCGGCGGCGCAACGATTGCGAGGCGTGCACCATAGCGCAGCGTCGACCCGCGCCCGACCCGGCCGGCTCAACGCCGGTGGCGTTGGCGGCGCGCGTGCTCGGCCGGATCGGGCGCCGAGCAGGAAGGCGAGACGCGCCCGCCCCATCGAGCACCGGGTGCGCGACGGGACGTCGCGTTCGAAGGTTATGACTTCAGTGGCTGGTCGCCGGTCGACGCGAACTCGACCACACCGTCCACGCGCCGAGCAGCACGACCACAACGCCCGTCAATGCGGTGCTCCAGGCGGCGGCAGTGATCGCGGCGAACCCCAGGACAAACGGAGAAATCGCCACCCACACGCCGAGCGCGACGCTGACCCGCTCGGGCCAGGGGTCGGGAAAGTACACATCAATGAACTCGACGGCGACGATCGCTATGCCGAACAGCAGCGCGTTCCACAGCGCCGCGCTGTGATCGGAGAAGCCCAGCACCCAGGGCGAGACCACCAGCCACACGCCGAGCGCCACGCACGCCCAGTCGCTCCAACGCATCCGCGATGACATGTCAGCGTCCTCCTCGTACACAGGCCAACTGGCAATGGGATTGGACGCAACCGCCGCCGGCGCGGTTCCGCCCGGCGACGGTGTCCCCGGGTTTGCCCGCAGCCGCAGCGGCCGGCGCGTCGATCGGTGCACGGCGCGGCGCAGCATGTATCGCTGAGGCGTCAGGCCGCCAGGCGCGCGACCTCGGCGCCGATCGCCAGGCAGGCGGTCAGCCCCGGCGACTCGATGCCGAACAGGTTGACCAGGCCGGGCACGCCGTGCGCCTGCGGTCCGTCGATCACGAAGTCGCGCGCCGGCTCGCCCGGACCGGACAGCTTGGGCCGGATGCCGGCGTAGGCCGGCTGCAGGACGCCGTCGGGCAGCGCCGGCCAGTACTCGCGGATCTCGCCGTAGAAGGGCGCGGCGCGCGCGCCATCGACCGTGTAGTCGAGGCGATCGATCCACTCGACGTCGGGGCCGAAGCGCGCCTGGCCGGCGAGATCGAGCGTCAGGTGCACGCCGAGGCCGCCGTCGACCGGCACCGGGTAGATCAGGCGCGAAAACGGCGCCCGCCCGGGAAGAGCGAAGTAGCAGCCGCGCGCCAGCACCAGGCGCGGCACCTTTGAGGCCGGCAGCGGCTCGATCGTCGCCGCCACGTCCTGCGCCTGCAGCCCGGCGCAGTTGACGAGCCAGTCGCAGGCAAGCGCGAAGGGAGCGGCGCCGCCGGTGGCGAGCCGCCAATGGCCGCCGGCGCGCGTGGCGCGCTCGAGCGGCGCATCGAAGGCGATCGTGCCGCCGGCGCGCTCGAGATCGCCCTGCAGCGCCAGCATCAGGCCGTGGCTGTCGACGATGCCGGTCTCGCGCGAGTGCAGCGCCGCCAGGCAGCGCAGCGCCGGCTCGGCGGCGATCGCCGCACGCGGCTCGATCCAGTCGATGTTCTCGACGCCGTTGGCCTGCGCGGTGGCGAGGATCTGCGCCAGCTTCGCCTCGTGCTCGGGGCGCGTGCCGACGACGAACTTGCCGAGTTTGCGCTGGGCGATGCCGCGCTCGGCGCAGTAGGCGTGCAGCAGGCGCCGTCCGCTCACGCACAGGCGCGCCTTGAGCGAGCCGGGCGTGTAGTACAGGCCGCCGTGCACGACCTCGCTGTTGCGCGACGACGTGCCGGTGCCGATCGCGCGGCTGCGCTCGAGCACCAGCACCTCGCGGCCGGCGGTTGCCAGCGCGCGCGCCACCGCCAGTCCGATCACGCCCGCCCCGACCACCACGCACTCGACGCGATCCATCGCCCGGCTCCGCCCGTTCAGCCGGCGCGCAGTCTATCGGCGAGTGCGCGGCCGGCCGCTCGCTTTCCCCGAAGCCGCAGGTGCGCGCGTCGCTGATCGGCGTCAAGATCGATGGCGCCATGTGACCGACGATCGACGGCAGGTGCAATGGTCATGGAGGATCCGATGAAGCGTTCCGAGGCTGTAACGACGAGCGCACTGCCCGCCGGCGACGAGGGATTCGCGCCGTCGCTGGTGCAGCGGCCCGACGGCTGGTACTGGGTCGCACAGGACGGCCGGCGCGAGGGCGGACCCTTCACCAGCGCGGCCGAGGCGCAGGCCGATCTGGCCGGCAGCGAGACCGCGCTCGAGCCGGGCGCGGTGCTGCGCGAGGTCGAGGACGAGATCGGCGTGGCCGACTGGATCGATCCCGACACCCACTCGCCCGCCGAACACGGTGTGCCGCACATCGAGGAGCACTAGGCTCGCGGCCGTGTCGGCGCCGCACGCCGGCTGCGCCAAGCCGGTCGCCGTTGACGAGGGTCAAGGGCGAGCAGGCCGGTGCGCCCATATTGAGTGCGCAAGGCTGCGCGGTCGCGTGCGAGCGCCGATGCGGTGCTGATGCGCGGCCGTGTGCGGACGACCGAGGAGCCGACGATGAAAGCCACCTGGATCCTGATCGCCAACGCTTCGACCGCGCGCTGCTTCGAGCAGGGCGCCGACCGCGCCCTGACGCTGGTCGAGCGCTTCGAGCGCCCCGACAGCCGCAAGCCGGGCAGCGTGCTGGGGTCGGATCGCCCGGGTCGGGTCGTCGGCATCGGTCACGGGCCAGGCAACGCCAGCTACCAGCCGCGCGTCGATCCGAAGACCTGGGAGCACGACAAGTTCGCGCAGCAACTGGCGGCGCACGTGAATGCCGCGGTCGCCGCGCATCGCTGCGAACGCGTGTTCATCGTCGCCTCCAACCCCTTCCTCGGTCAGATCAAGTCGCACCTGGACGTGCAGTCGGCGAAGAAGCTGGCGGGTGGCGTCGCCGCCGATCTGACCGCCTACGAGGGGCGCGAACTGCAGGCGCGGGTGCAGGAGGCGCTCGCGCGCTGAAGCGCCGGGCCCTAATCGACGCGCGCCGCCGCACGGCCGACGCCGCGCGCCCTGAGCACCTCCACCGCCTTGCGAGCCGCCAGCGGCAGCACGCCGAGCAGCGCGAACGAGGCGATCAATTCCAGCGACAGTGCGCCGGCGAGCGATTCGACCTGCGCCAGTTGCGTGCCCAGGTTCACGTAGGCGGCGGTGGCCGCCAGCATGCCGAGCTGGCTCACCCAGTAGTAGGTCAGCGCGCGTATCTGCGTGAGCCCCATGACTGCGTTGATCATGAAGTAGGGAAAGATCGGCAGCAGGCGCAGCGCAAAGAGGTAGAAGGCGCCGTCGCGCTGCATGCCGGCGTTGACCGTGGCCAGCCGCGCGCCAAAGCGCGCCTGCACCAGGTCGCGCAGCAGGAAGCGCGCGACCAGCATCGCCAGCAGGGCGCCGACGCTGGAAGCGAAAGAGGCCGCGACCAGGCCGATCCAGAAGCCGAACAGCGCGCCGCCGGCCATGTTCAGCAGCGCCGCGCCGGGCACCGACAGCGCCGCCGCCGCCACGTACACGAGCGCGTAGGCGGCGATCGCGAGCGCGCGGTTCGCCTCGTAGAAGACGAGCAGTGCTTCCTGCCGGTCCTTGAGCGCTTCCAGGGTCAGGAAGCGGTCGAGCTCGAGCGCGAAGAAGGCGCCGACCGCAGCCGCGATCAGCGCCAGCAGCGCCAGGCGGCCCGCGGTCATGGCAAGCGCGACTGACGCCGGCGCAGACGGCCGCCTACTTGCGGCGCAGGCGGCGGATCAGCGACGAGGTATCCCAGCGGTGGCCGCCAAGCGCCTGCACCTCGGCGTAGAACTGATCGACCAGCGCCGCCACCGGCAGCGGCGCGCCGTTGCGCCGCGCCTCGTCCAGGCACAGGCCGAGATCCTTGCGCATCCAGTCGACGGCGAAACCGAAGTCGAACTTGTCGTCGACCATGGTCGCGCCGCGATTGTCCATCTGCCAGCTTTGCGCCGCGCCCTTGCCGATCACCTGCAGCACGAGCTTCATGTCGAGGCCGGCGGTGCGGCCGAAGTGGATGCCTTCGGCCAGTCCCTGCAGCAGCCCGGCAATGCAGATCTGGTTGACCATCTTGGCAAGCTGTCCGGCGCCGGGCTGGCCGATCAAGGTGACCGCGCGCGCGTAGGCCATCGCCACCGGCCTTGCGCGCTCGAAGGCGGAGGCATCGCCGCCGCACATCACGGTCAGTGCGCCGTTGGCCGCGCCCGCTTGGCCGCCGGAGACCGGCGCATCGATGAAGTGCAGGCCGCGCGCGCGCGCCGCCGCGTACAGCTCGCGCGCCACCATCGCCGACGCCGTGGTGTTGTCGACCACGATCGCGTCGGCGCCGAGGCCGGCAAGTGCGCCGTCGGCGCCGAGCAGCACGCTGCGCAGGTCGTCGTCGTTGCCGACACAGGAGAACAGGATCTGGGCGCCGGCGGCGGCCGCGCGCGGCGTCGGCGCCGCCTTGCCGCCGAATTCCTCGAGCCACTGCTCGGCGCGCTTGGCGGTGCGGTTGTAGACGGTGACATGGTGGCCGGCGCGCGCCAGGTGGCCGGCCATCGGGTAGCCCATCACGCCCAGGCCGAGGAAGGCGACGCGGTGCGCCGGGCAGGCTTCGTAGGTCTTGAGGTTCATGGGCGGCGGCTCGAGTGGCGATCGTGTGCGGCGATTCTGCCTGAGCGCGGTCGCGGCGCGCGCGGGCGGCGGGCGTTCGCGCCGTATCGTTGGCGCCGGGCATCGGCGGCGGCGGCTGAGCCGCTACGCGAGCGCGGATCCTGCCTGGCATCAAGCGCAGGCGGAATCGGGGATGCGATGCTGGGCGATGGCGGGGGCAAACATGTGCGAAAGGAGCAGACCGTGGCGGCAACCAAGTGGGTCTTCGCGTTCAGCGAAGGCGACGGCAAGAACAAGATGCTGCTCGGCGGCAAGGGCGCCAACCTGTGCGAGATGACGCGCATCGGCCTGCCGGTGCCGCCGGGCTTCACGGTGACCACCGCCGCTTGCCTCGCCTACCTGCGCGACCAGCGTCTGCCCGAGGGGCTGATGGACGAGGTGCGCGAGCACCTGGCGCGCGTCGAGCGCGCCACCGGCAAGCGCTTCGGCGATGCCGGCAATCCGCTGCTGGTGTCGGTGCGCTCGGGCTCGGCGATGTCGATGCCGGGGATGATGGACACGATCCTGAACCTCGGACTGAATCCGGCCTCGCTGTCGGGGCTGATCGCGGCCACCGGCAACGCGCGCTTCGGCTGGGACGCGTACCGGCGCATGATCCAGTTGTTCGGCAAGGTCGCCCTCGGCGTGCCCGACGAACCCTTCGACCGCGCGATGGCCGAGCTCAAGCGCGCCGCCGGCGCGCAGCACGACGTCGAACTGGGTGCCGAGCACTTGCAGCGTCTCGCCGCGCGTTTCCTCGATGTGGTGCGCGAGCACACCGGTCAACCCTTCCCCGACGATCCTTACCAACAGCTCGAGATCGCGATCGCCGCCGTGTTCCGCTCCTGGAACGGCAAGCGCGCGGTCGACTACCGGCGTCAGTTCCGGATCACGCCCGAGATGGCGCACGGCACCGCCGCCAACATCTGCACGATGGTGTTCGGAAACCTGGGCAACGACTCGGGCACCGGCGTGGGCTTCACGCGCAATCCGGGCACCGGTGAGCGCCAGGTCTACGGCGAGTACCTGACCAACGCCCAGGGCGAGGACGTGGTGGCCGGCATCCGTACGCCGAAGCCGATCGCGGCGATGGCGCAGGAGATGCCGGCGCTGCACGCGCAGTTGATGCAACTGGCGGCCACGCTCGAGGCGCACTATCGCGAGGTGCAGGACTTCGAGTTCACGATCGAGCGCGCCAAGCTGTGGGTGCTGCAGACGCGCAACGGCAAGATGAATGCATTGGCGATGGTGCGCACCTCGGTCGAGATGGAGCGCGAAGGGCTGATCGACCGCCGCCAGGCGCTGCTGCGCGTGGCGCCGTCGACGCTCGAGCAGTTGCTGGTGCCGCGCCTGGATCCGGCCTTCAAGGGCCGGCCGCTCGCCACCGGCCTGCCGGCCTCGCCGGGGGCGGCCTGCGGCGCGATCGTGTTCGACGCCGACAGCGCCGAGCTGCGCGGCCGCGCCGGCGAGAGACTCATCCTCGTGCGCGAGGAGACCAAGCCCGAGGACATCCACGGATTCTTCGCCGCGCAGGGGATCCTGACCTCGCGCGGCGGCAAGACCTCGCACGCGGCGGTGGTGGCGCGCGGCATGGGCAAGCCGTGCGTGTCGGGCGCCGAGAGCATCGTCGTCGATGTCCACAACAAGGTCGCCACCGTTGGGCCGGCGACGCTCAAGGAGGGGCAGGTGGTGACGATCGACGGCTCGACCGGAGCCGTCTACTTCGGCGAAGTGCCGACGGTCGAGGTCGAGTTCTCGCACGAGATGGCGACCCTGCTGGCCTGGGCCGACGAGGCGGCGCGCCTGAAGGTGCGGGCCAACGCCGATGCGCCGCGCGATGCGCAACGCGCGCGCGAATTCGGCGCCCAGGGCATCGGCCTGTGCCGCACCGAGCGCATGTTCAACCAGATCGACCGCCTGCCGATCATGCAGGAGATGATCCTGGCCGACACGCGCGAGGCGCGCCTGGCGGCGCTGGAGAAGCTGCGGCCGATGCAGAAGGAGGACTTCAAAGGCATCTTCAAGGCGATGGACGGGCTGCCGGTGACGATCCGCCTGCTCGACCCGCCGATGCACGAGTTCCTGCCGACGGTGGCGCAGCTCGAACTGGAGATCGCGCACCTGCACCACTTCCGCGAGGCGGTTGACGTGCTGCAGGAGATCCCGCAGACGCTGCGCATCCTCAGCCCGCGCCTGCACCACCAGTACGAGGGCAGCCTTGCCAAGCTGCTCGCAGTTCTGACCGAGTTCAAGGACTCGCACCTCGAGGACCAGTTGGTCGCGCGCAAGAAGGAGGTGCTGAAGAAGGTCAAGGCGCTGTCCGAGGTCAATCCGATGCTCGGCCACCGCGGCGTGCGCCTCGGCGTCACCTATCCCGAGATCTACGAAATGCAGATCCGGGCGATCCTGGAGGCGGCCGCCGAGTGCTGGCACCAGGGGCTGGACGTGCAGCCCGAGATCATGGTGCCGCAACTGGCCACGGTCGAGGAGCTCAAGCGCGTGCACGAGTACGTGACGCGCATCCATGCCGAGGTCGAGCACAGCTCGGGTGTGCGCGTGCCGTACCGCTTCGGCAGCATGATCGAGGTGGTGCGCGCCTGCGTGCGCGCCGCGCGGCTGGCGCAGACCGCCGACTTCTTCTCCTTCGGCACCAACGACCTGACCCAGGCCACCTTCTCGTTCTCGCGCGAGGACGCCGAAAACAAGTTCCTGCCCGCCTACTACGACGCCGGGATCCTCAAGGACAACCCGTTCGAGGTGCTCGACGAGAAGGGCGTCGGCGAGCTGATGAAGCTCGCCATCGACGCCGGCCGCCGGCAGCGCCCGGACCTGAAGGTCGGCATCTGCGGCGAGCACGGCGGCGACCCGACCTCGATCCGCTTCTGCCACCGCGCCGGGCTCGACTACGTGTCGTGCTCGGGGCCGCGCGTGCCGGTGGCGCGCCTGGCGGCCGCGCATGCGGCGCTCGGCGAGGCGGGACCGGGCTGAACCGGTGCCGGCGTGTTTCGCTTGAGCCGCGGGCAAGCCGCCGGCCCGCGCGGCCCAGGGCGAGCGCCGCGCGCCTCAGCGCCGCGCCGGCAGCGGCCGTAACGCCGGGGCCAGCGCCGGCAAGGCGGCGCGGTCGAGCTTGCCGCCGGCGGTCAGCGGCAGGCTCGACACGAAGCACAGGCTGCGCGGGTGCTTGTGGCGCGCCAGCCGCGCGCAGATGAATGCTTCGATCGCGGCGTCGGCCGGGGGCTCTCCGTCCGCCACCAGCGCAGCGGCGACGGTCTGGCCCCAGGTCTCGGCGGGCAGGCCGAACACGGCTGCTGCGGCGATGCCCGGACAGCTTTCCAGTTCCCGTTCGACCTCGGCCGGGTAGACATTCTCGCCGCCGGTGATGATCAGGTCGCCTGCGCGCGCGTGCACGTGCAGGTGGCCGCCGGCGTCGAGTTCGCCCAGATCGCCGGTGTCGAACCATGCCTGCGGGTCGAGCGGCGGCTCACCGAGATAGCCGGCCATGCGCATCGGACCGCGCACCTCGATGCGTCCGTCGCGGATGCGCAGCTCGGCACCGGTGAGCACGCGGCCGGCGCCGTGGCGTGCGGCCTCGTGGCGATGCTCGTAGGGGGTGGCGACCACCTGCGAGCAGGTCTCGGTGCAGCCGTAGGTGAGGACGATCGGCAGTCGGCGTTCGGCCGCGCGTGCCAGCAGCCGGGGCGAGGCGGCGGCGCCGCCGACCAGGATCGCGCGCAGGTGCGGCGGCGGCCGCCAGTGCGGATGGGCGTCGAGCAGCAGGGCGAGCATCGTCGGCACCAGCGACAGGATCGTCACCCGCTTTTGCTCGATTGCGGCCGGCAGTGTGGCGGCGTCAAAACCGGGCGCCAGCGCCACCGCGCGGCGCGCGATCAGGCTGCGCGTCAGGATCGACAGCCCGCCCACGCGCGCCAGCGGCATCGCCGCCAGCCAGCAGTCGTCGTCGCGCCAGCCGAGGTTGCCGGCGCTCGCCCGTGCCGAGGCGATCAGTGCCGCGCGCGTGAGCACCGCGCCGCGCGCGCGGCCGGCGGTGCCCGAGGTGTAGAGGATCGCCGCGGCGTCGGCAGGCAGGGTGTCGGCGGCCCGCGCCGTGGCCTCGATCTCGACCTGCCGCTCGGCCGCGGTGAGCTTGGGGTGCAGCATCAGCACCGGCACGCGCGCCTCCAGCAGCGCGTACAGCGTGATCGCCGTGTCGAGCGTGTTGCCGGCGACGAGTGCAAACGGCCGTCGCGGATCGGGCGCCAGGTGCGCCCGCTGCGCCGCGGCGCGCAGCGCGAGTTCGGCGAAGGTGAAGCGCCGGTGGCCGACGACAAGCGCGGTGCGGCTGCCGGCCTCGCGCGCGGCGGCGGTGATCGACAGCGGATCGTTCAAGGTGCGAGACCGAGGCAAGACACGGTTACGGCGGACGCCGGCCGGACCTGGATCAGGGCAAGCGCGGAAACTTCTTGAAGTCGGGCTTGCGCTTCTCGAGGTAGGCGTTCTTGCCCTCCTGCCCTTCCTCCGACAGGTAGAACAGCAGCGTCGCGTTGCCGGCCAGCTCCTGCAGGCCGGCCTGACCGTCGCAATCGGCGTTCAGCGCCGCCTTCAGGCAGCGCAACGCCATCGGACTGTTGGCGAGCATCTCGCGGCACCACTGCACGGTCTCGGCTTCGAGCCGCTCGTAGGGCACGACGGCGTTGACCAGCCCCATGTCGAGCGCCTGCCGCGCGTCGTACTGCCGGCACAGGAACCAGATCTCGCGTGCCTTCTTCTGGCCGACGATGCGCGCCATGTAGCTGGCGCCGTAGCCGCCATCGAAACTGCCCACGCGCGGGCCGGTCTGGCCGAAGCGCGCGTTGTCGGCGGCGATGGTCAGATCGCAGATCATGTGCAGCACGTGGCCGCCGCCGATCGCGTAGCCGGCGACCATCGCCACCACCGGCTTGGGCAGGGTGCGGATCTGCCGCTGCAGGTCGAGCACGTTGAGCCGCGGCACTTTGTCGCCGCCGACGTAGCCGCCCTTGCCGCGCACGCGCTGGTCGCCGCCGGAGCAAAACGCTTCCTTGCCGGCGCCGGTGAGGATGACGACGCCGATTCTCTCGTCGTCGCGCGCGTCGTTGAACGCGGCCTGCATCTCCTGCACGGTCTCGGGCCGGAAGGCATTGCGCACCTCGGGCCGGTTGATCGTGATCTTGGCGATGCCTTCGTCGGCCTTGGCGTAGACGATGTCGGTGAAGCCGGGAACGTCGTTCCAGACGGGGATCGGCAGGGGTTGCGCAGCGTTCATCGGTGCGATGGCAAGGACAGGCGCGGTCGCCGCCCGCGGGCGGCGGCGAATCGGCGGCGTGGCGAAGGATGCGGCAGTTGGCGCGAAGCTCTCAATCGATTTTCGCGCCCGAGGTGCGCACCGCGCGCCCCCAGAGTTCGGAGCTAGCGGCGATGTGGCGCGCGAAGGCCTCGGGCGTGCTCGGCACCGGGGTGGCGCCGCGGGCGCGCAGCGCCGCGACCAGCTCCGGCTCTTCGAGCGCGGCGCGGATCGCCGCGTTCAGGCGCGCGACGATCGCCGGCGGCGTGGCCGCCGGCACGAAGATGCCGTCCCAGGCGCTGGCCTCGAAGCCGCGCATCCCAGTCTCGGCCAGCGTCGGCAGATCGGGCGCGCTGGCGGACCGCTGCGCCGTGGTCACGGCCAGCGCGCGCACGCGCCCGTCGCGCGCCAGCGGCAGCGCGTTGGGCATGACCTCGATCATCATCTGCACCTGACCACTCACGAGGTCGGCGATCGCCGCCGCGCCGCCGCGGTAGGGGATGTGGACGACGTCGATGCCGGCGGCAGCCTTGAACATCTCGCCCGCCAGGTGCGAGGTGGTGCCGTTGCCGGCCGAGGCGAAGTTGATCTTGCCCGGATGCGCGCGCGCGTACTGGATCAGCTCCGGCACCGACTGCACCGGCAGCTTCGGGTGGACGACGAGGACGGCGGCGATCTCGGTCATGCGCGACACCGGCGCCAGGTCCTTGACCGGATCGAAACGCAGTTCGCGGTACAGATGCGGGTTGATCGCGTGCGTGCCGTTGGTGCCGTACAGCAGCGTGTAGCCGTCGGGCTCGGCGCGCGCGACCGACTCGGCACCGACATTGCCGCCGGCGCCGGGCCGGTTCTCGACCACGATCGGCTGGCCGAGCGCTGGTGCGACGCGCGCCATGATCAGCCGCGCCAGCGTGTCGGCGCCGCCGCCGGGTGGGAAAGGCACGATCAGTCGCAGCGGCTTGTCCGGGTAGGCGGGCGGCGCCGAGGCGAGCGCGGCCAACGGCGCAGCCGCTGCCAGCAGGATCGCCACCAGCCGTCGGATCATCGCAAGAGTCATTCGCTTCGGTCTCGGGGAAGTCATCGTGTCCCGGCCGTGGCCGCCGCATGAGCGCAGGGCCAGGCGGCGATTTCCACGGTGTGCGCTGGCGGGCGCAGCGACTCCGGTCGCGGCCGCCGCCAAGCCGTCGGCGCAGGCAGCCGGGCGGACTCTACCGGACCCGGGTGTCACACAGGCTCCGGCCATGGAGGCGCTTGACCCAGATCAGGCGGCGGCCGCGCCCAGCCGAGCACCGCCCGCGCCAGCTCGATGCAACTGAGCGGCGCGCTGCCTTCGGCCTTGTTGTTGACGATCACGTAGGCCGGCTGCTGGCTGCGGATCGCGACGTGGATCAGGTGCGCGAGCACGCCGCGCGTGGCCAAATCCGGGTCGAGCAGCCGATCGAAGGGCGCGTAGCGGCGCCGCGCCTCCTCGTAGCGCAGTCCCGCGTGCAGGCTCCAGCGTGCTACCAGCGGTCCGGCGAGCCGCCAGCTCTCGCCGCTCGCCTGCGCATCGTCCATTGCGTGCAGTGCCGCCGCCTGGCGTGCCGCCGGCGGCATGCGGGCGTGGATGCCCAGGCACAGGCGCGCGCCGGCGGTGCGCAGCGTGCGCACGAGGCGCGGTGTCAGCAACTCGGCGTTGCGCAGCTCGACCGCGTAGACCGGCGCCAGGCCCGCGACCGACTTCGGCAGCGCCTCAAGGAAGGCGCCGATGCGTTCGATCAGCGCCGGAGCCGCGCCGCGCGCCAGCGCCGGTGGCAGCGGCGCGAGCTGGAACACGAGCACGGCGGCGCGCGCACCGAGCCCGAGCAGCGCCGGTCGCACGAAGCACTGGGCCGCCAGTTCGGCGTCGAGGAAGTGCGCGTTGTCCGCCGCCGGCAGGCCGCCTTCAGCACGCGTCAGCGCATCGCTGATCAGTGCCGGCGCCTTGACCACGAAGCGCAGCTGCGGCGGTGCCTCGGCCGCATAGCGCTCGAACTCGGACTGCGCCAGCGGCCGGTGGTAGCTGCGGTCGATGCCGACGGCGCGCAGCAGCGGGTGCGCGGCGTAGGCGGCCAAGCCCTCTCTGGCCAGCCGGCTTTCGCTGTGGCTGCCGGCGTAGACCAGGCCGCGCCAGCCGGGAAAGCTCCACGACGAGGTGCCCAGGTGCACGCTGGCGGCCAGATGGCGGCCGAGGCGGCGCAACTCGTCGCTTACCGGCGCCGGTGCCACCGGGGTCGCCGGCTCGTCGGCGGGCGCGCGCTCGGGCTCGCCGTCGTCGAACAGCGAGTCGGCGCGCGGGTGACGGCCGTGGCTCACTGGACTGCCTGGGCGCTGCGCGCAAGGCGATCGCCGTTCGGGCGGCCGGTCGGGCTCATGCGCGGCAGTGTAAGGAAGGCGCGGCGGCGGGCTGGCCGGCCGCGGCAGGCCGGGCACGCCGCCGCGCGACCTACTCGTTGCGCGTGCGCTCGATCACGGCCTCGGTATTCAGGTTGAGCTGCGAGACGCGCGTGTTCGCGCCGCTGCCGTCGTTGTCGATGCGGCAGCGCAGCGCCACCGAGGTGCCGGCGCCGGGCACGGTATCGATCTTCAACTGCGCGCCGATGCGGTTGGCGCGGTTGCGCATGTTGAGCAGGCCGCGGCCGCCGCTGCGCTCGTCGACGATGCCGCGGCCGTTGTCGGTGACGCGCAGGTTCAGCCACTCGACGCCGGTGCCGCGCTCGACCGCGATCACCACCTGCACGACGCGCGCATTGCTGTGCTTGAGGACGTTGGTCAGCGCCTCCTGGACAATGCGCAGGATCGGCAGCACCGAGTCCGGATTGAGGTCGACCTCCTCGGGCAGGCCGCGCGCGTCCCACACCAGCGTCATGCCGGCCGCCTTCAGGCGCGGCTCCATCCGGTAGCGCAGGTTGCCCAGCGCCGACAGCAGACCGGCATCTTCGGCCGCCAGGGCGTCGATCGCCAGGCGCATGTCGTCGATCGACTCGCGCAGCAGTTGCGCCATCTGCGGCTGACTGACCGCGCCGCGCTCGACCAGCATCAGGCTCGACAGCAGTTGCGAGCCGAGGCCGTCGTGCATGTCCTGCATGATCCGTTGCCGCTCCTGCGCCTGCACCTGCAGCCGCTCGCTCTCGCGCAGGCGCTCGTAGTTGCGCTTGAGCAACTGCTCGCGCTCGCGCACGCGCGACTCCAGCTCGGCGCGCGCCGACTCGGCCTCGCCGAGCACGCGCAGGAAGCCGTCCATCAGCGGCGTGGCGAGCGCCACCAGCAGCAGCGGCGCCGCCCAGTGCAGCCACTGCGAGGTGCCGGCGACGACCACGCCCTGGGTGAGCAGCCAGTCGTGCAGCGCCGCCGCCAGCGCCACCAGCGCCGCCGCCAGCGGCAGCGGGTGCGGCGCCGGCTGGCGGCGCAGCCGGTGCCCGGCCGCATAGGCGAAGGCGAGTGTCGCCATGGCGATCAGCGCCGGCAGCCACAACTGATCGAGGAAGGGCGCGGCGTGGCGCGCTGTGAGCAGCAGCAGCGCCGGCCCGAACAGGCCGAAGCCGAGCGCCGCCCATTCATCGCGCGCGCGCGCGCGCCCCGACAGACGCAGCAGTGCCACCGTGATCGCCGCCGCGAAGCCGCCGACGGCCGCGTAGTGCAGCAGCAGCAGCCACAGGCGGCTCGCCACCGGCGCCACCTCGACCAGCAGGTAGGCACTGCGCGCCACCCACAGCGCGGCGGCGACCGCCAGCAGCGCCAGCAGCGGATCGGGGCGGCGCAGCCACAGCAATCCGAGCAGCAGCGCCACCACGGCGGCCAGCGTGGCGCTGATCCAAGGCATCGTCGCGGCGGCGAAGAACTGGCGCTCGTAGGCGCGCGACAGTTCGGCCAGCGGTCCGATCTCGAGATCGGCCAGGCCCTGGGCGCCGCCGCGGTAGGTGGTCTGGATCAGCAGCGTGTTCTGGCCGACCGCCAGCAGGGTCGGGTCGATCGCCAGCAGGTGCGGCCGGCGCCAGCGCACCAGCGTGTTCGGATCGGCCATGCGCAGCACGCCGATCGTGCGGCCATTGATGCTCACGCGGCCACCGTTGGTGGCGTGGCCGAGGCGCAGCGCCCAGGGCTCGGTCGGCACCGCCGCCAGTGCGAAGCGGGCGCGCAGCGCCACGCCGGCAAGCGGCGTGTGCTCGGCCGCAGTCCAGCGCAGCGGCAGTTCCAGCCGGGTCCAGGTAGCGTCGAGTGCCGGTTCGGCGCCGGCCGTGGTCGGCGCCCAGTCGACCGCCTCGACGGTGATTGCGCGCGCCTGCGTCGCCAGCAGCAGGCAGGCAGCCGCCAGCAGCAGTCGAAAGAATACGTCGAGCGCCGGGCGCCTCGACGGGCAGCGCGCGCCGGCCGCCGGCGGCATCGCTGTCGCGATCAGGTGCGCAGCAGACCCATCTGGGTCGCCTCGTAGACCGCCTCGCCGCGCGAGTGCACGGCGAGCTTGCGGTAGATCTTCTTGATGTGCGCGGTCACCGTGTGCGGCGAAATGCCGAGGATCTCGCCGATCTCGTTGAAACTCATGCCCTTGGCGAGCAGTTGCAGGATCTCGGTCTCGCGCGCCGACAGCGGGTTGTTGTCGGGCTGGGCGGAGCGCGCCGCCGGCGCCGTGCTGCCGATGCGGTTGCGGATCGCGCGCAGCACGCTGCGCGCCACCACCGGACTGACCGGACTGCCGCCGGCGCGCAGCAGGCGGATGCAGGAGATCACGTCGGCCGGCGTCGAGTCCTTGAGGATGTAGCCGGTGGCACCGGCCTCGATCGACGAGACCACGTGCTGCTCGTCGCCGAAGACCGTGACCACCATGATGTCGGCCTCGGGCTTTTTCTGGCTGACCTGGCGGATCAGGTCGATGCCGTTGCCGTCGGGCAGGCCCAGGTCGATCAGCAGGACGTCGAAGTCCTCCTTGTCGAGAATCGCCTGCGCCTCGCGCCGGTTGGCGGCCACGCCGACCAGCTTCATCGACGGCTCGTTCTCGACGATCTGCGCGAAGCGCCGGCGGAACTCCGGCTCGTCCTCGACGATCACGATCCCAATCGGTGCCTCGCTCATGCGCTCACCTCGGTCTGGCCGCTGCGAAAAAGGGTGGCAGATGATAGCCGCCACAGCGTGCACGCCCGGCGCCGCGCTAGCCGATTTCGACTAGGTCGGCCGGCCAGTGGCGCGCGGCCTCGCCCCGGCTCAGGGCGCCAGCCGCTGGCGCCGCCAGCCGTCGTCGGCGCGCGTGTAGCGCAGCCGATCGTGCAGGCGCGACGGTCGGCCTTGCCAGAATTCGACTGCCTGCGGCTGCACTCGGTAACCGCCCCAGTGCGGCGGCCGCGCCGGATTCAGGCCATGGCGCAGCCCCATCTCGGCGGCCTTCGCCAGCAGCCAGGCCTTGCCCGGAATCGGCTCGCTCTGCGGCGAGGCCCAGGCGCCGATGCGGCTGGCGAGCGGGCGGCTGGCGTAATAGGCGTCGGACTCGGCGCCATCGACGCGCGCGACGCCGCCGTCGATGCGCACCTGCCGCTCCAGTTCCGGCCAGAAGAACAGCAGGCTGGCGCGCGGGTTGGCGGCCAGGTCGCGGCCCTTGGCGCTGTCGTAGTTGGTGTAGAAGACGAAGCCGCGCGCGTCGAAGTCCTTGAGCAGAACGATGCGCGCCGACGGCCGGCCGTCGGCCGACGCGGTGGCGAGCGTCATCGCGTTGGCCTCGAGCACTTGGCTGCGCAGCGCCTCGTCCCACCAGCGCGCGAACTGCTCGATCGGATCGGCGTGGGCGTGGTCCTCGTCGAGGGCCTCGCGCATGTAGTCGGTGCGCAAGTCGGCAATGGCAGGCATGTTGGCTGACGAATGAGGATTGATGAATGATCGCGGTGCCGCTCTGATCGCTCGACCATTTGAGGCGCGCAGCGCCGCCGCCCGGCTTCGCGGGCACCGGCACGGCGGCCGCAGGCCGCATCATCCATCATGCGTTCGGCGCGCCCGACCGGCACGCGCCAGCAGCCGCTCCAGGTGCGGGTCGC
>Ga0208100_100154_pt1 | contig 28411 bp, 23 predicted proteins | sample SubbioR11_8A_Aug_FD_184817 | JGI IMG/M metagenome (GOLD analysis project Ga0208100, IMG submission 184817) | Serpentinite rock and fluid subsurface biosphere microbial communities from McLaughlin Reserve, California, USA - CR11_8A_Aug (SPAdes) | ecosystem: Environmental > Terrestrial > Deep... | reverse complement strand
TGAGGCCATAGTTGGCCAGGATATGGATCTGATTATCAACATTGGCCAGAGCGTTAACGATGAAGTCGTAAGCTAGCTCCTGGTTCTGCGAGGAGGCCGGGATTGCCAGGGCGCTACCACCCAGGTTGGAAGCGCGCACGCCGCCGGGCTCTTGCGCCGGAGTGAGGTAGACACCCCACAGGCCCGCCTGGTCAGGAGCTTCGGCCTGGATTACGCCACCGTACCAGGAGCCGAAGAAGGCCGAGGCGACCGCGCTGTTCTGGATGAGTTGGATCTGCTCGACCCAACCGCCGATGGCCAGCACCCCGGCATCGACCAGCCGCTTGAGCGTGTCGAGCGCCTGCACGCAACCGGGCTGGTTGACGGTCACGCTCTCACCTGCCAGGTCGAAGTAGAAGCAGCCGTTCTGGTTAGCCAGCATCCGGAACCACTCGTCATCGGCACCCTTAGCGACCGTGCCCATGCGCACCGCGCCACCTGTTGCCGCGAGCATCTGCTGCCCCGCGGCGATGAAGTCGTCCCAGGTCTCGATGGCGTCAACATCGATACCGGCTTGCTGATAGAGGTCGCGGCGATAGAAGATGGCGGTCGGGCCGGAGTCGTAGGGAATGGCGTAGATGGCACCGTCCATCATCAGCTCGGCCCACTTGAACTCGGGGAAGGCAGGCCGCAGCGCTTCAGCGCCCAGCGTGCGTAGGTCGGTAAAGCAGTCCGGGAACTGCGCCCAGAACACTTCGGCTTCGTTGTTCTCGACCAGGTAGACATCGGGCAAGTCGATGCCGCCGGCAGCACAGCCGGCCAGGCCGCGGTCGAAGGCGTTCTGGTTACCGATGTCCTCGATGATCACCTCAACACCGGGATGCAGCTCCTGGAAGCTGGCGATGGTGCTCTCGAGCGCGGGCTTGTTGATATCCCACACCCAGACGCGCAACGTCTGTGCCTGGCTGAAGCCGACCAGGGCGAGCACGGCTAAGAAAAGGGTTAAGCGTTTCATATTACCTCCTGTCGACCAAGCTTCGCAATCGTTTGCGAAAGGCCAGCTGATTAGACACACACGGTTAAAGCAGCCGGAGTGAGCTTGGCGCTATCCGGAAGTCTACGCGGGGAGCCACTTAGCTGTCAACCACTTTTTCACAAAGAACCGCAAGCTTCGAGGTGACCTTTTAGCTACTAGCCCTACTCACAGCGGTTTTCACAAATACTGAGTCGCCTTAGCGCAGGTATCATCTCTGCAAAGGCGTCCTGCGAGTAAACCGCAGGATAGAGAACGATTCGCAGTCCTGCGAGCACCCGCAGGATCAAACCAGATGATACCTGCTATCAGTGCCCACCCTTGCCAGCGATATGGCTTAAGAACACCGCGCCGCTGATGAGCACCACTCCGATACCGAGAAAGAGCATGTCCTGAGGCGTCTGGTAGCTAACGCGCAGCCCTTCTTGCAAGAACTTGACCATCAGGATTAGCACGATTACCCGCGCCAGCCTCACCTTGAGGTCTTCAAACGAACGCACGTCAAGGATGCGGTTGGCGATCTCCGAACCCTCGATCTCGTCGATGTTGCCGACAAACTGCTTGTATAAGCCGATCGACAGTAAAAACAGCGCCGAAGCGATGAGATAACCATCGACCACGCCGATGATGGTGGAGATGAGATAGATGCGCAGCGCATCCCGTTCGGCGGTAGCCAGCGCCAGGTTAAGGTAGCTACCCACCCGGCCAAAAAGGAAGATGACATCGACCGTGCTGATAAAGAGCATCACCAGCCAGGCCAGCATCAGCACCAGTATCGGCACGATGACAAAGAGCCGACTCCCCCACAGGGTGCGCTCGAGCAGGCGCATCAGGCGCTCCATTGGCGGCGGCTCCTCAGGGGCGCCTTGGCGAAGCGGGACAGCCACATGCCGGTGAGTGTAGCACCGGGGTTGCGGTAGATATGTCCCGCTTTGGTCGGCAGCCCTAGAGCGCATTCGAAAAATAGCTACAACCCATCATTTGAGGTTGGGGTGACCGGCCGGTCACCCCAACCGGACGCAGCCGCACGGTTCCTGCTGGGAATTTTTGCAGGATTGCCGGCAGTCTTGACAGTGGTACAAGCCTGTTGTAGATTATTGATACGGGTTATTAACTCGCGTTAATCTGGCTAGCATCATTGGGGATATCTTGGCAAACCCCGCCGGAAAGAGGTCTTGTGGGACAGCCTGCGACGCTGTAGGACGCGCCTAAGCGATCCTTAAACAAAGGGCTTGCAGTGACGACGATGGAGCTAGACCTTGCGATAGCGGGTCGGGAAAATGCGCTGGACAACCAGTGTCTGCAAAACGTTTTGGGAGGTGCTATGTAGAGAGTATTGAGATGGCTCTAAAGAGGTTAAGGTTGCGGTCAGTAGGATTTCTCGGCGAAAGGACTTTATATGTTTGGAAAGCACCCGTTGTGGAAAGTGATGGCAGTTCTCTTAGTCGGCCTTCTGCTCATCCCCTTGGGCTTTGGCCAAGAGCCAGATCCCGAGCGGTCTTTACGCGGCAAACTACAACTTGTCGACATCGTCGAGTATCGCGCTCTGCCAAGCTACACCGAAGCACCCGAGCTAGCGGCGCTAGTTGCGGCGGGGTTGCTGCCGCCTATTTCGGAGCGGCTACCCCGTGAGCCGAGGATCATGAAAAGCACCCAGATGGTAGATGGTCCTGGCGTTCATGGTGGCGTCTGGCGCGATACCTTCGCAGTTCCGGTGGAAAGCTGGAACTGGGGTGCCGGTCAGACCCAAGGCTGGTTCGGCATCAATGAAATGGTACAGGCCGGGCTCGTCGATCTTTTCCCCATGTGGATGATGGAGACTCCGGAGCCCGCTCCCATGCTGGCAAAGAGCTGGGCGTGGTCCGAAGACGGCTATCAGCTCACCATGAACCTGATCGAGGGGGCACGTTGGTCTGACGGTACGCCTTTTACTGCTGATGACGTGCTGTTTACTTTTAACCACTACATCCTGGATCCTAACGTTCCGAGCTGGGCGAGTGCCAGCACCTGGACCTTCGGCGGCAAAGTCACGCAGCTCGAAAAGATCGACGACTACACGATCCGCTTTCACTTCGGGGCACCCTTCCCAATGGCCGCGTTCCACTCCATGGGCTACCTCCAGTTTTCAATCATGCCCAAGCACGTCTTCTCGCACTGGCACCCCGCCTTCAATCCGGCGATGACGTACATGGATCTGCTCACGTCTGCCCCGCCACAAGACCTACCTCCAGTAACGCTTGGCGCCTTCGTTCCCGTCATCTACCGACCCGGTGAGATACTCGTCCTGGTCCGTAATCCATACTTCTGGATGGTGGATGAGCAAGGGCAGCAGCTCCCTTACAAGAGCGAGGTCTGGTTCTCCGAAGCACGCAGTGGCGTTCAGCGGACCTTTAACTTGATCGCTGACCGCGGCGACCGGGACAACGTGGAAAACCCGGCCATCTTCGGCATGATGTTTGAGGGCGCCAGAGCCCCTGATGCGCACTTTAATCTGCGCTTCGAGGATTTTCGAATCGGCTTCCGCCTGGTAATGAATCTCTCTACCACTCTAGGCGCCGAAGACGCAAGAGCGCGGGCGCTGCGGGAGATGTTCCGCACCTTTGAGTTCCGGCAGGCTTTGTCGCGGGCCATCGATCGTGACGGCCTGGCTGCGGCGGCCTTCCCTGGCCCGCTGACTCAGGGTTGGTTCGGCGGCTACCAATCGGGGTCTCCCTTCTTTGAAGAGGGCATTGTGGCGCCTTACGCAGAGCTCTACGCCTTTAACCCTAATAGTTCCCGCGAGCTCTTGGCCGGACTCGGCTTCCGCGACACCGATGGGGACGGCGTCCTAAACTGGCCGCAAGGGACGCTGGTAGCCGGTCAGAATCTAATTATTGAGGTGTTAGCGTCTGGGGACGTAGCCGCCGCTATCGATGCGGGTCAGGCCCTAGTTGCCCTGTTCCGGGCGATAGGCATCGACCTCAGGCTCAGGACACTCACGGGGGGGCCCTTGGAAGCGACCCTCACGGCAGGCACTTTCGACCTGCTCATTCAGCGGGTCGATGTCCCCACCCCGGACGTGCATATGGGCGTGTTCGGTCCGGCTACCTTAGGCGATCCGGTGTGGCACCAGGCAGGTCCGGGTGGCCGCGAGCTGCTGCCTTTTGAAGTCCAAATGGAAGAGCTACTCAACGAAGCTCGCTTTACCATCGACCCGGAGCGCAGAACAGCCATTTTCCATGAACTTCTCGACCTCCACGTCGGCAACATCTACACTCTGGGGCTATATGAAGCCCGCGCCGGCCTCGCTGTTCACAAACGGCTGCACAACATCCCCGACGACCTGCCGACCTTCATGTACGAATGGGGCATGGAGAACATGCCCTGGATAGCTTGGGTCCCAAGCGAGCTACAAGTAGCCCCTCGGCATCTTGATCTCATTCCAACCGCTGAAGACTACCAGAATCGGGCCTGGAGCCGCTAGCGGTGACCGCTGTAGGGACGACCTATGGGGTCGTCCCTACTCATAATAGGGAGCCTCTTGATGTTTAAGTTTATCGCACGCCGTCTCATTTACACGGTGCCGACGCTCATCTTGATCAGCTTCTTCTCTTTTGTGATTATCAATGCGCCGCCCGGTGACTACATGACCACTATGCAAGGCGTACTAGTAGCTCAAGCCGGTATGACCCCGGCAGAAGCGCGGGAGCTTGCCGATCGCATGCGCGTGGCCTACGGCCTAGATCAGCCCTTTCTAGTCCGCTACGGTCGCTGGATCAGCGCTATCGTTACACGCGGCGACTTTGGGTTTTCGTTTATGTACCGCAGGCCGGTTAGTGAGGTTATCTGGCAACGCTTCGGCATGACGTTGCTAGTCGCTCTAAGTGCTCATCTTATCTCAGTGCTAATCGGGGTGTTAATCGGTATCTATTCGGCCACCCACCGTTATAGCTGGGGCGATCACGCTGCAACGCTTTTTGCCTTCGTAGGGCTTTCAATGCCGGGCTTCTTCTTGGCCCTGATCTTAATGTACGTGCTCGCTTTTCATCTCGGTCAGCATGTAGGCGGGTTCTTTAGTCCGGAATACGTTCTGGCTCCCTGGAGTTGGAGTCGGTTTGTCGACTTCTTGCAGCATTTTTGGGTGCCGGTGCTGGTTGTCGGACTAGCCGGAACGGCGCGCAACATGCGCGTCATGCGCGCCAATTTGCTCGACGTCCTGAACAGCAACTACGTGCGCACAGCCAAAGCCAAGGGGCTAGCTCCCCGTAGCGTCATTTATAAACACGCGGTGCGCAACGCCATCCAGCCTATCGTCATGTATCTCGGCGTAACCATGCCGTTCCTCCTCAGCGGCGAGCTTGTTGCTAGCACGGTGCTGAATCTGCCGACCATGGGCCCGGTCTTTCTTGCTGCGCTCAACACCCAAGACATGTACCTAGCCGGTTCGTTCATGATGCTGTTGGCCATCGTTCTGGTGATCAGCAATCTGCTGGCCGATATCGCCCTTAGCTGGGTAGACCCGAGGATACGTTATGACTAATACCAAGTCGGTCCAGAGCACTAGTAAGGAGCAGGTTAAAGGCACCTCGACCCTGGAGCTTACCCGGCGGCGTTTTCTGCGCAGTCCGATGGCCAAAGTCGGCGGCATCATAGTGCTAATCCTGGTTATTGTTACCGTATTTGCGCCCTTTTTCGCGCCCTATGACCATAATCAGATTCGCCTCGGCAAGGCTTACGTCCCGCCACAACCCATCCGCTTTATCGACCACGAGGGGCGCTTTCATCTGCGGCCGTTTACCTACGCGCTGACCCCCGGCTTCGACCCCGATACCTGGCAACGCACCTATCTCGAAGATACCAGTCGGCGTTATCACCTCCATTTCTTCGTGCGCGGCTGGGAGTACACCCTCTTTGGGCTGATCCGCACCGACCTCCATCTTTTTGGTGTGGCCGAAGGCGGGTCGATCTTCATCCTGGGCACTGATAAATTGGGACGGGATCTATTCAGTCGGATTATTTTCGGCGGCCAAGTGTCGATGAGCGTCGCGCTATTAGGCGCTGTAGTCAGCGCCATCTTGGGTGCTATTATCGGGGCGCTGTCGGGTTACTTCGGCGGCTGGTTTGACATGGTCGTGCAGCGCATCATCGAACTCTTGCTAAGTTTCCCGACGCTACCGCTCTTTATGGCGCTCAGCGTAGCCATCCCGGTGGAGTGGCCGCCCTTGGGCGTCTTTATCGGCATCATCATGATCTTCGCCTTACTCGGCTGGCCGGTCTTGGCCCGAGAGGTACGGGGTAAGGTACTCTCTTACCGCGAAGAGGAGTTCGTGATGGCCGCCCAAGCTCTCGGTGCCACGCACCTTTACACCGTCTTCCGGCATGTCTTGCCGAACGTTGTCAGTCACATCGTTGTCGTTTTGACCATTACCGTGCCGGATCTCATCCTGGCGGAAGGCGCTCTGAGCTTTTTGGGCCTCGGCATTCAACCGCCGCTGGTCAGTTGGGGTGTGTTATTGAGTGATGCCTCCACGCTGGAAACCATCGGGAGATACCCTTGGCTGCTACTACCCGGCATTGCCATTCTCGTAACTGTGCTCGCTTTCAATTTCCTTGGCGATGGGCTGAGAGACGCCGTAGACGCTACCTCGACCGTTTGAGCACGATTTAGGAGGCTGATTCCTACACGACTTTTCATCATCTGACAGCGGTTTTCACAAATACTGAGTCGCCTTAGCGCAGGTATCATCTCTGCAAAGGCGTCCTGCGAGTAAACCGCAGGATAGAGAACGATTCGCAGTCCTGCGAGCACCCGCAGGATCAAACCAGATGATACCTGCTATGATCTATCAAAACTCAGCCGTATTGACTCAGAGGAGCCTTGCTCTATGCCTAAGATCACCTTCATCGGCGCCGGCAGCACGGTCTTCGCCAGGAACCTACTCGGCGATATCTTAAGCTTTCCCGAACTTAGCAGCGCCAGCATCAGTCTCTATGATATCGACAGTGAGCGGCTTAAAACCTCCGAGGCCGTAGCTCACCGGTTGGCGGCAGCACTAGGAGCAACACCGCAGTTTGAGGCGACCACCGACCGCGAGCGTGCCTTGGATGGCGCCGATTATGCCATCTGCATGATTCAGGTCGGCGGCTATCGGCCCGCCACCTTGATCGACTTCGAGATCCCCAAAAAATACGGCCTGCGGCAGGCTATTGCCGACACTTTGGGCATCGGCGGGATCATGCGCGCTCTGCGAACCATCCCTGTCTTATTGGGGATGGTGCGCGACATGGAGCGGCTCTGCCCCGCAGTCACCTTTCTCAACTACGTCAACCCGATGGCGATGAACTGCTGGGCTATAAATCGCGCCAGCCACATTACCACCGTCGGCTTATGCCATAGCGTTCAGGGGACGGCTGAACAGCTAGCGCGCGATATTGGTGTCCCCATCGACGAGATCAACTACCTAGCAGCGGGCATCAATCATCTGGCTTTTTATCTCAAATTCGAACGTAACGGCCAGGACCTCTACCCGCTGCTGCACCAGGTCATTGCCGAGGGCCGTGTGCCCGACTGGAACCGGGTGCGTTACGAAATACTAAGGCGGCTCGGTTACTTCGTGACCGAGTCAAGCGAACACTTTGCGGAGTACGTCCCTTACTTTATCAAGCGCGATCGCCCCGATCTCATTGAGCGCTTCAACATCCCGCTCGATGAGTATCTCCGCCGCTGCGAGGCGCAGATTAAAGAGTGGGAGGAGCAGCGAGGCAGGCTCGAGGAGCCGCTCGAGGTGCGCCGCAGCCATGAGTACGGCTCCCTAATCATCCATAGCCTGGAGACCGGGCAGCCGAGAGTCGTCTACGGCAACGTCAGCAACGAGCACTTGATCTACAACCTGCCGCCTGGCTGCTGCGTCGAAGTGCCCTGCTTAGTCGACAAAAACGGGCTCCAACCGACCCGCATCGGCAGTCTGCCGCCGCAGCTAGCGGCCTTGATGCAGACCAACATCAACGTACAAGCGCTGACTGTGGAGGCAGCCCTTACGGGTAAGCTCGAGCACATCTATCATGCCGCCATGCTCGACCCGCACGCGGCGGCTGAGCTTGATCTGGGCCAGCTCTGGTCGCTAATTGATGAACTCATCGCGGCTCACGGGGACTGGCTGCCCGAGTACAGTTGAGCTGCCTAAACGGTCTTTTAAGGAGACATATGCCTAAAATCACCCTTATCGGCGCGGGCAGTGTGGTATTTACCCGCAACCTTTGCAGCGACATCTTGCTGACGCCGGCCCTCCAGGAGAGCACTATTGCCCTGATGGACGTCGATGAAAAGCGGCTTAAACAGGCGCTAGACCTGGTGCAGGCGCTAATAGCTGGCCGCGGCCTAAGGGCTAGGGTCGAAGCCACCACCGACCGTCGGGAAGCGATACGGGGGGCTGACTACGTCGTCACCACCTTTCAGCAGGGAGGGCTCGAGGCCTACCAATTGGATATCGCTACCCCGCAGCGTTACGGTATCGAGCAGTGCGTCGGCGACACCTTGGGGCCGGGCGGCGTCTTTCGCGCTTTACGGACCATCCCGGTGCTACTTGACCTGTGCCGGGAGCTGGATGAGCTGGCTCCTGAGGCTTTGCTGCTGAACTACGTCAATCCGATGGCGGCCAACTGCTGGGCGGTGAGCGCGGCTACCGGCCGCCCGCTAGTGGGGCTCTGTCACAGCGTGCAGGGCACTAGCGAAATGCTAGCCAGCTGGATCGGCGTCCCTTATCAGGAGGTGGTTTACCATTGCGCCGGAATTAACCATCAGGCCTTCTTCCTCGAGTTCCGTCGCGGTCAGGAGGATCTCTATCCGCTCCTCTGGGAAGTGCTCGAGCGCGATGAGATCTACGCTCAGGAGCCGGTGCGTATCGACCTGATGAAATCCTTCGGCTATTTTGTAACCGAGTCGAGCGGACATGCCAGCGAATATGTCCCCTACTTCCGCAAAAGCGCCCGGATGGTTGAAACGGAGTTAGTCCCCCGCTTTAAGGACCCGCGTAACAGCTGGTACGGCCTAGGCCGCACGGGCGGTTACTTAAACCACTGCCTCAGCAGGCTTGCTGCTGCCCAGGACGATTATCAGGAGCTAATTGCGGGCAACAAGCCCTTGCCCTTGCGCAGCAACGAGTACGGCTCGTATATCATGGAGGCGATCGAGACCAATCGCCCCATCCGCATCAACGGCAACGTGCCTAACCGTGCGCTCATCACCAATCTACCGGTCGAGTGCTGCGTCGAGGTGCCCTGCTTAGTAGACGGCAACGGCATCCAACCGACTGCCGTCGGCGCCCTGCCGACCCAGCTAGCCGCCTTAAACCGCACTAACATCAACGTGCAGGAGCTCATCGTCGAGGCAGCGCTAACCGGTAAGCGCGACGCTGTTTTTCACGCGATAATGTTAGATCCGCTCACCGCCGCCGTCCTCACCTTGCCGGAGATTCACGCTATGGTTACAGAGATGCTAGCGGAACAGGCGGCTTGGCTACCGCCTAAGTTGGCCACCCCCTAAGGAGCGTAGATGCCCAAGATTACCTTCATCGGTGCCGGCAGCACGGTCTTTGCTAAGAACCTACTCGGCGACATTCTTAGCTACCCTGAGCTAGCTGATGCCACCATCAGCCTTTTTGACATCGACACTAAGCGGCTCGAGCTCTCCGCACTGGTCAGCCGCCGCGTTGCCGCCGCGCTCGGCGTGAACCCCACCTTGGAGGTCACCACCGACCGGGAGCAAGCGCTCTACGGCGCCGATTACGCTATCAACATGATTCAGGTCGGCGGCTATCGCCCCGCGACGGTCATCGACTTCGAGATCCCCAAAAAGTACGGCCTAAGACAGACGATTGGCGACACCTTGGGCATCGGCGGGATCATGCGGGCGCTGCGCACCATCCCGGTGATGCTGGCGATGGTCCGCGACATGGAGCGGCTCTGCCCTGGGGTCTTGCACCTCAACTACGTCAACCCTATGGCCATGGTGACCTGGGCCTTAAACCGCGCTTCCAAGATTCCTACGGTGGGCCTGTGCCACAGCGTCCAGGGTACGGCACATGAGCTGGCCAAAGATATCGGCATACCGGCCAACGAGATCGATTACCTAGCCGCCGGCATCAACCATCTGGCTTTTTATCTCAAGTTCGAACGTAACGGCCAGGATCTCTACCCCGCCCTGCACCGAGTTATTGACGAGGGCCGGGTGCCCGACTGGAACCGAGTACGCTACGAGATGCTAAGGCGGCTCGGCTACTTCGTGACCGAGTCGAGCGAGCATTTCGCGGAATACATCCCGTGGTTCATCAAACGCGACCGCCCTGAGTTGCTGGAGCGCTTCAACATCCCGCTTGACGAGTATCCGGGTCGCTGCGAAGTCTACGAAGTCGCCTGGGGTTTTATTGAGCAGGAGCTTAAAGAGCCCGGTTCAGTCGATGCGGCGGCACTGGGACAGGCCATCGAGGCAAAGAGCATCACGGTGATGCCACGCTCGGTTGAGCACACAGTAGCTAGCTTTGCCCATCTTAATGAGGTCAAGCGCAGCCTTGAGTATGGCTCCACCATCATCCACAGCTGCGAGACTGGCCAGCCCAGCGTGGTCTACGGCAACGTCTCAAACTACGGGCTGATCGATAACCTGCCGCCTGGCTGCTGTGTCGAGGTGCCCTGCCTGGTCGATAAGAACGGCGTTCAACCGACCCGTATCGGGAGCCTGCCGCCGCAGCTCGTAGCCTTGATCCAGACCAATATCAACGTCCAGGCCCTAACCGTCGAAGCGGCGCTGTCCGGCAAGCGCGAACATGTCTATCACGCCGCCATGCTCGACCCGCACACCGCAGCAGAACTAAGCATCGACGAGATCTGGGCCATGGTCGATGAGCTGCTGGCCGCGCACGGCAGCTACCTACCCAACGCCCTGCGCGGCGGTAAGGTGATAAGCTAGCAGGCCGGCGGCCATGTCCAGAACCACCCTCTCAGTCACCAAGCGCTCCACTAGCCAGCAGGTTGCCAAGAAGGCGGGTGTGTCGCGCAGCACGGTGTCTTTAATTCTCAACAACGCGCCTGGGATGAAGTTTGCCGAACGGACTCGGGCGCGGGTCTTGCAGGCAGCGCTCGAGCTAGGCTACGTGCCGGACGCCGCCGCCCGCACGCTGGCCAGTGGGCGCACGGGCACCGTCGGGCTAATCGTCAACCACGCCGAGCACCTGCTGGTAGACGCGTTTATCCCGCAGGTGCTATACAGCCTGATTAAGGTTAGCCATGAGCGGGGGTTCCGCACCCTGGTCGAAACACCCGAAGATGTCAGTCAACCGGAGGCCTATATCAACCTGGTTAGAGCCAAGCAGATCGACGGCCTGGTAGTCATCAACCCCCGCCCCAACGACGAAGGGCTCCGTCAGCTCAACCAGGAGGGGTTCCCACTGGTCACCCTTGGCAAACTGCGGGACGCGGGCGGTTACTCGGTGAGCCACCGTACCGGTGTGCGGGAGGCCATGCAACATCTTATTAAACTCGGCCACCGGCGCATCGCGCACATCACCTTCGCTCCCCTAGGCTACGGCTCGTCGGATCGGCGGCTGGAGAGCTACCGCCGAACGCTCGCAGATGCTGGCTCGGCTGCCGATCCGGAGCTAGTGCGCTACGGCAACTACAGCGCCGCCAGCGGCTTTGCCGCGATGCGCTCGCTGCTGACCGAGCAGCCCTACCCGACGGCGCTCTTTGCCGGTAACGACACCATCGCCCTCGGGGCGCTAGCCGCCCTTCACCAGCACGGCCTGCGCGTCCCTGAGGATATTGCTGTAGTCGGCTATGACGATATCCCCACGGCAGCCTACGCTGTGCCCCCCTTGACTACGGTGCGCGCCCCGGCTACCGAGCAGGGACGCTTGGCAGGCGAGATGGTACTCGACCTGATTGCAGGGCAGCCGGTGCCCAGCCCTCGGTTGCTGCTGGACACCGAGCTGATCGTGCGCGACTCCTGCGGCGCCCTACCGCGGGTTGCACCTTGACCGATGCCGTATCATCGCTGTAATTTACGTCTAGAACTGGCATACGCCTACTTCATTGATAATTGATAGCTGACCAGATGATACCTGCTGTAAACCAGATGATACCTGCTGTAGACCAGATGATACCTGCTGTAAATCAACCCAGTGAGAAAGGTCGTCATGTTTAACCCTGCTGATCATCCGCATAGGCGCCAGAATCCGCTTACCGGCGAGTGGGTGCTCGTCTCGCCCCACCGCATGAAGCGGCCGTGGCAAGGCCAGATCGAAAAGACCGCCCAGGAAACCCGCCCCGCTTATGATGCAAGCTGCTACCTGTGCCCCGGCAACACCCGCGCCGGGGGCGTTAAGAACCCCCAGTATGAGAGCACCTTCGTCTTTACCAACGACTTTTCGGCCCTCTTGCCGGAGGTTCCCGAAGCGGCTGAGACGCACCCGCTGCTAACGATTGAGAGCGTGCAGGGGACCTGCCGGGTGATCTGTTTTTCACCCCGCCACGATCTCACCCTGCCTGAGATGTCGCAGGACGAGATCCGGACCGTAGTCGACCTGTGGGCCGAGCAGACAAGCGAGCTGGGCGCAAAGTATCGCTGGGTGCAAGTCTTTGAGAACAAAGGGGCGATTATGGGGTGCAGCAACCCCCATCCGCACGGGCAGATCTGGGCCAGCAGCGCTCTGCCAACCCTGATCGAAAAGGAGGATGAACGGCAGCGGGCATACTGGGAGCAGCACCACACCCCCTTGCTGTTGGACTATGCCCGCCTGGAGGCCGGCCGGGCTGAACGGATCGTGGTTGAAAACGACGACTGGTTAGCGCTGGTGCCTTATTGGGCGGTGTGGCCCTTTGAGACGCTAATCCTGCCACGCCGCCCGGTGTTGCGCCTGCCGGAAATCGCAGACCACGAGCGCGACACCCTGGCTGCACTGCTGAAGCGCCTGCTGACCCGCTACGATAACCTCTTTGAGACCAGCTTCCCCTACTCCATGGGCTGGCACGGTGCGCCGTTCGAGGCGGATGTATCCCACTGGCAGCTGCACGCCCATCTCTATCCGCCGCTGTTGCGCTCGGCTACCGTCAAGAAGTTCATGGTCGGCTATGAGCTGCTGTGCGAAGCACAGCGCGACCTCACCCCCGAACAGGCCGCCCAACGCCTGGCGTCGCTAAGCGACATCCACTACCGGCAAGCATGAAGCAGGCGTTACAGCAAGCCTTCATGGCGCGCTTTGGAGAGGCCGCGAGGCATCTGGTGCGGGCGCCGGGGCGGGTCAACTTGATCGGTGAGCACACCGACTACAACGACGGTTTCGTGCTGCCGCTAGCTATTGAGCGGGCGGTGTGGATTGCGCTACGGCCCCGCAACGACCGCCGGGTGCAGTTGTTCTCGCTGGAGTTTAATAGCGAAGGCCAGTTCGATCTGGACCGCTTGGAGCAGGCCAGCGGCTGGCTCGAGTACCCTAAGGGGGTGGCCTGGGCGCTACAAGAAGTGGGCCTTGGGCTACGCGGCTTCGACGGGATCATTAGCGGCGATGTGCCGCGCGGGGCGGGCCTGTCCAGCTCGGCAGCACTCGAGCTGGCGGTAGCTAAGGCCTTTCACGCTGTCTCCGGCTTCGCTTGGGAGCCTGCACGCATGGCCCAACTGGCACAGCGGGCCGAAAACCGCTGGGTAGGGGTCAACTGCGGCATCATGGATCAGCTGATTAGCGCCGCCGGTGTTGCCCATCACGCGCTGCTTATCGACTGCCGCTCGCTGGAGCTAACGCCCGTGCCGCTGCCGCCCGGCTCAATAGTGGTGATCCTAGACACCGCCACTCGCCGCGGCCTGGTCGACTCAGCCTACAACGAACGCCGCCGCCAGTGCGAAGCAGCCGCCCACTATTTTGGCGTGACCGCCCTGCGCGACGTGTCGCTAGCGCAGTTTAGCGCTGCTGCTGCTGGGCTCGAGCCGATAATCGCCAAACGCGCCCGGCATGTGATCAGCGAAAACGAGCGCACCCTGCAGGCCGCCGAGGCGATGCGCCAGGGCCACAGCGCCCGGCTGGGCCAACTCATGAACGCCAGCCACGCCAGCCTGCGCGACGACTTCGAGGTCAGCAGCGCGGCCCTAAATGCCATGGCCGAGGCGGCGCAAGCCCACCCCGGCTGCTTTGGCGCCCGCATGACCGGCGCCGGTTTCGGCGGCTGTGCTGTGGCGCTAGTAGCGGAGGCGCAGCTGACAGCCTTTGTTGCCGAGGTGACGGCACACTACCAGCGCCGGACCAGCTTAACACCCCAGGTCACGGTGACGACGGCTAGTCAGGGGGCGAGCGAAGTTCTCTAGCCTTGCGCCAGTTGCGCACAAAGGTCTCAAGGTTGGGCGGGGCACTGACGCGCATTAAACGCGCTGGCGGCCCTTGGTGCCCGCAGGCCGGGCAGGTTACCGGCGCTGTGGGCTCGGCATCGGCGGCGAACACCTGCTGACACGCCGCACACATCGCCTGAGGCCGCATGTTAGCGCTTGCCAAACACCAGCACGCGCCGTTTGCGGCGGGCGGGTTCGGGCTGCGGCGCAGGGAGCTTAAGGACCGGCGGCAACGGCTGACGGCGCGGCGCCTTAAAACTCTTGGGCACGATTTCAGGCTCAGGCTCGGGCTCGAGCTCTGGCAGCTCCATATCAGCCGGGAGTAGATCGATCTGGCGGCTCATGGCATTAGCCGCTAGAATCTTGACCGCCAGCCGATCGCCCAGGCGGAACTTGCGGCGGGTGTGCTTGCCGTAGAGCATCAGGCTGTCTTCGAGATACATGTAGTAATCATCCTCGAGGTGCGAAACATGCACCAGCCCTTCGATGCCGTTAGGTAGCGCCACAAAGACACCGAAGTTAGTGACGCCGGTAATGACGCCGGCAAACTCCTGGCCGATCTGCTCCTTAGCCCAACAGGCGTGGAAGTAACGGTTGAGGTCGCGCTCGGCCTCCTCGGCGACCCGCTCGCGCACGCTGGCGTGTTCGGCCAGCTTGGGAAAGTCGCTCTTAAGCCGCTCCTTTAAGGTAGGCGACAACCGGTGCTGCAACAGCGCACGCAGCACGCGGTGTACCACCAGATCGGGGTAGCGCCTGATGGGGCTGGTGAAGTGCAGGTAGTTTTCGAAGGCCAGCCCGAAGTGGCCGAGGTTCTCAGCGCTGTAGCGCGCCTGCTTGAGCGAGCGGAGCAGCAAGGTGTTAACCAGTTGCGCCTCGGGCTTGCCAGCCGCCCGCCGGAGAATGGCTTGCAGCTCTTGCGGGCCGGCCTTAGCCAGATCCAGCTCATAGCCGAGCTTGCCAAGCGAGCGCTGCAAGGCTTGCAGCTTGCTCTCGGCCGGGTCTTCATGGACGCGGTAAAGCGCCGGAATATCGCGCTTGGAGAGCTCTTGGGCCACTAAGCGGTTAGCCAGCAGCATCAGCTCCTCGATCAGCTGCCGGGCCTGGTTGGAGCGGATCGGCAGCAGGTGCAGCGCACCCGTCTCATCGACATCGACCTTGGCTTCGGTGAAGTCAAAATCCAGCGCCCCTTGCCCTAAGCGCTGCTGGCGCAGCGTCTGGGTCAGCTCCAAGAGCAACTTAAGGTCGCGCTCGAGCTTCCGGTAGCCGTGCGGCAGGCGCCCGCCCTCGGCTAGCACCTGCACCTGCTCGTAGGTCAGGCGGGCGTCGGACTGAATCACCGCCTCCTTGAACTTGACGCCCTTTACCTCACCAGCGAGGGTGATGTCGATCAGCACCGACAGCGCCAATCTGGGGGCCTTTTCGATCAGCGAACAGATGCCGTTGGAGAGCTCTTCCGGGAGCATCGGCAGCACCCGGCCTGGCAGATAGACGCTGGTGGCCCGCTCGCGCGCCTCCATGTCAAGGCTGGTCCCCTCCGCCACGTAGTACGACACATCGGCGATATGCACGTCCACCCGAAGGCTTTCCTTGTCGCCCTTAATCCGCTCGACCGAGATGGCGTCGTCAAAGTCCTTGGCATCCTCGCCATCAATGGTGACCGTGTTGATCGCCCGCAGGTCGGTCCGCCCCGCCATCATCTCCAGAGTCACGGTCGGAGGCACCGCCTTGGCTTCAGCCAACGTATCGGGCTCAAACTCCCCCTTGAGGTCGAACTTGACCATCACCGCGCGCGTCTCAAGCTCGGGATTGTCGCCAATACCCAAGACCTCTGCCACCTCGCCGAACGGCTCTTGCTCGCCCGAACTCTCTGGCCAGGCCATCTTAGCCACCAGGCGAGTACCCGCTTCCAGCGCACCGACCGTCTCGGGGAGGAGCAGGATGCGCTCGCGCAGCCGGGGTGAATCGGGGCGCAAGATGGCATAGCCCCGGGCATACTCGAGCGTACCTACCACCTGCTGATATTTGCGCTCGACGATCCGCACCACTTCGCCGCTGACGCGCCCATCGTCGCTGCGGTGCGGGTTGGGCCGCGCCATCACCGTGTCGCCATCCCAGGCGCCGTGCAAACTGTCGGCAGGGATAAACAGATCCTTCTCCCCTTCCCGGTCGGGGATAACGAAGCCGTAGCCGCCGGCGGTCACCTGTAACCGGCCCAGGATCAAATTCATCTCCTGCGGCAGGCCGTAGGTGCGGCGCCGCGTGCGGACCAGTCGGCCCGCCTCGGTTAGGGCGTTAAGCTCGCCCCGCAGCTCGGCGCGGTCGTCGATCTTTAAGCGTTTTTGAATGTCCTGGACATGCCAGGGCTTTTCGGGATGATCCCGGAAAAACTGATAGAGCTGTTCTTGATCTAGCTGTTTCATCACCGCTAGTGTACCGCCTAAGTGGACTAGGGTATGATCCGGCACCATGGCGGTACTACTTTTTCCGCTCGGCCTGCTGCTGCTGGTGGTCGGTGCCGAAGCGTTAGTCCGGGGAGCATCCCGGCTCGCCTCAGCAGTTGGTATCTCGCCGTTAGTCATCGGCCTTACCGTTGTAGCCTATGGCACCAGCGCACCGGAACTGGTGGTCAGCGTGACGGCCGGTCTTGCCGGCCAAACCGATATTGCGCTGGGAAACGTAGTGGGCAGCAACATTTTCAACGTCCTCTTCATCCTTGGCCTCTCGGCCCTAATCGCCCCACTCGTCGTCTCTCAGCAACTGGTGCGCCTTGATGTGCCGCTGATGATCGCCGTCTCTTTGCTAACCTTCCTGATCAGCCTCGATGGGAGAATCGATCGCGTCGAGGGCATTCTGTGCGTCGCGGGCATTATCATCTATACCCTATTCCTCATTCGCCACAGCCGGAAGGCGGGCCAAGGTGTTGGCAACCACCAGGAAGCTAGCGGCAACCAGCCCCGCACCTCGGCAACCGTCCTATACATCGTCGGCGGCCTGGGGTTGCTGGTGCTTGGCGCAAGTTGGCTAGTGGAGAGTGCGGTCACCATTGCCCAGTTGCTGGGGGTCAGTGAGCTGATCATCGGCTTAACCATTGTGGCAGCCGGTACCTCCTTACCGGAAGTTGCCACCTCGATCGTCGCCACCATTCGCGGAGAACGCGACATAGCCGTGGGGAACATTGTTGGCAGCAATATTTTCAACATCCTGATGGTCCTGGGGCTGTCAGGCGTCATCGCCCCGGACGGCATTCACGTCTCCCCCGCCGCACTGCACTTCGATATTCCCATTATGATCGCTGTAGCGGTTGCCTGCTTGCCGATTTTTTTCACTGGCCAGGTCATCGCACGGTGGGAAGGGGTGGTATTTTTGGGCTACTATATCGCCTATACCTTATATCTGGTGCTGGCGGCGGCTGAACATGCCGCTTTAGCCATCTTCAGTGCGGCGATGGCCTGGTTTGTCATACCGCTAACGGTGCTCACGCTCTTACTGGTCACACTGCGAGCGTTACGCTCGAGCCGACAAGAAACGATCCCATGACCATCCAAGCTCTCCTCACACTCGTGGTACCGGTTGCCATCTTGTACCTAGCCTTCGTGATCGGCGCCATTGTCCTGGAAATCACTCTCGCTCCGCTCGGGTGCGCATCTTGCTGGGGCTTATCGCCATCGGGCTAGTGATCTGGCTGGTGCTGCAACTCCTTAGGCGCCTATGAGTGAGATGAGTGACCTGCGCTGGGTCTACCTCACAGCGGCCGATCACAACGAAGCCCTCCGTCTGGGCCGGGCCCTGGTCGAGGAGCGGCTGGCGGCCTGTGTCAATATCCTACCCGCTATGACCTCCATCTACTGGTGGCAAGGCGTCCTCGAAACGGCTCACGAGGCGGTGCTAATCGCCAAGACGCGGGCTGAAGCGCTCCCCGCGCTCATCGAGCGGGTCAAGGCGCTGCACAGCTACGACACCCCCTGCGTGCTAGCCCTCCCTATCTTGGAGGGGAACCCCGACTACCTGGCGTGGCTCAGGCGGGAAACCAGCCCGGCCAGCTAAGCGTTGCGCTAATGCGACCGCAACTTGAACTTAGCCGACCCGTCGCTGTTGGGCCAACCTTCACCCTGGTCGTTAATCGCTAGCTCCTAGGCCGTATGCCCCAGGAGCGCTTGAATCTTCATAAGCGCCTCCAACACGTCGGCTTTGGCCTGGGCAATCAGGTCATCGTCGATTAAGAGCGCATTATTGATCCGCTGATAGGCGTCGTAACCGGCGGCGAACTGGGGCGTGCCGTCGCGGTAGAGGGCGATAGCGCGCTCAAAGGGAAGTTCGTACAGCGCATAGACCTCCTGGGGGTTGAGGTTATAGGCGCTCAACTCCTGGTCGCAGCGCAGCAGGTAGACCTCCTGGAACTCGCGGTCGCTGGCTAGAGCGTACCGCCGCTCGGCCCGGCGCGTCTCTAAGTAGATGAGGTCTTTCAAGTCTACGCGCAACCCTAGCTCCTCCTCGACTTCGCGCCAGGCGTCGCGGATAGTCTCGCCGGCGGCGAGGTGCCCGCCTACGGTGACGTCGATCTTATTAGGCTCGAGCCCCTTGAACTGGGCGCGCCGCTGAAACAGTACGTAGCGCCCCTCTTTGACGATCCACAGGTGAAAACTGCGGTGCCAGTCGCCGTCGCGATGCACCTCCGCGCGCGGTTTAGTAATGCCGGTAAGCCGCCCATCGGCATCCAACACGTCAAGCAGCTCCTGGTCGGATCGTGACATACGGCGCCTTAATGCGCGGCAGCGCACTCCGGACAGCGGCCATAAAGGGTCAGCTCGTGATGCTCAACCTTAAATCCGCCGGGGAGCGTCACCCCTTCCAGCACCGCCACCGGGCATTTGGCAGAGAGCTCAAACACCCCATCACACTGCTCGCAACGAAAGTGGTGGTGATGGCCGCGACCCGCTAGCTCGTAACGGGTCGTCTCGTTAGGGAGGTGAACGGCGATGACTTCACCAAGCCCTTCTAAGCCGTTGAGGTTGCGGTAGACCGTAGCCAGGCCCAGCCCTTCGTGAAGCTGGCTGGCCTGCTTAAGCACCTCCTGCGGAGTGAGCGGGCCGGGCGCATCGTTAAGCGCCTGGATAATGGCGCGGCGCTGAGAGGTCTGACGCTTCATGAGCGCTAGTCTAGCAGGGAGTAGCCACCCAGTATAGTATATTGATACTAGATAACCGCTCTCATCTGATAGCAGGTATCATCTGGTTTGATCCTGCGGGTGCTCGCAGGACTGCGAATCGTTCTCCAGAGCGCCTTTGCAGAGATGATACCTGCGCTAAGGCGACTCAGTATTTGTGAAAACCGCTGTGAGTTGTTGGCTTGACGGCGCGGGGATTGCCTGTTAGACTGCGGCATTGTTGATAATAGATTATCAACAAATAATGCAACGAGGAGACCCACTATGCTTTCAACTCAACTGCGCGCAACTGCGATGGTAGCGCTCTTGGCCGTTTTCATGCTAAGCGCCGCACTCGCCCATAGTCATGGCCATGATCACGACCACCACGGCGTTGTCGGCACGCGCTTACTCGTTTCTGACGCGAACAGCAACGCTGTCTACGTCATCGATCTAGCCAGCGGCCAGGTTCTTGGCGCCTTCACCACCCCCGGCCAGGGCAGCCGCATCTACGCCAGCCCGAGCGGGCAGTACGGCTTTGCCATCGATCGGGACGCCAACCGCGTCACGGTTATCCACTCCGGCCTGAGCCTGGTCGATCATGGCGACCACGCCGATCTGGTACAGGAGACTCCATATGTGCTGGTCACTATGAACGTCGGGCGGCAACCCAGCCACCTCTTTGCCCACGGTCATGATATCGCCATCTTCAACGACCAAGACGGAACTATCGCCATCCTGGACGAGCGCTTGCTGGGGCTTACTCTCGACTTCACCGAGATCGTCACCGCCCAACCCGATCACGGCGCCCTGGCAATTATCGGCGAGGTTGTGCTGAGCGGCCATCTGAACCTTGGCCGGGTCGATGCCTACACCCGCAACGGCAACCTCATAACCAGCTTTGAGGGCTGCCCGCGTCTGCATGGCAAAGCCGTCTTAGGGCAGGTTGCCGCCTTTGGTTGCAGTGACGGCGTGTTACTTGTCGCCCTCGAAAACGGTGAGCTGAGAGCAACCAAGCTCGATAACCCGCCAGCCAGCCCTGAAGGGGCGCGGGTAGGTATGCTGAGCGCTCATTACGAAAGCCCCATCATGGTCGGCAACTTCGGCGCCGGTTTAGCACTGATCGACCCGGTAGCCCAAACACTAACCACCGTGGCGCTACCCAGCCTTCCGCTGGCTATTGACTTTGATCCTCACGGTGAGCACATCGTGGTGCTAGGTCGCGACGGCTTTGTGTACGTGCTCGAGCGTGACGGCGAAATCAAGGCAAGCCTTGAGGTGGTCGCGCCGTTTGACCCGGAGGCTCCGCGCTCGGCGCTAGCCATTGCGGAGGCGGCTTTCTACGTCAGCAGCCCGGCTACCGGTGAGGTGCTAGAAGTTCACTTCCACGATGGCAAGCTCGAAGTCGAGCGCCGCCTAAAGCTTCCTGGCGCACCGAGTCACTTGGCCGTCCTGGCGCTCGAGGGCGGTAAGATCCACTAAGGCTATCGGCTAGCCAGAGATAAAGAGGAAAGAGTGGCTTGTAGGGGCCTGCCCTGAGCGAAGCCGAAGGGTTCCACTGACTATTGCTAGAAGGAGCTGAAATCGTGAAAGCGCTACTTTGTTGGTTGACACTGGTTGGCCTGAGCTTATCGCTAGCCCAGCCGAACGTGGTGGTATCGATCTTCCCCTACTTCGATCTGACCCGCCAGGTAGCAGGTGAACACGCGACCGTTACGCTCCTGCTCCCTCCCGGCGTCTCGCCCCACACCTTCGACCCCACCCCGCGCGACGTGCGGCGGATCGCCGAGGCCGATTTAGTGATCATGAACGGCGGGGACGGCATCGACGGTTGGCTCAGGCGACTCTTTGAAGCGAGCGGCAGCCGCGCCCCGATACTCGATGTCTTTGCGGCCCTCAATTTTCGCGAGCGGGTAGCCGACCTCTACGGTCCGGAGTTCTATTCGCAGTTCATTAACTCTCACCTGTGGCTCGACGCCCGGCTGATGGCTGAACTGCCACCCCTGATCGCTGCCGCGCTAGCCGAGATCGATCCGGGCCAGGCTGATGTCTACCACGCCAACGCCGAGCGGCTCAGCGCTGAACTGTTGGCGCTAGACGCCGAGTTGCAAACGATGCTGGCCCCTATTAGCGGCGCGGCCTTCGTTCCCTTTCACGATGCTTGGCCGTACTTTGCCATCCGGTACGGCCTTAACCTGGTGGTGGAGATCGAGCCCTTCCCCGGCCGCGAACCGACTCCGGCCTACTTGCAGTATGCTCTCGGCTTGATCGAAAAGAGCGGGGCTAAGGCCGTGTTCAGCGAACGCCAGCTCAACCCGCGACCGGCTGAGGTGGTGGCTGAACAGGCGGGCGTGGCGCTATATGTCATGGATCCCGTCGGCGGCCAGCCCGACACCGCCAGCTATCAGAGTATGATGCGCTTTAACGCTTCGGTGCTGCTAGCTGCCTTAGCCGACTGATGATTCCGCCGGTGCTCCACGTCCACCATGTCACGGTCACCTTTAACGAGGTTGAAGCGCTCAGCGATGTCAGCTTTGACCTTGCCGAAGGTGAGTTTCTGGCTATCGTGGGGCCGAACGGCGCAGGCAAATCGACCCTGATCAAGGTGGCGCTGGGCTTGATCACCCCCCAACGCGGACATGCTGCCCTGTTCGGCGAGGATGCCGGGCGCCACCCTGAGCGGATCGGTTACGTGCCGCAGCTCAAGACCTTCGATCGCAGCTTCCCGGCCACAGCGCTCGAGCTTGTCGTCTCCGGCCTCCGCCGGGTCTGGCCCGGGCGCCTTAGGCCCCATGAGCGGGACTCTGCCCTGCGCACGCTCGAGCAGGTTGGGGCCACGCACCTCGCCAAGCGGACGCTGTCCCGGCTCTCAGGGGGTGAGCTGCAACGCGCCTTTCTGGCCCGGGCGCTGGTTAGGCGGCCCAGCCTGGTGCTGCTCGATGAGCCGGCCACCGGGGTGGACTTTTTAGCCGAACACGACCTCTATGACCTGCTCGAGCGTTACCAGACCGAGACCGGCGCTACCGTGGCGATGATCACTCACGATCTGTCGGCGGCTCGCTACCACGCCACTAAGGTAGCGGTGCTAAACCGTCAGCTTCATGGCTTTGGCCCACCGGACGAAGTACTGTGCGAGGCTTGTCTCAAAGAGGCGTATGGCCACCTCGGCCACGCTCACGGGGTGATCGTGTTGTGATTGAGGGCTTAGCGGAGATTCTGACCTTCCCCTTCATGCAGCGGGCCATGATCGCCGGGCTGCTGGTCGCGCTGATGGCCGGACTGCTGGGAGTGTTCATCGTGCAGCGCGGCCTGTCGTTTCTAGGCCACGGCCTGGCGCACGCGGCCTTCGGTGGCGCTGCGCTCGGGCTGCTGATCGGCGTGAGCCAGCCGCTCTGGGTAGCGCTGGTGTTCACGTTGGCCGCCGCGCTCGGCATCGCTTTCGTACATGAGCGCACCCGCCTGAGTGGCGATACCGCCGTCGGCATCTTCACCGCCGTCTCAGTAGCGCTCGGCGTGCTGTTCATCGGCCTACGGCGCGACTACGGGGTAGACGTGTGGAGCCTGTTATTCGGTTCGATCCTGGGAATAGGCGCCCAGGAGCTAATCATTATCGCCAGTGTCACGATACTAACTCTGCTGGTGCTGGTGCCGCTGTGGAGTCGCCTAGCTTATGCCACTTTTGATAACGAGCTGGCTCAGACCGATGGCGTTAGGGTCCGGCTGCTGGAGTATGTGCTCTTTGCGCTGGCTGCGGTAGCCATCGTAGCCAGCGTTAGTGTGATCGGCGTAGTGCTGATCGCTGCCTATGTCGTGATCCCCGCCGCCACGGCGCGGCTGCTGTCGCGCTCACTCTTCCGCATGACCGCACTTAGTATCGCCATTGGGCTCTTTAGCACCGTGGTGGGACTTTTTGGCTCCTTCCTGCTAGACGTGCCGAGCGGCAGCACCATCATCCTCACCCAAGCAGCATTGTTTTTGCTGGCGGCGGTCCTGGCTCCTCGGTGAGACTTTTTTCATCAACGCCTACCTGCTGCTGCGACCTGTCAGGCCCTGGCCAGTACGCTAGAGCCTAACTCGGCTAGGTGGTTCTTCTAAGGGCCGAGATAGTTTCCTGGCGACCTATGGCGGCGCCATCGCCTGCTGACTAAGGCTGCATATAATCATGGCGTGACCGCCCTGCCGCCCGGAGAACCCCGCCGCTCGCAACGACTCGCCATCTGGGAAGGGATGCTGGGCATCCTGTTCTTTAACTGGAGCACCGGCATGGTCATGATCGGCTATGCGCTCTGGCTGGGCGCGCCTCCGGCGGCGCTGGCGATTCTGGGCGTGCTGCCGATGATAGGTCAGCTAGCCGCCCCACTGGCGCTGTTTTTTCACGGTAGCCGCAAGCGCTTGATTGTCAGGCTCTTCATCCTGGGGCGCGGGATGTTAGGGCTAGTCTTGCTCTTACCCTGGCTGCCAGAGCCGTTGCGCGTCCCCGGCCTGCTGCTAGTCGCAATTTCGGCGCTGCTCACTATGGGGCCGGTCAGCGTGCTGTGGACAAGTTGGATGGCCGATTTGGTCCCTGAAAAGGAGCGGGGTCGCTACTTTGGCCTGCGCAACGGCGTGTTGGGCCTAATGGGCACGCTGAGTAACCTGGCCGCCGGTGGTTTGATCGATAGCGTAGGCCGACCCGAGGGGTTTTTATTGGTGCTGGGGCTGGCGGTGGTAGTGGGAATAAGCTCCACTTTCATCCTGAGGCGCCAGTTTGAGCCTCCGTCAGCCAGCATAGCGCCGAGCCGAGCCGAGCTTTGGCAACCCCTAGCCGACCGCAAGTTTCGCGGTTATCTGGGCTTCGTGGCGCTCTTTATGGGCGCGATGAGCGTGGGTGGGCCGTTTGTGTTCCCGCTATTTTTAGATTATGCCCAGATGACTTTTACTCAGGTAGGGCTCTGGACCTTAATCGCAGCGTCTTGCGGACTGGTACTAGGCCCTTTGTTAGGCCGACTAGCTGATCGTATCGGGCACTGGCAGGTCCTGTTGTTTAGTAGCGGGGTAGCTGCACTGGTGCTGCCACCACTCTGGCTGGCGGGTGGGCCAGGACAACTCCAGACCATCTGGCTGGCGGCAGTCGGCGACGCCCTGGCCTGGGGCGGCATCGGCACCGCCCTAACCAATGTAGTGCTGCACAGCGCACCGCCAGAAAAGCGGAGCCTTTACCTAGCCTGGTACTGGATGACCTTTGCGGTAGGGAGCGTGCTGGGCGCGCTGCTAGGCGGGATCTTGGGCAGCCTGCAGCTTCAGCTCTTCCCCACCGCCTACCACCTGCCCATCGCAGCCTCGATGCTGGTGCGGGTAGTAGCGGTGGTCTATCTGTGGCAGCGCATTAAACGCAACAATAAGCGCTCAGCTCTCACAGTAGCAAGCGCTGAGCACTGATAGCAGGTATCATCTGGTTTGATCCTGCGGGTGCTCGCAGGACTGCGAATCGTTCTCTATCCTGCGGTTTACTCGCAGGACGCCTTTACAGAGATGATACCTGCGCTAAGGCGACAAGGCTTCGCCCGACAATTCAGTATTTGTGAAAACCGCTGTGAGAGGGCTGTTAGCTATTCAGCAGCAAACCACTTGCCAACCAGGGTAGCCAGCGTGCCGTCAGCCTTGACCATCGCCAAGCCGGCATTGATGGCGTCCACTAGCTCATCACCTTGGCGGAAAACGAAGCCGAGCGGATCGTCTCCAAAAACTCCGGTAACGGTGATGGCTACCTGTCCGGCATACTGCTGCACAAAGGCCTCGGCAGCGGTGTTATCGATCACCACACCGTCCACATCACCATTTACCAGCGCCAGCATAGCGGCACCAAAGGTATCGTAGAGGCGCACCCGGTCACGCCCAAAAAGCTCTTCAGCCAACTGCGCGTTGGTGGTCCCGGTCTGTGAGCCCAGCAGGAAGTAGCCGATCTTGAAGTCTTCTAGGGTCAGGCCTTCGTCTTCGACGCGCACAGCGATCGCCTGAGTGACGATATGGTAGGGATCGCTGAAGTCAAAGACCTGCTGACGCGCTTCAGTAATCGACACGCCCGAAGCCACCATGTCAAAGTCACCGGCTTCAAGCGCCGCGAAGATGCCGTCCCATAAAGTATTCTTGAACTGAGCAACGCAATTTATCCGTTCGCAGACGGCGTTGACTAGGTCAATGTCAAAGCCGACAATAGCGCCCGTCTCATCCACGGACTGAAACGGCGGATAGGTAGCGTCGGTGCCGACTACCAGGACGCGGCCACCAAGATCGTAAGCCGCCCCCAAGGAGAGCGACAGTGCAAACAACAGGGCCAACAGTTGCTTCATAGGTAATCTCCCGAGTGAAAGTTTATCACCTCAGCAGAATACTCCACTTTTGGCACCGACGTCCAATCCTCGCTACAATAGCGGTGGAGGAGATCATGCAGCTAGGCATGCTGATTGAGGACCTTTTTGACGAACAGGAGTTCATCTACCCCTTCTACCGCCTGCAGGAAGCGGGCTTTACTCCGCTGGTAATCGGCCCCGAAGCCAGGCGCTATCGCTCCAAGGTCGGCTTCGAGGTCAAGGCTGAGGTGGCTGCAACCGACATCGAGAGCGACGCTTTGGCCGGTTTGATTATCCCTGGCGGCTACGCGCCAGACCGGATCCGCCGCCATCCGGCGATGTTGGGCCTGGTGCGCGGCTTCAACGACGCGCAAAAACCGATCGGTGCCATCTGCCACGCCAGTTGGGTGATCATCAGCGCCAAGATAGTTAAAGGCCGCCGCGTCACCGGTCATCCCTCGACGCGCGACGATTTGGAGAACGCCGGGGCCCTCTTTCAGACCGCTCGAGTGGTCACCGATGGCAAGCTGGTCACCGCCCAGCACTACCAGGATCTGCCTGGGTTCATGACCGCGTTCTTGGCGCTGTTTTAGCTAAGGCAAAGTTGTCCAGCAGCTGCCGGTAGTGCGCTGCGAGCGCCTGGGCTCGAGCCTCGACGGCAAAGGCTTGGGCTGTCTCCTTGGCTCCCCACCGCAAGGCGGTGCGATCTACCGCCAACAGCGAGAGGATCGCCGTACTCAGCGCCATAGCGTTGGCCTCACTAGTCAGCCCGTTGACGCCGGGCGTGATCAGTTCGTCAGCGGCTGCCGAGCGCGCCGCCACAATCGGCAGCCCAGCGGCCAAGGCCTCAAGGAAGGTCATCGGCTGAACTTCGGTAATCGAGGCCGTCACAAACAGCTCTGCCGCCGTCAGGTAGAGCGGCACTTGGGCATGGGCCACCGCGCCGACCCAGTGGACCTGGGGGCGCGCTTTAGCCGACAGCGACTTCTTGAGCGGGCCATCGCCGACTAGCAACAGGTGTAGCTCGGGCCGAACTAACCGCGCCTGCTCAAAGGCGTCAAGTAGCACCCCCAGATTTTTCTCCTCGCCGATCCGGCCTACATAGATCAGCAGCGGATGATCCTCGGCAATCCCGAAGCCTGCCCGCACCCCACGGGCCTCCAGCCCTGCAAAGGCGCTTAACTCGACCGGATTGGGCATCAGTGAGATAGGGCCCTGATAACCGTAGCTCCGCAGCACGTCGATCATGGCCTGCCCTGGTGCCAGCACCGCATCAGCCCGCTGGGCGAAGGCCTTAACGTGCCGCTTGACCGCCCAGCGCGTCAGCCCTGGCGGGGTCGGGGCGTAGTGGACATAGGTGTGGTATTGGGTATGAGCGGTAAACACCAGCGGCACCTTTAACCGCCGGGACCACAGAGCGGCGATACGCCCCGCTACGAAGGGGTGCATGGTGTGGACTAGCTCGAGGTCGTGAATGGGGAGGCTTTTGCTGTGGGTAGGGCTAAGCGGCAGCAGCACCGGATAGTCGGGTGGCATGCCATGCGTTAAGCTAGGCAGCCTAATCACGCCAGGCTCCGCGGCTACCCGCGGATAGGTCGGCGCAAAGATGCGTACCTCGTGCCCAAGCTGGCGCAGGCCGCGAGCAAAAAGCTGAGTCGAAGTCGCAACTCCGTTGCGCGAGGGCGGGTAGGTAGCGGTGACGATGCCGATACGCATGATGCAGTTTAGTGTACAGTACCCCGCGGGTCAGCGCCCGACCTGCTGCTATACTCGGCACAGGCACAACTAGCTGGTTAGCCGGTCAGAAAAAGTAGCGGGTAGTAGGTGGTAGGCAGTGGGTAGTAGGCTTCGCCCTGAGGCTTGCCCTGTCCTGCGGTTTACTCGCAGGAGAAGTGAAGGGGCTCAGTCCGAAGGGTTATGGGGGTTTTCCTACTTCCCACATCCCACTACCTACAGCCCGTTGCCGAGCCGAAATGCCCAACCTGGGCGCACAGTATACTAATAACAGTATACTAACAGGGTGCAGCTCGTCGCCCTCATCTGCCGCGACCGCAGCAAACGCGGCGCCCTAGCCTGTCTCCACGAGCTCGAGCCCTCCCTGCTGCTCCACCCTACCCCCAGCCAGCAGCCGCTCGAGCGCGTGTTGGAGAGCCTTACACCGCTAGGTTTCGCGGGCGCCCTGATCCTTGATCCGGCCGCTCAGGCCATGGCTGCGCAGGCTGCCACACGCCGTACCCTAGACGCAAGCGAGACCGGCGCAGCCGACACTGTTACGGTACTACCCGACGGCCTACTGGCCGACTACGGCCTGGGCCGGGCCATCGGTAGCATGCTTCATGCCTCACGCTGGGAGGTGCGCGGCGCCAAGGCGGTGATCCTGGGGGCCGGTCCGGCGGCTCGGGCTATCAGTCGCGAGCTAGCTAGCCTGGGGGTCGGACACCTGGCGGTCCTGTCCCCTAGCCGCCCGGTTGCCGAACATGCGGCCTCACAGCTAGCCGCCTCGACCGAGGTGGTCGCTAGATCCGCCACTGACCCCATCGCCCAGGGCCTGATCGCCAGAGCCGACCTGCTGGTGCGGCTCC